>JAANMV010000926.1_pt1 | contig 34501 bp, 34 predicted proteins | sample 7279661 | NCBI WGS metagenome assembly JAANMV01 (sample SAMN14094540, study PRJNA606508) | bioreactor metagenome | isolation source: A lab-scale SPAN reactor treating ammonium-rich wastewater day 121 | place: Ireland: Galway | collected 2017-05-16
GCTATTGAGCTGAATCGCTGGGCGGTCGTGTTAATCGCAAGTGAGTTGCACGACCGCCTGCAACGACTCGCTATTGAGCTGAATCGCTGGGCGGTCGTGCAACTCACTTACTCGGGAGACGGCCAGACGTGCTGCCGGCGCCGGCAGCGGCGCGGGCGGCTTCCTCGGCCGAGATGAAGGCGGCTTGCATGCGGATCGTCTGGCCGCGGGCGACGAGCAGGAAATCGCCCCGCCCACGCAGGCGTTCGGCGCCGCTGCCGCCCACACCCGCGGCGACGCGGGCATCTTCGGCGCTGACCACCGCGCCCACCAGGCGCACGGGCAGGTTGGCCTTGATCAGCCCGCCCACTACCGCCGCGGCGGGGCGCTGCGTGGCCAACACCACGTGTATGCCCGCCTCGCGGCCCCGCTGCGTCAGCCGCGCCAGCAGCGCTTCCACCTCGCTGCCCCCCGACTGCCGCAGATCGGCTACCTCGTCGACCACGAGCAGCACGGCCGGGAGGGCAATGCGCTCCCGATCGCGACGCTCCATCTCGGCTACCAACCGCCGCAACAGCGCCAACGCCTCCGCCGGCTCCGTTGCCAGCGGCGCCAAGAGGTGGGGGAGCGCAGCAAAGGGATCAAGCCCGCGGCCTTTGGGATCGATCAGAGCGATCTGCAATTGCCGCTGCGGGTTGCACAGGGCCAGGGAGAGGATCAGCGCCCGCAACATGGCTGTCTTGCCGGAACCGGTGGCCCCGGCCACCAGCACGTGCGCGATGTCGGGGCTGGGCAGCCGCAGCAGCAGGGGCGTCCCTTCCACATCCACGCCCAGCAGGGCGGTGAGGGGCGGCGGCGAAGGCAGCGAACGCAGCAGGGGCAGCAGGGGCACTGGCGCGGCTTCTGGCAGCGGCACCTCCAGGCGCAGCGCCCCGCCCTCGCGATACAGGCGGATCTCGGAAACGCCGAGCGAGAGCGCGATCTCATCCTTCAGCGCCAACACCTTGTTCAGCCGGGCGCCGAGGGCAGTGGTGAGATCGTAGCGCACCACGCGCGGGGTGACGACGCCGCCCCACACGCGGCTTTCGATCTTGTGCGCGCTCAGCACCTGTTCGATGATATCGGCCTGGCGTTCGAGGGTGCGACGTTGCATGGCAGCCATGGTTTCGTCTTCGCAGAATGTGAAAGAAAGAGGATTCCCGGCAGCGCTGAAGTCGGATGCCCGATCGGTGTTCATAGCTGCGGCCCCCAACGACTGCTCAAGCAGCCAGTGCGCGCTCCAACGAACGCAGCACCAGCACGACTTTGCCCTGCACCCGCACATCTTCCTCTGGGTAGCAGCGGGGCTTCAGGGCCCGGTTCTCCGGGTGCAGCCAGATGATCTTGCCCTGGCGGAAGTAACGCTTGACGGTGGCGGCATCCTCGCGGCGCAGCCAGACCTGCACCAGATCGCCGTCGCTGGCCTCCTGCTGCTGCCGCAAAACGACCAGATCGCCATCGTTGATGTGGGCATCGCTGAGGGAGTCGCCGCTGACGCGCAGGGCGTAGAGGCCGGTCTCGTCGGGCACCAGATCCTGCGTCAACGCCAGGTACTCGTCGGGCGCGAAGCCGTCCAGAGTGTCTTGGCCGAAGCTGGCAGGCGCCAGGCCGAGCAGGGGCACATGCACGACGCGGGTCAGGTGATAGGGCCGGCCATCGCTGCCGCGCAACAGGGTCAGCGTGCGCTTGCGCCCGGCCGCGCGGGCGATGTAGCCACGCTGCTCCAGCCCGGCCACCAGTTGGGAGACCTGGTTCTTGGAAGTCAGCCGCAGCGCCACCCGCAACTCTTCGAAGGTGGGGCTGGGGGCCTGGGCGTCGAGGCGACGCTGCAAGGTATCCAGCAATTTGGTTTCGGGGACAGACAGAGAGGGCGTCATGGCGCTGCTCCTACACGTGTCGGGTCGGGGAGTGAGATTAGAACAAATGTTCTAACACATTCTAGCAGCTTCCCCACGCCTTGTCAAGGGTTTTTTTTTTGACGATCTGCGGCGATTGACCCCGCCCCTGGCCGATGTTATCATGCGCCGGCGATGGCCGACTCCCGATCGCAGCCGCGTTATGATTATGCCCCCGCCGATCCTCGATCTCCCCTCCCCAGACGCAAGCGCATCCCCCGGCCAGGCCCGCGGGTCAGACATCGCCCTGGAGCACATTACCGTGGTGCTGGTGCAGCCGCAGAACCCGGATAATATCGGCGGGGTGGTGCGGGCGATGCTGAATATGGGTCTGAAACGGCTGCGATTGGTGCAGCCGGCGACGTTCAGCCGCGAGCGCATCACCGCGGCGGCGCATCGTTCCGAGGCGTTTCAGGCGGGGATCGAGGTCTATGACGATCTGGCCGCGGCCCTGGCCGACTGCAATCTGGTGGTCACGGCCAGCAGGCGGCAGCGCCGCTTGAGCCCACGGCTGCTGACCCCGCGGCAGTTGGCGCCGATTGTGCTGGAGCACACACGCTCCGGCTATCCGGCCATTCTCTTCGGGCGGGAGGACTGGGGCTTGCCGGGCGAGATCGTGGATCAGGCGCATTATCAGCTTGTGATCCCGGCGGATGCCGCCTACGCCAGCCTGAATCTGGCGCAGGCGGTGCTGCTGACCGCGTACGAACTGCGGCAGGCGGCGCTGGACGAGAGGATCAGCCTGCCGGATCTGGCCGATCCGGCGGACCCGCCGGCGACGGATGCGGAATTGACCGCGGCGATCGAGTCGCTGCACCGGGCGTTGCAGGCGGCGCGGTTCTACAAGCCGGGGCAGGAGCCGGCCAAACGCATCAAATTGGGGCGGCTGTTGCGCCGGGCCACGCCCACCTCGTCAGAGGCGGGGCTGCTGCGGGCGATGGGGTATGTGTTGGGTCGGGCGTTTGGCGTGGAGGAGTAACGCTGGCGGCGCGGCGATTGGTCAATCCCGCCGGAAAAGGCTGTACAAACTCAAGTCCCCTTCCCGGCCATCGGCCTGAAACTGCTCGATCAGGGTCAGCCCCGCCCTTTCCGCCCACTCTGCGATCTCGACGGCTTCGACCTGATGGACATAACGCAGGCCAGGCTGGTTGCCGGCCTGCCAGTCGAGCAGGTAATCGCCCGGCTCCACCGCAGCGGCGTCCAGGCCCACAGTCTCCCAGCCCACCAGCTTGCGGCGCAGGCGGGGGAGGTGCAGGAATCGCCAGGTGGAGAGGATGAGCAGGCCCGCCGGAGCCAGGCAGGAGGCGGCAGCCTGCACGAACGCGGCGCGAGCCGCGGCGCCGGGGATGTGGTGCGCCACAGCCAGGGCGGCTGTCAGATCACAGGCCCCCCGGTATGGCAGCTCCCAGCCCGGCTGCGCCAGATCGACGACGTGGAACGCGGCCTGGGTGCGGGTCAGGGAGGCGGCGCGGCGCCGGGCCAGCGCGGCCAGACGCTCGCTGCCATCCAGCCCGGTGTACGTCACCTGCTGCAAGCGCTGATCCAGAAACTGTGCAAAGCGGCCATTGCCGCAGCCCACATCCAGGGCCCGGCAAATGGGGGGAAGGTGCGGGGCCAGGCGTTCCCAGCCCGGCTGCGCGCCGAAACGCGTGGCTGCAAATTGCGCCGCAAAACGATCGTAGAACTCCCGGTTGATCTGCCACAGGCGCTGGCGTACGATCTCGTTCATTGCGCGGCGGGTTTGGGTATTGGATAGTGGGTAGTGGGTGTTTTGTGGCGGCGATGGTGATGGATGGACGCGAACCATCGTTTATCGTCTATCGTCTATCGTCCAATATGAAGGGTGTTTCCGGTTGTTTTAGATGCTTTCGGCGATCAGTTCGACGATGTCCTTGACGGCCACGCCTGCGCCGGCCTGCTTGGAGGCGTCGGTGAGCATGGTCAGGCAGAAGGGGCAGCCCACGGCGATGGTGGCGGCGCCGGTCGCGGCGGCCTCTTGGTAGCGGTTCATGTTCACCGCCTCGTCGCCGTGCTCCTCTTCCTTCCACATCTGGGCGCCGCCTGCCCCGCAGCAGAAGGAATTGTTGCGGCTGCGGTTCAGCTCGATGAAGTTGCCGGCCACTGCGGTCAGCGCCGCCCGCGGGGCGTCGTAGATGCCGTTGTGCCGGCCCAGGTAGCAGGGATCGTGGTAGGTGATGGCCCCATCTGCGGCCAGGCGGGGGTGCAGCCGCCCGGTCGCGACCAGTTCGGCGATCAACTCGGTGTGGTGGATAACTTCGTACGCGCCGCCCAGCGCCCCATATTCCTTGCCCAGCGTGTGCAGGCAGTGCGGGCAGGTGGCGACGATGCGCCTGGCCCCGGCCTCATTCAGGGTCTCGATATTCTGTTTGGCCATCTCGAAGAAGAGGTATTCATTGCCGGCGCGGCGGGCCGCGTCGCCGGTGCAGCTTTCCAGCTCGCCCAGCACGGCGAAATTCACGCCCGCGGCTTTCAGCACCCTGGCGAAGGCTTTGGCCGTGGCTTGCGCGCGCATGTCATAGGCGGGCGCGCAGCCCACCCACCACAGCAGGTCGAAGTCAGGGTTTTCGGCCACCGTGGGCACGTCCAGGCCCTCGGCCCAGCGCATGCGGTCAGAGGCGCTCATCTTCCAGGGGTTGCCGGTGCGTTCCATGCCGGAGAAAGCGGTCTGCAACTGCTCAGGGAAGCTGCTCTCCATCAGCACCTGGTTGCGGCGCATGTAGAGGATGTCGAACATCGGTTCGTTGCCCACGGGGCAGACCTCGATGCAGGCCCCGCAGGCGGTGCAGGCCCACACCGCCGCCTCGCTGATGGCGAAATCGAGCAGCGGCTGGGGCGAGGGCTGGTCCGCGGCCAGATCGGCCATGTGCGCGTTGATGAAGTACCGCTTGTTCACCTCCAGGGCCGAGGGGCTGAGCTCCTTGCCCGTGGTGTAGGCGGGGCAGACATCCTGGCAGCGGTTGCACATGATGCAGGCGTAGGCGTCGAGGATGTGCTTCCAGGGGAGATCTTCCAGCCTGGCCGCGCCGAATTGCTCGATGCTCTCATCGCTGAAGTCAATCGGCTCCAGCGCGCCCAGCGCCTTGCGCTGCGGCTTCACCAGGAAGTTGACCCCCGACATGATCAGGTGGAAGTGCTTGGTGTAGGGAAAATAGGGCACGAAGGCCAGGATCAGGCCCAGGGCAATCCACCACGAGGCGTGCTGCCAGAAGATCAGGGTGTTCTGGCTGAAGCCGACCCAGGCCGCGGCCACGGCGCTGGCAAAGGGTTGGAAGGGATCGGCGCTGCCCTCACCGGCGACGCGGAAGCTCTCGCCCAGGAAGCGAAAGCCGACATGGAAGAGGATGAACAGGCCGACGATGAGGGAATCGCGGCGCACGCCCCCTGCCTGCACCCGTTCCATCAGCTTCACATTGGGGCGGAAGGTGAGGGCCGGGGCGTTGAAGAGGAAGCGGCGGATGAGAAAATAGACCATCCCCACCAGCACGCCCACACTGAGCAGATCGGCCAGCAGGCGATAGATATCGCCGACCAGGCCTGTGCCCAGGAAGTGGATGGGGAAGTAGCCCTGCACCACATCGCCGAAATTGACCAGGAAATAGAAGATGAAGCCCCAGGCGATGAAGGCGTGGAAGAGGCTGGAAATGGGGCGGGTTTTCCATGTCGGTTTGAGCGTCAGCCAGGAGAGGCCGGCGGCGAGAGTGCGGCGCAAGATGTTCGCATCATCGAAATCGCCCTGCCCGCGGCGGATAACCCGATAAACCCGGTTGAAGGCGTGGTAGCCATTCCAAATCACGGCCAGGACGAGGACGGCAAAGAGGAGTTTTTCGAAAACGGTGAGCATGATGTGGCGCTCCTTGGGCGGTGGTGGCCAGGCAGATCAATGGCCGTAGTGTACAGGGTTCGAGGATTGGACGCAACAATACATTTGGGTGTCAGGTATCAAGTGTCAAGTGTCAGGTATCAGGTGTCATGTGTCAGGTGGGCAGGTGGGCAGGGAACCTGACACTTGGCACATGACACTTGACACTTGACACCTGACACCTGCCCACCTGCCCACCTCCCTATCATCTCACTCCTCGCGGCTGAGGATGTGGGTGAGGACGGTGGCGCCGGTGCCGCCCACATTCTGCGTCATGGCCACGCGGGCGTTGGGCACCTGGTTGGCCCCGGCCTGGCCGCTGACTTGCAGCCAGGCTTCGACGAGCTGGTAAACGCCGGTGCCTCCCACCGGGTGGCCGCGGGCCTTCAGCCCACCAAAGGTGGAGATGGGGATCTTGCCATCCAGCCCGATCTCGCCATCCGCGGCCAGCCACAGGCCCTTGCCCGGTTCGGCAAAGCCGGCGCCCTCCAGCGAAAGCACCGCCATGATCGTGAAAGCATCGTGCAGCTCGAACAGGTCGATATCTCCCGGCCCCAGGCCGGCCTGGGCAAAGGCCTTGCGACTGGAGAGGATGGCGCCCTGCAATTGCAGCAGATCGTGGCGGTCGTGGATGCCGACGCTGTCGGTAGCGCTGGCCGAGGCGGCAATGCGCACGCGCGGATGAGGCGCAGCCCGCGCGGCCAGCGCTTCCGCCGACATCAGCACCAGGGCGGCGGCGCCATCGCAGATGGGCGAGGCGTCGAACAGGCGGATGGGGGCCTGCACGATGGGCGATTGTTCGTAGAGGGCGATATCCAACGGTTTTTGGAAGAGGGCGTTGGGGTTGGTGAGCGCGTTCTGGTGGGCGTTGATGGCGAAAGCGGCGAAGAGAGAGCGGTTGGCCAGGTGGCGGCGCAGATATTCCTGCATGATCACGGCGTTGAGGGAGACGAAGCTGTGACCATGCGCGCCTTCTTGCGGCCAATCGCTGGCTGTGGCCAGGGCGCGGGTGGTTTCGTAGCGGTCGGTGTGCGTCATCTTTTCCATGCCGCACACCGCCACCGCATCATATTGGCCGCTGGCAATGGCCATGTAGCCCCAGCGCATCGCGGCCGCGCCCGATCCGCAGGCTGCCTCGGCCGTGGCCGCCTCGATCCCGCGCAGGCCGGCGGCGTCGGCCACCAGCGCGCCCAGGTGTTGTTGGTGCGACAGCATGCCAGAGAGCATGTTGCCAACGAAAAGCGCCTCTACCCGCTCCCCCCCCGCCGAAGTCAGAGCCGCGGTCAAAGCTCTGGCGCCCATCTGGCGCAACGATTCGTCCTGATTTTTGGTGACCGGGATCTGCCCGGCCCCGGCGATGAAAACGTCTCGCACGATAGCCTCCTTTGGCAAGGCGCAGAAACAGCAGGACAGGTGATGCCAGCAGTATAGAGTTTATGACGCAGTGTGTCAAAATCATGACGCGAGCCGGCATGGGCGGTCGCCGGTCGCGTCCCCCCCTCAATCAGCCAGCGGCCTCGATCAGCCCCTGCAACCACTGCGCCTGCTGCGCCAACATCTCCTGCGCTTCGGCCTCTGCCGGCGCTTCCACGCACAGGTGCAGCAGCGCCCGATCCGGGTCGGGACGGATCAGCACCGAGCGCTGATCGTCGAAGAAGAACTTGACGCCGTCGGTGAGGTCGCTGCGGTGGGACGCGGCCCGTTCGTTCACCCGGCGCAACACCCGGCCTTTGGCCTCCCACGAACAGAACGCAGTCTGGTGCAGCCAGGCCCCCGCGGGGATGGCATCGGCCAACTGGCCCAAGGTCTGCCCCGCGCGGGCCAGGCCCTGCAACAGCCGGGCCAGGGCGAGCATGCCATCGGGCACAGGGTGAAGGGCGGGGAAGATGAAATGGCCGCTGCCATCGGCCGCCATGGCCACAGGCGCGGCGGCGCTGCCATTGGCCGCCATCATCAGGGCGTGCGGGTCCACTTTGGTGCGGATCACGGCGCCGCCATGCCGCTGCGCCAGCAGATCGAACACCGCCGGGCGATCCACGGGGATGGCAATCACCGCGCCCGGCTGCTGCCGCCAAAATAGCTCTGCCATCACCGCCGCGGCCAGAAAATCGTGCAAGCTCCGGCCCTGTTCATCCACGAAGGAGACCTGGCTGCCGCTGACATCGAAGCGCGCGCCCAGTTCCAGGCCCATCGCCGCCACGATCTTGCCCAATTGCTCAAGGTTGTGCGCCCACACACTCTGCAGCACCGAGAGTTGATTGGCGTCCACGCGAGTGTTCAAGCCCACCACATCCACGGCCATCTCGGTCAGCAGCGGCTCCAAGATCTCGCAGGTGGCGGCGTGGGAATAATCGATGGCCACACGTGGGCGCGCGGCCTGCACCGCGGCCACATCGATCTGTTGCAAAAATGCGGCGCTGTAACACGCCTCCACATCCGCGGCATAGTCGATGCGTCCGATGTCATCCAATTGGGCGCGGCGGAAATCTTCGCGGAAGAAAAGGCGCTCGATCTCCCGTTCGCGGGCGCGGCCCAGATCGATGCCGCCGGCGTCGATGAAGCGAATATCCACCACCCGCCGGTCGTGGGGGGAGATGCGCACATGCACCCCGGCGCAGGCGGCGGTCACGCGGGTGAAATAGCGGGCCACGGGCACCGGCTGCGTGCGCAGATCCTGCACTTCCATCCCCGCCGCGGGCAGGCCGGAGATGATCGCCCGTTTCAACATGCGCGAGCTGGGATGGGCATCGCGGTTGATGGTGACCACCCCCCCTTTGGGCAGGCTGGCGCCGAAGGCCACCCCCAGCTTGGCGCAGAACTCCGGCGTCAGATCGACATTGACCACGCCGGTGACGCCGAACCGCCCGAACAACACCCGCCGCCCCTGCGATCCCCAGATGATGCTCTCGCGCACCAGCGCGCCGGGGTCGATCGTCTTCCCCGGCCACAGCTTCACCTGCGGGTAGATGACCGCGCCCTCGCCCACCACGCAATTGTCCCCGACCACCGCGCCCTCCTCCACCACGGCCCGCTGTTTGAACACGCATTGCCGGCTGATCAAAGCCCCGCGCAGGTGCGCGCCCTCGCCGATGTAGCAGCCCCGCCAGATCACGCTGCGCGAGATCTGCGCCTGCGTGTCCACCACCGTATCATCTCGCACCACCGTCGGGCCTTGGATGACCACGCCCCCCTTGATCTGCACATTGCTGCCCAGGTAGATCGGCCCATACAACTGGGCGTCGGGCGCGATCTGCACATTCTCGCCCACCCAGATATCGCCGCCCAGCGCTTTGCCCAGGGGCGCATGACGCACACGATTGCGCAGCAGGTCGGCGTTCGCCTCCAGATACGTGGCAGGGGTGCCGATGTCGGTCCAGAACCCCTGCACCAGCATGCCGAAGATGGGGCAGCCCCTGGCCAACAACCGCGGGAAAAGATCGTGGCTGAAATCATAGGGCGTGTCGGGCGGGATGCCGGCCAGCACATCCGCCTTCAACACGTAGATGCCGGTGTTGACCAGATCGCTCACCACCTCGGCCCAGCCTGGCTTCTCCACGAACTGGCTGATGCGGCCATCTTCGGCGGTGATGACCATGCCATACTCCAGGGGATTGTCCACGCGGTGCAAGGCCACGGTCACATCTGCATCCCGCGCGGTGTGAAAAGCCAGCAGCGCCGTCAGGTCGATATCGGTAACCGCGTCTCCGCTCACCACCAGCACCTGATCGCCCGCCTGCACCCGGCCCTGCTGCCAGGCCTGGGCCACCCCACCCGCCGTGCCCAACGGCACATCCTCGATCAGATAATCGATCGGCACCCGCCCCCGTTCTCCCACGCCCAGATAGCCCTGAAACCACTCTGCCCGATGCTGCAGCGTGACCAGGATCTGCGCGACGCCGAAGGATTCAAGCCAATCGACGATGTGCCCAATCACCGGCTTGTTGACCAGCGGCAGCAATGGTTTGGGGCGGTTGACAGTGAGCGGGCGCAGGCGAGATCCCTGACCGCCAGCCATAACGATAGCCTTGAGCATGATGGGGCCTCATGAATGCGTGGAAATGGCAGGCACTGAGCGATCCCGCACCGGGCCTCGATGTGAAAAAATCAACGTCAAGCGGGAGATGTGCTGTATGGCCAAGGATACCACAACCTGCGGTCTGTGTTGTCATGGCGCACCCTATGCGCGCACTCTGGCAAATTTGAAAGGGATTCGGCGCTTGTGGTACAAGAAGTGAGCTTTGATCCCACACCCCACCCTCCCATCTGCTTCCATGACCATCCATTTTGGCACCGACGGCTGGCGCGCCGTCATCAGCGAAGAATTCACTTTTGCCAACGTTGCCCGCGTGGCGCAGGCCGTGGCCGATGTGGCCCTGGCGGCCGGCGCCGGCGCAGAGGCCCCCCTCACCTACGTGGTCGGCTTCGATACCCGCTTCCTCTCCGACCGCTTTGCCGCGGCCGCGGCCTGCGTGCTGGCCGCCAACGGCATCCGCGTGCTGCTCAGCGAGCGCTTTGCGGCCACGCCCGCCATCTCCTACGCCATCGTCCACCACCACGCCGCCGGCGGCGTCATGATCACGGCCAGCCACAACCCGCCCCGCTACAATGGCTTCAAACTGAAAGCCGATTTTGGCGGCGGCGCCAATGCCGGCGTGATCGCCCAGGTCGAGCAGCGGCTGGCCGAAAATGAGCAGAGCCAGCGCCAGCCCGCCGCCATCGACTTTGCCGCGGCCACGGCCCAGGGACTGATCGAGATCTTCGATCCCTACCCCGCCTACGCCGCCCATATCCGCCGCCTGATCGACTTCGACAGCATCGCCGCCGCCGGGCTGCACATCGTCATCGATGCCATGTACGGCGCCGGCATCGGCTACACCGACCGGCTGCTGCGCGAGGCGGGCGTGCAGCCTGTCACCCTGCACCACGAGATGAACCCCGGTTTTGGCGGCCTCCACCCCGAGCCGATCGGCCGCCATCTGGACGCGCTGAAGACGGCTGTCACTGCCCAGGGCGCGCACCTGGGCCTGGCCACCGATGGCGACGCCGACCGCATCGGCGCCATCGACCCGCACGGACGCTTCCTCGACCCCCACCGCATCATGACGCTGACCCTCGATTATCTGCTGCAACAGCACAAACGGGGAGACATCGTCAAAACGGTCAGCACCACGCAGATGCTGAATCTATTGGCGGCAGAGTACAACCTGGCAGTGTTCGAAACCCCGGTGGGCTTCAACTACATCGCCGATCTCATGCGCAGCCGCCAGGTGCTGATCGGCGGGGAAGAATCGGGGGGCATCTCCATCGCCGGCCACATCCCCGAGGGGGATGGCGTGCTGATGGGCCTGCTGCTGGCCGAGCTGGTGGCCCGCCAAAAACAGAGCGTGGACGCGCTGATCGCCGGCATCATGGATCGTATCGGCCATTTCGCCTACGCCCGCCACGATTACCCCGCGCCCCCGCTGAGCAAGAGGGAGATCGTGCAGCGTCTGATCGCCCACGCGCCCGCCGCGCTCAACGGCCAGCCGGTGCAGGAGCTGAATACGCGCGATGGCGTCAAATATCTGTTGGCCGATGCCAGTTGGCTGTTGATCCGGCCATCTGGCACGGAACCGGTGCTGCGCGTCTATGCCGAGGCTCGCAGCGAAGCGGATGTGTACAGTCTGCTCGATGTGGGCGCCAATCTGGCGCATCTCAGTTGAGCAGTATTCAGTGGTCAGTTGAATGAACTGCGTTGGCCGGGCAGAATGGCGCTGGATTCGCGATTTTGTGCGCACCGCGTGGGTCGCCAGTATTGACAGAATCAGAAAAAAGGGTGATAATACGGCAACACTCTTTCAATCCACTCTGGCCAGCTTTAAATGGAGGAAGCTTATGCCAACTTTCGAAAAAATGTCCAAAGATGAAGTGACCGACTATCTGGAATCGAAGCATCGTGGACGCGGTAAATCAAAACGTGAGAAGGCCCTCGAGCAGTATATCGAGCAAATCAGGCCCCTGGAAGTCAACGAGGGCATCACTGTGCGTGCGGCAGAAGGTGAAAACCGCCAAACAGTGAAGAACCGTCTGCGCCGCGCCGCTGGTCGGCTTGGCTACGAGATCGGGTTCATCCGCTCGCGCAACGTCATCCGCCTGCATCGCACCGCCTGATTCTCACTCTCTTTCTCTCGCCATCGAACAAGCTCCTGCAAAGGAGCTTGTTTGATTTTGGGGTTCGATGGCAGTTTCAGCGGCTGTGGGGCGAGGCCAGGCGCTCTTCCGTTGGGATAAAGGCGCGGCCGTACAACTCGGCCAGCTCGGCCAGGCCATTGCGAATGCCCTCGTTGAGCTGGTGGGGCAGGAAGCGCCAACTCCAGTTGCCGCTGGCCGCGGCGGGGGTGTTCATGCGCGCCTCGCTGCCCAGGCCCATGCAATCTTGCAAAGGGACGATGGCGATGTGGGCCGCGGCTAGCATGGCCAGCCGGATCATGTCCCAGGCAATGTCGCTGCCATCGACCCGCAAATAGCGGCGTACGAAATCTCGTTCCCGTTCGGGGGCCTTGGTGTACCAGCCCAGGGTGGTGTCGTTGTCGTGGGTGCCGGTGTAGACGACGCAATTCTTATCGTAATTGTGCGGCAGGAAGGGGTCGCTGCCATCGCTGGCCCAGGCAAATTGCAGCACTTTCATGCCGGGGAAGTGGTAATGATCGCGCAAGGCATAGACGCCGGGGTGCGGCTCGCCCAGGTCTTCGGCCAGCAAGGGCAGATCGCCCAGGGCGGCGATGACGGCGTCGAAGAGGGCCTGGCGGGGGCCATCGACCCAACGCCCTTCGATGGCGGTTTCGGCATCACCGGGCACCTGCCAATAGTTGTAGAACCCGCGGAAATGGTCGATGCGCACATAGTCGCTGAGCCGCAGGTTGGCGCGCAAGCGCTCGATCCACCAGGCATAGCCATCCTCGGCCATGCGCGGCCAGTTGTAGAGGGGGTTGCCCCACAACTGGCCTGTGGGTGAAAAGTAGTCGGGGGGCACCCCGGCGACGACGGTGGGCCGGCCAACGTCATCGAAATGGAAGAGGTGGCGGCGGCTCCAGGCGTCGGCGCTGTCCATGGCCACGTAGATGGGGATGTCGCCGATGACGCGGATGCGGCGGTCATTGGCGTAGGCCTTCACTGCCAACCACTGCTCGAAGAAGAGCCACTGCCAGAATTGGTGCTGGTGGATGCTCTCGGCCAGGCGGGCGCGGGCCGCGGCCAGGGCCTCCGGCGCCCGATCGCGCAGGTCGGGGGCCCATTCTGGCCAGGGCCGGCCCGCGTGCTCTTCTTTCAGGGCCATGAACAGGGCGAAATCGTGCAGCCAGGCAGCCTCGGCAGCCACGAAGGTGGTGAACGCGGCCGGCGCCGGCTGGCCGCGAAAGCGCGCAAAGGCCTGTTTGAGGACGCGCTGCTTCCACTCGATTACCGGGCCGAAATCAACATGATGGCGGGGGAAGGGGGGCACGGCCAGATCCGCGCGGTCGAGGTAGCCGCGCGCGGTCAGATCGACGAGATCGATCAGCAAGGGATTGCCGGCAAAGGCGGAGAAGCACTGATAGGGCGAGTCGCCGTAGCCGGTGGGGCCGAGGGGCAACACCTGCCACAGTTGCTGTTTGGCCCCGGCCAGCCAGTCGACAAAGCGGTAGGCTTCTTCACCCAGATCGCCGATGCCAAAGGGGCCGGGCAGGGAGGTGGGGTGCAGTAAAATGCCGGAAAGTCGTTCGTTGAACATGGGCCACTCCTCTTGAGGGGCGGGGGTGTGTTGCGGCGTCAGGCGGGATCGACAAGACGATGCAGGCCGCGCAGGGCGTGCAGGTGGCGGCTGAGGTCGCGTTCGGCAAAGGACGCGGGGCCGAAGGGGTCGGAAATGGGGGCGGCGGGGTCATGCAGCAGGCGCAGGGTGTTCAGCAGGGCGTGCGCCAGCACCTGCAGATCGTAGCCTCCCTCCAGGGCCAGCACCAGGCGGCCCTGGCACAGCTCCTCGGCCAGGGCCATGACGCGACGGGTGAGGGCGGCATACCCGGCCAGGCTGAGTAGCTGACTGGCCAGGGGATCGCGCCAGTGTGCGTCGAAACCGGCGGAGACCAGCAGGAGATCGGGCTGATAGCGGTGGGCGAAGGGCAGGATCACCTCATCGAAGGCGCGCAGGTAGCCGGCGTCGCCCACGCCCGCGGGCAATGGGACGTTCAGGGTGTAGCCCTGACCGGGGCCGCTGCCGGTGTCGCCGGCCGCGCCGGTGCCAGGATAGAAGGGATATTGGTGCAGCGAGATGAAAGCCACGGTGGGATCTTCGTAGAAGATGGCTTCGGTGCCGTTGCCGTGGTGCACATCCCAATCGAGGATCAGCACCCGCGCGGCCCCGTACTCGGCGCAGGCGGTGCGGGCGGCGATGGCCACATTGGCAAAGAGGCAAAAGCCCATGCCGCGGGCGGCCAATGCATGGTGGCCGGGGGGACGCATCAACGAAAAAGCGTTGCGGCAGCGGCCCTGCATCACCGCCGCGGTCAGATCGGTCAGCGCGCCCGCCGCGGCCAGCGCCGCCGCGTAGGAACCGGGCACGATGTAGGTATCCGGGTCGAGATGGCCGCCGCCGGCGCGGTCAATCTGCGCCACCTGATCGACGTAAGCGCGCGGATGCACCCGCAGCAGCCGCTCCAGGCTGATCGGCGTCACCGCAGCCGGGTGCAGGCGGGCCAGGATGCCATCGGTGTGCAGCAGTTGCATGGCTGCGGCCAGACGCCCGCGGTGTTCGGGATGGCCGGACAGGGAGTGCTGCTGCTCGATCGGGTCGTAGGCGTACCAGGTGCGCATGGGATCATTTTGGATGGTTGCCCCTGAATTGTCAATTGTGACGCGCTCATCACCCTCTGGTATAATGCCGGCATCCCCTCTTTTTGCCTCCCTCACCATGGAGCAGCCCACTTAGCCATCACCTCTTTTCCCGTTCCATCATCACCTTTGTAAGACCTTCAGGGCAGGGTGCAATTCCCGACCGGCGGTAAATCTGGCCCGACCAGATGAAGCCCGCGAGCGGCCTCGCCAGAGGCGTCAGCAGATCCGGTGCGATACCGGGGCCGACGGTCACAGTCCGGATGAAAGAAGGTCGTGATCCTCAAACATCTTGGCAACAAGATGGCTGCGCGCGCATGTTCGCGGCGATCAGGCACGACCTGATCGCCGTTTTTTATTTTTTTCTGCACACTCTCCGCTCATGACTGTATCTCCTGGCGAGGCGCTGGCCTCGCCTTCTCCTGAACGTGCGCGCACGCGGGCGCGCTGGCTGCACAATGAGCATCGCCAAAGGCTGGCCCGCGCGCTGATGGCCCCGATCATGCTGACGCTGTTTGTGTTGGCCTGGGAGGGGCTGGTGCGTTGGCGGCAGTACCCGCAGTTCATCTTGCCGGCGCCGGGGGTGGTGTGGGCCAAGTTCCAGCTGGTGCTGGCAGACGGCACGCTGTGGCGACATGCCAGCGTCACGGCCTTCGAGATCCTGGCCGGCCTGGGGCTGGGGCTGGGTGTGGCCACGGTGGTGGGGTATCTGCTGGCCAAATCACCCGGCCTGGATAGTCTGCTTTCGCCTTACATCGTGGCCTTGCAATCCTTCCCCATCGTGGCGGTGGCGCCCCTGCTGGTGATCTGGATTCAGGCCAGCCTGCTGCGCACGGTGTTGATCTGCGCTCTCACCCTCTTTTTCCCGGCCCTGGTCAACACCATCGTGGGGCTGCGCTCGGTGGAGCCGGAGTTGCTGGCGGTGATGCGCTCGCTGCGCGCCAGCCGCTGGCAGATCTTCCGCAAGTTGGAGACGCCGGCGGCGCTGCCGGTGATCTTTGGCGGGCTGAAGGTGGGGGCCATCCTCTCCGTCATCGGCGCGGTGATCGGCGAGTTCATCGGGGCCAACCGCGGCCTTGGGTTTCTGATCAATCTGGCCCGCGGTCTGCTGGATACGCCCCTGCTCTTCGTCGCTCTTTTCACCCTCGTGATCATGGCCCTGGGCCTCTACGGTTTCATCAGCCTGCTGGAATATCATTTCCTGGCCTGGAAGCGGAAGCGGTAGGGGACGGGGGGCAGTGTTCAGTGTTCAGTGTTCAGTGTTCAGTGTTCAGTGGGACAACAGTCAAGGGGCAAGGGGGCAGGGGGCAACAGTCAACAGTCAACAGTCAACAGTCAACAGTCAACAGTCAACAGTCAACAGTCAACAGTCAACAGTCAACAGTCAACGGGCAACGGGCAGGGGGCAGGGGGCAGGGGGCAGGGGGGGTTAGGGGTTTTGGGGGTTTTAGGCTATTCTGTGGGTGCTGGGCCCGGCCCGGCCGCCGGTTCAGATCACGTCAGATAGACGACAAACTCTAGCGAAATTCCGCCATCGTCTATCGTCTATCGTCTATCGTCCATCGTCCATTGTCCCTCTATGCACTGGCTGCGACGTTATCGTTCTTTTTTGCGCTGGTTCATCCCCGGTCTGCATATCAAGCGCTGGTTATTGATGCTGATCGTGGGGATCGCGCTGATTGGGCTGGGGCTGGCCTATCTTTTGCGGTCGGTCTACGCCGCCGGCGTCTACCCAGAGACGATCTATTGGCTGACGCTGCAATTTTTGCCGCGCCCGCTGCGGGCGTTGGCATTTGGACTGGCCGGCGTGGGCGTTACATTGTGGGGGCTGATCGAACTCAACCGGGCGCTGCTGGCCCCCTTCACCACGCCGGACGCCAGCGCGGCCGAGCGCATCTATCGCCACCGCCGCCGGCGACGCGGCCCGCGCATCGTCTGTATCGGCGGCGGCACCGGCATGCCCGCGGTGTTGCGTGGGTTGAAGGCCTATACCGACCACATCACCGCCATTGTCACGGTGGCGGATGATGGCGGCAGTTCGGGCAAGCTGCGGCAGGCGCTGGGGTTGCCGCCGCCGGGCGATTTTCGCAACAATATCGCCGCCCTGTCGGAGGCGGAAGCCACGGTGACCCGGCTCTTCCAATACCGGTTTGCCGGCGGCGAGGGCCTGGAAGGGCACGCGTTCGGCAATCTCTACCTGGCGGCGATGGCGGGAGTGACCGGCTCCTTCGAGCAGGGGCTGCTGGAATCGAGCCGGGTGCTGGCCGTGCGCGGGCGCGTGCTGCCTTCGACCCTCGATCTGGTGCAACTGGTGGCGGATGTGAGCGACGAGGGCGGGCGGCTGGAACGCATTCGCGGGGAGTCGCTGATCCCGCGGCTGGGCGAGGGCCGCCGCATCCACCATGTTTATCTGGAACCGGAACGACCCCGCGCCTACCCCGAGGCGGTGCGGGCGATTCTGGAGGCGGATCTGATCGTAGCCGGGCCGGGCAGCCTCTACACCAGCGTCATCCCCAACCTGCTGGTGCCGGAGATCGCGCAGGCCGTGGCCGCGGCGGCGGGTCTGAAGGTCTACGTCTGCAACATCGCCACGCAGCGCGGGGAGACGGAGGGGTACAATGTCGATGATCATGTGCAGGCGCTGATCAGGCACGCCGGCGCCCGCATCCTCAACTGCGTGTTGGCCAACGATCTGTTCACGCCCCCGGCCCCGCCGCGGGCCGAATGGGTGAAGCTGCCCGCGCAGCCCCCGCGCGGCTATCGCCTGGTCACGGCCAACCTGCGCCAGGATGTGCACGTCTGGCGCCACGACCCCGAACGCATGGCCCGCGCCCTGATCGACCTGCTGGAGGAGGAGACAGGCATCCGCAGCGGGCTGATCTAGTCTGGACGATGGACGATCGTCCCCTCCCCATTTGCCAGAATCGCCGGGCTTTTGTATGCTGAAGGCCCCCAATTCCCATTCAATTCACCTCCCAAAGGAGTATCCAAAATGTCTTTACGTGTTGGCATCAATGGTTTTGGCCGTATCGGCCGCCAGGTCTTCAAAGCCATCGAAGAAAATTACGATGGCGTTGTGGAAGTCGTCGCTATCAACGATCTCGTCTCTACCGACGTTAACGCCCATCTACTCAAATACGATTCCAATTATGGCCGTTATCAGGCGGATATCGCGGTGGATGGCAACGATCTGATGGTCAACGGCGAGCGGATCAAGGTCTTCGCCGAACGGGATCCCAGCCAGTTGCCGTGGGGCGATTATGGCGTGGAGGTGGTGGTCGAATCGACCGGCATCTTCACCAAACGGGCGCAGGCGGCCCAACATCTGGCCGGCGGCGCCAAAAAGGTGATCATCTCCGCGCCCTCCTCCGACCCGGATCTGACCATCGTGCTGGGCGTGAACCAGGGCGATTATGACCCGGCGCAGCATCACATCATCTCCAACGCCTCCTGCACCACGAACTGTCTGGCGCCCGCGGCCAAAGTGGTGGACGATCATTACGGCATCATCAAGGGGCTGATGACGACGGTGCACGCCTATACCAACGATCAGCGCATCCTCGACCTGGTGCACAAGGATCTGCGCCGTGCCCGCGCCGCCGGCCAGAACATCATCCCCACCAGCACAGGCGCGGCCCGGGCCGTGGGCCTGGTGCTGCCCCAGCTCAAGGGCAAATTCGATGGCATGGCCCTGCGCGTGCCCACGCCCACCGTCTCCATCGTCGATTTCGTGGCCACCTTGCAGCGGCCTGCCACCACCGCCGAGCTGTTGGATCACTTCCGCGCCGCCGCGGCCGGCCCCATGCAGGGCATCCTCGGCGTCTCGGACGAACCGCTGGTGAGCATGGATTTCAAGGGCGACCCCCGTTCCTCGATCATCGACGCCGGCTCCACCCAGGTGCTGGATGGCGATCTGGTCAAAGTTGTCACCTGGTATGACAACGAATGGGCCTATTCCGTACGCGTCGCCGACCTGTGCAAATACATCTACGAACAGGGTATTTAGTATTTAGTAGTCAGTAGTCAGTAATCAGTAATCAGTATTCAGTATTCAGTATTCAGTGGTCAGTTGTCAGTGGTCAGTGGTCAATATTCAGTATTCAGTAATCGCGGAATAATGATGACTGAATACTGAACACTGAATACTGAACACTGAATACTGAACACTGAATACTAAAAAGGGTGACCGCGTACGGGGGGGCTGACGCCAGCGCCGCCGGCTCGGCCACCCTTTTTCATATGTCCTGAGGACTCCATGAACAAGAAAACAATCCGCGACCTCGACCCACAGGGCAAACGCATCCTCGTGCGCGTCGATTTCAATGTGCCCCTGGATGAACACCGCCAGATCAGCGACGACACCCGCATCCAGGCCGCCTTGCCCACCCTCCAGGCCCTGCTCGACCGCGGGGCCAGTCTGATCTTGATGTCGCACCTGGGCCGGCCCAAGGATAAGCCAGAGCCGCAATACAGCCTGGCCCCCGTCGCCCATCACCTGCAAACGCTGCTGCCGCAGGCGCGCGTGCGCATGGCCAGCGATGTGGTGGGCGAAAGCGTGGCCATCCTCGCCCACGCCCTGCAACCGGGCGATATCCTCCTGCTGGAAAACCTGCGCTTCCACCCCGGCGAAAAGAAAGGCGACCCCGCCTTCGCCGCCGCCCTCGCCGATCTTGGCCACGATTATGTCAACGATGCCTTCGGCACCAGCCACCGCGCCGACGCCTCCATGGTCGCGGCGGCGCAAGCCGTGCAGGCCCGCGGCGGCGCGGCGGTGGCCGGGCTGTTGGTCGAAAAAGAGATCGCCTACCTGGGCAACGCCGTGCGCGCGCCCCGCCGGCCCTTCGTCGCCATCCTGGGCGGGGCCAAAGTCTCCGACAAAATCGGCGTCATCACCAACCTGCTGGACAAGGTGGACGCCCTGCTCATCGGCGGGGGCATGGCCAACACCTTCCTGGCCGCGCAGGGGCTGGAAATGGGCGCGTCCCTGGTCGAAGGGAATGCACTCGACGCCGCTCGCGGCCTGCTGGCCCAAGCCGGCGACCGCCTGCACCTGCCCACCGATGTCATCGCCGCCAGCAGCTTTGCCGCCGACGCCGACGCCGTCACCCTGCCCGCCGATCAGGTGCCCGGCGAGCGCATGGTGCTCGACATCGGCCCGGCCACCGTGGCCGCCTACCAGGCGGTGCTGACCGCGGCCAAGACCGTGGTCTGGAATGGGCCGTTGGGGGTGTTCGAATTCCCCCGCTTTGCCCAGGGCACTTTTGCCATTGCCCACACCCTGGCCGGGCTGCACGATGCCGTGACGATCATCGGCGGCGGCGATTCTGCCGCGGCCGTGGCCCAGGCCGGCCTGGCCGATCAAGTCAGCCACGTCTCCACCGGCGGCGGCGCTTCCCTCGCCTTCCTGGAAGGGCAGGCCCTGCCCGGCATCGACGTACTCGACGACCGCGCCTAAAAGGATATTGGGTATTGGATAGTTGCCCCTTCGCAGGAGCACGATCCAATACCCAATATCCAATACCCACCACCCCACGCCATGAGCCTGCGCGACCGCCTGAACAAACTCTTCAACGCCTCGGGCCGGCCCGATCAGGCCGGGCGCTACCACATCGTGCAGGTGCGCTGCAAACGCTGCGGCGAGATCCTCAGCGCCCGCATCGACCTGCTCAACGATCTCAGCCCCGACTACGACGCCCACACCTTCCACGCCCGCAAGCTGGTCAGCGGCAGCGGCGAAAATCGCTGCTTTCAGGTGATCGAACTCGAAATCGCCTTCGACCAGAACAAACGGGTGCTGGAACAGCGCGCGGCCGGGGCCGAGATCGTGACCTCTACCTGACGGTCTTCACCGTCGCCCCCCACGGAGAACCCCACATCATGCGCAAACCGATCCTTGCCGGCAATTGGAAGATGTATAAGACCATTGCCGAGGCCGAAACCCTGGTCGCCGCCATCCGCAGCGGCGTGGAATTTATCGACGCCGTGGAAACGGTCGTCTGTCCTCCCTTTGTCGCCCTGCCAGCCGTGGCCGCGGCCCTGGCGGGCAGCCCGGTGGGCGTGGGCGCCCAGGATGTCTACTTCGAGAAAGAAGGCGCGTTCACCGGCGAGGTGGCGGCCCCCATGCTGCAAGGGCTGGTCAGCTATTGCATCATCGGCCATTCCGAACGCCGCGCCCTCTTTGGCGAGAGCGACGACTGGGTGAATCGCAAGGCCAAGGCCCTGCTGGCCCACGGCATCACCCCCATCCTCTGCGTGGGCGAAAGCCTGGCGCAGAACCAGGCGGGCGAAACCGACACATTCGTGCGCAGCCAGGTACAGGCGGCGCTGGCGGGCCTCAGCCCGGCGCAGGTAGCCGGCTTGGTCATCGCCTACGAACCGATCTGGGCGATCGGCACCGGCCTCACCGCCACTGCCGCCGACGCCAACCGCATCATCGGTCTCACCATCCGTGGGGCCATCGCCCGGCTGTATGATGAAACCACCGCCCAGGCTGTGCGCATTCAATATGGCGGCAGCACCAAGCCGGATAACATCGCCGGGTTCATGGCCATGCCGGAGATCGACGGCGCGCTGGTGGGCGGGGCCAGCCTCACGGCCGCGTCCTTCGTGACCATGGTGCAGGAGACGCTGCGGGCGCGCGGGGGCTGAGGCGATGTTGCCCCCCTGGGCGCTCCTGCTCCTGGCCAGCCTGGCCTTGTTGGCGGCGCTGTGGTGGGTAAGCCGGCGCCTGACAGTGCATATTCTGACGCTGATCCTCCTACTCACCCGCAACGACGAGATCGCCCAAATCCTCTATGCCATCCTGATCTTGCCCGGCACCGTCATGCACGAGCTGAGCCACTGGCTGGCAGCGCGGCTGGTGGGCGTGCGCACGGGCAAGATCAGCTTGCTGCCGCAGGTCACGCGCGACAAGGGCCTGCGGCTGGGCGCGGTGGATGTGCGCGGGGGCGCCCTCTGGCAGCACACCCTGATCGGCCTGGCCCCGCTGGTGGTGGGCAGCCTGCTGACGGCGGCGCTGGCCCTGCGGCTGGTGGCTGTAGAGGAGGTGCGGCTGGCCACGCAGGCGGGGACGTGGCAAGGAGCGACCGCGCTGCTGCACCGGATCCTGGCCACCCCCGATCTGGCGATCTGGCTCTATCTTTTGTTCACGATCAGCGACGCCATGTTTCTCAGCGCCAGCGATCGGGCGCCGGTGCAGCGGATGCTGCTCTATTTTGGCGGGTTGCTGCTGATCCTCTATCTGCTCGGCGGCCTGCCCACAGGATCAGGAGGGGGCGGCGCCTGGCTGCACGGGCTGCTGCAGGCCTATGCCTATGGCCTGGGCATCACGCTGCTGCTGCACCTCAGCTTGCTGCTGCTCTTTGGCAGCCTCTCGTGGCTGGCCACGCGGCTGCTGAAGCTACCAACGCGCACAGCCGGACGCTGAATCGCTTCGACGTCCGGCTGTGGCGCGCGCAGGCAGGGGAAAAAGGGTCAGGCGACCGCGGCGGCGGGCTCGAGATGCGGGGTGATCTTGCTGAGCAGCCGCGGTTTGGGCATGAATCCGACGATGCGCTCGACCGGTTCGCCGTTCTTGAAGATGATCAGGGTGGGGATGCTCATCACGCCGTAGGCCATGGCCGTGCTGGGGTTGTGATCGACATCCAGCTTGGCCACTTTCATCTGGCCATCCAGCTCCACCGCGATCTCTTCCAGCAGCGGGGCGATCATCTTGCAAGGCCCACACCAAACAGCCCAGAAATCGGTGATCACGGGCACATCGCTATTGAGGACAAGTTCTTGGAAATTGGTATCGGTAACCGCAAATGGGGTTGACATGTAAAAAAAGCTCCTTTGATAAAGGGGTGGGGTAAACAGAGGGCAGCAGGCACAGGGCCGATCCTAAACGGGGAAATAGATGCCTGTCAAACCCCGACCGTTACAAGATGGGGCGCGCCCCGCATTCCTTACCTGGCGGCAGCCGGGCCAAAGAGGATCGGCGCGCCGCCGCCAGTGCAGGGGAGGGCCATCCTTGCAGCGATCCGCGTCGGGTGTATAATACAGAGCAGTGTTCAGTTATTGGATATTGGATATTAGATATTGAGTGCCAATCAATTAATTATTAATCATTAATCATTAAGATAATGCGTATTCGCCGAAAAGACATCAAAGAAATCAATCTAATGCGTGACGCCGGGCGATTGGTGGCCGAGACGTTTGCCTTTCTGGCCCCGCACATCCAGCCAGGCGCCACCCTGCGCGACCTGGATCATCTGGCCGAGACGTTCATCCACAGCCGTGGGGCCAGCTCGTTGTACAAAGGCTACCGCGGCAGCAGCCGGCGCCATCCCCCCTTCCCAGGCGTGATCTGCGCCTCGGTCAACAACGAGATCTGCCACGGGCTGCCCAATGGCCGCCACCTGCAGCAGGGAGACATCATCGGCATCGACATCGGCCTGCGGCTACGCGATTATTGCGGAGATGCTTGCGTCACCTTTGCCGTGGGCCAGCCCACAACAGAGGCGCAGCGCCTGCTGGACGTGACCCAGGCCTCGTTGGCTGCCGGCATCGCCGCCGCCCAAAGCGGCAGCCATCTGCACGATATCGGCGCTGCCATCCAGGCATACGCCGAAGACCGCGGCATGTCGGTCGTGCGTGAATGGGGCGGCCACGGCATCGGCAGGCAATTGCACGAGCCGCCCTCCGTTTCCCACACCCGCATGCCCGATCGCGGCCCGCTGTTGCTGCCGGGCATGGTTTTCACCATCGAGCCGATGATCAACCTGGGCCAGCCGGAATGGAAATTGCTGGAGGATGGCTGGACTGTCGTCACCGCCGACGGCTCCCTCTCCGCCCAGTTCGAGCACACAGTGGCCATCACCCGCAACGGGGCGGAGATTCTCACCCGGTTGTGATGCGCGCGACAAGCGGTGCAAACGGAGATCGCTGGGTGTCGCGGCTGGGGTATCTGCTGCTGACCGCGCTGGCGCTGTGGTTGGCCCTTTATCTGTGGGTCAGCCGAACCTGGCGGATGACGCTGGACGCGCCGCTGATGGTGTACGTGGCCTTTTTGTATGACCGCTTTGGCCTCGTTCCCTACAAAGATGTCTTGACGATGTCCTATCCGGGCACGCACATCTTCCACCTGCTGGTGGGCCGCGCCCTGGGTTGGGGAGATGCCGGGTTCCGGCTGGCGCTGTGGGGGCTGTTGGCGGCACAGGGGGCAGCCACCTGGGCGGCGATGCGCCGCTTCGGGCCGCGGGTCGCCGCGGGCGCGACGCTGATCTTCAGCCTGGTGCTGTTGCACGGCGGGCCAGCCATGGGCTTGCAGCGCGAGGCCGTGGCGCTGCTGCCCCTGACCCTGGCCCTGGCCACGACGGTGGCGGGCGAGGGCCGGGCGCAAGGCAGGCGGGCCTTGCTCATCGGCTTCTGCTGCGGGCTGGCGGCCACGATCAAACCGCATCTGGCCATCGGCCTGCCCCTGTTCCTGCTCTTTCTGCTGCGCGGCGAGGCCGCGGGCTGGCCAGCGCCCCGCGCCTGGCTGCGGGTGGGGATCGGAGCGGGGATCGGGCTGGCGCTGCCCCTGCTGCTGGCCTGGGGCTGGGTGTGGCGGCAGGGCGCCTGGCCGGCCTTCCTCGATATGACCCTGCATTACCTGCCCCTGTATCTGCGCCTGACCGGGGAACACGTGACCATCGCCGGAGTCAACCGCCTGATCTATCTGCTCGACTCCTTCGGCAAGCTGGGGGGGCTGGGGATGTGGCTGGCGCCGGCTGCCGTGGGGTGGGTATCTGGCTGGCTACATGGCGGCTGGGGGCCGGCGCAGAAAGAGCAAAGCCTGCTGCTGCTGGGGCTGGCCGGCCTGTACAGCCTCTATCCCCTGGGCAGCGGCCAGTTTTGGGACTATCACTGGCTGCCTTTCCAGTTCTTCATCGTGCTGGTTGCGGCCCTCTGCCTGACGCCGCGGCGCGCCCATCCTCTCCCCGGCCGCGGCCACGCCCTGGCGCCGCTGGCCACGCTGCTGATCGTGCTGCTGCTGGCCCTGGCGCCGACGCACGAGTTCTACGGTCAGCTCTGGGATCAGCCCCCGCGGCCCCCCAGCCAGGGCCGGGCCGACGCCATCGCCGCTTTCCTGCGCCAGCATCTTGACCCCGAAGATGAGGTGCAGCCGCTGGACTGGACCGGCGGCGCGATCCACGGGCTGTTGCAGGCCGAAGCCCGGCTGGCCACACGCTTTTTCTACGATTTCTATTTCTATCACCACCTCTCCTCGCCGGTCATTCAGGGCATGCGCCGCCAATTCCTGGCCGATCTGGCAGCCGCGCCGCCCCGGTTCATCGTGGAGGTGACCCAGAAACGCCGTCCCAGCGGCGCGGACACCACCACCGCGTTCCCCGAACTGCGCGCCTTCCTGGCCGCCCACTACCGGCTGGCCGCATCCGGAGAGGGCTATCTCATCTACGAGCGCCGCTGACATGCCCACACCGCACGACCGCGTGCTGCGCGGCGTCACCCTGCTGCTGCTGGCGGCCCTGACCCTGTGGCTGGCGGTGTATGTGCTGCTGTCGCTGCGCTGGCGTATGACGCACGACACGCCCCTGCTCTTTTACATCGCCTTTCTGATGGATCGATTCGGGGCCGTGCCCTATGTCGACATCTTCACCAACCAGTCGCCGGGCGCGCTGGCCTTCCACGCCTTGATCTACGCCCTGTTCGGGGCCGGCGACCGCGCTTTTCGCCTGCTGGACCTGACCTGGCTGGGGTTGATCTCCCTGACCACCCTGTTGCTGTTGCGGCCCCTGGGCAGGGTGGCGGCCTGGGCCGGGTGTGTGCTCTTTGCCCTCTCCTACCTGCGCCTGGAGCAGGAGGTGAGTTTCCAGCGCGATTTCATCGGCATCTTGCCCATTGCCCTGGCCGCGGCCCTGATCACCGACGGGCGGCCCACAGCCGGGCGGCGCTTGCTGGCCGGGCTGTGTGTGGGCCTGGCCGTGACGCTGAAACCGCATCTGGGGCTGGGCCTGCCTGTGCTGATGCTCTATGACCTGCTGACGGCAGGGGAAACGGGCGGTTGGCCGCGGCGGGCCTTGATCACGGCCTGGCCCTATGCCCTGGGGCTGGCCGCGCCGGTGGCGATGATGTTGGCGTGGCTGTGGCGGCTGGACGCCTGGCAGGCCTATCGCCAGTTCAGCATCGAAGGCCTGCCCATCTATCTGCGCATGAACGGGGAGCACCAAACGATCTTTGGCGTCAACCGGCTGCTCTATCTCTTGCAGGGATATGCGGGCGTGGGCGGCATGGGGGCCTGGCTGGCGCCGGCCGCGCTCAGCCTTTATCTGGCCGTGGGGCTGCCCCCGGCGCAGGCGCGAATCCGCCGCCGCATCCTGCTGCTGGCCGCGCTGGCCCTGACCTACAGCCTCTATGCCCTGTTGGGCGGCAAGTTCTGGGCGTATCACTGGCTGCCCTTTCAATATTTTTTGATCTTGACCGCGGCCGCGGGGCTGGCGGGGCTGCGTCTGGCCCGACCGGCGGCGACGCGGGCCACAATCCTGGCCACATTGACTCTGGTCATCTTGCTCAACGCCGCGCCCAGCCACGCGTTTTATGGGCAATTGTGGGGTCAGTCCCCACGGCCGCCCAAAGAGGGCCGGGTGGATGCCATCGCCGCCTTTTTGCAGACGCATTTACAGCCCGACGACAGGGTGCAGCAACTGGATTGGACAGGCGGCGCCACCCATGCCATGCTCATCGCCGGCGCGCGCATGGCCACGCCCTACATGGAGGACTACATTTTCTACGACGAGGTGGAGCAGCCATATGTGCAGGCGCAGCGCCGCCGTTTTATGGAGATGCTGACCCAAACGCGGCCCCACTTCATCATCGAAGTCAGCGCCACGCCCCGGCCCAGCGGCCCTGGCAGCAGCACCGCGTTCCCCGAACTGCGCGCCTTCCTCGCCGCCCACTACACCCCCACCACCGCCGGCGACGGATACATCATCTACGAATTTAATAATTAATGATTAATCATTAATATTCAATATCTAATATCTAAATGCCAAAAATCGCCATCATCGGCTCCATTATCGCCGATATCATCGTGCAAACGCCGCGGCTGCCTGCAAGCGGTGAAAACCTGCATGTGCCCCGCATCCAGATCATGACCGGAGGCAAGGGCGCCAACGCGGCTGTGGCCTTCACCCGGTTGGGAGGTCGCGCCCACCTGTTGGGCAACGTCGGAGCGGACGCCTTCGGGCAGCAGGCGCGGGCGGCGCTGCGCGCTGAAGGCGTCGAGATCGCCGGGGTCAGCACCGACCCGGCCCATCCCACCGGCGCCGGCATCCTCCTGGTCGAGCCGAACGGCCACACCGCTTTCCTGATCGAGCCTGGCGCCAACCTCACCCTCACCCCGGCCCAGATCGAGGCAGCGCTGCGCCCCCTGCTGCCCACCCTCGCCGGCCTGCTCTACAATTTCGAGGCGCCGGAATCTTGCCTGCTGCTGGCCGCGGGCCTGGCCCGCGGGCAGAACGTGCCCCTGTTTGTCGATGCCGGCCCTGCCCGCCCCTATTCCCCCGCATTGTGGCGCGACGCGGCCATCCTCAGCCCCAACCAAACCGAAGCAGCGGCCATCCTCGGCTATGCCCTCGACGATGACGCCGCGGTCATCGCCGCGGCCCACGATCTCCTGAAGAGCGGGCCGCGGGCTGTGGTGCTGAAACTGGGCGCGCGCGGCGCGCTGTGGGCCGACGCCGAGGGCTGGGGCTGGGCGCCGGCCCGCCCCATCCAGGCGGTGGACACCGCCGGCGCCGGCGACGCCTTCACCGCCGGACTGACCCTGGCCCTGCTCGAAGGCCAGCCCCTGCCCGCGGCCGTGCGCTTTGCCAACGCCTGCGGCGCCCTCGCTGCCTCTCGCCTGGGCACACTGCTCGCCATGCCCTGGCGAGCAGAGGTGGACGATGGCGGTGAGGGGGGAGGAATGCAAAACGCCGGAATAGTGAGCTAGATCATACCCTCGCCGCTGCTTTTCTGGCTAAATGAAGGCCACCGCTGCTTTCGACCTCACCCCAGATCAGAAGAGATCGATCCCATTGTCACCCACCCCGCGAGAAAACCATGAACGCTGACACACCCAACCAATTCATCCTCAACACAGAAGAGCAAGAAATGGTCGACCTGCTCAGGGAGGAGATGGGCCTGGAGAGCAGCGCGGAAGTGATGCACCTGTTGGTGCGTCAAGCGATCCAGCGCATCGCCATCACCTGCCCGCAGTGCGGCCACTTTGCCCGCGTCACCGAGCGTGACCAAGCCGAATGCCGCTCCTGTCTCTCTGTGATCACGCTGAGCGAAGATATCTGGGACGCCACGCGTACCCCCGCGGGGTGAAGCCCACACACCGTGCAGGGCAGCGCCTCCCCATCCCCAGCCGGCGCTGCCCTGCACGGCAGATTGCTTACTGTCCGCCCTCCGGCAGCTGCAGGGTCACGCTGCCATCCATATCGGCCAGCAGGGGCAGCACACTTTCCACCGTCTGCCGGGTGAAGGCATATTCGGGCGTGTAGAAAAGCTGGCTGATCAGCCCGGCGCTGTTGGCCAGGTTCTCATCATTCCAGGTGATGTGCGGCAGGGGCTTGTCATTGATCAAGACAAACAGCCCCTCCCCCGCCTTGCGCACCGTCATCTGCTGGATGTTGGCTGCAACCAGACCCTGGATCGTTTCCGGGGCCAGGGCAAACTGCTGCACCTCCACGCCCAGGGCGCGCAACGCCTGCGCCGTCTCTGGCCGTACCACCACCTTGCCCTGCGCATCATACTCCAGGGTGAGATGCATGGTCAGCATCGGCGTCGTCTCGGCGACTTGGGCGCCGATCTCCTCTGGCTGCGCGGTCGGGTCGCGCAGGGAGATGACTTCGGCCCCAGCGGCCAGGGGGAAGCGCACCGTCACATCCACCGCCAGCCGCTGCAAGAAGGGGATGAACATCTCGATCAACTGCCCCACCTGCGGCGTGAAGAGACCGCTCTCGCTGACCACCTGCTGCACCGCGCTCAGCGAATCGTCATCCCAGGTGAGGGTGGGCAAAGGCGCGGCATTGACATAGAGCAGCATGCCATCCTCGCGGTGCACAAATTCGATGTGTTGCAGATTCACATCGGTAAACCAGCGCACATAGGCGGGATCCAGGCGCAGCCACCACAGATCGACCATGCCAAAGGTGAGTTGGCTCAGCCGATCGGCGCTGACGCCGCCCACCGATGGCAGCCCCTCGTTATCGATATCGATCACCAGGCGCGAAAGAGAAAGGAAAAAGCCAGGATCAGGGTTGGAAACCTCCTGCGCGGGGCCGGCGCAGGCCGTCAACCACAGGAACGACGCCAGTACAACCAGCCAAAGCCAGGGATGTCGCGTTGCTTTCATGGCACACCTCCTCGTGTGAGCGTATGGAAAGATGGTTGCTCTCAGGCCGGCAGCGTGATCCGGCGGCTGGTATTGTATCCAACCTGGCCGATTTGCGCCAACGTGTGCCCAACGCTGCGCCGGCGCCCCCGCGCCCCGGGCCTGGCCGCCGCGCCAAACGCGCGCAAAGTTGCCGAAATCAGCCGCCCACGCATATAATAGCCCGGTGTCCACACCGCAAAACTCCCTGCCCGACCTGCAATTCAACATCGTTGGCCTGCTCAAAGGCCAGGTCGGCAGTACAAGATCGTACGAGTTCTATGTCCCTGTCTCCGAGCTGGATCAGTTAGACGAGGACTTCGATGCCACGGGGCCGCTAACCGGCGCCGTGCGTTTTTTCAAGACGGCCGATACCATCCTCGCCCGTTGCCATGGCGAAGCCCTGGTGCGGCTGGAATGTTCCCGCTGTCTGGAGCCGTTCGATCTGCCGGTAGCATTCAGCTTCGAGGAAGAGTATCATCCCACCATCGACATCACCACCGGGCGCAAGCTGCCCCTCACCATCGATGACGCCGCCCTGCTGATCGACGAACACCACATCCTCGATCTCAGCGAAGTCATTCGCCAGGAAATCCTCCTCGCCCTGCCCATCACCCCGATCTGCCGGGAGGATTGCGCAGGGCTGTGCCCCATCTGCGGGGCCAACCGCAATCTTGAAACCTGTCATTGCCAGGATACTGCCAGCGATCCCCGCTGGGCGGCGCTGAGCGCCCTGCTCGATCGCCAATCTGACGCATCTTAGGAGCCACACCCACCATGACCCCACATCCCAAACGCAAGATTTCTAAGGGCCGCCGTGACCGCCGCCGCGCCCACGACGCCATTGCCCGCCCTCATCTGGTCACCTGCCCCACCTGCAAGCAACGCCGGCTGCCGCACCAAGTATGTCTACATTGTGGCACCTACCGCGGGCGCACGGTCATCGAGATCGAAGAAGAAGCGCCCTCCGGCGCTTGATGGCGGTTGCCCGCTGCTGATCGTCTGCATCAAGGGAACGGAGTGTCCTCTCCGTTCCCTTTTTGTGCTGGCGACGCCCCCTCGCTCCCTCTCTGCTCAGTGCCATGACTTCGCCTGTTCTCCTCTTCCCCGGCCAGGGCGCCCAAGAAGTGGGCATGGGCGCGGATTTGGCAGCGCATGCGCCTGCCGCGGCCGCCCTCTTTGCCCAGGCGGATGAGATCCTCGGTGTTTCCCTCTCGCAACTCTGTTTTGCCGGGCCGGAAGCGGAACTGACCGACACCTACAACGCCCAGCCCGCGCTGCTGACGGCCAGCGTGGCGGCCCTGCGCGCCCTGGAGGAAGCGATTGGCCGGCCCTTGCCGGCAGCCGCTGCGGCCGGGCACAGCATGGGCGAATACAGCGCCCTCGTCGCGGCCGGCGCTCTCGATTTCGCCGACGCCCTGCGCCTGGTGCGGGAACGTGGCCGGCTGATGAAACTGGCAGATGAGCGGGCGCCGGGGGGCATGGCCGCCATCATCGCCCTGGAAACGGACCAGATCGCGCAGGCGTGCACCGCGGCCCGCGCCCAAACCGGCGCTTTTGTACACATCGCCAACGATAATTGCCCCGGCCAGGTCGTCATTTCGGGCGACGAGCAAGCCCTGACCGCGGCCATGGCCGCGGCGGAGGCCGCGGGCGCGCGCAAAGTCGTGCGTCTGGCCATCACCATCGCCGCGCATTCCCCCCTGATGGGCGTGGTGGAAGAGGAGTTCGCCGCGGCTGTGGCCGCGGCCACGATCCGCGCGCCCCGCTTCCCCGTCATTTCCAACATCACCGCCCGCCCCCTCACCACCGCCGCCCAGATCCGCCAGGAACTGGTGGGCCAGTTGCAAAGCTCGGTGCAGTGGACGCAATCGATGCGCTTTCTGATCGACGCCGGCCACGAGCAATTCTACGAGTTTGGGCCGGGAGGCGTGCTGGCGGGGCTGCTCAAACGCATCGACCGCCGCTTCCGCGCCATTCCCACCCTTGCCTCCTGGGCCGATGTAGAGCTGCAGGCTGCAAGCTTGACGTGAAACGTGAAACGTAAAACGCACCACGCAGAAGGAGTTTTATGACTGCACTTACCGAAAGAACTGCCCTGGTAACCGGCGCTTCACGCGGGATCGGCGCGGCCATTGCCCGGCGGCTGGCGGCTGAGGGCGCCGCGGTGGCCGTGAACTACCATCGCAACGCCGCGGCCGCCGCCGAAGTGGTGGATGCCATCGCCGCGGGCGGAGGCCGGGCCGTGGCCATTCAGGCCGATGTCAGCAACCTAGCCGAGGCCACCGAGCTGATCAAAGCCGTGCAGAAAGAATTCGGCCGGCTCGATATCCTCGTCAACAATGCCGGCACCACCCGCGACAACCTGATCATGATGATGAAGGAAGAGGACTGGGACGAGGTGCTGGCCACCAACCTCAAGAGCGCCTGGAACTGCGCCAAAGTCGCCGCCCGGATCATGATGAAACAGCGCCACGGCCGCATCATCAACATCACCAGTGTGGCGGGCGTCTCCGGCAACGCCGGCCAGAGCAATTACGCCGCCTCGAAGGCAGGCATGATCGGCCTGACCAAAAGCCTGGCCAAAGAATTGGGCCCGCGCAATATCACGGTCAACGCCGTCGCCCCCGGTTTCGTGCCCACCGACCTCACCCAGACGCTGATCGCGCAGATCGAGGAGTCAATCCTGGCGATGACGCCCCTCAAACGCCTGGGCGCGGCGGAGGATGTGGCCGGGCTGGTGGCATTTCTGGCCGGAGAGGACGCCAGCTTCATCACCGGACAGGTTATCTCTGTCGATGGCGGCATGGTGCTCTAGCCGGCGCCCTTCGCGAACTTTAGCAAACGAGGAAAAAGATGTCCGACAATGACCCGTATCCCGGCAATGTCACCATCGCCCCGGAAGTGTTGGTGACGATCGTCCAGCAGACGGCGCTGAAGGATGAGAATGTGCAGGCCCTGGCAGCCAAACCGCCCCGCCGCAGCCGTATCAAAGGGCCGCGGGCCACAGCCGGCGGCGTCGAGGTGGTGCAGGGCAAGGAAGGCCTCTACGCCGTCATCCACATCATCGCCCAACCGGGCGCCAACATCATGCGCCTGGCCGAATCGCTGCAACACGACATCGCCCAGGCCCTGGAGCAGATGGTGGAGCTGCCGGTGGCGCGCGTGGGCGTGTTCGTTGATGATGTCTCTGCCGCCGGGGCCGGAGGGGGATAAGTGGCTGCCATCAAACCGCGCCATCTGGCCCGCCGCCTGGCCCTGCAAGCCCTGTTCGAGATCGATGTGGTCGATCATCAGCCGGGCGTGGTCTTGCACGAGCGCCTGATCCAGGAGGACCCCCCGCTGAGCCAGGATGCCGCGGCGTTCGCCAGGGAGCTGGTGTACGGCGTCACCCATCGCCGTCCGCAGATCGACACCCTCATCGCCCACTTTGCGCCGGAATGGCCGGTCGATCAGATCGCCATCATCGACCGCAACATCCTGCGCATGGCCCTGTGGGAGATCGGCCTGACCACCACCCCGATCAAAGTGGCGATCAACGAGGCGGTGGAATTGGCCAAAGAATTCGGCTCCGACGCCAGCCCCCGGTTCGTCAATGGCGTGCTGGGCGCGGCCACGCGCGATCAAGCGGAGTTGAGCGCCGCCTTCGCGCACCCTCTGCCTGCTTCCTGAATCATGTTCAACATCGGTCTGGGGGAACTCCTTTTCGTCGCCATCCTGGTCTTGATCTTCATCGGCCCGGAACGGCTGCCCCAGGTGCTGCGCCAGATCGGAGAGGTCGTCTACAAACTGCGGCAGATGGCCGCGCAGCTCAGCAATGAATTCGGCGAGGATCTGGAGCCGATACGCGAATTGCAGACACTGGCCGGGAATCTGGACCCGCGGCGGCAGATCGGGCGGGTGCTGGATGTCAGCGCGGACGCGGCCGCCGGCTCTGCCGGAACCGCGGCCAAGCCGGAGACCGCCGCGGCGGCTGCCGCGCCGGCCCGGCCCAACCCCATGGCGATGCTGACCCAGGCGCGGCAGGCAGATGCTCCGCCGGCAGCGCCGCCGGCAGCCGCATCCGATACCGAGGCGTGATCCCCATCATGAGCGCTGCAGAACGCCGTGCATCGATCATCGAGCACCTGATCGAGTTGCGCGATCGGTTGATCAAAGCCTTTGCCGCCCTGGTGATCGGCATGGTCATTGGCATGATCTTCGCCCGGCCCTTTTTGCAGATCCTGATCTCGCCATTGCAGGGCGGAAGCCAGTTGCAGTTGCTCCGGCCCACCGAGAACATCATCATCTATTTCAAGGCGGCGCTGATCTTGGGCGCGATCCTGGCCCTGCCGGTGATGATCTATCAGATCATCGCCTTCATCGTGCCGGGACTGACGCCGCAGGAGAAGCGGGTGTTGTGGCTGGTGCTGCCGATGGGGGGGGCGCTCTTTGCCACCGGCGTGGCCTTCTCCTCGCTGGTGGTGCTGCCCTTCACACTGCGCTATTTGCAGACGTTTCTCACCGACCTATTCAAAGCGGAATATTCGGTGGGGTTTTACATGTCGTTTGTGGCTAATTTTGTGTTGTGGGTGGGGGTGGCTTTCGAATTGCCCCTGGTCATTGCCCTCATCGCCCGGTTGGGGCTGGTCACGCCGCAGCAATTGCGCTCCACCTGGCGCTATGCCATCGTTCTCGTGGCCATCCTCTCGGCCATGATCACCCCCACGCCCGACCCCTTCACCATGTCGGTGGTGATGGTGCCCCTGCTCGGCCTCTATGGCCTGGGGCTGTTGCTGGCGCAGGTGGCCTATCGCCCCCGCGGCGGCGGGGAAGCGAGCTGATCCGGGCGCGCGGCAGGGTTAGCCGGGCGCGGTTGCCGCGGCCATTTCGGCGCAGCGCGGGCAGTGCCTGGGGTCGTCCAGCTCGATCAGGTGTCTGGCGCAGACTGCATAGACTTCGACCCGCTCGAACAGGCCCCATTTCCGGGTCACGGTCGCTTCCAGCGCGATCTCGGCGCAGTTGGTCTCGATCAGGATGCGCGGCACCGGGCAGGCATCACACAGGGGGCGGCGCCAGGGCCGCGAGGCCGGGTTGCGCTTGATCAGCCGGCATTCTTCCAGATCGCGCCCGCGATGATAGTCGGCGAAAAAATAGCGGCAGTTGACCGGTGGACGGGGGCTCATGGACGGGTTTCGGCGAAAGCGTGGTCGCGATGCCAGAGGTCGGCGGCAGTCTGGCGGCGCTGCAAGAGGGAGAGCCGGCCCTGCTCCAGCCAGTAGACCGGCGGCAGCAAAAAGGCGTTGTAGTTGCTGGCCATGCTCAGGTGATAGGCGCCGGACATGGGCAGGGCCAGGATGTCGCCGGAGCGGGCCGCGGGCAGGTCGATGGCGTCGATCAAGACATCGCCCGATTCGCAGAGGGGGCCGACGATGCGGGCGGGGCCAAGGGGCGCGGCCAGGGGCGCATGCGCCAGGCAGG
>JAANMV010000927.1_pt1 | contig 34498 bp, 28 predicted proteins | sample 7279661 | NCBI WGS metagenome assembly JAANMV01 (sample SAMN14094540, study PRJNA606508) | bioreactor metagenome | isolation source: A lab-scale SPAN reactor treating ammonium-rich wastewater day 121 | place: Ireland: Galway | collected 2017-05-16
CCCGCTCGGCGACGGTGACGTCAGGGCGGATGGTCCGGCTGGCGCCGTTCCCTCCCGGCTCTTCGATCGACACGTTGCGTTCAATTTGCACAAAGTACCGAGGGCGCAACCGCGGCATCAGCGCTTCGCGAATCACATTGATGAACGCACTGTGAAAATCGGGCCACAACTGCGACTCCAGGTAAGGATCGACGCCGGGAAATGGCGATGGCATGGCTGGCTCTCCAACCCCGCGATTCACTGCTTGGTGAGCGGCGTCAAGTGGACGTTGCGAAACTGGATCTCGGCGCCCTCCGATTGCAGGCAGACATAACCGGCCACCTCCGCCACCTCGGTCGCTTCGTTCTGCAGGTCGCCGTTCACATACAGCTTGATGTTGCCGCCGTCGACCACGATCCGATAATGGTTCCACTCGCCCAGCGGCTTTTCATTGCCAGGCTTGAGCTTGGTGGTGCGGCGGCCGCTGGTGCGATCGGCGTCGACCCGCATGGCAAACATGTCGATGTTCCAGAAATCGCCGGCATTCTGGTGCTGCAATTGGGCTTCCACGCTCTTGGGCCACACCTTGTCTTCGCCCACCATCCGCAGCAGCACGCCGCTGTTGCCGGGTTTCTTTTCGGGATCGAAGCGCCATTCGAGTTCGAGCACGTAGTTGGTGTACTTCTCTTGGGTGCGGATGTACCCCACCGGCTGGCCCTTGCAGATCAACACGCCTTCGTCGGAAACGCTCCACACGTCTTCCATCTTGGAGTTGGGATCGCGGAGGAAATAGGTCCAGCCGTCCAGGTTTTTGCCGTTGAACAGTTTGACCGTGGTGTTTTCCGGACGATCCGCGGCCATCGCATTCGCCGCGATCAACACGGCGCACAGCGCAAGGCACAAGCTACGGCAGCGCATGGCGAAACCCTCCCGAGAATGCTCCCGTGCGACAAAATCCCAACGTGCAACAAACCCCCAACGCTCCCGGCCCAGTTGCGATTCTAGGCCCCGCCCCGCGGCGAAGCAAACCAGCCCACCTCGCGCACCACCGTCGCCCTCGCCGCACGCAAAGTAGGTACCGCTTGCGGCAGCGGTACCTTAAGTTCCATCCGAGCATTGGAGGACACCGGCGGATGGCGTTCTGCTGCACGTTGGGGCGCGGCGTCTTTCAGCGGGTCGAGGTACCTTCCGGCAGAAGGTACCTACTGAACCGCGGCGGACAGCGCTCCTCGACCGCAGACCAAAAGACGTTGCCGACCAGACAAAAACTGACAACTGACAACTGACAACTGACAACTAACAACTAACAACTAACTACTAACTACTAACAACTGACTACTAACAACTAACAACTAGCACCTAACTACCAATCCCTCCCCGCCCCAGCCCCGCGTAACAGCTTCCCTAATCCTACGCCTCGTTTTTTAGTGGGCTGGCAGATTGGCTGCCTTGGCCCGAACACAAGCACGCATTTTTCCCCAAGGAACAGTGCAATGAGTCGTACGATGAATCGAGTTGTCGGTAGTGGCGCCCTGGTGTTGTTAATCTTGTCGTCGCTGGTCGCGATGGCCAAGGCCGAAAGCGCCGCACAACGGCAAGCAGCGCTGCGCAAAGCAGTGAACGCGGCCCTCGCCGGACCCGAGGCCAAAAAACTGGAGGTGAACGGGCACAAATTCAACGTCAAGAAAGCGTCGGTGATGACGGTCGGCGACATGGTCACCGTGAAAGGCCAGATCTCGCACCACCTCACGCTCCGGCCCGACGACCAGATGTACTACACCATCAAAAAGAGCAACGGCAAGGTGACCTCGGTCGAAATCAAGATCGAAGCGGGCGGCGTGTCCAAGTACGTCGGCAAGCTGGTGAAGCACGTCACCAACATTCCGTTTTCCGACTCCGGCAGCGAAGCCATCCTCCGACGGCTGGGCGGCCTCATCGACAAAGGGTGGGAGGACGCCTCCGAATTGATCGTCGCCGCCATCGCCGTCAAAGTGAACGACGGCGGACCCATCGTCCGCGACCAGCGCACCCCGGCGCCGCGGCCCGTCTCGCGGCCGCGACCCGTGGGAACGTCGGTCCCCCTCAAGACCAAAGTCAACTAGGCCCGCGGCCGCCAACCTGGCCCCGCCAATCTGCCCTCGCGGCTTCGCAGCCCGGCATCTGCTTCACCAGATGCCGGGCTATTTGCTTTGGCATGTTGGCCAACATGCGCACGCGCGTCGCCCCGATTCCCCCTCTTCGCCACGAACGAAGAACGCAGCGCAACAGGGCGGCCCCAGCGGCGGCCTTTGCCGAACGTGTGATGATCTCGTGTGCCGCAAGCTGCCGCCGGCGTCTTCACCATAGTTTCACATCTTTATCGCCGCCTCTACTCAGCCAGGCTCTAAATTCTGCCCTCAGTGCTCGCTGCGGGCGTGGCGCCATGCCCGCCGCCAAGGCACGCGTTGCGCCCCGCCAGCCGTTTGGGTTGTCGTTGCGGCGTCAAGCGCGCCATCGCTGGGCAAGGCCGCCAAACCAATACGATCGGACTTGTGGTGAATTTCAATCAGCAGTGCCTTCATTCCGAGGGATTCATGAAACCAATTCGGACCAGCCGCCAGGCATTTACCTTGGTCGAACTGCTCGTGGTCATCGCGATCATTGCCATCTTGATCGCCTTGCTGCTTCCCGCGGTGCAATCCGCCCGCGAATCGGCTCGCAGGGCATCGTGCGCCAACAACATGAAGCAGATTACGTTGGCCAGCTTGAATTACGAGAGCAGCATGGGCGTGTTTCCTTCCGGGTACACCCAGGAGCGAATCAACAATGTGTTTCAAGGGCATTCGGTGTTCTACTTTTTGCTGCAGTACATGGAACAGGACAACGTGTTTGCCACCATGGATCGGCAACTGCCCATCAACAATCGGGCGACGACTCCCGACAGCGGAATGTCCGGCGCGTTGATCGAAGCGTTCATGTGTCCCAGCGATGCGCTGGTTCCCGATCCGAATCTTTACGCCTACACGTCCGGCAGCACCACGCAGTACTACGGCCCCACCAGCTACCGAGCCAATGGGGGCTCGCGGCCGCTGTTTGCCACGTCGTCGACCAACGACGGCGTCTACATGGCCACCGGGTCGGCTGCCCGCAAGGCTTCGAGCGCGCCGGTGGGCATTCGCGTGGCAATCGCCGATATCAAAGACGGCACGTCCAATACGATCGCCTTCGGCGAATCGCATCATCGCGATCGCAACTTCGACACCTTCACCGCCGCCGGCTGGAACAGCGGCAGCACCATCCTCACCTGGTCGCGGTGGTACCCCGCCGGCGGCGACGCCGGCTTGGGCAACATCATGTGCGGAGCGTTCGCCCCCATCAATTACACCACCCCGTTTGCCCATGGCGAGTCGGGCGCGCCCACCAGCGCCAGCCAATGGTACGTGTTTCAAGACCAGCGGCTCAGCGCCATCGGCAGCGGTCACCCCGGCGGCGCCAATGTCTCCATGTGCGACGGCTCGGTCCGTTGGCTCAGCGAAGAGTTGCTTCAAAGCACGCTGTCGTTGATGTGTACCCGGGCCGACGGACAGGTCATACCCTACTTTGGACTGTGACGGTGATGCTGCGACACCCATCCGACAAAACCGCGCCATGCCATGCGGAGATCGCCGTCAAGCCCCAGCCGCCAACGCTGGCCGCCGGGGGCCGACGGCTGTTGCTCTCCCTTTCGATCCTGGGATTGGGCTGCACCGCCGGGTGCGGCGAGTCGTATTCGTTGGTGCCGGTCGAAGGCGTGCTCAAAATCGACGGCACTCCCGCCGCCAACATTTCCCTTCAGTTCCGGCCCGATGTCACCCAGGGCGGCGAAGGGCCCACGTCGTTCGCCATCACCGACAGCGCTGGCAAGTTCCAACTCAAAACCTATGATGGGCAACTGGGCGCGGCGCGAGGATTCCATCGGGTGGTGCTCGCCGATCTGGAGGAAGAACGCCCCGCCCAGGGTCAGCGCTCCCAACGTCCCCCGCGACTTGGCAGCGAGTACTTCGGCCAGGCAAGTCCGTTGTCGGTCGAAGTAACCGATGGCGCTTCGCCGTTGGTGCTCGAAGCGCGCAGCCCCCAACAATAACGGCAGGCGAAGTCGTCGTCGCCTGCCATCCGCGGCTTAAGAGCTTAACGCGGGTTAACCGCAATCGCTCGTTGATCTCCATAACTTCCCTGAAGCTTGCACAGATGACAACGAGGAAGAAACTATCCAATACTCCCCTCTACCCTCGCGGGAGAAGGGTTGGGAGCGAGGGGGCCAAAGTTCGCGGATTGGCTCTTGGAATCGTTCCCTCCGCAATAGGTGCCGCCGTGATCGCACGCGTGAAGTTTACCCTGGCGGCGTGGCTGGGGTTGGCCTGCCTGGCAGCGTGGGGCTGCTGGAATCCGCCCTCGGGCGACGCGCCGCCACTCCCCAACCGGGCGGCAGCCACGGATCGCCGCGCGGACGAACCGCCGGTGGAAGCGCCCGACCCCCAATCGCAACAGCCAACCTCTCCCGCGGCGCCGCCTGCGCGGCTCCAGCTTCCCCAGTCGGGCCGAGCGACGGTCGTGTGGATCAACATCGACGGCGTCCGCGGCGATTACCTGAGCCGGGGCGACTTTCCCACCTTGCATCGCCTGCAGCAACAAGGCGCCGCATCCGATCACCTGGTGCCCGTCTTTCCCTCGCTCACCTTTCCCAGCCATGTCTCGCATGCCACCGGCGTTCCGCCGTCGGTTCACGGCATCCCCGGCAACGCGTTCTACGATCGAACCGCCAAACAACATTACAGTTATCCCGCGGACGGAAAACTGCTGGGAGCCGAGCCCATCTGGCTGGCCGCCACCCGCCAGGGCATTCGCACCGCGGTGCTCGACTGGCCGCTGTCGCATGGGCAAACCGGAGACGTCAAAGCAGCCTACTTCGGCGAGCGGTTCGATTCGCGCCTGTCCGACGCCCAGCGGCTGAACCAGTTGCTCAAAGTGTGGGAGCAAGACAACGCCGACCCGCCGCTGCAATTGCTCATGGCCTACATGCACGGCCCCGATGCCGCGGGGCACCGGTTTGGACCCGATAGCCCCGAAATTGTCGCGGCCCTGCACCAGGTGGATCGCGATCTGGCGGACTTCATTCCCCAGGCCAGCAAGCTCTGGCAACGCCGTCGCCAGCCCGGCGATGCTTTCTATTTGTTGCTCACCACCGACCACGGCATGTCGCGGGTCGATTGGCTGGTTCACCTCGAAAAATTGGCGGGCATCGAAGACGCGGCCGACGTCGTCACCACCAGCAGCGGCAATGTCGCGCACTTGTTCTTCGACGATCCCCAAATCGCCGACCGAAATCCGCAACGACTGCATGACATGGTGAAGCGCGTCGGCGAGCAACCCTTCGCCCAGGCCTACCGCGCCGCCGACTTGCCCAGGCAATGGCAGTTGGCGCACCCCAGCCGGACGGGCGATATCGTCATCGTGCTGAAACAGGGGTACACGTTCGGGCGACGCCTGCGAGAATTGAAAACGGAGGCCACAGCACCGCAGGGGCCATTGGGAATGCACGGGTACGACCCCGATGCCAACCCCGAAATGCACGGCATGCTCATCCTCTGGCGGGCCGAGAACCCGTTGCCCGGCGTCAACTTGGGCAAGGTGCATTCGCTGCAACTGCACGCAACGGTTGCCACCTTGCTGGGGATCAAGCCCTCGCCGCAATCGCACGGGGCCGCGTTTGTCGAAACGCACGAATCCACGCAGCCAGGCCCCGACTAAGGGCTGCCGCGCCGCTCGTTGGCAAAGCGAACCAGCTCCGCATAGTACTCCGCCGGCAACAAAAAGCTCCGCACAATCCCCAGGCCGTCGTTGGCCACGTTGCCCTCGGGCGTGTCCACCGCATGCGGAACCAGGTTCAGAATCGCCTGCAGGCCAACCACCAAGGCCGCGGTCTGAATCGCGATCACGCCCAAGTGGTCGCTGGGCGTGAACAGTCGATTCCATCCCAGCAGCGCCGCCATCGGCAACACCACCAACACCGGCGCCAACGGACCCGCGGCGTAAATCAACGCATTTTTCACACGCGGCCACCGCAGGTTGCGCGGCCAGGGCCGCACAAAACCCTCGACGGGTATGCTCCGCAATTCCACCACGGTTTCGCCCAGCGAAAATTGCAGCCAAGCGCGGCCCATCCCAATCACCACGCATTCCACCCGCCACCCCACCGCCGCGGCCACCACCGCGTGGGCCGCCTCGTGCACGGCCAGCGCCAGCGCGTAAAACACCAAAAAGAACAGCACGCTCAGCTTGACCGGCGAAAAATCCTGCAACAGCGCCACCAACAGCAGGCCCAACACTCCCAACGAAAACAGCACCACGACGAGCACCTCGTCCTTGCCCTGCGGATTGCGTTGGGGGCGCGGCGTTGCATTCATATCGCCACCTGAAAGAAATGAGAGGAACCAAGCGCCGGTCCGTTCACCTGATTTTGCACCACACTCCTCGGCCGCGCGACGGGCCGCGCCGGTTGCCAGACCGGTTCTCCATCCGTTGACACACGCGCCCGGGGCCAGGAGCGCCAACCCGGCCCGCGGTCACGGTTCAATCCGGTGCACTTCCCACCAGCCGTCGACCTGCGTCAGGCAGCAGTCCGGCGGCGGTGCGAACCAGGCCGCGAACTCCCGCTCGGCCGCTTCGCCGCGCACCGCGCGAACCAGGCTCGCCACGCTCAATCCCAGCGACGCGATCGACAGCCCCACAAGGTAGCACCGCCCCAACATCAAGCCGCCGTCGCCCAAACACCAGGAGATCGCGGCCACGGCCGGCAGGCATGCCAGCAGCCCCGGCATCTCGCAAAACTTGCGGGCCAGCCACACGCCGCGGCGCAACAAGTTGCCGCGTGCCGCCGCCGGGGGCGCAGGGCGTCCGCCGCCTCCCCCCAGCAGTCGTAATTCTCCCCGCAGGCGTTTCCAACGCTTGACGAACGCTTTGTAGCGGGTGTCGTGAATCAATCCCAGCAGCAGCAAACCCATCCCCGCGGCCACGCCCACCAACGTCCACGCCGGTTGCCGCGTCGCCACGGCGATTCCCCATCCCAACCCCACCGGCAGCAGCAGGTTGAGCGTGTGATGCATTAGGTAATCCAACTGCGCACCGTCCAGCGTTTCTGCCCGGTGGTAGCGGGCGAGCTGGCCGTCAACGTGGTCGAGCAGGTACCACAGGTGCAACAGCGCGCACCCCAGCAGCCAACCGCCCGGAGTGGCCCAGCCAAATGCCGCCACCGCCGCCAGGCCAGTCGCCCAGGCAACCAGCGTGGCGGCATGCGCCGAGATTCCCCACGGAGCAATCACCCGCGTTACCCGCAGCGCCGCCGGCCGCGCCACACGCCGGGCCAGAAAACTCCCCACCCTGCGGTGATCGGGCTTTTGGCAACGCCGCTCCCATTCGGCAAACGATGCGGGCCGGGGCAAGTCGGGCATGTGGTGAACGCGGGGCGTGCTCATGCCGGCTGCCCCTCGCGAGGTTGAGCCCGTTCGCCGCGAAGGCTTTCACGCCAGCCCCCGCAGAACCAGCCGATTCCGGCCACCAGCAGCCAAGCGGCCGTCACCAGCAGCGAGGCAATCAGCACTTCGCTGCACACGGCCGCGAACGACTCGCTCTGGGGTTGCGGCCGATAACGCCAGTGGTGAATGGCCAGCGCCCAGGCCCCAACGGCCGCTGTCGGCAACCACGCGGTGATCACGTAGCGAACCCGTTCGCGCCACCGCAACCGCGGCCAGAACGATACCGCCAAAATCAGCATCAAGTACGTCAAGTCGGCGACCGAGGTGGTCTTGGCCACGGCCGTCAAACCGCCGCCGCCGCGCAACACCAGGTGATTGCCCAACGCCAGCACGCCAATGGAAACCAGCAGCACGCCCAGGGCCGAACGTCCGCGGTTCACCGCCACCAGGTATTGGCTGGCGGGAATCGCCAAGCCCGAGGCCAAAATGCCAGGCACCAGCCACACCAGCGCGTTCACGCCATCGCGATACGCCGGCAGCAGCCACGCCAACAGCGGCGGCGCCGCGGCAATGGCCAGCCCGCCCGGCAGGGCGACCGCCGCCGCCTGCACTTCGCTGGCCGCGGCGGCCAGTCGGGCCACTTCGGCCTGGCTGCCGGTCTTCCCCAGGGTTTCGCCGTAGCGGGGCGACATCACCCCGGCCAGCATGTTGGCCAGCCCATACAGTTGCGTGCACACCATCAAGCCCAACGAGTAGCAGCCGAGTTGATACTCGCGGTCGTCGAGGTAGCCCAGGATCATCAGTTTGTCGAGCGAGCGAAACAGGCTCGACGCAATCCCGGCCAGCAGGATCGGTCCGCCAATCCCGATCAACCGCCGGATCTCGCGGCCGTCCCACGCCCAATCGAGCGAAATGGCCGGTTGTTGCCGCAGGTACCACAGCGTGCCCAGCAGCACCGCCAGCGTGGCCCCGTACAAGCCCGGCAGTCCCAGCCACCACGCCCCCAGCGCCATGGCGGGCAGCGTGATGGCGGCTTCGATGATGTTCACAATCGAGGTCGAGCGAAAGTCGCCGTTGGCCCGATGAATGGTTATCAAAAACGTGGTGTAACGCTGCAGCAAGGTGAGCAGGGCCATGGCGCCCAAACCCAGCGCCCAGGCGTGCGACAGCGGGTCGCTGCCCGCCACCGCGATCCACACGGCCGCCGCGCCGAGCACCGCCGCGTAAATTCCGCTGGTCACGGTGTTCACGCTGTAGGCCAGCCGCACCGAGCGCTCGGCGCCAGCGCGGTCGCCGCTGCCCCGAGCCAGGCTGACCTCGCGCGCCGCCGCCTTGCTCACGCCCAGCCCGGCGTAGTTGCCGTACCCCAAGAACAGTTTGAGCCCCTGCCAAATGCCCATCTGCGAGGGCGACAGCAGCATCCGCAGCAACAAGCTCGTCACCGCGCCCAAGGCATGCGCAAACAGCGTGGCCCCGCTCACCAGCAGCGAGTCGCTGAACATCCGCCGCCACCCGCCCACCGGCGCCGCCCGAACCGCCAATGGCTTCGCCGCCACCGTCTCCGCGGCAGCCATCCGCCGCGGCCGCGTCCACCGCCGTCGAACCGAGCCAATTCCGCCAGGAATACTCACGGGCTACCTGTTGCTGATGCGCTGAGAAACGCGGGGAACGGGAACATCTCCGTCGCCGCTGCCCACGAAGTCGGCCTGCGGTCCTCGTCGACTGGGGAAAGCCGGCACGCCATCCAACCGGTGCAGCCGCTGCAAGGCCGAAGTCCTGCCGTGCTCGTGCTCGACGAGGCGACCGGCGTCGAAGCGCACCGGCGACTCGCCCCGCGCCACGGCGGCAATGGCGTCGGCGGCCACGCTGGCCGCGTATCCCCAGTGGGCAAACACGTGCGGAACTTCGGCCACCGCTGCCCGCTGCGACAACGCCTCGGCCAGCAATCTTCGCAGTTGGTCCGCCGTGCTCGCCGTGCCGATGGTTCCCCACTGGGCGGAGGGCATCAGGTCGGCGCCGCCTTGCGGCAACAAGTCGATGACCGGCAGACCCAACGCCGCGGCGTCGTTCCCCGCCCCCGAGGCGCAACTCACCGCGCACGCGGCGCGGCTCGCCAGCAACGGCAACTCGCCGCCCGCAATCACGCGGGCCCGCACCGCGGGAAACTCGCGAATCAACCGGGCAATCGCCGCGGTTTGCCCTGCCGCCCGCGGATGGGTTTTGATCGTCAACCGCGCGCCCAGTCGGGCGGCTTCCGCCAGCGTCATCCGCAGCAGCCGGTCGTGTTCACGCTCGGTGAGGTTGAATCGCAGCGGTTCGGGCCGGCCAACGCTGGGAGGCGTGGTGGCAAAGAACAAAATCTCGGGCGGCGCGGTCCCCTCCGCCGGCGGCTGCCAGCGAGGGCAACCAGCCAGCGCGTCGTGCCGGGCCGAACCGGTAACCGCGATCCGCTCCCCAGGCACCCCGAAATCCACAAGCTGACGGCGGCTGCTCTCTCCCCAGGCGAAAAACCAGTCGGCCGCCAGCGGAACAAAACCAAAGGCCACCCGAGGCACGCCGTGTTGCAGCACGATCGAAGGAATGCCCTGCCGCCGCGCGGCGTGAACCGCAATCCGGGCCAGCGGCGTCTGGTCCTCGTCCACCACCAGCACGTGCGGGCGCAGCCGGGCAAAATGCGCCTCGATCCGCTCCAGAAGCGCCGCGCACGGCGCGGTCGTGTCGGCGATCGTTCGCTGCCGCCACGGTTCCAGGATCGGCGACAGGCAAATGCCGTCGAACCACAGCGCGTCGGCCGCTGCGGTGGAAATTGAATCGACGCGCGCCGGCCCGTCCGCCGAATGGCAGAGAAGCTGCCTCACGCCGGCGCGCCGCCAGCGCCGCCAGGTGCGGAGGCAAAAGACGTCGTACAGCCACGACACCCCCGCATGCCGCGCGAGAAGCTGCTCGCACACCGGATCGAGCCCCTGCGCGTTGCCGCAGAGCACCACGCGAAAGCCCGCCGGCAGAAGGGATTCGCCGCCAGGTTGCAGCCAGCGGGCCGCCAGCCGCCGCCACAGCGGCACGCGGCGGGTCGGCAATGGCCGGCTCGCGGCGGGCTTGGCCCCGGCCGCGCGCACGATCTGAAGGTCCCAGTGGTAGCGGCGGGCCAACTGCGCGAACAGGGCCGCGTAGTCGTCGTCGCCCTCGGCCGCCAGGTGAAGCCGCACGCCCGCCGCGGCGTCGGCCATCCGCAAGCCGGCAGGCGGACGATCAAAAAACGCGATCACCCTCAGCAGCCTGGCAAGGTAGTAGCGCAGCTTCCGCTCGTGAACGTAGGCCAGCGAGACCGCGTTGCCGCGCGGGTCGCTGCCGGGGTCAGCCGTGGCCGCCATGCTTTGATTGGCGTACAAACTGCTCAGCCGAATCGCTTCGTCGTCGATCCAGCCGGCGGCGGCGGTCACGCTGTCGTCGAGCGACCACCGTTGATTGCCGGGCGCGTGCCACGAGCCCTCCAAGAGCACGGCTTGGCGAAGCGAGGGTTCGGTCGCGGCGACGAGAGAACTTCGAGCAAAGATATCCACGGCACCGGCTTCCTTTCCCCGCGTCTTGGCCCACACGGCTCTGCTAGCCGGCGGCAGCGAATGATTTGGATTCTTGGATGAGCGACGCCAGATCCTCCAGGCGGCTCAAATGAATGTCGGCATCGACGCTGGGTTCGTGATGGCAGGCCACGCGCAGCCAGCCCACCGCGGCGGCCGAGCCCAAATCGTTGGCGTCGTGGCCGACGAACGCCACACAGCGCGGGTGGCAATCCAGCAGGTGCTGCAGGGCCTGGTAGCCTGGCAACTGGGGTTTGGTAACGCCCAGGTCGCGGCTGGTGACCACCATCGTAAAGCAATCGGCAAAGCCCAACGCGGCCAGCCGCTGCGCCATGCCGGCGGCGGTTGCCTCGCTATCGGACAGAATCGACAACCGCACCCCGGTTTGACGCAACAGCAGGGCGGCTTTGCGCGTGCCGGGGAGCGGGCGAAGGCTGCTGTCCAGTTGTCGCCGCCAGGCGGCGCTGGCCGCCAACACTTCCTCGGTCTGGCCGGCGCTCAGCCCCAGGCTGCGAAGGAACCTTCGCAGCGCGGCTTCCCGGCTGCACCGACCGGTGTACACCTCGAGCAGGCATTCGTCGCGGAGCACGTGCGAGAACGCGCGAAAGCCGCTGCGCCAACCCATCCGCGCCAGCAGTGCCAGCAACCAGCGATTCCACAGCGTGGCGTCGTACAAAATGCCGGCGGGTTCAATCACCACGTGTTCGAGCGAACGCAAGCGAGATTGCCAGCGGAGTTCCAGCGGCAACGCGGCTGAATGCCGGGCAACTTCGAGGCGCGACGGCGTCCTTGCCGACCGAGCAGCCATAACGGGGCGTCCTGTTCGCGGGGAGGTAGGAGTGCAGGTCGAACTAGCGGTTGTGCGGGGAGTGGGAGAAACGGATGCGAAAAAAATACGGTTGAACGTCCGACGCTTGGGCTTCGCCCGCCGGTCCATCCCGGCCGCGGCTATTCGCCGCTGCGGTTGAGCACGGCCATCCGCTGCCGCAGGGCCGGTTGGCCTTCGAGCAGTTGGGCAATCCGTGGCCAATCCAGGCGCTCCGGGCCCAGCGCCTCGACAATCGTCTGCGCGTTGGCGAGGTCTTCCTCCGACCCCACCCGCAACCGCACATCGCGGCGGTCCAGCCGTTCGGGCGCCGGCACCAACCGCACCTGAAACAACTCGGGGTGCGAGAACACGTAACGCAGGGGGTGCTCGCGTTCCAGGGGAAGCCGCGCCATGCGGTGCGCTTTGCGAAGCGCCCCGGCCGCGCACCATTCGGCAAACAGGCCCACCGGCGAAAGGATTCCCGGCCGGCCGTCGCGCAGACAGTACGTAATGTAATCGCAACGGGGATGTTCGTCGGCGGTGTTCACCAGGCGATCGACCAGCACCGGATCGACAAACGGCGCGTCGGCCGCCAGCCGAACCATGTGATCCAGGCCAAAATGCTCCACCACATCGACCATCCGCGCCAACGGGTCGCTGGCCAGGCTGCGATAAACGGGCACGTCGGCCGGAACCAGTCGGCGGAGCAGGTCCAGGTTGTCTTGGTCGCTCGCCAGCACGGCCACCGCATCCAGGCGTTCGCAATCGGTGGCGTTGCGCACGACCCATTCCAGCACCGGCTTGCCGCCCAGGCGGCGGGCCAGGTGGGGACCGTTGTGAACATCAATCACACCCAGCGTGGACATCCATTTCCCCTTCGTGGTTGCGGCGAATCCGCTCGTTTCGAGCGCCTCGCTTCCCAGGGCTGTGCGGCGAATCCGTGCCGGCCTCGTGGCGTGTGTTTCGGGGGCCGCCTCGCCCGCCCGGTCGTACCTCGCCCCTTTCCAGGTGGGCAATCTAGCACGCTGTCAAACCGAGGGTCAAGACGAGTGCGGCGCGGGAGAAATGGCGGGGGCGCGGCGTCCTTTCGGCTGCCAACCCCACGTCAGCCGCGGCGGCGGGGCGGGGAGCCAACCTCCGGCCCCCCCGCGGCCGTTCACGCCAGGGCCGCCAGGGCGTCGGCAACATTGGCGGTCACTTCGTCGGGATCGCTCGTGCCGTTGACGCGGACCAGCAACCCTTTCTCTTCGTAAAACGGCAAAATGGCCTCGGTCTCGCTGTGGTACTTGTCCAGCCGCCGGCGGCAAGTCGCCTCGGTATCGTCCGGACGCTGCACCACCCGATCGGCGATCTCCCGCGGCGGCGGATTGAATTTCACGTGGTAAATGTCGCCCGTTTCCGGGTCCACTCGCCGCCCGCTGATCCGCTCCACGATCACGTCGTCGGGAACCTCCAGCAGCACCACGGCGTCCAACCGCGTGCCGGCCTGGCTCAGCGCTTCTTCCAACGCTTCGGCCTGCGGGCGGGTTCGCGGGAAACCGTCGAGCAAAAACCCGTCCTGGCAGTCCGGCTGCATCAGCCGCTCGACCACCATCGCCACGGTAATGTCGTCGGGAACCAGTGAACCCTTGGCAATCAGCTTGGCAACCTTGGTCCCCAACGCGCTGCCAGTTTGGATGGCCGCCCGAAACATATCCCCCGTGGAGATATGAGGCAGACCGTGCCGCTCGACTACTTTGGCAGCCTGCGTTCCTTTGCCGGCCCCCGGAGGGCCTACGAAGATCAGACGCACTCTGGGTTCCCCCATATAGGCATCGCACTGCGCACTCGATCTTGCGGCGGGCAGGCAGACGGTTGTCGTACTTAGCGGGTTGGCTCGAACCGTGTGATTTGCCAACGCATCTCTCCCATTCCACCGAGCGCCAATCGTTCATAGCGAATGGGATAACCATACTCGCTATCGAACTGGGCTCGCAACACTGCGGTTTCAGAATCTGCTCCGAACACTTTCGCCGCCTGGCCGGCATTCTCCAGGTCCGTCCGCAAAATGCCAAACTGGTTGGGCACCGTCCAGTAATCCCAGGTGCGCCGTTGACGCGGCGTGGCGCCGTCGCGCGACATCGCAATCACCTCGCCATTCTGCACCTGCAATACCACGTGGCCCGGCTGGGCCCCGCGAACTTCCACCTCTAATTTATAGCTCCTGGGACCCTTCGCCTGCCATTGCCTCTCGGCCGCTTCCAGGCGTTCCCAGGTTAACACCGGCGCGGCGGGCACGGCGGGTTTGCCGATTACGTAAAGTCCGACCACGCACGAACCCATCAACCCCACCGCCACGCCCAGCACCACCCACCCCGACTTCAGCCGGCGACGAGCCTTCGCTCCTTCCGGCAACTCGGCATGGTCCGCGGCAAACCGCGGTTCGGGCAAAGACGATTTCATGGCGGGCAATCGGCAGCCAACGTGGCGTTACGGGAATCGCGGTGAATGGTAATGCCAGGGCCCTGGCCAACGGCCGGACCATACGTTTTCATTCCGGCCGCGAACGGTCTTTGTGAGTGCGTGGGGGCGAGGGAGGAATGGCCGCGGGGGCTCGCGAAGCGATAACCCTTACGCTACCTTGGCGCAGGTCCATGTTGCAAACCGTATTCTTGGTTGTCGGGCCGCCCGCGGTCAAGCATGCCTGCAGTACCGGCGCGCCGCCGCTCAATACTTGGGGGGGGAGTGGACCGTCGCCGCGCCCCGGGCCGGAAAGCCAAAACCCGGTTGCACGGCCTGCCCCCCGCCGTCGAAAATGGGGGCCCAACCGCCGCCAAATGCCGGCGTTGCGTCGCGCTTCTTGAGAAATGGTGTTGCATTCCCGAGTTTTTTCGCCTGCGAGATCCAACGCTCATGCTTGAGTTGCCAGCCAGCCCCGGTGTGCCAATTTGTCGCACCAAAATTGTGGCCACGCTTGGGCCGGCCTCTTCGTCTCCCGCCATGCTGGCAAAGCTCATCGCCGCCGGCGTCGACGTGTTTCGCTTGAACATGGCCCATGGCAGCCGGGCCGACCACCAGCGGCAAATCGACGACATCCGCGCCGCCTCGAAACAGGCGGGGCAGCCAGTCGCGGTGCTCGTCGATTTGGCCGGTCCCAAAATCCGCCTCGTCGAACTGCCCGGCGACGAAATCTACTGCGCCGCCCATGCCGAGTTTCGCTTCGTCCGCGGTACCCCAACCGCCGCCAACCACCTGGCCACCACCTACGAACTGCTCATCGACGACCTCGCGGTGGGCGATCGGGTGATGCTCGCCGACGGCACCGTCAGCCTCCAGGTAAAAGAAAAAACCAGCGACGACGCCCGCTGCGAGGTGGTCCAGGAAGGAACCATTCGCAGCCGCCAAGGGGTCAACCTGCCCGGCGTCAAGCTCCGCACCCCCGCCATGACCGAGCAAGACCGCGCCAATGCCGCCTGGGCCGCCGACGCGGGCGCCGATTTCATCGGCCTCAGCTTCGTCCGCAAACCCGACGACGTGCACCAGCTCCGGCACCTGCTGCTCGAACATCGCTCCCGAGCCCGCATCATCGCCAAAATCGAAAAGCCCGAGGCCCTCGATCTGCTGACCGAAATCGTCTCGGCCGCCGACGGCGCCATGGTCGCCCGCGGCGACCTGGGAGTGGAAATCGACGTGGCCCGCATGGGCGTGGTGCAAAAGCAAATCATCGCCACCTGCAACGCCATGCAAAAACCGGTCATCGTCGCCACGCAAATGCTCGAAAGCATGCACCACAACCTCTATCCCACCCGGGCCGAAGCCACCGACGTGGCCAACGCCGTGCTCGACGGCGCCGACGCCTGCATGCTGTCGGGCGAAACCGCCGTGGGCGACCACCCTGTCGAAGCCGTCAAAATGATGCAGCGGATTGCCGTCGCCACCGAGCAAATCTTCCAACAGCGGCTCCCCAAGGCGCCCACCAATACCCGCATGATCGGCCTCCACCCCATCACCCAGGCCGTGGTCCAGGGGGCCTCGGGCATTGCCCGCCAACTGGAAGCCGCGCTGATCGTGGTGGCCAGCCACAGCGGAGCCACGGCCCTGGCCATGTCCAACCGCCGCAACTTCGTGCCCGTGATCGGCGTCAGCGACGACCCCGCCACGCTGCGGCAAATGTGCCTGTATTGGAGCGTGATTCCCGTCGAGAACGGGCCCGTGCAAGACAGCGCCGCCCTGGCCGCGTTCATCGAACACTGGGGAAAGCAGCACGGCCTGCTCGCGGCAGGGCAGCGCATCGTGCTGGTCCGCGGAACCGCCCTCGGCGCCGCGGTGCATAATCTGCTCGTGGTGCACGAAGTGGGCATGGGCGACGACCTCTCCGAATAACGCGCGGATCGTGCCCGATATGACCTACCCCCACCCCATTCGCCTCCGCGGACCCTGGAATTGGCAAACCCTCGCGCCGCCGACGCAACAAGGGCGACTGCACGCGCCGGGCGATTGGGGCCACGCGCTGGGCCGCGACTTCCGCGGGACCGTGCGCTTCTCGCGATCCTTCCAACCGCCCGCGCGGCTCGATCCTCACGAACGGCTGTTTCTGGTGGCCGCCGGACTCGACGCCCAAGGCCGCATTGCCGTCAACGGCGCTCCGCTGGGCGAAGTGGCCGGCTACCCCTTGCCTGGCGAATTCGACATCACGCACCTGCTCCAAGCCGCCAACACCATCCACATCGACGTTTCGCTCGACGCCGAACAACCAGGCTCCCCCACCACTCCCCGCCCCGGCCGCGAACACGCCCCGGGCGGACTGATCCGCGATATCGTCCTCGAAGTGCGCTCCACCGCCTGGGTTTCGGCCGCCACGGCCTGGGCCGAACCGGGCCGCGCCACACCGGCCGGCGCCGGCCAGCCGCCCCGCGTTTGCATCCAGGGAGAGGTGTCTCCGTTGCCCACGGCCGAACACTGGCAACTGGCGCTGCGCGTGAACGGCCAACACGCCTGGACCCAGCCCGCCAGCCACGGCGCCTTCACCATCGAGTTACCCATCGCCGCGGGACTGACGTGGTGGAACCGCGCCCGGGCCCCGGCGTGCGCCGTCGATCTGGAATTGTCGCGGCAGGGCGAACCGGTTTGGAACGGCAGTTGGAACCTGGCCTTGCCCGGCGACCAACCGCGGCGGCAACAGCCGCTCGTTCCCTGGCCCGCCTGCGATTGGTTTCCCACGCCGCGTGCCCCCCAGCCCGACTTGCAGTGGTTGGCTGCCGACGACGCGGTCTACCTGGCCGAAGAAATCCTGGCCGCCGAAGTGTACGCCGCTTGCGACGAACAAGGCGTCGCCCTGCTGCAGGCCGTCCCGCCCCACTGGCTGCCGCCCTTGGCGCCGCTCTTGGCGCATCACCCCTGCATCATCGGCTGGACACCCTGGCCCCTGCACTCCCGTCCGCCCGTCGCGGCACACGCGCCCCCGGCATTCGGCCGCCCCTGGCTGCCAGCCAACACCCAAACGGCGGGGTGGCACTGTTGATCCGTGGCACCCCACAAGGAACACCTTTTGTCCGTGGCACCCCGCCGTGTTGCCCACGCCCTTCGCTCAGGCTCAGGGCGTGCCATCCCAATCTACCCGTCCAGGCTCATTTTCCCAGCGTTTGCAGCGGCAGTTCCACGAGGGCTTCGCCTTCGATGCGCGGGCGGATGGTGCGGGCCGAGGTTTCCATCGTCAGGTAAAACGGATTGCCTTGCGGTTGCTTGGCAAACTCGCCCATCACCGCCAAAAGTTGGCCGTCTTTCTCCACGGCGAACACGAACGCGTACCCGCCGCGCCGCGGCGACGACACGCGGTACACCCGCCGGGCCGCGTTCAGATCGACGCTCGACGCGTCGATGCGGGTGCCCTCCAGCAGCGAGAGTTGCACGCCCGTCCCTTCCGCGAACCGCTGCGCGAGTTGGTCGGCGAATTGGCCGGCGCTCATGCTCGGGCGCTGGCCGGAAATCAGGGTGAAAGCGTACCGGTCGCCGTCGCCCTGGCCTTCCATGCCAAACACCAGGTACTCCGGCCAGATGGCGTCGTAGCTCTCCGTGTTTTGCTGCGAATAGGGACTGTTTTGCGGCAGCCGCAGCACGAACGCGCCCGCCGCCACCTCGGGACCCAGGTGCCGCAAGTAAGCCGGTTCGGGCAGCAACGACTGGCTGGGATCGGTTGCCGCCGCCGGAGTGGAGACGCCGCTGGCCGGCGTGGCCCCGGGGTTGGCCGGATCGCTCGTGCCCTGCGGAGCCTCTGCCGGGTTTTGTTCGCCCGGGGAGTTCTCCTGGGCGGTGGCGGCCGTCTGTCTGGCATTTTTGTAGCGAATCGCCATGAAGGTGACCATGCCTCCGACCACCGCCAAGACGCCCACCAGTCCGAGCACTTCGGCCCAATAGGTTCCGCCGGCGGCCGCCGCCTTCTTCTTGGATGCGGCGGCTGGCGGCGGAAACTTGACCTGAGTCGGAAAACCGGCCGGCGGCGGGGCGAAACTCCCCAGGATGCCTCCGGTTGCCAACCCGCCGCCCCCGGCACCCGGCGCCGCGCCCGAAGACCACGGCATGGGGGAAGGCATGCCCTGCGGCGGCGCGGCGGGCAGGGGTGCGAACGGCGAAGCGGGCGCCGACGGCGGCGTGGGCAACTCATCGGCGGCCGAAAGGTCGATCGCCGCCTTGTGGGGTTGCCCTCCGCGCGCCGAACCTTCATCCAACAGGCCGGCGAAGGGATCGTCGTCGTCTGGCGGCGCCGCGGGTTTGGCCGTTGGTTTTGCGGCAGGTTTGGCGGCAGGTTTTGTCGCTGGTTTGGCGTCACGTTTGGCGGGTGCCGGCGGCGCGGCCGATCTCGCTTCGGTTTTTTTCGGGGAGGCCGGCGACGAACTTCCCGGCGCCGCGGCCGCGCTGGCGCTGGCCGATGCTTTCTCGCTGGACCCTTTAGGACTGGGCAGTTGCAATCGCTGGCCGCAAGGGCATTCCACCAGGCTTCCGGCCAGTTCGTCCCGGAGGGCAAACTTCTTCTGGCACTTCGGGCATTGAAAACGAATCGTCATCGGTCTTCCCGCCAGCAGAAGAAGCGGCCCCACGGAACCTGTCGCCGGGCGGTTCCGCGTACGACTTGCGGAGCGAACGCCCGTGGTCAGAGAAGTGATCCAACCCCCCACATTCTCAACCACTCGAATGCAAGTTGCAAGCCGCCAAGCTCTGGCGCGGCGCAGCTCGCGCCGACAGCGGCCGCATGCTCCCCGGCGCTGTTTTATGATGAAGAGGGGGAGGGCCGAGCGTGGGAGGGTAAAACGCTGCTGCCGCTTGTTGGCGCACGCGCGGCGGCCAGGGCAGCCGAATTTCAGAAAGTGCCCCGCGCCCATGGCCAGCTCGTTCGCCGCTAGCTCATTGCCCGCTGCGCCTCGTACGTGCGCACCCCGTTGCAGGCGGGGCTGCCGCATTGGGCGCGATCCAGGGCAATTTGGTAAAGCTCTTGCCCGCACTCCGTGGGATACTCACCGGTGATGCACGCCTGGCAAAGCTGGTCGCTGTCGAAGTTGACGGCGCGGGCGATGGCATCGACCGGGAGGTACCGCAGGGAATTGGCGCCGAGCGCGGCGGCCATTTCGGCCTGAGCTTCGTAGGTCAGGTCCCCCCCGCGCAAGAACCGCGGCGCGAACAGTTCGCTCACGGTCGACATGTCGATGCCGTAGAAGCAGGGGGCGATGATGGGCGGCGAGGCCACGCGGATGTGAACCTCTTTGGCTCCGCCAATGTCGCGGATTCGCTCCACCAGCACCTGCATGGTGGTCGACCGCACGATCGAGTCTTCGACCAGAAGCACCCGCTTGCCCCGCAGGACTTCGGCCAGCGGGGTGTACTTGGTTTCGACCTTGCGGCGGCGGTCGCCCCCCTCGATAAACGTGCGTCCCGCGTAGCGATTGCGAATCAACCCTTCCCGCGAGGGCACCTTGAGCCGGAAGGCCATGGCGTCGGCCGCCGCCTTGCTTGTGTCGGGCACGGGCACGACGATGGTGTCTTCGTCGATGGGCACCGTCTCCAGCCGTGCCAGCTCTTCGCCGAGCGCCGTCCGCGAGACGTACACGCTCCGCCCGTCCAGCGTACTGGCCACGTTGGCAAAGTAAATCCACTCGAAGAAGCAGTGCGCCCGCCGCGGCGACTCGGCGAAGTTTTCCACCTGCATCTGGCCGTCGACGATGCTGATTGCCTGGCCGGGCAGCAGCGAATGGATGTTCTTGGACGAAAAGCCCAGGTTGAGCAGCGCCACGCTCTCGCTTGCCGCGGCGAACAGTTCGCCCTCGCGGGCGTAGCACAGCGGCTTGATGCCCAGCGGGTCGCGGGCGACCAGCATGTCTCCCACGGCATTGAGGTACACCAGCGAGTAGGCGCCGTCGAACTGCCGGCTGATGCGGCGGAGCACCTCGACAATGCCTGGCCGGTCCAACCGCGAAAGCTCGCGGCTGATGGCGTGCATGATGATTTCGGTGTCGGTTTCGCGCGCCAGGTAGTTGTCGTCGTCGTCGAGCAGTTCTTGCCGCAGCGAGGCGTAATTGGAAAGCTGCCCGTTGAATGCGAAGCTGAACCACTTGTGTTTTTGCAGGTGATGCCGCTCGAACGGCTGGGCGTAGCTGCGGTCGTCGCCGCCGCAGGTGGCGTAGCGCACGTGTCCGATCGCCGCTCTGCCCGCGTACCGCCGCATGAGGCTTTCGTACTTGCCGCGATGGCTCATCCGAAATACCTCGGAAACCGCGCCGACTTCTTTGTGGGTGTCGATCAGCTGGTTTCGCAGGGGATTGTAGGTGGTGATGCCCGCCGAAAGCTGGCCTCGGTTTTGAATATCGAGCAGCATCCGCGGCATCAACCGGGAGACTTCGTCGGGCCCCTGCTCGGGACAGAGAGGGCTCCGATCGCCGGGCAAGTGATAAATCGCCGCCACACCGCATTCGTGGTGCATTTCGCTCATGAAAGACCGCCGCTATTCGCGCGTGGGTTCGAGACGCAAAAAAAGCACCGAGAAGGGTGGGTCGCCCGGCTCGGCAAGAGGTTCGACGAGCAAACCGATGGCAGGAAGTCGGCCAGCGCAAGGGAAGAAGCCCGCGACAGCTTCTTCACAGACTCTTTATTCTATCGACCTGCCCGGTCGAAACAAGGAACCCCCACAGCAGGTGGCACCAAGGGGGGTGCACCGAGGGGGTGCACCGAGGGGGTGCACCAAGGGACAGCACCAAGGGGTACTCATTTCTGCACGGGTGGCAGAGGGGCTTGGCAAAAAATGGCCGGCTGGTGTTGTTTGGGGCCGGTCCTTGGCGCGGGGCTTCGCCGACGTTTTTCCGGCGCGGCAGGCAGGCACCGGATGCAAGCCGCCGCGCTACGCTGGGTTATCCGTTTGTCTACGCTTGATGCGAGGGCGGGCGGCTGTTGGGTGGAACGTCGCGCTCGGCACTTCCCTCTTTCAGCAACTGGGCGGGAGAGAAGATGTCTGTGAACTCGTCTTTTGCCGTCGCGCCCAACTCGACACGCAGGGTGTTCCCTTGCCAGGTGGAATAGATCCGCGCAATGCGACCCTGGTGAGGACCCGAAAGAATCTGAACGGTGTCGCCAACCTTGAAAGGTCCGCCGTTTTTGAGCTCGCGGTCGTAGAACAGAGGCCCAATGACAAGCCATCCGGGAAAGATCGCGAGAAAAAAGCCCAGCAGGATAGCAAGCAGCATGTACCACGCGAAGCGAACAAGATCCCACCACGAGGCCCAGGGATCGAGAAAACTGCCGCAGGCGCGTGCAACCGCCAAGGCCAAGAGCAGCGGAATGGTCGTGAACCAAATCCGGCCGGGCCACGGCGATGCAAAAAACGTTTGTGCTTTCGTAGGCTTCATCGGCGTGCCGAACGTTGCCGCTCAGCGTTCCGCGGCAGGCGCTCGTTGGTCGGCCTTTGCCGCCATCGCCCGCCCGCGAGTCTTCGAGAAGACCTTGAGCTTATAGGTCGTATTGTTTCGTCGCTTCGGGCTGAAAAAAGAGCATGTCGATGCGCAAGGTTCGGGTACCTTCCGGGAATTCCCAAGTAATGGTGTCGCCCACCGAGTAGCCGAGAATGGCAACGGCCAGATCGGAAAGAACGGATAACTTGCCGTGTTGCAAATCGGCATCGCTCGGATAGACCAGGGTGTACTTCATCGCTTCATTTGTGGCCGTATCGATGATGCGGACGCATGAATTCATGGTCACCACATAGGGCGGGATCTCATCTGGGGGGACGACCTGTGCCCGGGCGAGTTCGCGTTCCAGAACATCCAAGGTGTTCGATTGGGTGGAGCCGAACTGTCTGGCAACGGTCAACAAGTCGCGCAGACGGGCGAGGTCGAGCGCGGAAAGCACAATATTGCGGGCTTCCATGTCGTGATTCACGGCTGAATTCTCCTTGTCCGAACGAGGTGGTTCACTGGGCCGCGGCGGGCACGGGGAGCGATGCACGCCCGAAAGCCTACCTACTCGCCGGGGTCCGATGGAGCGCCTGGATCGGCGGGCAGCTTGTCGATTAACTGGACGAAGCGGAGGACCATTCTGCGATGTTCATCCGAGCCGGTGTCGGTGAGACATTCGATCGACATGCCATCGGGGTACGCCTTGACCACCGACTCGATCGCTCTGATGGCAATATACCGAATCTTGCCTTGGGGATCCTTGAGGTACGTCAGCAGCACCAGGCACTCGGCCCGCGATGTCACACCGAGGCGGCGCGCCACGCCGTCCAAGTGAGTCAGGAGATACGGTTCGATCTGCTTGACCGACAGCCCGTTTTGTTCGTTGAGTCCTTGAGCGGGCGGGATGTCCTTGCGGAACCCTTCCAGGGCGGTGATCAGCTTGCCGGGCCGGTCGTCGGTTTCGGCGGCAACGGCGGACGCTTTGCCGATGAGGGCGATCGCCGTCGCGACGGCCGCAACCGCAAGCGCGTTTTTTCTGGTGAACGTCGCCATCACTCACCTCATTCGTTGGAAGCGGCCGAACGACCCAGCGCAGCGCCCTCGGCGGGGTGCAGCGATTTCTTCGGCAACGGCCAGCTCGCCGCCGCGAAGTACAAACACGGCGGCTTGGCCAGCGCAACATTTTATCCCGCCTGGGCGGACATTCACACTGGCGAAGCGCAACAGTGTTTAGGGAATCTTCGTGGCGGGCGTGGCCCTGTTCCCATGAACAGACGTGTCCGTGCCACTGCTTACTTGTAAGCAGTGCGGAAGCGGGAACGAGGTTCGACGACATCAACCCGATGTGGCATGGCGCGGTTCAACGAGCGACGGATTGGCCCTGGTCGTCGTTTCACCGGTACGTCACGTTCGGCAAAAACGATCCAAATTGAGGCCATACGGTCGAGCCATTCGCAGCCGAGTTCGCCCGCGCAGAATAGGTCTTTTTCCGGCGCCGCCGCATCCATTCACCGGATGGCGAGCATCCGGGCTACACCCGCTGGTTCATCCATTTCATCCATGCTTGGCTCAGTTGCCGATGCGTTGGAGAACGACTTTGTCATCTCCGGATCCGATAATGACCTCGTTGCCGAACTTTGAAATGGGTTTTTCAACGGTTACATCGTCGGCTCCTTTGGTGATGCGATAGATGATGGTCCGCGGTTTCTTGCTGTCGTCGATGGTGTAGGTTCCCGACATACTTAACTGGCTTCCCCCCGTGATTGACATGGCGGGGAGCGTCATGGTGATTTCGGTAGCCGTGAATTCATAGGTCATGTCGCGCACATCCTCGGCGGTTAACGTGCCGGACGGCAAGACCTTCCACTTCCCGGCCAAGTCGGCCGCCTCAACGCCGGCCTTCATGCTCGCCGCTCCGTCGGAAGTGTCTTCGCCCTGCATCCCACAGCCGCACACGAGGAGACATAGCAGGGCGTTGGCTAAGATTCGGGTCACGATGTTCCCTTTCTAGCAAGAGGTGATGCATCCATATCAGCCCGGATGCTTGCAGCCGGTGAATGGATGCAGCACTGGAAAAACGCGAGTAGAGTGGTTGCTGGCAACCGCCATTGAACGGTGAACCGTGTTCCTGGCGACGACCGGCCGGGTGGATTCGCGATTCTGCATCGTGGAATGCATCGCCGAGCCCATTGCGGCTGCGCCCAGTTTACATCGTACTCGCCCAGCGTGACCCATGTTTCGTTCGTGCGTGTCAGCCTGGGGAACCAAGGCGTGTTTGGCCATTGGGGTCAAACGTGAATGCGAACGGGAAACAACTTCGGCGTGAAGGCGATGGTTGCAAGCAACCATCCTACGGGTTGGCAACCCGGCTATGCTCGCTTCTCATGTCCGTACACGGCGTCATATTCTTGATGCAGCCGTTCGGACAAGCTCAGGAGGGCAGTGAGATCGGGCAGCTTCGAGCGACTTCGGCGGTCTGGCTCAGACTCGAGAGCGAGGTCGATCACTTCCATGAGGCATTCCAAGTCCCAGCGATACAAGGTCAGCGGGCGAGTGCCCTTGTAGTTTTCGATCTTGCGATCGAGGCCGAATGCCTCTGCCATCGCCCAGGTGAGGGTTTGCAGAGCCTTTAGCTCGCTTCTCTCGATGCGCAGGCGGTGTCGATGGTCGCCGGACAGGGGTTTCATGGATGCTCTCTCGATCTTTGGCCTTCGCCTCTGAACTGTTCCTGTTGGCACCGGCGGGGTGGCCCTTCAATTCAGTTCCTTCAGCGAGCGTGGCCTGGCTCCCCATTCGTACGATGGGCGCTGGCAGCCATGGCCTTCGGGCTGAAGTTGTTTCCCGTTGGCCATCACGCTGGGCGCCGACGGCCAAGATACTGCGATATGCCAAGGTGGCAAGCACCAGCCAAACATGGGTCACGCGGGGCGAATACGATCTAAACACGCGCAGCCCCGATCGGCCGGGCGAGGAAATTTGCGATGCAGAATCGCGAATCGGCCCGGCCGATGGTCGCCCGGAACATGGTTCCCCTTGGGACGGCGGTTGCCAACAACGGCGCTCCGCTCGCCATCGCCATGTGTCCGTGGCACCTCGGCGCGTTAGTGATGATGGCCGCCGGGGCCGTGGACGTGGCCGTGCTGCAGTTCTTCGGCCGCGGCGTCGCGCACCTCGACCACCTGCACGGCAAAGTTGAGCGGCTTGCCGGCCAGTGGGTGGTTGGCGTCGATCACTACTTCGTTGTCGTTCACTTCGACGACGGTAATCGTGCGCGGCCCGGCGGCGGTTTGGGCCTGGAACTGCGCGCCCGCCTCGATCGCGGCGCCTTCGGGAAAGCGATCGCGGGGCACCGGCTGCACCAGTTCGGGATCGCGCTCGCCGTAGGCGTCGGCGGCCGGCACGGTGACGTTGAAGGAGTCGCCCGCCGCGCGGCCTTCCAGGGCGTTTTCGAGGCCGGGGATGATGTTGCCGGCGCCGTGGAGATAAGCCAACGGTTCGCGGCCCTGGGAGGTATCGAGCGTGTTGCCGTCGTCATCGGTCAGGGTGTAATCGATGCGAACGACTTTATCTTTGGTAGCTTGCATGACATCTCCCGTCGTGGGTTGCCGCCAACCGGCTCCGCACCGGGGCGGAGGGCTTTCGACGTGGGTATGGAAAGCGCGGCTCGCCCGCTACGAGGGGACGGAACCACCATTTAAGTCTAGCAGGTTGACATTTCAGACCAAGGGGCGGCGCGCGAGGGCGGCGGTCAGCGGTGAGCGATCCGCGGTGCGCATTGGGCGGTCCACGTGCCGTTGGCAATTTACCCTTGGCAATCGCCAGGGGGGCGTTGAGCCGCGTTGCGCTCCCAATTTCCGCAACTCGCAACTCGCCTCTCGCCTCTCGCCTCTTGCCTTTCGCAACTCGCAACTCGCCGTTCCGGGCAGTTCCAGGTTGGTGGCTGCCGCGCCGTCGGGTAGAATGGCGGTCGATCAACAAGGCTTGATTGGTTGAGCCGCTTGCCGCCCCCAAGGCGCGGTTGCCGGGCAGGCAACGTCGCGTCGGTTGCTCGCATTCAGGAGCACGACGGAATGAACCCCACCGATCGCCAAACCTTAGCCGCCGGGCCGCTGTTTTCGCCGGCCGCCGTTTCGCGCCGCGAGTGTCTCACGGTCGGGGCCCTGGCGGGCCTGGGGTTGTCGCTGCCGTCGTGGTTTGCCGCCCAGGCTGCCGCGGCGCCCGCTGCCGGCGGCACGTTTGGCCAGGCCAAGAGCGTGATCATCATTTATCTGCACGGAGGGCATCCGCAGCACGAAACCTTCGACCCCAAGCCTGACGCTCCCGCCGAGGTCCGCGGCGAGTTTGGCCAAATCGCCACGCGGCTGCCGGGCTATCACTTCAGCGAACTGTTTCCGCAGATGGCGGGCATGGCCGACAAGCTGACGATCATTCGCTCGCTGACGCACGGCAACACCAACCACGTGCAATCGTGCCTGCCGGCGCTGACCGGCCACGTGCACGGGCCCGAGGTGCGCGGCCGCGGCGACTTTCCGCCGTCGGAGCGCGACTTTCCGCCGTACGGCGCGGTGATCGATCATTTGCGGGGCATGGACAGCGGCGTGCCCAACTGGATTCAGATCGGGCCGCAAATGACGCGCAGCAACGGCACCGTGCTGCACGGCCAACTGCCGGGCTTTTTGGGGCAGCGGCACAGCTCGCTGGTGATCGACCAGGACCTCACGCCCCACGACGTGGAGATCGAGGCCATTGCCGGCAGCGAAGGGATGTCGGCGTTGCGGATCGAACGCCGCCGCGACCTGTTGGCGCAAATCGACAACCAGCGCAGGTTGATCGAACGCTCGGCGGCCGCGCAAACCATGCACGACTATTTTCAAAAGGCGTTTTCGCTGCTGACCTCGGGCGAGGTCAACGCGGCGTTTCAACTGGCCCAGGAACCGGCCGCGCTGCGCGACGCGTACGGCCGCAACCACGTGGGGCAAAGCTGCCTGTTGGCGCGGCGGCTGGCCGAGGCGGGCGTGCCGATGATCAACGTGCACTACTGCCGCACGCCGCGCGGCTCGTGGGACACCCACGGCAACAATTTCAAGCAAATGAAGGACTCTTTGGCGCCCACGCTCGATCGGGCCTACGCGGCGCTGGTGAACGATCTTTACGACCGAGGGCTGCAAGACCGCGTGCTGGTGGTGGCGATGGCCGAGTTTGGCCGCACGCCCACCATCAATCGCAACGCCGGCCGCGACCATTGGCCGTTTGTGTACACCGCGGCCCTGGCGGGCGCGGGGGTGGCGCCGGGCGTGGTGTACGGCAGTTCGGACCGGCTGGGGGCGTATCCGGCATCGCAACCGCACGATCCCAAGGATTTCGCCGCCACCCTGTACCACCTGCTGGGCGTGCCCGAGGATACCATTCTGCACGATCAGACCGGCAGGCCGCATTCGCTGGTGATCGGGCGGAAGATCGACGGCATATTGCGGGGGTAGCACGCAAACCAGCGTGGGCGGGGAATGGTTGTTGCCGGCCCGCTCGGCAACAGCGCGTGCGTAAGCAGCCATGCCACCCCGTTCTACCCACCGAAAAACTTTTCCAACCCGGCTGCCCTGGGGCGGGGTTTGCCATTCCTTCCCGCGCGAGTGTCTTATCCGATGTCAGCAAACGCAGCGTCTTTGTACGAGCGGTTGGGCGGCGTGTACAGCATTGCCGCCGTGGTCGAGGACTTTATCGACCGGATCATGGACAACCCCGAGCTGAATGCCAATCCGCAGGTGAACGAGGCGCACCATCGCGTGTCGAGGGCGGGGTTCAAGTACCTGGTGACGGAAATGGTTTGCTGGGCGACGGGCGGACCGCAGCAATACACCGGCAAAACCATGCGCGAGTCGCACGAGCACCTGGCCATTACCGAGCGGGAGTGGCAGGTGTTTATGGCCGACTTTCGGGCGACGCTGGACAAGTTTCAGGTGCCGGCGGCCGAACAGGGAGAACTGTTCGCCATCGTGGAGAGCACCAAGGGCGACATCGTGCTCCCGGTGGCCCAGGCTTCGTAAGGGGGCGGCGGCGGCGCATTCGCCCCTTCGGCGGATGCGGGCATCGGGGAACACCCGCTGGGGAACCAAGGCATTTTGGCCGTCGGGGCCAAGCGTAAATGCGAACGGGAAACCACTTCGACGCAAAGGTGATGGTTGCAAGCAACCATCCTACGAATTTGCAACCAGGCTACGCTTGCTTTGTGTACGTCGAGGCCGACGAAGTGTAACTTGGTAGCCATGGACCAGTCCTCCCGATGTGGCTCTGCTGTGAAGTGAACAAGCAACGCGGCTTGATCCCTTCAGGGTAACCCACGATTGCTCGTGAGCGACTGGTCCATCTATTCTGTCTACGCTTGCTCAACCCAAGGGAACTCAGGAGATGCGGCGACTCTACCTAGCGGCGACGATCGCTTCTGTCCTTTGGACCAATTTCGCCTTGGCGGATTGGCCCATGTACCGCGGCGACAGCCAGCGGAGCGGCTACACGGCCGAGTCGCTGCCCGCCCAATTGCAGCCGCAATGGACCTACCGCCCGACCCATCCGCCTCAGCCCGCCTGGCCCCGCGAGCAGCGTGCCCCGTTCGATCGGGCGTTTCATGTCGCCGTAGCCCATGGCATGGTGTTCTTCGGCAGTTCTGCCGACGGCACGGTCACCGCGCTCGATGCCCAAACTGGTTCGCCGCGGTGGAGCTTTCCCACGGCAGGGCCCGTCCGCTTTGCACCGGCGATCTGGAACGACCGGCTGTTCGTCGTCAGCGACGACGGCCACCTGTACTGCCTCTCGGTCGCCGACGGCAAATTGATCCGCAAGTGGCGGGGCGGCCCGAGCGACGAGAAGGTGCTGGGCAACCAGCGGATTGTTTCCCGCTGGCCCGCCCGCGGGGGACCGGCGATCGTCGGCGATACCGTCTACTACGGGGCCGGCGTCTGGCAGTCCGAGGGCGTGTACCTCTACGCCATCGACGCCCGCTCGGGCAAGACGCTCTGGGTGAACGATTCCTCCGGCGGCATCTACATGCCGCAACCGCACGGCGGCGCCAACGCCGAGAGCGGCGTCACCTCGCAAGGCCACCTGCTGGCCAACCAGGATCAGCTCTTGGTGCCCACCGGCCGGGCGGTGCCCGCCGCCTTCAACCGCGCCGACGGCAAGTTCCAGTACTACCATCTGCAGGAGAATCGCGCCGCGGGCGGGACCGAAGCCATGCTGTATCGCGATGCGACATTCAGCATCGGCGCCGATTACGCGGGCGTGGTCTTTGACACCAAAACTGGCGAAAAGCTCGGCACGCTGCGACCCGGCGCCTTTGCCGCCACGCCCGAGGGCGTGCTCCACGCCGACGGCAAATCGTTGAACCTGCTGCGGCGCAAGGAGAAAAAAGCGATCGACCGCCGCGGCAATCCCGAGGTCGTGGTGGAGTTCGCTGCCGATGGCGACTTCCCGGCGATCTCCGGCGTTCCCGGTGGCGTTTCGCTCATCGTGGCCGGCCGCACCGCCATTTCCGGCAGCAGCGGGCAACTCACCGCCGTAAACCTCGACAAGCGGGAGGTTGCCTGGACGAAAGAGATCGAAGGCACGGCGTACGGGCTGGCAGCGGCCGACGGCCGGTTGTTTGTGAGCACCGACGACGGCGCGATTCACTGCTACGCCGCGGCCAGGCGGCCGCATCGCGAGATCACCGCCGCCGTGGCCGACCAGTCGCCTTACCCCGCCGACGCGGCCATTGAGAAAGCCGCCGACGAAATCCTGCGGCGCAGCGGTATCACCGAAGGATACTGCGTGGACCTGGGTTGCGGCGACGGCGCCCTGGCTTACGAACTGGCCCGGCGCACCAAACTGCACATCATCGCCGTGGAATCCGACCCGCAAATGGTGGCCACAGCCCGCGCGCGTTTGACCGCTGCCGGGCTGTATGGTCCGCGGGTGATGGTCCTCGAGGCCGATCCGGCCAACGCGCAACTTCCCAAGTACATCGCCAACCTGGTGGTGTCCGCCCGATCGATCAACGGCGAGGCCGACTCTGCCGTTCGCACCGAAGGCGCGCGGGTGCAGCGTCCGCACGGTGGTGCGCTATGCCTGGGGCCGGCTGACGACATGCAGGTGGCCGTGCGGAGCGCCGTCCCGAGTGCCGGCAGTTGGACACACCAATACAGCAATGCGGGCAATACCGGTTGCACCATCGACGAAGTGAAAGGCCCGCTGCGGGCTTTGTGGTACCGCGATATCGATCTCGATCTGCCGCAACGCCACGGCCGCGGACCGGCCCCGCTGTATGAGAACGGGCGGATGTTCGCGATGGGCATGGATGCCATGGTTGCCGTCGATGCCTACAACGGCCGGGTGCTGTGGAGGTTCGAGGTGCCTGGCGCCCTCACCGCCTACAACGCCGACCATCTGATGGGGACCGCCGGTACCGGCAGTAATTTCTGCGTAAACGACGACAGTGTCTACGTGCGTTCGGGTGGAACCTGCTACCGGCTTGATGCCAGGACCGGCAAAAAGCTGGCCACGTTCCAGGCTCCCAAGCACGCGGACGGGAAAGCCGCCACCTGGGGGTACATCGCCTGCAGCGACGGCGTGCTGTACGGGTCGGCGGTGAACGAAGAGCACATCGTCAAGCACTCCGGGCGTCCCGCCGACATGAGCAACCTGTTCACCGAATCGAAGTTTCTATTCGCCTTTGATGTTCAAGAGGAAAAGCTGTTGTGGCGCTACGATGCGGAATCGTCCATCCGCCACAATTCGATCGCTCTCGGTAACGATCGGGTGTACCTCATCGACCGCCCGCTGGCGCAAGGCGATTTACTGAGCTGGGCCAAGCGGCGGGGTGAGGACGCCCCCAAAGAGCAACCGGCCGCTCATCCGACCGGCAAGCTGGTGGCGCTGGATGCCCGAACCGGCAAGGCGGAATGGACCTCCGAAGAAGACATTTTCGGCACGGTGCTGCAGTACAGCGAAGCAAACAACGTGCTGCTGATGAGCTACCAATCCACGCGGTTCAAGCTGCCCTCGGAGTTGGGGGGCCGGTTGGCGGCCTTCCGCGGCGACAGCGGATACCGCATCTGGGAAAAGAAGGCCAAGTACGTCACCCGAACCTTGATCAACGAGCATACCATTTACGCCCAGGGCGGCGCCTGGGACCTGCTCACCGGCGAAGATCGGCCGTTTGATTTCAGCCGCTCGTACGGGTGCGGGCAGTTGGCCGGTTCCAAGAACCTGCTGCTGTTCCGCTCGGCGACGCTGGGCTACTTCGACTTCAGCGGCGAAAAACGCACCCATAGCTTTGGCGGCGTGCGGCCGGGTTGCTGGATCAACACAATCCCGGTCGGAGGGCTGGTGCTCGTTCCCGACGCCTCGGCGGGCTGCACGTGCAGCTATCAAACCCGGGCCTGGCTGGCACTCCAGGGAGAGTAGTATTCGTAGGTCAGGCATCGCCTGACGGAGCTACAGCACGAGGTAAGCGGGCCTGGCCGGTACGAAACCCATGATCGTTGCGCATTGACACGCTTCTGGCGCGACAGCGAACGGTGCTCCGGCCCGCATTGTCAGGCAGTGCCTGACCTACATGAACTGGGAACGAAACGAAGCCACTGAAGAGTGGACCGCCATACCAACGAAGAGAGCCAACATAGAACCAGTGTCACCTGGAAGCCCACGTTATGACCTCAATCCACACATCGACGTCATAGCTAAGCACCATCCGTTGTATCGCACTGTCAATTTTGATTACCTCATCTACGTAGAGCACATCGACTTATGGATTCATGCAAATCACAAAGCGCCAGACATGTTAGTCAAGTATAGCACCACAGAGAAGGCGCAATGGCAATTTGATGTTTATCGCGGATTCAACAGGTCTTTCTTTTGTGTTGTGTGCGAAACGACGTGGAGCTTCGTCCCTCCCCCTAGAGTGGACAACGACGGATGGCGGCCAGCCCGTCCACGTACTTCGCCAGGAGGGTTGCCTCGAACGTATCCCGGGGAATTGCCCCGGACGTATCCCGGGGATTAGTGGCGATGCGGGGCTCCTGCAAAGGGCCCGGCTCCACTAAGAGTAGACTAGAGCCAGTTGACTAAAATGACCGGCTGCATTTCCCAAGTATTCCAGGTAGGTTCAGATGCGAAGTAAGACAATGCTTCTGTTTGCCGTTTGCTTAGTCGGTGGATTTGTGTGCACCGGAGACTCGCGTGTAAATGGTGAAGATATGGGACACTGGACACACTCTCGAATGGTTGAAGGAGTGCGGCCGAAGGAGTTTCAATGGAGTGACATCCTTGGCCAGCGAGTCGTGGTAGAAGGCGTTGCATGGTGCAGTGCTGACCCTTGGGGGGACTACGTGATTTTAGATGGTGCTCGAGTCTATGTGGACTTTAGGGGCAATAAGGCTCTCGTCCCGTCGCCAGTTGATCCGAACAGAATGGGCGAAGGAGAGACATCTAGTTTGGATGCTCAAAAGTTCCGCAAGTCCAGCGGGCTATCGGTCCGAGTAACCGGTACCCTGGTGAACGAGCGAATCAAGGCCGGAGGTCCGGGGAGCCCTGGGCCACCTAAAGATATGGTGATTTATCGGATTCAGAACTCGAAATGGGAACAACTTGACAGGATTGAATGGCCGTGGTTGCAATTGTTGAAGAATCTCCCGCAAAGGCATGAAGATTAGGACGATAACTAATTGGACAGCGCCAACTACGCGTCAACTCGCATTCGGTTGTGCTGGCAGCAACGCTTCCAACCACGACATCTCGTGTCTCACCAGTAATTGTAGGTCAGGCATCGCCTGACGGAGCTACAGCACGAGGTAAGCGGGCCTGGCCGGTGCGAAACCGATGATCGTTGCGCATTGACACGCTTCTGGCGCGACAGCGAACGGTGCTCCGGCCCGCATTGTCAGGCAGTGCCTGACCTACATGAACTTCCGAAATGTTTGACGTCCGATCCTGCTGGCCCTACGTTCGACGATAGTGAACAACCACTTTGGCCGTCGTTTCACCGCTCTCTCGCGCTGGGCGAATAGGATCTGGCCTGGGGGAGTGAAGCGGATTGGTTTGGCGAATAGTTCGGCAATGCCATAATAGCGAGACGGCACGGCAGGCCGGCGTCATCAACATAATCACGGTTAGATGGTGGTTGTAAACAACCACCCTACGCTTGCTCAATATGGCCACGCGGCGTCCGGATGTCCACAAATCAATTTTGGAAAGGAAACCAATGCACTACACTTTGATTTGTGCTGTCTGTCTGATTGCCCCAGACGCGCATTCGACGGATTCTCCGAATTTGTTGACATACCTGCAATCTTTTTTGTCACCTTCACGCATTTTGGAAGATTCAGCACGACTTGAAGGCTGGTGCATTGACGTGTCAGTTGCAGATGCGACTTTGACGAAATGCGACAGTATGCAGGCGCCTTGCGTTCCTGCCGTGGACTGTACGGAGCAGCGCAGCAAAACGCTCCATAGGTTGGTCAGCATGTTCACAACACCCAAGGCGCCCGAACTGTTGGCTGCGCCGTTTTCCGCCAAGGATGTTCAACGCGCGCAGCGAGCATGGGGGCAGTACTTGGGCAAGCCGATCGAATTCAAGTCCAGTATTGGATTGCGGATGAATCTGATTCCGCCTGGCAAATTTCTCATGGGCAGCGGACCCGACGCGGTCGGTCCCGTCGACAACGAAAAACCCGTAGAGGTGACACTGACCAAGCCGTTTTACATAGGCCAATTAGAGGTGACTCAGGAACAGTACGCCAAGGTGACGGGTGAGAACAATAGTCATTTCGCCCAATTGCTCATTTGGGACATTCGAAAGTTCCCCGTCGAATGCGTTCCCTGGGACGATGCCATCAATTTCTGTCAAGAACTTACCAAGCTCGACCGCCTTGCGGGCGTAATATCAGAAGATTGGGAATACACATTGCCCACGGAAGCTCAGTGGGAATACGCGTGCCGAGCCGGAACGACCACCGAAACGCATTTTGGCAACAAGCTGAGTAGTAAAGACGCGAATTTTGATGGCAACGATCCATTAAATGGTGCTGGAGTAGGCCCCTACCTGAAGCGGCCCGAAAAGGTTGGCAGTTACCCCGCCAACGCATTTGGGCTTCACGATATGCACGGGAACGTGGCCGAGTGGTGCCTGGACATCTATCAGAAGGAATTACCCGGCGGAGTCGATCCGATTGTTGACTCAGTCGAAGGAACAGAACCTGAGTTCGTTATCAAGGGTGGTCATTGGTATGGGGATGGCAGGCAGTGTCGTTCTGCCCGCCGTTTTTCCTATGCCCCAGAAAGGCTGGGCATGTTTTATGGATTTCGCGTTGTGCTTCAACAGAAAGCGAGCGTAGCCTGGGTGCAACTGGTAGGGTGGTTGCTCGCAACCACCACTTGCGGGCTAAGTCGGCACTCCGACTGTCGTTCACGTTCACCGCTGATTGCCCTTCTCCGCCGCGGTGGCTTGCACCGCCCGAGCGATTTACTTCCGAAATGTTTGACGTCCGATCCTGCTGGCCCTACGTTCGACGATAGCAGGCGTAGCCCGGATGCTTGTCATCCGGTGATTGGCCTCAATCGGGGTCGTACTCGCCCAACGTGATGTACCGATGAAATGACCAACAGGGCCAACCCTTCACGCGTTGAACCACGACATGGGCGAAGACCGAGACGCGCGCCTTCGATGCGAACGCGCCGGAACTTGCTCATAACGGTATTTTA
>JAANMV010000928.1_pt1 | contig 34473 bp, 30 predicted proteins | sample 7279661 | NCBI WGS metagenome assembly JAANMV01 (sample SAMN14094540, study PRJNA606508) | bioreactor metagenome | isolation source: A lab-scale SPAN reactor treating ammonium-rich wastewater day 121 | place: Ireland: Galway | collected 2017-05-16
GGGAAACCGCGTCTCCTCGGCGGGGCCGGCGGGCGTGGAGCGGGCGTTCGGGGCGGTCAAGGTGCGGGGCTCCGGTGCCCGGCCCGGTGGGAGGCGGCGGAGGGAGACAGCGTGGCAGTGGGGAACCCGGACATCGGCACGGTGCGGCGAGTATACGCGCGCTAGGCTGCCGGCTATGACCCGCCGTCCGGCCCGCCGCTCTGCCCCGTCCCCTGCGCCCCGGGAGGCAGGCCCCCCTGCCCCGGCGCGCCCGGCGGACGACGTGGTCGGCCGGACGGTGCAGGACGCGTACCGGCGATACGCCCGGAAGGCCGGAAACTGGCTGACGGGGTACGCGGCGCGCGGCGGGCAGGTGTACTGCGGGGCGGGGTGTTTCGCGTGCTGCAATATGCCCATCCGGGTGAGTCTGGCCGAGGCGCTGGTCACGGCCCGGGCGCTGGACGCGGCGCAGCGCGCGGCGGTGCAGACGCACGCGCGCCGAGTCGTGGAGAATGCCCGCACGGCCCGCAGTGACGAGGAGTACGTGCAGCGGCACCGCACCGAGGTCGGGTACTGCCCGCTGCTGGACCGCGCGACCGGGTCGTGCTCGCAGTACGACGCGCGGCCCACCCGCTGCCGCGACACCTTCAGCGCACTGCCGGCCGTGTACTGCGAGGCCGGCACCTGGGAGGCCATGAACCGCCGGGAGCGGGAGGAGTACCGCCGGACGGTCGCGCGCACGCCCGGCACGGACGGGGAGCTGCACTTCATCGCGCCGCTGGAGCACCTGTCCGAGCCGGTGTGGGTGGCGGCGGCGCGGGTGATGCAGCAGACCTGGGGCGTGGAGGTCTGGGGGGACTTTTGGGTCCTGACCACGCTGGCGGCCGACCCGGCGTTCATGCAGGCGGTGGAGGCCGGGCAGGGCCGGGCGGCGTGGCAGGCGGCGGCGCGGCGCGGGCTGGCGCACCGGGCCCTGCTGGAATTCGGCGCCTGAAGTCGGGCGTCAGCGCCGGCGTTTGCGGGCGCTGCGGCGCAGCCCGTGGTCCGGGCGGACGCCGTCGGCGATCAGGTGCAGCCACTGGCTGAGGTAGTAGCCGGCCACCAGGGGAATCAGGAATTTCGTGTCCAGCGGCTGCGGGATGGCCGGCATCTCCAGGCCGGGCAGCAGGTAGCGCAGCAGCCCCACCACGATCACGGTCACGATCGCCAGATAGGCCAGCCGGGTGAGGGGGCCCACGACCCAGGTGTGCGACAGGCCCCGGTGGCTGAACACCATGCCGTACGGCACCCACAGGAAGCCCAGCAGGCCCCAGTGGCGTTTGCTGTCCACCCGGCCCTCCGCGAGGTCCAGGTCCGGCGAGAGCAGGAATGTCCCGGCGGCGAACGCCAGCGTGAAATTCAGCGCCTGGGTGGGCGTGACCACCCACAGGCCGGCGCGGGTGGTGTACAGCGCCCCGGCGGCCAGAACGCTGTACGCGGCGATGTTGATGAGGTTGTGAACGCGTCCGCTGGGCAAAGTTCACCCATTGTGCCAGCCCGGCGGCGCGTGGGGGGCGTCCGGGCCCTCATCCGCCGTCATGTGGGCTGCGGCATGCTGGGCAGATCATGTCATTCCGAGCTTCTGCTCCGCTGCTGATCGCCGCGGCCCTGCTGCTGGCGGGCTGTGACCGGTCGTCCAGCCCCGGCTTTCCGAACCAGACCGTGACCGTGGGGCAGGGCACCAGCGCGCCGCTTACGGCCAACTTCACCGGCAGCTGGCAGATCACGAACGTGCCCGCCTGGATCACCGTGACGCCGCTGTCCGGGCAGGGGCCGATGAACGTGACGGTCAGCGTGGACCGCCGCGCCGGCACGCCGCTGACCGCGGACCAGCCGGAGCTCAGCGGCACCTTCGAGGTGACGTGGCAGGACGTGTTGCGCCGCAGCGGCACCTCGACCGTGCAGGTCAGGGCGGCGCAGTTCGAACTGACCGGGCGGATCACCGACGGTCAGACCGCCAGCGTGCAGGGCGCGGACGTGGCCGTGCAGGCGCTCCGGGCCCAGGAGCCGGCCGAGACGCGGGGCGTCATCGTGAAGTACCGCGCGGGTGGCGCGGTCACCGCCCAGTCGGCCCGGCCGGAGGCGCGGGCGGCCGCCACGCTGCGCGCCCAGGGTGTGAACGTGGGGTCGGCGCGCGCCCTGGACGCCCGCACCAGCGTGCTGCGGGTCGGGGACGTGCGGGCCGCCCTGGCCGCCCTGAAGGCCGACCCGGCCGTGGAGTACGCCGTGCCCAACGCGGTGCTGCACCCGCAGCAGACGGGGCCGCTGGTCTTCCCGGTCTCCCCCACCGACCAGTACGCGCCGCTGCAGTGGCCCTTCCGGGTCACCGGGTATCAGGCGGTGTGGAAGGACATGCAGGCCGGCGCGTACACCCGCCCGGTGACAGTGGCGGTGCTGGATTCCGGCGTGCGGTTCGACCACCCGGACCTCGCGGGCGGCCTGTGGGGCCCCGGGGAGGGGGCGCTGGACGTCCTGGCCGGCAACAACGGTGACGGCGACGGGCCGGACGCCGACCCCACCGATCCCCTGGTGTCCGGGCGGGTGGGGGGCAGCCACGGCACGCACGTCACCGGCCTGATCGTGGCGCGCTGGGGTGAGAACCAGGGCAGCTGCGAGGGGTGCAGCACGACCGGCGTGGTCGGGGCGAGCGCCGGCGCGCCCGTGAAGGTGCTGCCGGTGCGCGTGATCGACGCGTACGGTGACGCGGAGGTGGCGGACGTCGTGACCGGGGTGCGCTACGCCGCGGGCCTGCCGGTCACGCTGGACGGCGTGACGTACACCAACCCCCACCCGGCGCAGGTGATGAATCTGAGTCTGGGCGGCGGCATCAGCGCGCAGGACGCCCAGCCCATGTGCGACGCGATCGCCGAGGCCCGGGCGGCCGGGACGCTGGTCGTGGTGGCGGGAGGGAACGGGTACAGCACGGTGCCGTACTACCCGGCCGCCTGCACGGACGCCGTGGCGGTGGGCAGCGTGACAGTGAGCGGCCCGGGCACCCTGACGCACGCGAAGTACAGCAACCGCTACGCGCAGATCGTGCTGTCCGCGCCCGGCGGGTCGGACTCGGTGACGGACGCCTTCAACGGCGCCCTGCTGAACGGCGCGCGGTTCCCGGACTCGGTGTTCAGCACGTCCTGGAACTACACGAAGGACCAGCCCAGCTACGAGGGCATGTCCGGCACCAGTCAGGCGTCGCCGCAGGTGGCGGCCCTGGCGGCACTGCTGCTCAGCAAGGGCGTCACCACCAACGCCACCGACACGCTGGAGCGCCTGATCGCGACCAGCCGGGACCTCGGGCCGGCGGGCCGCGACGAGTCGTACGGGTTCGGCGTGATCAACGCCGCGGCCGCGCTGAACGCCCCGGCGGTCACCGGGCTGCGGGTGATGGACGACGCGGCGCGCAACCTGCTGCCCCGCGTTCAGGGGACCGGCGAGTTCCGCGCGTGGCTGGGGGACGGCACGTACCGGGTGATCGCGGGCACGGACGTGGACGCCAACGGCGTCTTCGGTGAGGTGGGCGAGCCGCGCGCCGAGACGGCGGTGACCCTGGGCGCCAGCCAGCCGAGTGTCAGGCTGCCGGACCTCGTGGTGCGCTGAGCCGCGCCTGCACCGCCTCCACCGCAGCCCGGGTGAACAGCCCGGGCTGTTCCGTGCGGCCCTGCGCCAGGTCGGGCTTGCCGCCCCCACGGCCCCCGGTGAGGGCCAGCACCTCGCGCAGCACCTCGCCGGCGGGCACAGCCGGGTGGGCGCTGGCGACGCCGCACCCGCCGTCCGGGGTGCAGGCGATCAGGACCCGGCCGGCCGGCACCTGCCGCAGCGCCGGGGTGAGCAGGCTGGTGTCCTCGGGGTCCAGGGTCAGGGTGAGGCAGGGTCCGGCCATGTTCTGCGCCTGAACGAGGGCGGCAGCCAGCCGGGTCCGGAGGCGCTCGGCCTCCGCCTGCGCAGCGCTGAGATCCACCACAGTGGCCTGCACGCGCTCGGGGAGGCCCTCTACCGGCACGCTGAAGTCCTGCGCCAGGGCCCGCATGCGGCGGTGCAGGCCGCTCAGGTGCGCGGCGGCTTCCTCGCCGGCCATGAACACCACGCGGGTCAGGCCGGCCTTCTGCCGTTCGGTGCGCAGGACCACCACGGGGCCGCACTGGGCGGCGCGGGGGACGTGGGTGCCGCCGCAGGCGCTCACGTCGAAGGGCTCGCCGCTCGCGTCCCGGAAGATCACCAGCCGCACCTGTCCACTGACTTTCGCCTCGCGTCGCAGGGGGTAGCGGTGCAGTTCGTGGTCCGGGACGACGGGGGTCTCCAGGGTGAGCTCGGTGCGGCCCAGCGTCTCGCGCAGCAGGGCCTCGGCGGCCTGCACGTGGGTATCGGCGGGGTCGCCCTTCAGGTCCAGGTGGCATTCGGCGCTGCCCATGCTGACGGCCGCCACCTCGAAGGCGGGGTTCACGCGCCGGAACGCCTGGGCGAGCAGGTGCTCGGCGGTGTGCCGCTGCATGTGCCGCCAGCGGCGCCCAGGTTCGATCTCCCCGTGAACGGCCGTACCCGGCGTGGGCAGCGCCCCGTCCGGGTCCAGGGTGTGCCACACCAAGCCCTCGCCTTTCACGACCCGGACGTCGGTGACGCGGGCCTCCCCGCCGGTCCAGCGCAGGAGGCCGGTGTCGGCGTTCTGTCCGCCGCTCTGCGGGTAGAAGGCGCTGGCGTCCAGGGCAACCTCCCGGCCCTGCACGGCGAGGACCTGCGCGGTGAAGGTGTGCCGGAGGGGGTCGGTGAAGTCCAGGCGTTCGGTGGGGCGCATGGGGCTGATGCTAAAGGGTCCGGCCGCCCGCCCCGGGGTGGGGGAAGGCGGCCGGGCGGGGCCAGTGATCTGGGCTGGGGTCAGAGTTCCACGTGGGTGGGGGCGGGCGCGCCGGCCTCGCCGCGGCGCGGCATGGTGAGGTTGGGCATCATCAGCGTGGCGAGCAGGGCCAGGATGCCCACGCCGATGCAGTACAGGTAGATGTGCGCCACGGTGTCCGCGAAGGCGACCTTCACGGCGCGGGTGCTGGCGAGGCTGATCTTCTCGCCGTCGTTCACACCGGCCAGGGCGGCGTCCAGCGCCTGCTGCTCGGCGGTCCGGGCGGCCTCGTCCCGGCCGGCGGTCAGGCCCTGCTGAATGCCGGCCAGGATCTGCGCGCGGGCCTGCGGGCTCTGGAGGGCGGCGGCGGGAATCGCGGCCAGTCGGGCGCGCAGATCGGCGGGCAGCTGCGGGTTGGCGGCGAGCGCCTGAACGCGGGCCGGGTCACCACTGGTGATGGCGGCCTCGATGGCGGCGCCCGTCTGGTCGAAGCCCTGGCGAACCGCGGCGGCCACGCCTCCTTCGGGGATGTCGGTGAAGCGTTTCTGCACGTCGGCGGGCAGGGTGGTCACGAACTTGTCGGTGCGCACGGCCTCGCGCGCGGCGGGGTCGCCGGTGCGGACCAGGGTGGTGAGGTTGCGGCGCAATGCATCGAAGCGCTCGGTGATCTGGGCGTTCGTTTCGGGGGCGGCGTTGCGGTCGATGCCGCCGCTGCTGTTGCCCCCGCCGTGGCTGACCTGCTCGCCGATGCTGGTGAGGGTGGTGGCGACCGTGCCGGTGTTCGCGCGGGCCTGCTCGGCGAAGGCGGTGCCGAGGTTGCTGGTCAGGCCGCTGGTGAGGATCGCGCCGAAGATGGCCACGCCGATGGTGCTGCCCATCTGCTGGAAGAACTGCCCGGCGCTGGTGGCCACGCCGATCTCCCAGGGCTTCACGCTGAGCTGCAGGGCGGTGGTGTACAGCGGGAGGGCGGGGCCCATGCCGAGCCCGAGGAGGACCATGCGGATGATCACGCTGGTGTAGCTGGTGTCGGCGTTCAGGGTGCTCAGCCACCAGAAGCCCAGGATCATGACCATCAGGCCGAACAGCATCAGGGGCTTGTACTTCCCGAAACGGCTGGCGATCTGACCGCTGGTGACCGCGCCGAAGATCAGGCCGAAGGTGAGCGGGATGGTGGCGGTGCCGGCCTGCGTGGCGCTGACGCCCTGCACCTGCACGAGGTACAGGCTGAGGAACAGCACAGCGCCCAGGAAGGCCGCGCCGAACAGGAAGCGGGCCAGCGAGCCCCACAGGAAGGTGGGGTTCCGGAACAGGTGCAGCGGGATGATGGGGCTGGGGTGGCGGGTCTGTGAGGCCAGGAAGCCGACCAGGGCGGCGGCGCTCAGGGCGAACAGGCCGAGCACGGTGGGGCTGGTCCAGTCGTAGGTGCCGTCGGCCCCCCAGGTCAGGGCCAGCAGCAGCGGCACGGCGAAGATCAGGATCAGGGCGGCGCCCAGCCAGTCCACGCTGGCTTTCAGGCCGCTTTGCAGACGGGGCATCTTGAACCACAGGAACGCCAGGGCGAGCAGGCCCAGGGGCAGGTTCACGTAGAACACCCAGCGCCAAGAGACGTGGTCGGTGAGCCAGCCGCCCGCGAGCGGGCCGATGACGCTGCTCAGGCCGAACACGGCGCCGAACAGGCCCTGGTACTTGGGCCGCTCGGCCGGTTCGAACAGGTCGGCGATGATCGCGAAGGCCACCGAGCCCAGTGCGGCGCCGCCGACGCCCTGCAGGCCGCGGAACACGACGAGCTGCATCATGCCGCCGCCGAACAGGTTGCCCAGGAAGGGTTCACCGGCCATGCCGCACAGCGCCGAGCCGATCAGGAACACGGTGATCCCGAACATCAGGATGGGTTTGCGGCCGTACAGGTCCGAAAGCTTGCCGTAGATGGGCACCAGGGCCGTGTTGGCGAGCAGGTACGAGGTGGTCACCCAGGCGTACAGGTTCAGGCCCTGCAGTTCGCTGATGATGCGGGGCATGGCGGTGCCCACGATGGTCTGGTCCAGGGCGCTGAGGAAGAGGCCGAGCAGCACGCCGAAGAGGATGATCCGCTTGGTGCGCATGTCCAGGGTCTGGCTGTAGTCGATGTGGCCCTCGGGGGCACCGGAGGGGGTGGCGTGCGTCATGGGGTCTCCTGCGGGTCGGGGCAAGGGGCGGGCTGCTGCGCTTCCAGGTCGGTGAGGAGGGCCGCGAGGGAGTCGTGGGCGGCCTGGAGGCTCTGGGGGGAGAGCTGCGCGAAGGTGCGGATGTAGGCGTTCACGAAAGCGGAGTCCATGCCGGCCAGCACCGCCTGCCCGCGCGCGCTGAGGCTCAGGCGTTTCTCGCGGCGGTTGTCCGGGTTCTCCTGACGGTCCGCGAGGCCGCGCTGCACGAGCCGCTCGACGAGGTGGCTGGCGGCGGGGAGGCTCAGGTGGGTGCGGGCGGACAGTTCGGTGACGGTCAGGCCGGGCGTGGCGCGCAGCTGGTGCAGGGCGGTCATCTGCGAGAACGACAGGTCCAGGTCGGTAAGTTCGGCCTGGAGGCCCTGCATGACGTGGCTGCTGATGTAACGGTGCAGCTGCTTCATGGTCTGGCCCAGGGCGATGGCGGCCTCGCGGGAGCCGGCCGGCGTGTCCTGGGAGGGGGGCGTGTCGGGCACGGTCATGCTTTCACTCTTGCAACCTTCTCGGTCATGAGACCAATTGAGCCTTGCAAGTGTCCATTCGTCAATAGGCCGCCCGGCCTATCCCAGAAGACCAGAGAACGCCCCGCCCATCAGGGCGGGGCTTGGAACGCAGTCCGGGAAGCCTAGCCCTCGCGGATGCAGCCGCTTTTCAGGAAGTCCTGCACCAGCGGTTCCAGGTCGTGCAGGGCCACGTCCGAGCGCATCGCGTACTCCGCGGGCGAGAGCTTCTCGTTGATCGCCTGAAGGAACAGCAACCCCGGCTGCCCGTGCTGCGCGCGGAACGACTGGTGCACGCTGGTGATGGCGTTCAGGGCGTCCCGGCCCCGCAGGGTCAGGGTGTACTGGTGGTGCGCCCAGCCGGCCAGGCTGCGCGGCAGAATCAGCGTCTGCGGGCGCAGCGGCGCGGGGAAGGCGCCCTCGTACGGCAGGGTGCTGGGCATGGTCGCCACGATCTCCCCGCGCGCGTAGAAGATCGCGCCGGTGGGGCGGGCGTGCAGGCCGGTGAAGTCCTCGGTGAGGTTGAACTTCCACGCCCGGGACCCGATGCCGCTCAGGACGTGCGCCAGGACCGCGTCCAGTGGGTAGGCGCTGATGGCGGCGCCCTGCTCGTACAGGCTGAGCAGCTCGCCCAGCGCCTGCTCGCCGGTGGCGCTGGCGGCGGCGGCGGTCACGGTGCGGCCCTCGAACACCAGCACGTACGCGCTCTGGTCACCCAGCACGGCGTGCAGGTACCCGAACCAGCCTTCCTCGTGCAGGTACTTCAGGAAGGCGTGCAGGTCGCAGAAGTGCTGGGTGAGGCCTTGGTGGGAGGGCGCGGCGTGCGGCAGGAAGCGGGCCAGGAACGGCGCGGCGTTCGGGAACATCGGCGTGAGTTCCGGCACGAGTTCCGCGAGTTCCTCACCGCCCTCCGGCGGGCCGGGCGGCAGCGGGGCGCGGCGGCTCGGCGGCGGGGTGCCGGCGCGGCCGTGGTCCTCGGTCACGCCTCCTCCAGCCGGGGGCGGGCGGGCTCCGGGTCGGGCAGGCGGGTCAGGCCCTGGGCGTACCGGGCAGAATTCTGCACGTACCGCTGCGCGTTCCCGGCGCCGGGCGCGGGCCGCACGACGCGGGCGGGCACGCCCACAGCGAGCATCCCGTCGGGCACGTGGGCGCCTTCGGGTAGCAGCGCGCCGGCCCCCAGCATCGCCCCAGCGCCCAGGCTGGAGCCGCTGAGCATCACGGCGCCCATGCCGACCAGGCTGCCGGGCCCGCAGGTGGCGCCGTGCACGATGGCGCGGTGCCCGACGGTGACGTGCTCGGTCAGGACGCAGGGCCAGCCGGCGTCGGTGTGCAGGACCGCGCCGTCCTGCACGTTGCAGCCGGGGCCGACCTTGACGGGTTCCAGGTCGCCGCGCAGCACCGCGCCGAACCACACGCTGGCGTTCTCGGCCACGGTGACCTGGCCGATCACGTCGGCACTCGGGGCGATGAACGCGGTGGGGTGAATGTGGGGCCTGAACCCGTCCAGGGCGTAGCGCGGCATGAGCAGAGTCCTCCGTGGGTGCCCGCCTGTCCTTCCCGTGCGGGTCCGGGCGCCGGCGTGTGGGCCGGCAGGTTCGGGCCGCCCCCGGGGGACGCGGAACAGTGTTGAACTGCGGCACAGATTAGCATGAGTCCCCGGTTAAGGCAGGGTCAGGTGGCGCCTGCCGGCGGGCCGTCGGGGGTGGAATGCCGCCGCCGGGGAGCGCATGAGCAGATGCAGGCGCGGCAGTGTTCATGTATACTTTCTGTTTGGGTGTCCCCTGTGACCCGCTGCGCGCGCTGGAGCGTCGCGCGCCGCCTGGCCGAGATCGCGTCACAACCTGACGCCGGGCTGGCACGGGGCCGGCAAACTCTTCCCACTTCAACGCTCAGGAGTCCCCATGTCGTACATCAGCATGAAGCAGCTGCTCGAAGCGGGCGTGCACTTCGGTCACGAAACCAAGCGCTGGAACCCCAAGTTCAAGCGGTTCATCTTCGCCGAGCGCAACGGCATCTTCATCATCGACCTGCAGAAGACCCTCAAGCAGGTTGACCGCAGCTTCGACTACATCAAGGACCTCGCCGAGCGCGGCGGCGTCATCCTGTTCGTCGGCACCAAGAAGCAGGCCCAGGAGATCGTGGAACTCGAAGCGCGCCGCACCGGCATGCCCTTCGTCACCAGCCGCTGGCTCGGCGGGATGCTCACGAACTTCAAGACCATGCGCACCCGCATTGACCGCCTGAACGAACTGGACGACATGTTCGAGACCGGCCGCATCAACGACCGCCTGAAGGCCGAGCGCATCCAGCTGGCCGCCGAGCGCGAGCGCCTGCAGCGCTTCGTGGGCGGCATCCGCAAGATGACCCGCCTGCCCGACGCGATCTTCGTGGTGGACCCCACCAAGGAAGTCATCGCCGTGCAGGAAGCCAACAAGCTGGGCATCCCCGTGATCGCCCTGGCCGACACCGACAGTGACCCGGACGTCATCGACTACATCGTGCCCGGCAACGACGACGCGATCCGCAGCATCCAGCTGATCACCCACCGCATCGGCGACCTGCTCGTCGAAGCGCGCGGCGGCGGCGAGGACGTCGGCGCGGCCCAGGCCGAGCAGACCGCCGAAGACAGCGACACCGTCGAAGCCTGAACCCGCACCGGCACGGGGGCGAGGTCCGGCAGCGTTCCGAACCCGCCCCCGGTGCCTGAACCGCACCCCCAAGTCAGCCCCGGCTGACTGCCAATCCACTCCCTGGAGGTCCCACCATGATGGAATCGATCAAGAAGCTGCGCGAAATGACCGGCGCGGGCATGATGGACGTGAAAAAGGCCCTAGCCGACGCCGAAGGCAGCGAGGACAAGGCCATTGCCCTGCTGCGCGAGCGCGGCATCGCCAAGGCCGTGAAGAAGGGTGACCGCGAGGCCAAGGAAGGCATCGTGCGCTTCGTGGTGGACGGCAACCGCGCCGCCATCGTGGAAGTGAACAGCGAGACCGACTTCGTGGCCCGCAACAGCGACTTCCAGGCCATGGTCGAGAAGCTCGCCCAGGCCGCCCTGGAAGCCAAGACCAGCGACCTCGAGACCTTCAAGGCCTTCAGCTACGAGGGTGAAGGCGTGGGCGAACTCGTCGCCGCCGCCGCCGGCCGCATCGGCGAGAACATCGTCCTGAACCGCGTCGCCTACCTGGAAGGCAGCAACGTGGCCGGGTACGTGCACAGCAACGGCAAGATCGGCGTGCTGGTGGACCTGGACGGCGGCGACACCGCCAAGGCCAAGGACGTCGCCCTGCACGTGGCCGCCGAGCGCCCCCAGTTCCTCAGCCGCGACGAGGTGAACAGCAGCGACATCGAGAAGGAACGCGAGATCCTCACGAACAAGGCGCTGAACGAGGGCAAGCCCCAGCAGATCGTCGAGAAGATCGTCGAAGGCCAGATCGGCAAGTTCTACCAGGACAAGGTCCTGCCCGAGCAGACCTTCGTGAAAGACGGCAGCCTGACCGTCGCCAAGTACCTGGGCGACGCGACCGTGAAACGCTTCGTGCGCTTCGAGGTCGGCGCGCAGTAAGGACACCGGCGGGGCCACCTGAACTCAGGTGCGCCCCGCTTCCCTGCGCAGAGCCGCCGCCCCAACCCAGGCTCGACACGTCCCCCGGCGGCCCCAGGCACGCCGGGCATTTCACGGCCCCAGGCCGCCTCCCCAGACTTTCAGAGGTTCTGCATGTTCAAACGCGTTCTGCTCAAGCTCTCCGGCGAGTTTCTCGCCAACGAGAACGGCTTCGGCATCAACCCCGAAACGACCGCCCAGCTCGCCCGGCGGATCATCACCGCGCTGGAGGGCTCGGACGTGGAACTGGCCGTCGTCATCGGCGGCGGCAACCTCTGGCGCGGCGCCCGCAACGGCCAGGGCATGGACCCCGCCACTGCGGACTACATCGGCATGCTGGGCACCGTCATGAACGCCATGGCCCTCCAGGACGCCATGGAACGCTGCGGGAAACCCACGCGCGTCATGACCGCCATCCAGATGGCCGCGGTGGCCGAGCCGTACATCCGCCGCCGCGCCATCCGGCACCTGGAAAAAGGCCGCGTGGTGATCCTGGGCGGCGGGAACGGCGCGCCCTTCTTCACCACCGACACCACCAGCACCCTGCGCGCGCTGGAGATCGGCGCGGACGTGGTGCTGATGGCGAAGAACGCGGTGGACGGCGTGTACGACAGCGACCCCCGCAAGAACCCGGACGCGAAGTTCATCGAGCAGGCCACGCACCTGGAAGTCGTGGAGCGGCGCCTGGAAGTCATGGACGCCACCGCCCTGACGCTGTGCATGGACAAGAACCTGCCCATCGTGGTGTTTGACCTGTTCCAGGACGGCAACCTCGAACGCCTCTTCCGCGGCGAGCGCGTCGGGACCCTGATCCAGAGCTGAGCCCACGGGGCCGCGGCGGGCGGGAGCGGCAGCGGCCGCCCCGCCCGCCCACGCATTCCAGCCCGGCCGGCCAGACCGTGTGGGAATGCACTAAACTCGCGCGAGTGCCCCGTCCCACCCGCACCCGGGTGGAATACTGGCGAAGGAGAGACAACCATGGCTGACATGAAACACATTCAGGCGGACACCCGCGAGAAAATGACGAAGGCCATCGAGGCGCTGGAGAACAACCTGTCGGTGCTGCGCACCGGCCGCGCCAACCCCGGCATCCTGAAAAAGATCGTGGTCGAGTACTACGGCTCGCAGGTGCCGATCGATCAGGTGGCGAGCATCTCCACCCCGGACGCCCGCACGCTGGTCATCACGCCGTGGGACCGCGGGGCGCTGGCGCCCATCGAGCGCGCCATCCGCGACAGCGACCTGGGCCTGAACCCCAACAATAAGGGCGACACGATCTTCATCAGCCTGCCCATGCTGACCGAGGAGCGCCGCAAGGACCTCGTGAAGAACGCCAAGAACTACGCCGAGGACGCCCGGATTGCCGTGCGCAACATCCGCAAGCACGCCATGGACGAGGTCAAGAAGGTCGAGGGCATTGGGGACGACGACATCAAGCGCGGCGAGGTGGAGGTGCAGAAGATCACCGACGACTTCGTGGCGAGGGTGGACGCGGTCTTCCACAAGAAGGAGCAGGAAATCCTCGGGTGAGGTCCCGCCCGAACACGCGAAAAAGCAGGCAAGGCCCGGGTGACCTGTGGAGACGCTGAGCACCCGCGTCACCACCGCCGTCGTGGGCTTCGCGCTCCTGAGCCTGATCGTGTGGCTGGGTGCCCCCGCGATGGTGCCGGCGCTGATCCTGCTGACCGGCTTCGGCCTGTACGAGTACGTGCGGATGCTGGATGGTAACGACATCGACGTGCGCCGCATCTCGCTGGGCGTGTTCGGGGTGGCGCTGATCATCGCCAGCCTGCCCATGTGGCCGCAGGCGCCCTGGCCGGGCGGGTCGTGGCGCGAGGCGGTCCTGACGGTCGCGGTGGGGTACCTGCTGGTGATGGAGGTCATCAACCCCGGGGAGAGGCCTCTGGAGCGTGTGGTGTACAGCGTGTTCGGGCTGCTGTACGTCCCGTGGCTGCTGGGGTACTTCCTGATGCTGCGTTACACCCCGGACGCTGACAAGGGCCTGCTGTACTTCGCGCTGCCGCTGCTGGCGACCTTCGCGGCCGACATCGGCGGGTTTTTCAGCGGGTACTACTTCGGGAAGCGCAAGCTCGCGCCGGAGGTCAGCCCCGGCAAGACCGTGGAGGGCGCCATCGGGGGGCTGCTGCTGAGCTTCCTGGTGGTGCTCGCCATGACGCAGCTGGCGCAGATCTGGACGCCGTTTGTCGCGCTGCTGTACTCGGTGCTGGTCGCCAGCGCCAGCCAGCTCGGGGACCTGTCCGAGAGCCTGATCAAGCGCGCGCTGCACACCAAGGACAGCGGCACCAGCCTGCCCGGGCACGGCGGCTTCCTGGACCGCCTGGACAGCCTGCTGTTCGCGGTGCCGGCCACGTACCTGTTCCTGCACATCAGCCTCACGTCGCCCTAGACGGGCGGGCCCCCCTGACGCCGCGTTCATTGTGAGCGCGGCGTTCGTCCTGCCGGTGCGGGCCCGTATGCTGGGGCGCAATGACGATCAAGGCACCACAGCGGCAAGGCAGGGTCCCGGCGTGAAGGTCACGGTTCTGGGCAGCACGGGCAGTATCGGCACGCAGGCGCTGGACGTGATCCGCGAACGCGGGTGGAGCGTGGCGGCCCTGGCGGCCGGCCGGAATCTGGACCGGCTGGAAGCGCAGGTCCGGGAATTCCGCCCGGACCTGGTGAGCGTGGACGCCGGCGTGCTGGACGCCGCCCGCGCGCGCCTGCCCGGCGTGCGGGTGATCGCCGACCCGGCCGAGGCGGCCGTGCATCCGGCCGACGTGGTCGTGAACGCGATGAGCGGCCTGATCGGCCTGTCCCCCACCCGCGCGGCCCTGGAGGCCGGGCAGGCGGTCGCGCTGGCGACGAAGGAGGCCATGGTCACCGCCGGCGGGCTGATGTGGGAGGCGGCGGCTCGCGGCGGGGGCCGGGTGGTGCCGGTGGATTCCGAGCACACCGGCGTGTACCAGTGCCTGACCGGCGAGGACGTGCGGGACGTGGCCGAGATCATCCTGACGGCGTCCGGCGGGCCGTTCCGGGACGGACCCGCGGACCTGAGCGGGGTCACGGCCGAGCAGGCGCTGAAGCACCCCAACTACGCGATGGGCCCGAAGGTCACCATCGACAGTTCCACCCTGCTGAACAAGGGGCTGGAGGTGATCGAGTGCGCCTCGCTGTACGGCCTGCCGCCGGCGCAGGTGCAGGTGGCCGTGCACCCGCAGCAGTGGATTCACGCGGCCGTGCGCTTCCGCGACGGCAGCCTGAAAGCGCAGTTCGGCCCGACCGACATGCGCCTGCCCATCGCGTACGCCATGGACGCCGCCCCCACCGGCATGCAGCGGCCCGGGGACGTGCGCGGCGCCCGGCGCGGCCCGGAGGTCAGCGGGCACCTGGGCTGGCCGATGCGCGGCACCTGGGAATTCCGCGACCCGGACTTCGGGCGCTTTCCCTGCCTGGGGCTCGCCTACCGCGCCGGGGAGGCCGGCGGCCTGGCCCCAGTGGCGCTGAACGCCGCGGACGAGGTGGCGGTGGACGCCTTCCTGGCCGGGCAGATCGGGTACCTGGACATCCCCCGCCTGATCGAGGGCGTGCTGGACGAGACGCCGGGCGGCGCGCTGAGCTGGGACGCGATCACCGAGACGGACGCCTGGGCCCGCACCCGCGCCACCGAACGGGCCGCGGCGTTGCAGCGGGGCCGGCCGTGAATCCCTTTCAGGGGTTCGCGGCGGCCCTCACGCCCGCCGGATTGCTGTGGACGGTGCTGATCCTGGGCGCCGCGACGTTCCTGCACGAGCTGGCGCACTACGCGCTGGCCCGCTGGCAGGGCGTGGGCGTGAAGTCCTTCAGCGTGGGCATGGGGCCCATCCTGCTGCGCCGCGAGTGGCGCGGCACGCAGTGGCGGATCAGCCTGCTGCCGCTGGGCGGGTACGTGGAGATCGACGGCATGGCCCCGCAGCCGGACGCGGACGGCGTGCCGCGCGCACCCACCACCGGCTTCGCGCGCCTGCCGGCCGCCGGGAAGGTCGCGGTGCTGCTGGCCGGCCCGCTGATGAACCTGCTGCTGGGCCTGGGCCTGATGACGGGCCTGTTCATGGGCCAGGGCCTGCCTGTGCCGGACCGCGTGCACATCGAGGCGGTCGTGGCCGGGTCCCGCGCCGAGGCGCTGGGCCTGAAACCCGGGGACGTGATCACCGCCATCGACGGGCAGGACCTGCCGGACAGCGCCACCGTGAACGGGCAGGAGATCGCCGGGTGGGAAACGGTGCGCGAGGTCCTGAAGACGCCCGGCCCGCACGAGTTCACGCTGGACCGCGCGGGGCAACCACAGCGCGTGACCTTCGACTGGCAGCCGACCGTGAACGGCGAGCGGCAGCTGCTGGGCATCCAGTACGGCCCGGACTCCCGGCGGGCGGGCCTGGCCGAGGCGGTCAGCACGTCCGTGAGCAGCACCGTGCAGGTCGTGCCGCAGGTGCTGGCAGCCTTCGGGAACCTGTTCAAGCGTTTCTTCACGCTGGACCTCAGCCGGGACCAGAACGTGAGCGGGCCCATCGGCACGGCCGAGATCGTTAGTCAGGCCGCGGCCGCCAGCCCCTGGGCGCTGGTGCAGGTGGCGATCATGCTGAACCTGTCCCTGGCGTTCTTCAACCTGCTGCCGATTCCCGGGCTGGACGGCGGGCGGATCCTGCTGGTGCTGCTGGGCGCCGTGAAGGGCCGGCCACTCACGCACGAGCAGGAGAACGCGATCAACTTCATGGGGTTCGCGTTCGTGATGCTGCTCATGCTGTTCGTGGTCGTGCGGGACGTCGTCACGCGCCTGTAGGGGCCGCGTCAGTCCACCAGCACGCGCTCCACGCGGTTGCCCACGCCGGTCAGGACCTCGTACTCGTTCGTGCCGCCCCAGGCGGCCACATCCGTGACCGTCACGCCGCCCTCGCCCCAGAATTCCACCCAGTCCCCGATCTGCACGTCCAGACCGGTGACGTCCACCATGCACTGGTCCATGCAGATGCGGCCCAGCACCGGCCGGCGCTCCCCGGCCACGGTCACCTGGGCCTTCAGGGTGGCGTTGCGGGGGTAGCCGTCGGCGTACCCCACGCCCACGGTCGCCACGCGGGTGGGCCGCTCGGCGCGCCACAGGTTGCCGTAACTGACGGTCTCGCCCATCTCCGCGGTGCGCAGGGCGGTGACGCGCGCCCGCAGGGTCATCACCGGCCGCAGGGGCACAACGCCTGCAAGATGCGGGGGCACGAAGCCGTAACTGGCGAGGCCGGGCCGTGCGAGGCTCATGCCGGGCAGCGCGCCGTAACTGAGGACCGCGCCGCCGTTCGCGCAGTGCGCCAGTACGGGGGGCAGCTGCGCCAGCACCCCCTGGAAGCGCCGGAGCTGCTCGTCGGCGAAGCTCAGATCCTCCTCGTCCGCAGTGGCGAAGTGGGTGTAGGCGCCTTCCAGCAGCCCGCGTTCGGCGAGGCGGCGGCCCACCTGCACCGCCAGGTCCGGCCGGGCGCCCAGGCGGTTCATGCCGGTGTCCACCTTCAGGTGCGCGCGGGCGTTCGCGGGAAGGGCCTCGGCCTCCTCCAGCGTGGCGACCGGCAGGCGCACGCCCAGGTCCGCCAGCAGCGGCAGCTCGTCCGGGGTGGGCGGCGTGAGCAGCACGATGGGCGTGCCGGGGTTCACGGCGGCGACCTCGGCGGCCTCCAGCGGCACTGACACCGCCAGCCCCCACACGCCGGGGTGCACGGCCGCGATCTGCGAGATCAGGTGCTCGCCGTGCCCATAGGCATTGGCCTTGACGGGCAGCAGCAGTTTCGCGCGGGCCCGGGCGGCCAGGGCGGTGAGGTTTTGGGTCAGGGCGGAGGCGGAAATGCGGGCTTCGGCACGCGACTGCAGGGGGCTCATGGGTGGCGCCATGCTACGCCCACCTCCCGGCCGGGGCCGCGCGCCGCCCAGACACCTGAGGGGCTGCGCGGCAGGCCCGGCCCGCCTGTCCAGGCCTGTTCCGGCCCGCGCAGACGCATGTTATGTTCGGGCGAGCATGCTGAACTTCTCCTTCCCGCGGTCCCCCCGCCCGGCCCTGGTTCTCTCGGCGGCGTTGCTGGGCGCCGGCCTGCTGACGCCGGGCGCCTCGGCGCAGACGGGCGGCGTGCTGCCCCTGGTGTCGGTGGGGCAGAAGTGGCCGCAGGCGCAGGAAACCTACGTGATCCGCGTCACCGCGCAGGACGCGGCCAAACCCGTGGGCCTGGAGGTGTACTCCCCGACCTTCAACCTCGCCGACTACGCCGACGGGCGGCGCGGCGCCGGGTACTTCGGGGACGAGCGCTACAACCAGCAGGACCAGATGGAGACGACCTTCACGCTGGTCGGCCCGGCCGGCACGGTCGTGGAGCGCCGCTTCGGCATGAACCGCGAGCACACCTGGGAGAGCCTGTACGCCGGGCCCCTGCCGGCTGGGACATACACCCTGAAGGTCACCACCCGCGGCGACGGAAAGAACTCGTTCGCGCTGCGCACGGCCGCGCCCTTCGCGCTGGAGACCAGCGACTTCTCCGTGAACGCCCGCGACACCGAGCAGACGCCCCTGCTGGCCGCGCGGCTTTTCATCACGCCCGACTGGGTCGGAAAGATCCTGAGCCTGCAGAACTACGACCTGGACGGCCCCCGCGAGGCGGAAACCTGGGCGGTGCAGCCGGGCGGCGCGCGCGTGAACCTCACGCCCAGCGACAACGGCAAGACCGCCGCCGACAAGTTCCCGATCACCGCGGCGCTGGTCGGAGAATGGCAGGTGTTCATCCGGGTGCTGCCCACCACGAAGCAGTACAGCAACGCCATCCGGTACTCGTTCCGCATGAACGACGCGCCCTTCCCCGCGCGGGTGGGGGGCTTCACGCCGCCCGCCGACCTGAAGCTGCTCAACCAGCTGCTGGTGGAGGTCGTGGACCCGCAGGGCCGCCCGGTGCCCGGCGCGACGTACGCCGTGATCGGTGACGGCAGCGTGAAGCCGGTCCTGCCGCCCGGCTGGCAGGCGGTCAGCAGCGCGCTGGTGCAGGGCACCGGGAACATCATCTCCCCCACCGAGGTGCGCTACCAGCCCGGGTACAACAAGGTGCGGTTCGTGGCCCGGCAGGCCGAGGGCCAGCTGGTGGTGGAGGCCGTCGCCGTGTACGGCACGCAGCGCATCGCCATGCCGAACGTGCCGTTCGAGGTGGCGGGCCGCACCTTCACTACACCCGCCACCGTGCCGCTCACACCCGGCGACTACGCCGTGAAGCCCACCGACGTGCCCGGCAGCACGTTCACGCAGCCCGCCCCGGGCCGCGTGCCGGACGGCGGGACGGGCCGCGTGGTGATCGAGTACCGCCCCCTGACGGAGATCACGCTGAGCACCACGCCGGACGTGCTGAACGCCTGCGATCCGGCGCAGCTCGTCGCGGTCGCCAAGACGGACTTCCCGTACCGCCTGCCGGCCCGGGTGCGGCTGAACCTGCCCAGTGGCTGGAGCAGCGACTACCCCCTGGAACTCAGCGGGGAGTTCGGCGGCGGGCAGCGCCTGAACCTGAAGGTCCCGGTGCGCATCTGCCGTTCCGACACCGCCGAGGCGATCCTGGACCCCATCGACCTGCGCACGACGGGTCCGGCGCAGGTGCGCAACCCGGGCGGCGCGAACGTCACCCGGAACGTGCAGGGCGGCGGGCGCGCCAGCCTCGCCAAGAGCGTGGAGCTCGCCCCGGCCGGCACGCAGGGGTACGTGGTCACGCTGGTGCTCACGGTGGACAGCACCCTGGAGAACGTGCGCCTGATCGACATGCTCCCGCAGGGCAGCGTGACCCCGGCCACGCGCGGCACCATCCAGACCCTGGAAGGGCCCAGCCTCGCCACCCTGAACCCCCGCGTGGAGGGCGACAGCATCGTACTCACGCGCGTGATTCCGGGCCGCTACGTGCTGCGCTACACGCTGTTCACGGACCTCCCGGCCGACCGGGTGGTCACCCCGCCCGACCTGAGCTGGTGAACGCGCCCCTCCTCATGGCGCGGACGTACACTGGAGGCATGCGGCGTGCCCTTCCCCTGCTCGTCCTGCTCCTGACCGGAGTGGGACTGGTCGGGTGTGGCGACACCAGCCTGCCCGGCCCGGCGGCCGGGGACGTGCTGTCGGCGCCCACGCAGCTGAACTTCGGCGGGCGGGTCGTGCAGGTGCAGGCGCAGCCGGTGCTGGCTGCCTCCCGGCTGCAGGTGACGGTCTCGCTGCGCACCCGCGCGGCGGGCCTGCCCACGCTGACCCCGGCCGAGGTGTACGTGGTAAGCGACGGCGCGGTGTGGCAGGCGCCGCTGCGCTCCCGGCCCAGCCCGAACTGCGGGGGCCTGTGCCGGAGCGCGGTGGCCGGCGCGGCCGCGCCGGGCATGCGGGTGGGGGAACGAGTGACGGTGGTCGTGCGGGTGCTGGACGGCCGGGGCCATGCCTACCTGCTGCGCGGCCCGGCTGTGGCCGTGACGGCGCCGCCCGCCGCCTGGGCCCGGCCGTAACCGACAGTCCCCGGCTGCTCAGTCCGGGCTGACCACGCCGTCCCGCACGTGCAGGCGCTGATCGGCAAGCGCGGCGATGTCCGGGTCGTGGGTGATCAGCACGACCGTCCGGCCCGCCCCCGCGCTCTGCTGCAGCAGCGCCAGGATGCGCTCGCCGGTGCGGGTGTCAAGGTTCCCGGTGGGTTCGTCGGCCAGAAGGATGCCGGGGTCGCGGGCCAGCGCGCGGGCGATGGCGACGCGCTGCGCCTCACCGCCGGACAGCTGGCTGGGCAGGTGCCCGCCGCGCTGCTCCAGGCCCACCTGCGCGAGCAGCTCGCGGGCCCGGGCCTGCCGCTCGCGGGGGGGCACGCCGGCCAGCGTGAGGGGAAACTCCACGTTCTCCTGCGCGGTGAGGATGCTGACGAGGTTGTGGTTCTGGAACACGAAGCCGTAGTGCGCGAGCCGGACGTCGGCTCGCGTGGCCTCATCCAGGGCGGTGAGGTCGGTGTCGCCGATCAGGACGTGGCCGGTGGTGGGCGTGTCGAAGCCGGCCAGCAGGTTCAGCAGCGTGCTCTTGCCGCTGCCGGAGGGCCCGACCACAGCGGTCAGGCCGGGCGGGAAGGTGTGCGTGAAGGGCGCCAGGGCCTGCACCTGCCCGTCGCCGCTGGGGTAGATGCGGCTGAGGTTGTCGGCGCGCAGGGCAGCCGGGGCGGTGGGACGGGCGGCAGGCGTGAGGGTGGGTGCGGTCATCAGAGTCTCCCGAGCGCTTCGGTGATGTTCAGGCGGCTGGCGCTGCGGGCCGGCAGCAGGCCCGAGATCAGGCCGAGCAGCAGGCTGATCCCCAGCGCGAGCAACGTCAGGCGGGGTGTGAGGGCGGCCGCGTCGATTCCGGCGAGATTCTGGGTGTAGGCGTTCACCACGGCGATGCCGACCAGGCCCAGCAGCAGGCCGCCCACGCCGCCCGCCAGGGCCAGCAGCAGCGACTCGGTGAGGACCAGCGCCCGCACGAAGCCGGGCCGGGCGCCGATGGCGCGCAGCGTGCCGAACTCCCGGGTGCGTTCGTACACGCCCATCATCACGGTGTTCGCCACCGCCAGCCCGCCCACGATCAGCGCGATCAGGGAGATGCCGAAGCGCACCGCGTCACTGATCTTCATCGCGCGGTCCATGAAGCTCAGCATGTCCCCCTGCGTTTCCGCCTCCAAGTCCAGCCTCTCGGAGATCACGCCCGCGACCTCCTTCGCGCGGGCCGGCTCGCGGAGCTTCACGGCGACCAGCGACACGCGGTTCTCGGCACCCTCGGAGTCCTGCAGGGCCTTGAGGGGCAGGAAGATGAAACTGTCCGTCAGGCCCGAGCCGGGCTGCAACACGCCCACCACCTTCACCCGGCTGCGGCGGTTCAGGTTCAGGGTGCTGCCGATCTTCAGGTTCAGGTTCTCGGCGGCCTTCGCGCCGATCACGGCGACGGGCGCGGCGTCGTCCCCGGGTTGCAGCACCCGCCCGAGCTGCACGCTGGCGTTCGGGAACACGGCCGTGATGCCCTGGTCGGCCGGCAGGCCGTACAGGATCACGCTGGAGCGCGGGTCCATGCCGCCCCGCACCGCCATGACCACCGGCGTGACCCCGGTGATGCCCAGATCGGCCGGCAGGGCCCGCAACTCGTCCACGGTGCTTTCCGGAACGTTCGGGTGCAGGGACATGCCCTGAGAGAGCCCGGTCAGGCTCACCTGGATGTCCGGGCCGATCCCGCCGAGTTCCTGCGTGAACACCTTGCGGATGCCTTCCCCCAGGCTGAGGAAGATCACCATGCTGGCCACGGCGACCGTGATGCCCAGTGCGGTGAGCAGCGTGCGGACCCGCCGGCGGGTCAGGCCGCGCCAGGCGAGCTTCCAGAGGTCAGCGAACGTCATGCGCGCAGCCTAGCGCCGGGGGGCGGGCCCCGCACCGCAGGCCACCCGACAGTTCGCGGCTCGCGGGGCTCAGAACTCCATGTTCAGGAGCAGCGGCAGGGACGGCATCTCAGGCACCGGCGGGCGGGCGCTGGCAGGACGCTCGGGGTCCGGGTCCGGGCGGTGCGGGGTCAGGCCGCCCGCCTCCTGCAACACGGTCACGGTGCCGCGGTAGGCGTCCAGGCGCACCAGGGCGCCGTCCGGCAGGGCGGCCGCGAGATCCGCCGGGAGAGACAGGGCCGCCAGGCCTCCCTCGCGGGCCCGGCGTGCGGACGGACCGAACGGCAGGCAGTCGGTGAGCAGCAGGCCCGCCACGGTCTCCGGGAACGGCCAGGGCCGGCGGGTGGGCGCCGGGCCGAGCAGGACCAGCGGCGGGGCGTCCGGTCCGGGGAGTTCGGGCAGCACGGCCCCGTCCCACCGTTGAAGGCGGCCGTCGCGCACGCCGGGCGCCAGGGGGGTGGCGTGCCAGCGGGTGGCGAGCCCGCCGCGCCCTTCCGTGGCCGCTTTGGGGCGGCTGGCCTCGCGCCGCAGGCGGATCAGGGTCCGGACGTCCAGGGCCGGCAGTCGGCCGTCGGCGGCGGCGAGCAGTTCCTCCACGCGCAGCAGCCGGACGTCCCCGGCGCGGGCCAGGGTGCCGCGGGCGGTGAGGCCCTGCCCCAGGCGCAGAGCGGCGCGCAGGGCCACGCGGTACGTCCGTTCGCGCAGCGTCTCCCAGCCGTCCAGGGCCTGCTGGTGGCGGCGGGTGTCCTGCACGAGGCTGCGGTACTGGCCGCGGCGGGCGCCGCTCAGGGTGGTGCCGGCCTGCCGGTCCGCGCGCGCGTGCAGGGCGTGCCCGGGCGTGTCCGGCCCGCCCAGGCCGCACAGCCAGTCCAGCGGCAGCGCCTCGCGCTGGTCCAGCCACTGCCTCAGTGCGGCGCCCAGCACTCCGGCGCTGAGCGCGGCGGCGAACGGCGTCAAGGTGCCCGGGTGCGTGGTCAGCACGTCGCAGGCGTGCAGGAGCCGTGCGGCCGCGTCCGGGCCATGGGGCATGGGCCCGGCGGGCACGGCCGGGGATCGCAGGGCAGGCAGGCGAAGCAGGTCCAGGCGCAGCCGCGCGTCCGGCAGGGCGGGTTCCGGAACGGCCGCCGCCACCCCGAGCGCGGCGTGGAAGGCCACCTGCACGGGATGCTCCAGACCCGCCGTGAGTGCGCGCAGGTGCGGGCCGTGCAGGCAGGCCCGGCCGTCGTGCACGGCGAACAGGCGTGCATGCCACCGTTCCGGATCGGTCACGCCCAGGGCGGCCGTGAGCTGCCGGGCGCGGCCCTCCACCTCCAGGCGCAGCAGGTCCAGCGCCAGAGGGGACACCCCGCGGCCCGGCACGTCGTGCAGCACCAGCCAGTCCGGGTCGGCCGGCGGGGTCGCGGGCGGGTGGGCCGGAGCCTGGGGCAGGCGGGCGGGGGTGGGGGGCAGCGTCATGGCGGTGCGTTCATTGTGTTCTTCCGGCCGGGAGGGAGCAAGCGACGCCGGGGCCTCCCCCATCGGGGGGCGTGGGCCGGTTAAGCGGTGGCGGGGTCCGCCACGATGGGCACCTCCTCACCGCCGGGCAGCAGGTGGGCGCTGAGGATGCGGCTGGGCAGGGCCGCGATGAGGTACGGCACGGGGTAGGAGGCGAGCTGGACGTCGGTGTCGCTGGGCCGGGCCGGGCCGGCGGGGTGGCTGTGGTACAGCCCCACGAGGACCTGCCTCTGCCCCGCCATGGCCTTCAGGGCGCGGACGAGGTGGCCGGGGTCGGCGAGGTACGTGCGGTCGGGGTGCGCGGCCACGTTCCCCAGCGGGTACAGGGCGTTGGCCTGCCAGACCGGCGTGCTGTCCGGCCCTGAATGGATGACCCCGCCCAGGGCGCCCACGCATTCGCGCGGGGCTTCCCGTTCGGCGTGCGCCCAGAGGGCCTGTGCGAGCGGGCCGGGCAGGATCAGGGTGCCCCCGGCCGGCGGGGCGGGGGGCGACCCTCCGGGGTCCGGTCCGGTCGCGGGGGATTGGGGCATGAACGGCGTCATTATGCGCGGGAAACGCCCACGAGACCGCGCGGGCGGCTGGGTTACACTTGCGCACATGGCGAAGGCTCGCAGTAAAACAGCTCCTCCGGTGAGCAGGTTCGATGGAGAGGCGCTGGGTCTGGTGCTGTTCGCCCTGGGGATCTTCCTGGCGCTCACGCTGCTGCTGCCGCTGCTGGTCACGTCGGCCGTGCCAGGCAGCACGCCCGCCGGCCCGATGGCGCTGATCCGGCTGGAACTGCTGCGCTGGCTGGGCTGGGGGGCGTTCATGCTGCCGGTCATCCCGGTGGCGTACGGCGTGCTGGTGTTCCTGGGGCGGGACGTGCGCAACCTCACCCGGCGGGTTCTGGGGGGCGCGGTGGTCGTGCTGGCGCTGCTGGCACTGCATGACCTGATCGAACCGGAGGCGGCCGGGGTGCTGGCCCAGCAGGCCATGACGCCCCTGTTCCGCGCGCTGAGTTACGCGGCCGGGCTGCTGCCGCTGGTGGTCCTCACGCTGGGTCTGGAGATCATGCTGCACCTCGCGCCCCTCACGCTCGCCAAGCGCTTCTTCCGCTGGCTGAGCGGGGTGCTGGGCGGCGCGACGGAGAACGTGCAGGGCGCCATCGAATCCCGCCAGGAGGGCCGCGAGTCCGCGCGGGCGCGCAGCGAGGCGCGCCAGGGCCTGGGCACCTACCTGAAGGAACTCGACGCGCTGCGCCGCCTGTACCCGGACGCGAAGGAACTGCGCGCGCAACAGGATGAGGTCCGCGCCGTGCAGAAGGACTTGCGGGCGCTGGACGAGGCCGGGCTGAAGAACCTGGACCGGGAGCTGGCCGGCTGGCGGGACGTGACGAACACCTTCGTCGCGAACGCCGCGCGGGACCTGCGCGCGGACGTGGCCGCCGAGGCCCCGGACGCCGGCGCGGAAGCCGAGGCGGCCGCGAACGAGGTGAAGGCCGGCCGGCACGAGCTGAGCGTGGCGCTGGGCAGCACCCTGGCGAGCGCCGCGCTGGAACGCTGGCGGCGGGCGCTGGTGCTGGACGTGCAGCGCCTCGCGCAGCGGGCCGGGCGACTGGAACGCGAGCGCAAGGCCGCCGAGAAGGCCCTGGCGAAACCGGACGCGGGCCTGCTGGGCCGCGAACTGCCCGCGCACCGCGAGCGGGCCGCCGCGTGGCGGGAGGTCGCGGAGGACTTCACGCTGTGGCGCGGCCGGGAAGCGCACTACCCGGGCTGGCCGGACCTGTGCGCGGCCTTCGACCGGGCGCCGACCGAGGTGGCTGCTGCGCTGGCCGCCGCGATCACCGCCGACCCGGACGGCACGCTGGCGGACATGGAGGGCTGGCGGGCCCGGCTGGCCGAAGCGCAGGAGGAGGCCCGGCGGCGCGCCGAAGCAATGACCATCGCGGCGCCCGCCGTCCCCACCGTGAACCTGGACTTCACCGGGCTGAGCGTGGACGCCGGGGTGGAGTGGACCGTTCAGGAGCGCGTCCCGGTGGGGGTGGGGGACGCGGCTCCCCTGCCGCCCGCGGCGGTGGCCGTGCCGGCCCGCCCGAACCACGCTCCTGCTCCGCTCGCACCGGTCACGGACGGCTTCGATCCCTTCGCCGACCTGAGTGAGGACGAAGACCTGCCGTTCGGCCCGGCCGCCTCTCCCCTGCCGGCGGTGCCGCAGCGGCCCGCCCCGCTGCTGGGCGCCGGAGGGGTGCAGGCGGCCAGCCCGGGCGGCAGCGCACCCTGGGAGTCCGCTGCGCCCGAGCGCCGCGCCACGGCGGACCGGCCGGTGGGCGCCATCGATCTGGCGCTCCCCACGCCCGCGCTGCTGGACCCGGTGCCGGCCGCTGCGCTGAACACCACCGCCATGGACGTCGCGGCGCGGCAGCGGGCGGGCGTGATCGAGGAGACGCTGCGGCAGTTCAATCTGCAGGCGAAGGTCGTGGATTACGCGCGTGGCCCGACCGTGACCCGTTACGAGATCGAACCGGCCCCCGGGGAGAAGATCAGCCGGATCGCGGGGCTCGCCAACGACCTCGCGCGCGCCCTGGCGGTGGGCGGAGTGCGCGTGGAGGCGCCGGTCCCAGGCAAGAGCGTGATCGGCCTGGAAGTTCCGAACGCCGACCGGGAACCCGTCACGTTCCATCAGGCGGCCGAGGCGCCGTCCTTCCGGGCCGCGCGGGGCAAGCTGCCCGTGATTCTCGGGAAGAGCATCGACGGGGAACTGATGGTCGGGGACCTCGCGAAGATGCCGCATCTGCTCGTGGCCGGCAGCACCGGGAGCGGCAAGTCGGTGTGCGTGAACACGCTGATCACCAGCCTGCTGTTCAAGTACCTGCCGACCGAGCTGCGCTTCCTGATGATCGACCCGAAGATGGTGGAACTCACGCCGTACGACGGGATTCCGCACCTGGTGCGGCCGGTGGTCACGAACCCGGTGGACGCGGCCGGCGTGCTGCTGGGCGCGGTGGCGCACATGGAGCGGCGCTACAAGATGATGTCGCAGGTCGGCGCGAAGAACCTGGAGCAGTTCAACGCGAAGATGCGGCAGGTGGGCGAGACGGAGCTCCCGCACCTCGTCATCATCATCGATGAGCTGGCGGATCTGATGATCACCAGCCCGAAGGAAGTGGAGTCCGCGATCATGCGTCTGGCGCAGATGGCCCGCGCGACCGGCATGCACCTGATCCTGGCGACGCAGCGGCCCAGCGTGGACATCCTGACCAGCCTGATCAAGGTGAACATCCCGGCGCGGATCGCGTTCGCGGTGAGCAGCAGCCACGACAGCCGCACCATCCTGGACGCCATGGGCGCCGAGCGCCTGACCGGGATGGGCGACATGCTGTTCTACCAGCCGGGTCTGGTCAAACCCCTGCGCCTGCAGGGCCCCTACATCAGCGAGGTGGAGTCCGCGCGCATCGCGGACGAGCTGCGGCGCATGGTGTTCGAGGACGCGTTCGTGGAGGCGTACGGCGCCGACTTCGAGGGCGGCATCGAGGCGAGCGGGCCCACAGCCGACAAGGCCAGCATGGATTTCAGCGATCCGCTGCTGCGGCAGGCGGCACAGATCTGCATCGAGGAAGGTCAGGGCAGCGTGTCGCGCCTGCAACGGCGCCTGAGCGTGGGGCACGCCCGCGCCGGGAAGCTGATGGACCTGCTGGAGGCGATGGGCGTGGTGAGCAAGCACCAGGGCAGCAAGCCCCGCGACGTGCTGATCACGGAAGCGGACCTGCCCGATTACTTCGGCAGATGAGGTCGGGGCAGGGAGGGGGGAAGCAGACGGGTCGCTTCCCTCACTCCTTCTTGGCAACGCATCCCCTCTGCCTCCTAACATCCTCACGCATGAGTCTGCCGTGAGACTGCAAATAAGGTGCATTCATGTGCTTTTATCTGGTCTTACTTAAATACTTCCAGCGGTTGCAATCTCATGAGGAGTGGGGAAGATTGAGGCTCGGTAACAATTTTTTACAGCTCACAGAGCAGGACCTCCTGAGGTGACCGTATGAAGAAGCAGACTGCACTGATGACCCTTGGCCTGATGCTCATCACACCCGCGCTGGCGGGTGGAGCGGGCGGCCCGGCCCCCGTGGCCCAGCCTGCCGCATGCCGCACCGTGGCGCAGATCATCGCCACCGACCCGCAGTTCAGCACCCTGAACGCCGCCATCAGCGCCGGCGGGTACGCCGAGATGCTCAGCGGCGGCCAGGGCACCCTGTTCGCACCCACGAACGCCGCGTTCGCCAAATTGCCCAGCGATGTGCTCGCCAACGTCCTGAACGACCCGGACCTGCTTGACTCGGTTCTCACGTACCACATGCTCGGCAGCAAGATGACCGGCAAGCAACTGATGGGCATGCGCAGCGTCGCCAGCCTCGCCGGCCCCAGCCTCACGCTGAGCATGAGCGGTAACCGCCTGCGCGTGAATGGCGCCACCGTGACCCGCGCCGACATCGCCGCCTGTAACGGCGTCGTGCACGTGATCGACACGGTGCTGGTGCCGCCCGCCACGGCCGCCGCCCCCGCGCCCGCCCCGGCCCCCGCTGCGGCTGCGCCCGCTCCGGTCGTGTCCGCGCCCATCGTGATCCCGGCCACGCCGCAGCGCAGCACCACGACCACCACGACGACCACGACCGAAACCCCGGCCACCACGGAAACCACCACGACTGAGACCACCACCACGGAAACGGCCACCACCGAGACGACCACCGAGGTCGCCACGACGGAAACCACCGCCGAGACGGCCATGTCCTGCTACGACGTGCTGGTCGGCGACGACCGCTTCACCACGCTGCGCGACCTGCTCAGCGACGCCGGGCTCACCGAGACGATCATGACCGGCGAGTACACCATCTTCGCGCCCACCAACGCCGCCTTCGAGGCCGTGGACCCGGATCAGCTGGCCCGCCTGGCCTCCGACCCGGCCGCCCTCAAGCGCGTGCTGCAGTACCACATTCTCCCCTCCCGCGTGGAGTCCGGCAGCCTCGTGAACGCCACGCCTTACACCACTGCCGACGGCGCGACCATCACCATCACCGGCAGCGGCACCGACGTGATGATCGGCGAGACCCGCGTCGAGACGACCGCGGTGACCGCCAGCAACTGCAACATCTACGCCATCGACCGCGTGCTGATGCCCGCCGACCTGGTGATCGTGGAGCCTGTCGCGGTGGAAGTGACCACCGAAACCACGCCGGCCACCACCACCGCCACCGTGACCACCACGGCGCCCGCGACGAACACCACCACGACCACCACCGTGACGGCCGCGGCCTCCTCCGTCTACGCCCGCCTGAGCGCCGACGCGCGCTTCTCCACGCTGGTCAGCCTGATCCAGGCGGCCGGTCTGGTGGATACCCTCACCACCGGTGACGTGACGATCTTCGCGCCCACCAACGACGCCTTCGCCAAGATTCCCGCCGCGACGCTGGACACCCTGAAGGCCGACCCGGCCCGCCTGCGCACCGTGCTGCTCTCGCATGTGGTGAACAGCCGCGTCACGACCACCGCGCTGGGCAGCAACACGGACCTCGTGACCGTGGGCGGCAGCACCATCCGCGTCAGCCCCCGCACCGAGGGCGGTTACCTGTTCGGCACGGCCGTGACCGAACCCACCGAGATCGGCACCGGCCTCGGGATCGTGTACGCCATCGACACCGTCATCCTGCCCTGATCGGATAGACACCCCAACGAAAAGGACGCCACGGTCGTGTGGCGTCCTTTCCCTGTTAAGGGGCGCTCAGGCGGGCGGACTGGTCCGTGCGGAGAGCATCAGGTCGAGGTTCTGCACGGCCGCGCCCCCGGCGCCCTTCCCGAGGTTGTCGAGGCGGGCGGCCAGCACGGCGCGTTCCCCGTCGGCCGAGGCGTACACGAAGAGTTCCAGGTCGTTCGTGTCGTTCAGGGCCTGCGGGTCCAGGATGGCGGGGTTCTCGGCCATGCGCGCCACGCGGACGAACGGCTGCCCGCGGTAGTGGTCGTCCAACGCCCCGTGCAACGCGGCGGCGGTGGTGCCCAGCGCGTCCAGGTGCAGGGGAATGGTGACGATCATGCCCTGCGCCCAGGCACCCACGTTCGGCGTGAAGACTGGGGTGCGGGTCAGGCCGCCGTACCGCACGATTTCCGGCAGGTGCTTGTGGTCCAGGCCCAGGGCGTACGACAGGAAATCGCCGCGCATGGGGTGGTCCTCGCCGCGCTCGTGGGCGTCCACCAGGGCGCGGCCGCCGCCGCTGTACCCGCTGTACCCCTGAATGCTGATGGGGTGATCGGCGGGCAGCAGGCCGCGGGCGGTGAGGGGCGCGAGCAGCGCGATGGCGGCCGTGCTGTAGCACCCGGGGTTCGCCACGAGGCGCGCAGTGCGAATCCGGTCCGGCTGGTCCGCATTCAGTTCGGGGAAGCCGAAGGTCCAGTCCGGGTTCACGCGGTGGGCGGTGCTGGCGTCCAGCAGACGGGCGGCGGGGTTGGTGGTGAGCTGCACCGCCTCGCGGGCCGCGTCGTCGTGCAGGCACAGGATGGACACGTCGGCGGCGTTCAGGAGGTCGGCGCGGGCGGCGGGGTCCTTGCGGCGGGCCGGGTCGATGCTCAGCAGCTCCAGGTCGGTGCGGCCCTGGAGGCGCTGACGGATCTGCAGACCGGTGGTGCCGGCCTCGCCGTCAATGAAGATCTTGGGTCGGGTCATGGGTCGATTCACTCCTGAGGAGGGCGTAGGTGGCCTCGTCGGTCCACTCGCCGCGGTGCCAGTAACTCTGGATGTGGGTGCCCTCGTGCCGGAAGTGCAGGCGCGTGAGCAGCCGGGTGACGGGTTCGTTGCGCGGGTCGATGCCGGCGTGCAGGCGGTGCAGGCCCAGTTCGGCGAAGGCGTGGGCGATCAGGGCGGTGAGGGCCTCGTGGGCGTAGCCGCGCCCCTGCGCGTGGATGGCGAGGGTCACGCCCAGTTCCGCCTGCGGGCCGTGCGTGTTGAGTGCCACGTCGCCCAGCAGCGTGCCGTCCGGGAGGGTGACGGCGCGCTGCACCCAGCCGTCCTCGCCGAGGGCGCGCCCGGACAGCATGGCCTGCGCTGCTTCAGCCGGGTAGGGCAGCGCCCAGCCCTGGTAACGGGCCACGGCCGGGTCGTTCCGGTACGCCGTGAACGCCGGGAGGTCGGCCTCCCGGAAGGGCCGCACGATCAGGCGTGGGGTGGTCAGGGTGGTCATGTGGGGTAGCACCGCCGCACGAGTTCGGCCAGGTCGCCTTTCGCCGGGTCTCCGCGTGCGACGCGCTCCAGCAGTTCCGCCGGCGTGAGCCATTCGGCGCCGCTGAAGTCGGCAGGATTGAAGGCAGGAGCCTCGTCGGCGCGCAGTTCGTACACACGCATGAAGGTGCTCAGGGACGTCTGGAAGGGCGAGAACGCCGCGATCTCCTGCCAGGGCAGGTCGTCCACGTTCAGGTTCAGTTCCTCCCGCGTTTCGCGGCGGAAGGCCTGCTCGTACGACTCGCCGCTCTCCACGTGCCCGCCGACACTCATGTCCAGGCACCCGGGGAAGGTGCGTTTGGCCTGGGTGCGGCGCGGAATCCACAGCTGGCCGCGCGCGTTCGCCAGGAAGGCGTTCACGACGCGGACGGGCAGGCGCCGGGCCCAGGCGTCCTCGCGGGTCACGCGGCCGGTCACCTCGTCGCGTTCGTTCACGAGGTCCAGCCATTCCACGGGTTCGGCAGGTGCGGCGCCCATCCCTCCGATCATGGCACCTGCCAAAGCCGCTGCCGCGTCGCCGTTCACCAGCGGGGGGTCATGGCGCCCATCAGGTGGTACATCAGGGCCTTCTGGGCGTGCAGGCGGTTCTCGGCCTGGTCGAACACGCGGCTCTTGCGGTGCTCGGTGGCTTCCGGAACGGTTTCCTCGCCGTAATGGGCGGGCAGGCAGTGCAGGAACACGCCGTCTCCGGCGATGGTGTCCAGCATGCGGGGCGTGACCTGGTACCCGCGGAAGGCGCGGCGGCGGATGTCGGCCTCGGCTTCCATGCCCATGCTGATCCACACGTCGGTGTACAGAACGTCGGCGCCCTCCACGGCGGACAGGTCGTTCGTGATCGTGAGGTTCGCGCCGCGTTTCACGGCGTCCATCGCGACCGAGGCGTTCGGTTCGTACCCGACCGGGGTGACGATGGTGACGTCCGTGCCGGTCAGGATGCCCATGTGGATGTGGCTGTTGGCGAGGTTGTTGCCGTCCCCGATGTACACGATGCGTTTGCCGCGCAGGTCCTGGCCGTACTCCTCCTCGATGGTCTGGTAGTCGGCGAGCAGCTGGGCGGGGTGCAGCATGTCGGACAGGCCGTTGATGATGGGAATCTCGGCGTTCTCGGCGAGTTCCTGCAGGGTGCCCTGGAGGTACACGCGGGCCATGACACCGTCCACCCAGCGTTCCAGGTTGCGGGCCACGTCGCTGACGCGTTCGCGGGTGCCGAGGCCGACCTCCTGGTTGCTGAGGGTGATGGCGTGCCCGCCCAGCTGGTACATGCCGACATCGAAGGTGGTGCGGGTGCGCAGCGAGGCCTTCTCGAACACCAGGGCGAGGCTCAGGCCGTTCAGGGGTTTCACGGCGCGCCACTCGCCGCGTTTCATGCTGTGGGCGGTGTCCATCACGGTGCGCAGTTCGGCGGCCGTCATGTCCAGGTTGCTCAGGAAGTCCCGGCCGGCCAGGGCGGGGGCGGGCAGGGTGTCCGGGGTGTGCAGGGTGGGTCCGGCCGGCGGCGGGGTGGGGGCCGCCTTCTTCTTGGTGCTGCGGGCGCGACTCGTCATAGGTGGGAAGTATACAGAGGCGGGGTCCAGCTTCCCAGTCAGACGCGGAGTCCGGCTGCACGGAAATACAGACAATTGCACTTTTATGCAATGGGAACACCGACCCCGGGAAGCCCGGGGTCGGTGCGGGTCAGGAGCCCTCAGTTCAGGGGGCGGTGACGTTCAGGGTGTAGGAACCGCTGCCGGAGTACCCGTACACCTCCCAGCGGTAGGTGCCGCTGGTGGCCGTGTAGGTGATGCTCTCACTGCTGCTGCTGCTCTCGCTGGAGGCCACGTCGGCCCAGGTGCTGCCGTTGTACTTCTGCAGGTACAGGTCGAAGTCCGTGCCGCTGGGACCGCTGAGCGTGGCCCGCAGGGTGCCCGCGGCGTAGCTGCGGCCGGCCGTGCCCGGCTGGTACGAGGTGCCGCCGGAGGTCACGCTGCCGCTGTAGATGACCGTGCCGCCATTGCTGACCGTGACCGCCTTGCTGGTCGAGTGCGTGGCCCCGGCGTTGTCCGTGACGTTCAGGGTCACGGTGTACGTGCCGGCCGCCGCGTAGGTCTTGCCGGGGTTCTGGGCGGTGCTGGTCGTGCCGTCCCCGAAGTTCCAGGCGTACCCGGCGATGGTGCCGTCACTGTCGGTGCTGGTGCTGGTGAAGTTCGCCGTGAGGCCGCTGACCGTGTTCGTGAAGCTCGCCACCGGGGCCACGTTGCCGCCCGTGCCGCCCACGGTCACGAACACCGCGCTGACCGGGCCGTAGTTGCCGCTGGTGTTCTTTGCGCGGACGTAGATGGTGTGCCGCCCGGCGCTCAGGCCGCCCGTGGGCACGCTGGCCGTGATGCTCTCGGCGGTGGCGTTGAAGCTGCCGTCGCTGGCGCTCATGGGCACCGCCGTGCCGCCCTCCCAGGGGGCGCGGTCCACGAAGTACTCGGCGCCCGTCACCGCGCGGCCGGGTTCGGTACCGTTCGTGTTGTTGTACCGCGTGCTGTCCGCGCGGGCGCTGAGGGTAAAGGCGCTGCCGGAGGTCACGCTGGCGGGCGCGGAGACGTTCACCACGTCCGCACCGCTGCCCATACGGTAGGGTGCGCGGGCGGCCTTCATGGCGTACAGCAGCGCGGGCTGGTTCTTCGGGATCACGTCGCTCGTGAAGCTGCTGCACGACTCGAAGAACGCGCTGCCCAGCTCGATGGTGTAGCTGGCGATGCCCAGTTCCCCGTACCCGTAATCCTCGGTGGTGCCGCTGGTGGGGTACAGGCCCACCGCCTGCTGCGGCTTATACCCGTTGAAGTACGCGAACTTGCGGCCCAGGCTCTGCAGCTGCGTGCCGTTCGGCGCGGCGGTCGTGGTGTGGCCCCAGCTCCACAGCACCAGCTTCGAGTAGCTGTGGGTGTCCATGTACACGCCCATGGTGTCCAGGCTGGCGGCGTCGCCCAGGTTCGGGCCGCGCTGGTCCGGGAACACGGACTTCAGGTAGTTCTGGATGTTCTGCACCTCAGGCTCGCTGGCGGCGCTGCGGCCCATGTACGTCTCGTTGCACGGGTCGGTGCTGCTGCCGCCCTGGCCCCAGAAGGTGTTGAAGTTGCGGTTCAGGTCGGTGCCGTACGCGCTGGTGCTGCACCCGCTGGTGTTGTTCACGTTCTTGCGCCAGCTGGCCCCCGCCTCGGCCTTCTTGCGGCCGTCCGGGTTGGCCTGCAGCACCAGGTGCACCTCCTGGCTGTCCAGCATCCAGGTCACGTCGGCGTCCTTGCCGTAGTTGGTGAGCAGGTACTCGGCAAGGCGGGTGTGCAGTTCGGCCGGCGTGTACTCGCGGGCGTGAATGCTGCTGGTCATCACGACCTTGGGTTTGTTGGTGCTGGTGTTGTTCTTGTTCCCGATGATGATGACCTTCATGTCGTACCCGCCGGTCCCGCGGCTTTTCAGCCAGGTCGGCCCGATGCTCTTGACCGTGACCAGGTTGGGGTACTGCGCGGCCAGCTGGTCCATGGTCTGGTACGTCTCCTCCACGGTGCGGTAGCAGCTGTACCCGGGGATGGACTGGGCGCTCAGTTCGTTCTTCACGGTGCCGCCCGCGGCGACGATGTCCAGCGCGGCGCTCTCGCGTTTGGTGGCGGTCTGGTCAATCTCCACCTTCCAGCCGCGGGTGAGGCCGGTGACCTTCAGCTGCTCGTACTCCTTCTTGCTGAGGTCAAGCAGGACGTAGCGGTCCTCCAGGGTGCCGCCGAGGAACTCGAAGGTGGTGGCGAGGTCGTAGAAGTCGCGTTCAGTGTTGAACGAGACGCGGGCGACGACCATGGGGTACTGGTCGAAGGTGGCGCACTCGTCGGGCGTGGCGACGATGCTGCCGGCCGCCGGGGCCTGCGTGGGGGCGCCCTGGGGCGTGGTGCCGCAGGCAGGCAGGAGAAGACCGAGGCTGAGCATGAGGACGGAAAGAGGACGCTTGTGCATGAACCCTCCAGCTGGCGGCCTGACTGACCGGCCCCCGGTGGGCGGCAGCAGACGGCTTTAAATTGAGTGCTTGGGCTCCACAGTAGGCAGCGGCGCGCAATTTTGCAATCATCCGGAATTATCGTTCGGCCATTCCGAACACCACTCCTACGGATCGGAATCGGCTGTATGGCTCTCATTCAAC
>JAANMV010000929.1_pt1 | contig 34459 bp, 29 predicted proteins | sample 7279661 | NCBI WGS metagenome assembly JAANMV01 (sample SAMN14094540, study PRJNA606508) | bioreactor metagenome | isolation source: A lab-scale SPAN reactor treating ammonium-rich wastewater day 121 | place: Ireland: Galway | collected 2017-05-16
ATGCCATGACCAGAAGCGCAGGCGCGGCTTTTCTCCCGCCACCGGCACGACAAACTCCGGGCTGATCAGCCGCGCATCCACGCTGTTGGGATAGTTGCCTGTCAAGCGAGTCGCGGCGAGCTTGGTGCCGGAATGAGCTGAACCCGGCCCCGTCGTCGGCACACCGATTTCCCAAACGCCCGCACTGCCTTCAATAGTCCAGCCGCTGGTGTCGGCTTCGAAACCTTCCTGCCAGATGATGTCCGCGTTGGCGACCGACAGGCCAAGGCCAACCAGCAGCAGCAACATCCGAACCCGCAGGGCAAACCCGGAAGCCATCCCGCGCCCGGGCGGGCACGCTCGCTGAGGGATCAGGCTCATCGTGATGAGGTGACTGGGAACTAATGAGTCGTGTTTCGTTCTCATGGTAAATCAGTGTTGTGACGGTGGCTGCATTTCAGGCTTCATCCTCTCCATGCGACGTGACGGGGAGAAACCCTTCAAGAAAGTTGAAGAAATGTTTGCCCGGAGAATCCGAACCGCAAAATACCCGATCCATACGAATGCAAGAGGGCTTGCGGCGCGGGTGGATTTCACCTGCCGGGAGAGGAATCCTCGAAGGTCTTCGCGCATTGAACCCGTGAACCGCGCGGGGGTAACGCCGGTTTTCCAACCGGCCCGTCGCGATCCAGAAACTCGCCGACTGGAAAGTCGGCGTTACCGGGGGCGGTTGATGGGCAACCTCCAGGCATTGCGAATGGCGCAGCGGAGTCGTGAAGCGCGGGCGTAACGCCGGTTTTCCAACCGGCCCGTCGCAATTCAGAAACTCGCCGACTGGAAAGTCGGCGTTACTGACATACGGTTCAATCGTCCACAGCCGGAGCTGGCGCTATTTGCTTGTCTGATCGAACTCGGCGAGCTTTTGTTGCCACTGCGCGGCGGGGTCGGTTTTTCCGGTTTCCTCGTAAAGCTTGACCAGTTGCCGCAGCGTCTCCGCCAAATACCACCGGTCAGCAGCGGGGGGCGGCTGGGCCGTGTCTCGGCGCAATGACTCATGGGCGTTGAGCAGCAGGGACTCCGCAGCGGGGTATTGTTTTTGCCGAAGCAGGTTTCTGCCCAGCATCAGTTGCGTCACGCCGTGCTCCCAGCTTCCTGGGGTGGACTTGTCCACAGCAGCCAGGGCTTCGCGCAGCAAAGTCTCGGCTTCCGGGAGCCGGCCCAGGTCGTCCAACGAGACCGCGTTGAGGCGCAGCACGGCCCGCAGTTGGGGATGGTCGGCGGGCAGGATGTTGCGCCAGAGGGCCAGGGCCTCACGGCTGGCGGTTTCCGCTTCGGCAACTTTGCCTTGACTCCTCAACACGTGAGCCAGCCGGTATTGGGCCGAGCCCAAGCCAAGTTGGTCGTTGGGGAAAGTCGTCTGATGCAATGACACGATCTCCCTGACCACGGCTTCGGTTTCGGCGTCTTTGCCCTGACGCGCCAACAGGAGGTACAGCCGGTCGAGGATGAACAGCACGTCGCGCAGGTCGCCTTGCAGGAACGCGCGTTGGGCTTCGAGCATTTCCTGAAACAGGGTTTCGGCTTGCGCGAGGGTGTCTTGCGCTTCAGCGCGCTTGACCCCGCCTTGCTTGTGCAGCGCGCCGGCGAGGCGATTCAGGGCGAGTGCCACGTCGCGATGGTTGTCGCCCAGCAACCGCTGCCGGATGGCCAGCGCCTCGCGAAACAATTTCTCGGCCTCGGCGTATTTCCTTTCCCGCTGGCGCGCGTCCGCCAGCCAATAAAGTGACTCCGCCACGAGCAGGTGATACTCGCCATACAGTTCCCGGCGCAGTCGAAGCGCCTCAAGATGCCGGGCGGCCGCGTTGGTAAAGTCGCCCAAGGCGCAGTAAACCTCGCCCAGCGTTTCGAGCAAATCGGCCTCGACGTCGGGCTGGCCCGCCAGTTCCGCATCCACCCGCGCGGCGGTCAGTTCGAGAATCTCCCGCAGCATCGTGGTGTCCCGGCCTTGGGCTACGGATGGCTCGACGCCGCGTAACATCTGCTTGAGGAATGTTGCCACTTGTGAACTGCGCGTCGCTTCGGCAGACGCCAGCCGCTGCAGATCGGTGGCGCGTTTCTCGGCGGCCAACGCCCGATCCCGCTCCCGGCGGGCTTCAGCAAACCCGATCAACGCGAGAATCATGCCGACGGCGATGGCCGTCGTGATCCCGCCCACCAGGATGACCGAGAGCCGATGTCGCCGGGCAAATTTACGGCACCGGTACAGATTGCCCGGCGGACGGGCGACGACCGGCTCGTCGTTCAGGAAGCGCTGCAGGTCCATCGCCAGTCCGTTGGTCGTGGCGTAACGCCGGGCGCGGTCCTTTTCGAGGCATTTCATCACGATCCAGTCCAGGTCGCCGCGGACGTGATCCATGTCGGACTTTCTGGTAGGGCGCGTCACTCCGTGCGCACCGGATTCTGGGTTCGGGAAAGCGGCGCGCAGCGGAGTGACGCGCCCTACCTTGATTGCCGCCATTTGCTGGCGAACGCGCGTGGAGGGCGTCGGCGGATCGGTTTCGCGGATCAGGCGGCGAATTTCGTCGAGGCCGGCCTTGCGCAGGGTTTCCTTCTCAATGGGCGCTGTGCCGGTCAGAAGTTCATAGAGCAGACAACCCAGCGCGTAAATGTCGCTGCGCGTGTCCACATCCTGCCCGCTCAACTCGGCCTGCTCCGGACTCATGTAAGCCGGCGTGCCAATCATCTGGTCGTAACGGGTGAACAGCGTTTTCTCTGTGAGCCGCTGTTCAATGGCCTTGGCGACGCCGAAGTCAATCACCTTGGGCGTCGGCTGCCCGTCCACCATCGTGATCATTACGTTGGACGGCTTCAGATCGCGGTGAATGATGCCCTTCTGATGCGCGTGTTGGACGGCATTGCAGACATGGATGAACAACTCTATCCGGGCGCGAGCGGTGAGCTGCTTGCGGTCGCAGAACTCGGTAATCGGCACGCCTTTGACCAGTTCCATGACGAAGTAGGGGCGGCCAGGGGAGAGGCAGGGCGTGTCGGTCCCCTGCGCGCCGCTGCCCGATGATTCGCCCTCGGCGCGCACGGAGTGACGCGCTCTACCTTCCGTAACTCCCGCATCGAACACTCTGGCAATGTTGGGATGGTCCATCAGCGCCAGCGCCTGGCGTTCGACTTCAAAGCGCGCGATGACCTGTTTGGTGTCCATCCCGGGCTTGATGATTTTCAGCGCAACCTTGCGACGCAACGGTTGCTCCTGTTCTGCCATGTAAACGATTCCAAACCCGCCTTCGCCAATCTGCTGAAGGATTTTGTAAGGCCCGATGCGCGTGCCGACCGCATCTGAATCTTTCTCCGACTTTTGGGTGAAGGTGGGTTCGAGGAAGCTTCCCAGCCGGCTCTGAGCGGCAAGCAACGATTCGACCTGCGCGCGCAGGCCCGGATTGTCCGCGCACACAGCGTCGAGATACGCCGCTCGCGCTTCCAGAGAAGCGATGCCGACGGCTTCCGTGAAAATCGGCTTTGCTATTTGCAGATCCATTGGCGCGAAATCAACTTCGCTTCACCCTAACCGTGACGCACGTAACGGCCTGGCGTCTCCGCAACACTCGCACGCGGCCATCTACGCCGGTAGCGCGGATTTCCAATCCGTTGTTTCGCCTGGCTGCCAGCCGGCCTGACGCTCGCCTTCGCGAGAGTGAACAGCTTGTGACACCCTGCCGGTTGAAAACCGACGATCCAGCCGGTTGGAAACCTGCGACTGTGCAGGATCGCTTCCGACGCGACGCCGTGTGCAACACCCGGTCTGACACCAGCCCGACACACTACTCATGCGACGGGGGGCCTGGTTTCCCGTCAACAAAGGACGGAATTCTTTCAACCGTCCCTCCCGCCGCCTCGAACTTGCTGAAACAGCCAGACCCGGCAAAAAGCCCAGGAACGCTCGACCGTGCTCAACGAGACGCCGAGGGTTTCGGCGATTTGCGGATGCGTCAGGCCGGCGAAGAATCGGAGCTTCACAATCTGCGCCCCCGACGGGTCCAGTCGTTCGAGTTGCCCCAGTGCCTCGTTCACCGCCAGCAATTCGTCCGAGGGCATCCCGCAAACCAGTTCCACTTCATCCAAGTCAACCCGGTGTTGTCCGCCACCGTGGCGCAATCTGCTCTTGCGCCGGGCATTCTCCACGAGAATGCGCCTCATCGCTTCCGCCGCCGCCGCAAAGAAGTGACCGCCCCCGTCCCAATGCGATTCCACCGGCCCGACCAGCCGCAGCCATGCTTCATGCACGAGGGCGGTTGCTTGGAGCGTTTGTCCGGGCCGTTCGAGGGAAAGCTTCCGGGTCGCCAGTTGGCGCAGTTCATCATAAACCAGCGGAAGCAGGTCGCTGGCGGCTCGCTTGTCACCGTGGCCCATTGCCTCAAGAATGCGTGTGACTTCGCTCATTGGGAGAATCACCGCTAACGTGCCCGGTTTGCCCGAAAAAGGGAAACCAATTTGTGGGGAGCCTCCACGAGCTGTAAGTCGCGCATGGCGACCCTGAACCGGTGGTGGTAGGGCGCGTCACTCCGTGCGCGCCGGGCTTGGGCGGCAGAAGGGGCGCGCGCACGGAGCAACGCGCCCTACCTGGAGGTTCATGGGCAGCTTCGACCGCCAACACTGGGTGCGCCTCGGGGCCATGAACCGTAGCGGCGTCCCGGTATAGCGCCGCATACTGGCTGGGGGATGGAATGGCGGCACTCTGCCGAGCCGCCGCTACGTCGAGGTTCCTGGGAAGCTTTCCACGATTCAGAAATCGCGCATGGCAACCGTGAACCGAAGTGGGTAACGCCGGTTTTCCAACCGGCCCGTCGCGATCCAGAAACTCGCCGACTGGAAAGTCGGCGTTACGGGGGCGTGGTTCATGGAGAGATGAGACGCCGGTGCCGCCACCCGGTTGGATTTACGCTGTGGAATTCCCAGTTGCGGGCCGCCGTCAGCGGGGCGCTGTCTTCCTCAGGAGTTCGCAGAGACTCCTCCCGTCAGCGTGTGGCAGCTTCTGGCCAAAGAGTTCGGCGATGGTTGGCGCGACATCAATGATCTCAACGACACCCAGCTTTGTGCCGGGCTTGATGCCGCGCCCCCAGGCCACGAATACACCGTTCATCTTCGGATTCGAGGCGAGATAACCGTGACTGCCGGCCGGGAAGGTGATTTCCGTGATGGTTTGATCCTCGAACGATTCGTTGGCGAAGGCGTAACCCTCCTTCGCCACCAGGATCAGATCGCCCATCTGCGGGTTGCGGGCGGGATCGGGCAGATGCAGCGCGGGGAACTTGTCCGGTTCGAGAATCTCCGCGACGCCTTCATGCTCCCCCAACAATTCGATTACTCTGGCTCGATCCGCTTCGCGAGTCTCCGCTGCGGTCAAATAGACGAACGCGGTGCCGCCCTGTGACATGGCCTGCGCCCGCCGACGCGGGCCGGGTCGCTGCAAACCGGCCTGACGGAACACCACATTGGGATTCACGAGTTTGAAGGGCCGGGCGAATCCGTGATCCGAGGCCACAACGATCGTGGTGTGCTCACGCAGGCCCGCGGTTTCCACGGCGCGTATGATGTCGCCCACGTGTGAATCCGCCAAGGCCAGTGCCGTGTAGGCGGCCAGGGTTTGCGGGCCGTGGCGATGCTGGACGGTATCCAGAATGAGCAGGTGCAAGAGCAGGAGATTCGGGCGGCGCGTCTGGATGAGATGCACGGCGGTGGCGGTCCAAATCTGATCCCGCGCCGCGGCGCTGTTGGCAAGAAAGGATTCATCCTCGGTGTCGCGCAAGATCCCCAGGCCAATGAGTTGCGCGCGCAATCGGGGCGTGGTGTGGCGGATCTGATTGGGCACATCCGGGAAATTATCGTCCAGCGTGATTGCTCCACGCGTGCAAGGCCAGTTGACGCCCGCAGTGCGATAACCGGCGCGGTGCAAATGATCGTAGAGCGTGGGCACGGCGACGAGATCGTTTTGGTCATGGTCGCTTTCAATCTTCACTGGTTCACCAGGCCCAGGTCGGATCAGCACGCCGTTGAACAGGACGGAGTGTTTGTCAGGGTGAACACCCGCGATCAGTGAGGTGTGATTCGGCCAGGTGACGGAAGGGTTTGAAACCCGCAATCCTTCGGCGGACGCGCCTTCCTTCATGAGTTTGCGCAACGTCGGAATCGGCGCTTGCGGATCGGAGAGATAAAACGCCGCCAGGCCGTCAATGGTGATGAGGACGACATGGTGGTTGGTGGAAGCGGTTGCCGGGAGAGACAGACCTCGGAGCGCGAGAACCAGCAAGAGCGCACCGAAAGGAAACCAGTTTCGCGCAACCATGATGCCGACGTTGAACTGGATGGCTTGCACGCGGGACGAGTCGTGTCACGGTTCAACCAGCCGGAAGAATGTCTGGCCAGTTCCGCTGGGAAGCATCAATTGGTTGGTGGTTTCGGAGCCGGACACCAACTGCCAAGCCGGATTCGTGAGGCTGGGAGTTTGCTCAAGCTTCATGCCCGTGGCGCCGTTGGCCCAGGAGATGATCACGTCATGGCCCTGGAGAGACCGGGCGATTTGAAATTCAGGATCGGGGTAAGGACTCAGGTAATAGCCGATGATGGGATCGCCGGTGTCGGACGCCCAGGCATTGTCGGGTGACAACTCGCGGCTGGCCTCCAGCGAAAAAGAGACGTTGATGGTTTTCCCCAGGGCCATGATCGGCTGGCCTTCGGGATCGCGCATGAAGCCGCGAAAGGGAGCGACCATTTCCGCCTCGTGACCGTCCGGTGAGCGTGCGATGCGGATATTCCCCTGATACACCGGGCCGCGGTCGGCCACAAAGGTGATGCTGGCGTCATCGTCGGGAGGCGGCAGGCGATGGGTGCCGCTGATGGGATCGTCAAACCAGACCCACTGCGAGTAATAGCGGTAGGTTCCCGGCAGCACGCGGACGATGCCGTTCGTCTGATCCTGGATGGCGGCGTTCAACTGCGCCTGATTGGTCGCGCCGTGATTGAGATAATGACCGGTGTTGAACGTGCCATCATAGTACTCCACCTCCATGTTCATGTCATAACCGGTGCTGGTGGGATAGTAACCGCCTTCATGCAGCGGGTATCCCGTGACCGGGTCGTTGTCCACATCGAGGGTGACGATGACGTAGTAGCGCCCGTGCTGCGTGGCGTTGCTGATGGTGTTGCCGATGATGCCGGTGGCGCGGAAGTAGGCGTAGAGATTGGAGGAGTCATGCGTGAACTTGTACTCGACCAGGTCCACATCCGGATGATTGATGTAACCGGGAATGTCGCCCGGCAGTTTGTGGTCGGTGTCATGCGTGTCCGGGATGCCATGATGCAATACGCCCGGCCCGCTGACGGGATCGAAATACGACGGCACGGTGGCCCAGTCCGAGAAATCACCATCAATGTTGATCTGGTGCAAGGGGGCGGACAGAACGGTAACGGCAAGGCCGGACCATATCACCATCGCGAACGCGGTGGTCCAGCGCCCTTTAGCGTGGGTCGTCGCGGACGAATGAATTCTGATCATAGGCGGGGGATAAGAGAAAGAGCAGCTACCTCTGCACCCGTGCTGCGCCGCCTTTCATGAGTTTCTCGACTTCAGCCCGTGTGGCCATCGAGGTATCGCCCGGCGTGGTCATGGCCAGTGCACCATGGGCGGCGCCATAGTCCACCGCCTTTTGCGCGTCGCCGGTAGTCATCAAGCCGTAGATGTAGCCCGAGGCGAAACTGTCCCCGCCGCCGACGCGGTCGAGAATCTCCAGGTCGGGGTATTTGCGGCTCTCGTGAAATTGACCGTCCATCCAGGCAATGGCCGCCCAATCGTTCAGCGTCGCAGTCTTCGCGGCGCGCAACGTCGTGGCGGTGGCTTTGAAATTGGGAAAGACCTTCACTGCCGTTTCGATCATTCGTTTGAACGCCGAGACGTCAAGGTGCAGCAGATGCTCATCCGCACCTTCCACCGGCAGACCGAGACAGGCGGTGAAATCCTCCTCATTGCCGATCATCACGTCCACGTATCTGGCAATCTCCCGGTTCACCTCCTGCGCGCGTGGCTGGCCGCCGATGGATTTCCAGAGCGAAGGCCGGTAGTTCAAATCATAGCTGACCATCGTGCCGTGCCGGTTGGCCGCTTTGACGGCTTCAATCACCAGTTGCGGTGTGGTGTCGCTCAACGCGGCAAAAATCCCGCCGGTATGCAGCCAGCGCACCCCCAGCTTGCCGAAGAGGTGATCCCAATCGAAATCGCCGGGCTTGAGCTGACTGGCGGCGGAATGGCCGCGATCCGACACACCCACCGCGCCGCGCACGCCAAAGCCGCGCTCGGTAAAATTCAACCCGTTGCGCACCGTGCGACCCACGCCATCGAACGGCAGCCATTTGATGAACTCCGTGCTGACGCCACCCTGCAAAATGAAGTCCTCCAGCAACCGGCCCACGTCGTTATCCACAAACGCAGTACAAACAGCGGTGCGCAGACCGAAGCAGCGGCGCAGTCCGCGCGCGACGTTGTATTCGCCGCCGCCTTCCCAGACGCGGAACTCGCGCGCGGTGCGGATGCGGCCCTCGCCGGGATCCAGCCGCAGCATGATTTCGCCCAGCGCGATCAGGTCGAAGGCGCATTCGCCGGCAGGTTTGATTTGCAGTGTGGCCATAAAATCCCGGTTGCGATGGTTTCAGTTCACAGCATCGAAGTCGCCTGAATCTGCGAGGAAAACTGTCTGGACTCAATCAGAATTGATGCCGCCGGATGATCCCACAAGCGCGACCCAGACCAGTGCAGAATTTCAATCTATCGGCATCGGAGGACGATTGTATTCCGCGCTTGCTTCGGGGTGGCAGCAGCGACATGCTCCGCGTTAGCGAGATGATTGCGGAACGATGGGGCGTGAGCGTCGCGGTTGCATTCCGTGCGTCCCATGCACCGGGTCGCTGGGTCGTTGGCGATTACGCACCGATTGCATCGAGGAGTTGACAGTATGAAGAGGCCAAACGAATGGCTGGCTGTCCTCACTGTGGGGTCGGCCGTGCTTTGCCTTTACGCGCTCTTCGGCATGGCGATTTATTATGTGTGGGCCAAGCTTGACCCAAGCATGGAGAGGATGTGGGACATGAAGCGGCAGTTTCGCATTCCTTTGCTTATTGGTTCGTTTGTAGTGGGCTTGCCATTTTGGATTCGGTTTGTGCGTGCTTGCATCAGAAACCGAAAGGACAAATGAGAACGTCGCCCATTATTAGCGTAAAGGGGTCCGAAGTGGCGAATCGCGCGGTGGCTGGCGTTTGGACGAAACCCATGGAGCACCAAACCAGGGATCAATGAAAGGACCTTGGAAACTCCCCATCATCTCATTTCCCTGTCATCCATTTTCCTGTCCGCAGCCCACCCGCGCTCCAGAGGCGGGCGCGCGGCGGGGCGAGCGACTTTGCGCTTTCCTTGAGGCGACTCGTCCTTAATCCTCAGCGCCGTCACTTTCAGACATGGGATTACGCATCTTCAACACATTGTCACGCTCCGTGCAGGAGTTCGTTCCGCTTGATCCGGCCGGCCGGCAGGTCGGGATGTATTGCTGCGGGCCGACGGTTTATGATTTCGCCCACATCGGCAACTGGCGCACGTTTGTTTTCGCCGATCTGGTCCGGCGCTATCTCGAATTCAAGGGCTACCAGGTTCGGTACGTGATGAACATCACGGACGTGGAGGACAAAATCATCAAGCGTGTCCGGGAAACCAACAGCACGCTCGCCGGATTCACGGGGCAGTATGAAGCGGCTTTTTTCGAGGACCTCAAGACGCTCAACTGCCGGCTGCCGCATCACACGCCGCGCGCGACGGAGCACATTCCCGAGATCATTGCGTTGATCGAGCAACTGCTGGCGCGCGGTCTGGCGTATCAGGCCGGCGACGGTTCGGTTTATTTCAGCATCGAGAAATACCGCGGCTGCGGCTGCGCCTACGGTCAGTTGGTGAAATTGAACTTCGATGAAATGCGCGTGGGCGAGCGCGTACAAAGCGACGAATACGCCAAGGAATCCGTGGCGGACTTTGCGCTGTGGAAGGCGCGCGTGCCGGAAGATGGCGACGTGTTCTGGCCAAGTCCTTGGGGCGAGGGCCGGCCTGGCTGGCACATTGAATGTTCGGCCATGAGCATGAAAGTGCTGGGCCAAAGCTTCGATCTGCATTTAGGCGGCGAGGATTTGATGTTCCCGCATCACGAGGATGAAATCGCGCAGAGCGAAGGCGCGACGGGCCGGCCATTCGTCAAGTATTGGATGCACGGCGCGTTCCTGCTCGTCGAAGGCCGGAAGATGAGCAAGTCGCTCGGGAATTTCTTCACTTTGCGCGATCTGCTGGGGAAGGGTTTCAGCGGACGTGAAATCCGTTACGCGCTGATCACGGCGCATTACCGCGAGACATTTAATTTCACCCTGGAGAATTTGCCGGGCGCGCGCACGGCCCTGGCTCGGATTGATGAGTGTCTGGGCAAGTTGCGCGAACTCGCGAGCACCGCCAAACCGCCAGCCAATGCGCCAGGTGATTTGCTCGCGGAGTTCACGGCGGCGCTGGACAATGATCTCAACGTGGCGGCTGCATGGGGCGCGGTGTTTGACTGGGTGCGAGCCACGAATCGTCGGCTCGCGGCGGGCGAACTCGATGCAGCAACGGCGGCTGCCGCGTTGGCGGATTGGGAGAAGGTTGATTCCGTCCTTGGCATTGGCGTGGTCGCTGAAGCGGAGGCGCCAGCGGAAATTGTTGCGTTGCTCGAAGCCCGGCAGGCCGCGCGCAAGGCGAAGGATTTCAAACGGAGCGACGCCATTCGCGATGAATTGAAGGCGAAGGGCTGGGTGATTGAGGACACGCCAAAAGGGCCGAAGTTGAAAAAGATTTAACCAACCACGAAACACACTAAAAACACGAAAAATGAAGTCTGCCGCGTTTGAACTAACAGCAACACAGGCGGAACGTCTTTTCGTGAAACGCTTTCGTGTTTATCGTGTATTTCGTGGTTGCTGACATGAAAGGCCTGTTCATCACCCTGGAAGGCACGGAAGGCGGCGGCAAATCCACGCAGGCCATCCTGCTGGTGGAGCGGTTGCGCGACTGGGGCCGCACGGTGCAGATGTTTCGCGAACCCGGCGGCACGCCCATCGGCGAGGAAATCCGCCACACGCTCAAGCACAGTCTCGCCAACGCGGCGATGACGGCGGAGACGGAGTTGTTGCTGATGAACGCCAGCCGGGCGCAACTGGTGCGTGAAATCATCCGGCCGGCGCTCGCGCGGGGCGAAGTGATTATCTGCGACCGGTTCTACGATTCGACGACGGCGTATCAGGGTTATGGCCGGCAACTGGATCTGGAAATGGTGCGCCGCGTGATTGACGTGGCGGTGGGCGACACACGGCCGGACCTGACGCTGCTGCTGCACGTGTCAACGGAGGTCAGCGCGGAACGGTTGCGCTCGCGCCAGGCCAATCTGCCGTTCATCCGGGATCGTATCGAAGAGGCGGACCGCGCTTTTTTCGAGCGCGTGGCGCGTGGTTACGAGGCAATCGCCGCTGCGGAACCGCAACGCGTTCGCACGATTGACGCCACGGGTCCGGTCGAGCAGGTCCAGTCGGCGGTCTGGCGCGCGGTCGCGCCGCTGGTGGCCACCGGACACGCCCGGCAGGATTGAAATCACCCCGCAGTGCGGCCGGGTGGGGACTTGCTGAAACTGCCGCGCCGGTTATCTTTGCCTTGGCTGAATTATGATTGAAAACACCGTCCAGAAAATTGAGTCACGCATCAATGCCTCCCAATCCATCAACCCGGAGCGGAAGCAGGAGTTGCTGGAATTGGTGGGCACGCTCAAGTCCGAGGTCGCCGAACTGTCCAAGACCCACGGCGAGCAGGCGCAAAGTATCACGGCTTTTACCGACGTCTCTACGCACGAAGCCACGCGCGCGGAGCAGAATCCCCAACTGTTGAAGCTCTCGCTCGAAGGCTTGAGCAGTTCCGTCCACGGTTTCGAGAAATCCCATCCGCGGCTGGTGCAGATCGTCAACTCCATCAGCAACACGCTGTCGAATCTGGGGATTTGAGAGGCAATCACATGCAACACAGTCAACCAGTGCATCACGACCGGGTCAGGCGGCGTTTATGGACGCGCGGATGTTTTGCCAGTCTCTTCATGTGCTGTCTTTGCTTGAGTTCGCTGGTTGCCCACGCGCAGCGCTACGTTCAAGTCACGGCTGAACTCCAGATAGTTCAGGCAACCTGGCAAGCCGACGTCGAAACAACGACGATGAACAAACAGGGCAGCACGAACGAATGGTCAATTTCCTTCGCATGCACCGTCGGAACGAACGAATGGGAACTGGATGGCAATTTTTCCAAAAACGCGAGGTCAAAATGGTTCTTCGACGGCACGAATGTCTATCACAGCATTCAAATCACGCAGGAGCCCGAAGAACATCATGCCACCAATAGTCAGTTCGGTTTTTTCTTTCCACCGCTCGAACGCGTCCGCTCCAATCTCACGGTAAACATCCATACGACTCCCGGAGGATATCCGCGTGGTGACGTGGGGGTAAACGTCCCGTGGCTCGCCTTCGGTTCGGGGTCGTTCTTAAAACGAAGCGACCGAATTATCCCCATGCCCGTGGCCATCATCGGCCACGCACCTGATGTCTTTGCTTATTCGGACCGGACCGAAACCTTCGATGACGAACTGGGGCTGCCGCGCACGGTGGAGCTTTTCACCTCCCAATCGCGCTATGAAGCCTCGGTCAATGAGTTCTGGAAGAACAAGGCTGGGCGCATCCCAAAGCGTGAAATTACCGACGGTTTGTCCGCATTTCATTACACCGTCACCCAATCAACGAACTTCCTGGGGTGGAGTTTCCCGCTCGCCTTTGAATTTGCCGGGGTTCGTGAAGAATTCCCGGGGGTCTTGCGCAGCCATAGCGGCAGAGGCCGAGTTGTGGCCATTAACAGTTCATCCAGGCCGAAGGGAGTTTTCGACCCAAGCCTCAACCAAACGGTCATGGATCGACGCTTCCGGGAGGAGCTTGGAGAGACCTATGCGGTTGTTTACGAATCCACGAACACGTTCGCCCCGCCAATGGATGATCCGACGCTGCAAGCAAGATTTGAGGAGACGGCGAAGCGCGCTTTGGAACGGCGTCGCAGCAAGCCCGCTGAGAGTCAATCGAGTCCGAAGCAGTAGAACGGATCGCCGCCGTCGCTTTTGCGCAACGAATGTGGTTTCTGTCCTTGCCACGCTGGCCTGCCTGTCATTTGATTCCGCAATGCAAACACCAATCAGCCGCAGGAATTTTCTTAAACGCACATCTGTAGCCGGCGTTGCCCTCGTCAGTCTCGGCCCGGCGGGCATCGCTCGCGCCGGGGCCAGTCCGAATGACAGGATCGTTCTCGGCGTCATGGGCTGCAATGGGCGCGGCATGGCGCACATCGCGAGCTTCATGAATGTGCCGAACGTCGAGATCGCGTACGTGTGCGACGTGGACAGCCGGGCAGTCGCCAAAGGCATCGCCGCCGTCGCTAAAAAGCAGACGCGCAAGCCCGAGGGCGTGAAGGATGTTCGTCGCATGTTGGAGGATAAGGAACTGGACGCGATCGCCATCGCCGCGCCGAATCACTGGCACGCGCCGGCCACGATTTTTGCCTGTGCCGCCGGCAAACACGTCTTTGTCGAAAAGCCCGGCAGTCACAATCCACACGAAGCAAGCTTGATGGTGGCCGCTGCGCGCAAACACAAGCGCGTGGTGCAAATGGGCAATCAACGCCGCAGTTGGCCTTCGGTGATCGAAGCCATGTCCGCCTTGCACAATGGCGAACTGGGCAAACTGTTCTTCGCCCGGGCCTGGTACTCGAACCGGCGTGGTTCGATTGGCCGGGGCAAGCCCGCGCCTGTGCCGGATTGGTTGGACTACGCGCTGTGGCAGGGGCCGGCGCCGGAGCGCCCCTTTCAGGACAACCTCATCCATTACAACTGGCACTGGTTCTGGCATTGGGGCTCGGGCGAACTCGGCAACAATGGCGTTCACGCGCTCGACCTGGCACGCTGGGGACTCAAGGTGGATTACCCGCAGCGCGTGACCTGCGGCGGCAATCGCTATCACTTCGAGGACGACCAGGAGTCGCCGGATCTTTACGTGGCCACGTATGATTTCGGCCACTGCGGTATTGTTTGGGAGGGACAAAGCTGTGCGCCGCGCGGGTTTGAAGGCGCGGGCTTTGGCGTCAGTTTCTTCGGCGAGAAAGGCACGATGGTGCTGGCGGGCGACGACGGCAAAATCTTTGATCCCGGCAACAACGTCGTGCGCGAAATCAAGGCGCGGCGTGATGACCAGTTGCACTTTGTCAATTTCGCGGACGGCATCCGCACCGGAAAACCACTGAGCGCCGAGATCGAGGATGCCCAGAAAAGCACGATGCTCTGTCACCTGGGTAACATCGCCTGGCGCACCGGTCACACGCTCAACTGCGATGCGTCATCTGGCAAAATCCTTGGTGATCGCGAGGCGGCGAAACTGTGGCGGCGCGAATATCGCAAAGGCTGGGAGCCGAAAGTGTGAGGGGACGGATGCTAATCGGGTTCTTGGGTATTTGGGTATTTGGGTATTTTGATTGAACGCCTGAACCCCAGCAAAATACCCAAGTACCCAAGTGCCCAACTTGCGCGGCCGACTTTCGCGCCAGCCTCACGGAAACGTGGCTTTGTCTTCGTGCGGCTCCAGCTTTGCAATCGCCGCCATAATCTCATCAGCGACCTGCTGGTAAATTTCCTTGAGGCGCGCTTTGGAACACATCTTGGCCTCGGTCCGCATTGACTCAAAGCGCATGGGTTCGCCATACTTGGCCATGATCCGGTGCGGTCGCGGTAACTTCATGTCCCGGCCATAAGCCTCGAACGTGCCGAACACGCGCACCGGCACGACCGGCGCGGAGGATTTGATCACCGCCAGGCCCACGCCCGACCGGGCGGGCTGGAGGTTTCCATCTGGCGTTCGCGTGCCTTCGGGAAACAGAACGATTGCACCGCCGGCGAGCAGTCGGTCCAAAATGTTTTTCAATCCCTTGGCGCCGCCGCCGTCGCGGTCCACCGGCACGGCGTCCCAGTGGTGCAACACCCAGCCCACCACGGGAAAGCGAAACAGGGAGGCGCGCGCGAGATAATTGATCCCGCGGGGCAGGGCCACTCCCACCAGCGGCGGATCCAGGATACTGGCGTGATTGGAGGCCAGAATCACCGGCCCGTTGAGCGGCACGCGCTCCGCGTTGAACCAGCGAACGCGGAAATAAACCTTGTAGGCCACGCGAAAGAACATCCAGCCGCAGTAGTAGATGAAGTTCATGGCAAATGTGTCCGTTAATGCCCTTTTGCCGAAGCCTACTTCGCGTCCGCCGCCAGCCGTTTGCGAAGGTCTTCCAGAATCATGCGGCTCGTTTGCTCGCTCGTGAGGTTCGAGTTGTTGATCACCTGCGCCCCCAGCGCGATCATCAGCGGCGCTGCGGCGCGCTGGCTGTCGCGCTGATCGCGCGCGGCGAGGTTTTCGTTCACACCTTCGGCGGCCCGCCGTTTCGTGCGCTCCTCCAGGTGCGCATCGAGGTAATACTTGTAATCCGTCTCGGGAAACACATTCGTGCCAATGTCGCGTCCTTCCATCACGAGATTGCCGAACTGAATGCACTCGCGTTGCTTCTTCTTCATCCACTCACGCACCTTCGGCACGGTGGCCACGACGGACACCGCCACGCTGACTTCCGCAGTGCGGATTTCCTTTTCCGGAAAATAACCGTCCACCAGCAGCCGCACGTGCCCGTCCACACAGGCGAGCTTGGTTTTCCAGCGGCGACAGGTGGCGGCCACGGCCCGCGCATCATGAACATCAATGCGTTGTTGGAGACAATGCCACGCCAGCGTGCGGTACATCGCGCCGGTGTCCACATAAACGAAGCCCAACGCCTTGGCCACCAGTTTGGCGTTGGTGCTTTTGCCGCTGGCGCTCGTGCCGTCAATGGCGATGACAATAGGGTGCTTCATCCGATCTTGATCTTGCTCTCTTGCGTAATCTTGCTCTTGCTCAGTTCTCAGGGGTTGAGAGCAAGAATATGATTAGGATTAAGAACCAAATTCACTCCGCAAACAACTCATCCAGTCCCAGCTTTCTTCCGGTCCTCCCATCCAGAATCGTCGCGCCCAGGCCTTTGGGCGGCGGTGTGGCGAGTTTCTGGAAAAAGTTCGGGAACGTCTTCTTCACGCACGTCGGATTCTTGATTTTTATGCCGGGCACTTTCAATCCCAGAATCGCAAAACACATAGCCATGCGATGATCGTGGTAGGTTTCGATTTCTGCGCCGTGGAGCTTCGATGGAAAGACCACGAGTTCATCACCCTTCTCCACGACTCTTGCGCCACATTTTGTCAGTTCCACGCGCAAAGCCACGACGCGTTCGCATTCTTGAACTCGAAGTCGACCCAAATCAGTGAACAGGAAGCAAATCCTGGGTTCAAGCCGATCTGGGGGCAGGACTTCGGTGGAGTGTCCGTCCGCTGCCAACACAATTGCGGTCATGATGCTGTCCCCTAGCTGACCTTCGCGAGAAATCCGGTCGGGCAGTGGCAACATTTCAGGAAAATCAGCGTCAATTTGCCAGGCGGTCTTCGGCCACTTTGTCAACGTAATCGCAGATTGCCCCAGTCTCATCTTAACCGAATCAATCCGAGCTCTCAGCCACGCTCCGCACATCCAATCCGCAGCCCAAAAATAACTCCCACTGGAAGCATCCGGCTCAATCTGAAGCCCACCACCAGAAATGGGAAACACTTCGATCATTCTCTCCGTCATGACCACGTAAGGCGATTCCTCCGCGCTCTCACCCACAACCTTGACCTCCCAGCCGCCATGCTTGGCGCACAGCAACAGCGCCGACGCAAACTGCGAGCTTTCCTCGATGCTCACGGTGCAAAGTCTCGTAGCCGCCGACGTAAGGAGGCGGACATCTCCAGACAAATCCGCCTCCTCACGTCGGCGGCTACCTCCGAAAATCGTCGCCGGTAATTTGTCATTCGGCGAATCCACCCGATAGCCAAGCTCTCGCAGCGCCTTGAACAACGCCGCCTGCGGACGTTCATGCATCCGCGGTACACCGGACAACCGATATACACCGTTACCCAAGCAAACCAGCGCCGCCAGAAACCGCGCCGCCGTGCCCGCATTGCCCACGAACAACTCCAGCGGTTGTTCCGCTGTGCCCGCGTTCGGAATCTTTCCGCCCAAGCCATGCACCGTGATGGTGCGATTGCAGAATTCGTGAGGATCAGCCTTCACCTTGATGTCAAAGCCCAGTTTCCGCAACGCCTCGGTCATCACCTGCGTGTCCTCGCTCCACAACGCGCCTTCCAGTGTCACTTCCCCGTCCGCCAGCGCGGCCAGAATCAGGGCGCGATTCGTAATGCTCTTCGAGCCGGGCACGGTGATCTCCGCCCGCACCGGTTTGTCGAGCGGGACAATTTCAATGAGTTTGGGCAGCGGCATCGTTTACTCCGGCATTGTCCCCGAGGCCTGGGCACACCATTCATCGCGGCGTTGTTTGGCGGTACCAAACCAGCGCATGAGTTCATCGGCGTCGTTATGCCGCAACATTCCCTGCACGCGCTGGAGGTCGCGCACGAATTCGTCCAGCGCCACGCGGATTGAAGCACGATTGGCTAGGGCGATGTCGCGCCACATTTCCGGCGAACCCGACGCGATGCGCGTGGTGTCGCGAAAGCCCGTGGCGCAGAGCGTGGCTTGGTGCTTGGAATGGGTGGGATTCAATACGTAATTGGCCAGCGTGGTCGCGATCAAGTGGGGCAGATGGCTCGACCGGCTCACCAGTTCGTCGTGCGCTTGCGGGGTGAGTGTCAGCAATCGCGAACCGACAGCTTTCCAGAATCGTTCCACCTGGCGCAACGCCGTCGGGTGTGACCTGGCGGTCGGCGTGATGACGCACACTGCGTTTTCAAATAAATCCGCCCGCGCCGCCGATACCCCGGTTTTTTCCGCGCCAGCCATTGGGTGACTGCCGATAAAATGCCCGCCCGCTTCCGCGACGAGCGATTCAAGCTCCTTGACCACGCTGCCCTTCACGCTGCCCACGTCCGTGACGATGGTTCCGCGCTTGAGCGCCGGGAGCATCTGCCGCACGAGCGGGCGCATTTGGGCGAGCGGCGTGCAAAGAATTACCAGGTCCGCATCCGCCACGGCGAGCGCGAGATCCTGCGTGGCGTGGTCGGCGGCTTTGAACTTCTGACATTCCTTGATGCTGGCGGCGCGCCGCACGTAGCCCTCGACGTGACCGGCGAGGCGACGACGTTTGATGGCCAGGCCCAGCGAACCGCCAAGCAAGCCCACGCCCACGAGGGTGATTTTGTTCCAGCGCACACGCGGAACATAGCGGAGGCCGGCGGGCGGTTGAAAGTTTGTTTTGCGGGAGTGGACCAGCGCACCGACGCGGGCAAAGAAGTCTGAAGCCGACGCTGGGGCGGGTCTGGTTTCGGTGTGGAACCGCGCGTCAATCGTCCTTATTGCGCCGGCGCAGGAACGGCAGCTTGATGGTCTTGCTCAACATGCCCATGAAGGTTCTTTTCTCCGGCTTCTCGCCGCCAATGACTTCGCAGCGCTGGCTGCATAGCGGACAGAGCTTCAGGGTTCGACCGCCCTTGCGCCGCAAACGTCGGACGCAGGCGTCACACAGAATCTCGCGGCAGTAGGTGCATTGGTGCGTGGCCGGCGTCTCCGGATGCCGCGGACACAACATGGAACCGTCCGGCAGCACCACGGGCGGCGCGGGCCGGGGGCGTTCATACTCTGGAATAGCAATGATCACGTCAGTCGTTTCCACCAACAGTTCCACGTCCCCCAACCGCACGATCTGGCCGGCCTGCAACATCGCTTCCTTGACCGGTTCTCCGTTGATGAAGGTGCCGTTTGTGGAATTGCAGTCGCGCAACAACACGCCTTCCGCGGTGAGGACCATTTCGCAATGCGCGGTCGAGACGGTCGGGTGTTCAATGGTGAAATCACAGTCGGGATGGCGGCCGAAGTGGTTGACACCGAGATTCAACTCGCAAGCTCTCGGCTCGCCGACGGCAGTCTTGATGAGCACTCGGGCCATGGCATCAGTGGGTTACAGGCAGGGATTGAATACTGACCCAGCGCGGGTCTGTCCATCTAAAGTTCGGCGCATACATACCTGTGCATGGGATCGGTTTGCCTGCTCACGGAGACTGGCGAGTCTTCTGCCACCAACGCGGATGCTCCGGTTTGACCAGAAACCATGTCAGTAGCACCAGGAGGAAGAACAACGCATAAGCCACGACAAAGGTGCGCTCGTCCGCCTCGATGAAAATCAGCCGCTGCACCCAATGCGTGATGAAGCTCCCGGCATAATGCCCCTCCGCGCCGGCTTCGCGCCGCAGCGTGTTCTCCCAGATCGTGAGCGGACACAGCTTGCCCCCGCAGGCCTGGAGCGAAATGTAAGCCAGCATCGCGACGTGAACGGCGCGGAAGTAGAAGTTGCGGACAAAACGCCACCGGCAGAAATATCCCAGCCAGATCAACGGCAGACTGACCAAGTTGAACAGCACTATCAGTGCGTGTGTCACCAGAATGACGTCGGCCAGAAAAAGGTGAAGCTGCGGCATGGTGACGTTCCGCTTTATGCAGCGGTCAGGCGGCGGTCAGGAAATTGGGATTTCGGGCGAACGCGAATTCCGCCACCACCTGCCCGCGCAGCAGGTGTTCCTGAATGATCCGTTCCAGCACTTCCGGCGTGCAGGAGTGATACCACACCCCTTCGGGATACACGACGGCGATGGGTCCGTTCCGGCACACCCGCAGACAATTCGCCTTGGTGCGATAGACCAGCGGTTCGGGACCGGTCAAGCCCAGTTCGTTCAGGCGTTGCTTGAGAAAGTTCCACGCCGCCAGGCCTTGCGCCTGGGGACAACATTCGGGCTTGCTCTGGTCCGCGCACAGGAAAATGTGCCGCCGGAATTTCTCCAGACCGAGCGACTGGACGGCCGTATGCAAATCGTTCGCCATGCTGGATTCGTTGGCTTAGTCTTGGTGCGTGGCGGAGAAACGCAAGTTCATTCAGCCGGGGCACGCGACGGTTCCCGCAGGTCCGCCCATCGGAGTGGAGAAGATCGTTTCCGGCGGGCAGACGGGTGCGGATCGCGCAGCGCTGGATTTTGCGCTGGCGAACGGCATCCCGCACGGTGGTTGGTGTCCGCGCGGACGCCTGGCGGAGGACGGTGCGCTGGAGCGCGATTACGCATTACGCGAAACCCCGGAAGCCGAGTACCCGCAACGCACGGAGTGGAACGTGCGCGACTCCGACGGCACGGTGATTTTCACCATCGCCCCGAAACTCAGCGGCGGCTCGAAACTGACGGCGGAACTGGCGGCGCGCTTCGGCAAGCCCTGTTTGCACCTTTCGCAAATGCGCGACCGCGAGCGGGCAGGGGAGCGATTGCGGGAGTTCGTCCGCCGCCACAACCTCCGGGTGTTGAACGTTGCCGGCCCGCGCGCGTCGAACGAACCGATGGTGCGGCGGTTCGTGATCGAGACGTTCGAGCAAGTGTTCAAAACCGAGACGAGGAGCAGGTCATCATGGGATCGTTACGATTAGCGGAGCGCCGGCTTGCAGCCGGCTTGGCAAGTTTGGAACGTCCAAAGCCGGTCACAGCCCGGCGCTCCCCACTGGCGTGGCTTGCGTTGCGGACGGCTCAAGGGAGAATCACGACCTTGAGTTGGCAGCCGCCCGGAGCGCGGACAGCTTTGTCCACGAGTTCTGGAGTCGGGGTTCGCGCGGACAAGGCTGTCCGCGCTCCGAGTCACAGTTCGCGGACGTGGCTGTGCCTCGTTTTGTCAGTACTGCGACAAAGAAGTTTCGTTACATCCCGCGCGAACCGGGTAGGGCGCGTCACTCCGTGCGCGCCACAACCGGCACGTCGCTTTCCCAACGGCGCGCACGGAGTGACGCGCCCTACCTTGGCTCGGAATTTGTTCGTCACGGCACTAGTGGGTTTTTCTTGCTGCGTCAGCGGACAAACCGCCCCTGCGAATGAATCACCCCGACTTTCCTCAATAATGATCAACGCCAAAGGCCAGCCCATCACGACGCCACGCCAATGGCGCGAGCAACGCGAGGTCCTGCGAACGGAATGGCTCAAAGTCTTGGGCGAATTCGCGAAGAAGAAAGCCCCGTTGAAGACGGAAAGTTTGGAAACCGAACACCTGTCCGAATTCACCCGCCAGCAGGTTCGCTATCAGGTGGAGGACGGTTTGTTTACTGACGGCTACCTGCTCACGCCGCGCGAGGCCAAAGGCAAAGTTCCTGCCGTCGTGGTGTTCCATCCGACCACGCCATTGCACGCCCGCGGCGTTGCGGGACTGGAACCGTCGTATGAGGCGGAGAAATGGCAGGGCGTGCAACTGGTCGAGCGCGGTTACGTGGTGTGGTGTCCGCGCAATTACATCAACACCGACGGCGCGGACTGGAAGGGCAATGCGCGGCGCGTGTGGGAGCGGCATCCGGACTGGACGGGCATGACGCGCATGGTGTGGGACGCCATTCGCGCGGCGGATTTTCTGGAGTCATTGCCCAACGTGGACCGCAAGCGCATTGGCTGTCTCGGCCATTCGCTGGGGGGCAAGGAGGTGTTGTATGCAATGGCGTTTGACAAACGCTACCGCGCGGGTGTTTCAAGCGAAGGCGGCATTGGCCTGCGCTTCAGCAACTGGGACGCGGTGTGGTATCTGGGCGAGCAGATCAACCAGCCCGGCTTCGCGCGGGAACACCATGAAGTGCTGGCGCTGGCCGCGCCCCGTGCTTTCCTGTTGCTGGCGGGCGATTCGTCGGACACGGACGCGAGCGGCGCGTTCATCGAGGCCGTGCGTCCACTGTATGTGCTCCTTGGCGCGGCGGAAAACGTGCGCCTGCTGAACCATCGGCAAGGCCACCGGTATCCGCCCGAAGCCCGCGCGGCGGCGGAGGAATTCCTCGACCGGCATTTGAAAAGAGCAGTCCGATGACACCAGCACGAGCCGTGATCTGCCAATCCATGGAAGGTGATTGCCCCTTTCCAGAAGTAGCCGCCGAGGTAAGGAGGCGGATGAAACGGTTAGGTTATCGAAAAGAATTCGCCTCCTCACGTCGGCGGCTACGGGCTGGTCGCTTCCATCAAGGGGCCGCCACGCAGAAGAGATGTTTCTCACCGCGAATGAGCAGGCGGTTCGCCACGGGCACCGGCGACGCAAACACGCGCTCGCCCATTTTGTTTTCCGCGAGCAATTCAAACTTGCCGTTCACGGAGGCCACGAACAGCACGCCGTCTTCGCGCACGGCGTAGAGTTTCCCGCCGGCAATCACGGGTGAGCCATAGAAGTTCGCGCTCGATCGCGGAAAGGCGTCGCTCCAAATCGTCTTGCCGGTGGCCGGTTCGAGGCAGTCCACTTCGCCGCGGTCGCGCACGAGATACAGGCGGTTCTGATGCGCCGCGGGCGTGGGCACAAACGTGCCGGTGTCGTCGCGTTGCCACAGCCGCTGGCCGTTGGCGAGGTTGATGCCGTGCAAGCGCGGTTGGCCGCGATCCGCCCGCCCGTAAGGTACGACCGCAACATCGCCGGCAATCACGGGCGAAGCCACAGTGGGCCAGTTCTGGCGCAACTCGGGATTGAAGCCGCCGCAGGACCAGCGGATTTTTCCATCCGCGGCATCGTGCAACGTCACCTGTTCCGCGCCCCACACCAGCAACGTTTCCTTTTCGCGATGTTGAACAACCAGCGGCGTGGCGTAGCTGTGATCGCCTTCCACGGGCGTTTCGTAATTGCGCGCCACTTTCCAGCGCAGCGCGCCGTTGGTTTTGTCGAACGCTGCGAGCCAGGATTCACCGCCGTGCATCCGCGTCATGATGACGTGTTTTTCGGTCAACACCGGCGACGTGCCGTGGTCCCAATACAGCGTGTCCGGTCCGAAAGCTTCCACCAGATTGGTCTGCCAACGCACCTTGCCGTCGAACTCGACTGCCGCGAATGTGCCGCTCTTGAAATAGACAAACACGCCCTGGCCGTCGGTGGCGGGCGAGGCGTTGCTACCCGAACCCGCGCGATGTTTGCCCGGTTTCTCGCGGCCAAACGGCGTTTGCCAATGCGGCTTGCCCGACCAATCGAACGCGAGCAGCGCGTCGCGTCCCTCGACGGGCGCCGTCACGTAAATACGTTGCTGCCACACGATGGGAGTTGAGCAGCCCTTGCCCGGCAGCGGTGATTTCCAAAGCACTTTGTCCGCTTCCCATTTCACCGGATAGTCTCCGCGTACGGCGGCGCCGTTATCCTGCGGCCCGCGCCAGCGCGGCCAGTTGTCCTGCGCAGTCAGAGAGTTTGGGCCGGGGCTCAGTAACAGAATCAAAATCAATGCGTGAACTGATTTGACCAGACCTGCGACGGTGACGGAGTTCATGCGGACATTGAGGCGGATTGTGGTGGCAATGACAAGCAGAAGGTAGGATTTGGCGGTGAAGCCGGTGTTGCCTTGCGAAAGTTAAATCCGTTGTGTGGCTGGGCGGCTTACGGCTACATTCCGTCAAGCAAACACGAATATGACTGCCAATAAAGTACTGTGGATTTACATCGTCCTGCTTGTCCTCGGCGGTTTGATCGGGTTGTTGAAAGGGAAGAGCAAGATTTCACTGATCCTGTCCGTGGTTTTCGCGGCGCTGCTCAGTCTCTGTGCGGCGGGCATCATCTTTCAACCCTACGTCGCGGACATTCTGCTGGCCTTGTTGCTGGTGGTGTTTGGTGTGAGACTGGCCAAGACCAGGAAGTTCATGCCTTCCGGCCTGATGCTGGTGCTCACACTGGCTGCGCTGGCGCTCCGGCACATCCGGTTCTGAGTGTGCCGGACCTTTCAACGCAACCCAGAGAACCGCGGGATCCGGGGCAAGTCCGTTCCAGCGCCGAGGCATTCAGACGAAAGCAGCAGTGGGCGAAAGTGATTTGCAGAATTTCGCTCCGAATTGGAGGCTTGCTGCGACCGGGGCACTCTTGCTAGATTGCGCCAGTCATTGACTGGGATGCAGGTAGCCGATGTGGCGGAATTGGCAGACGCGCTAGACTCAAAATCTGGTACTCGTGAGAGTGTGTGGGTTCGACCCCCTCCATCGGCACCATGCTCCTGACAAGAAGTTCTTTTCTCTCCCCACGTTCTTCGCTTGACGCGGCCAATGCGCGCTTTCTACAACTCCGGTCGTAGTGCCCCGGGACGTTCTGGGACAAGTGGTCCGAAATTGGGTTCAAATCAAGTTTCAAGCCTATGAAAGCGAATCTTCCAGCCTCCGCCTCTGGCGGCACCATGAATCGGCGTGACTTCATCCGCTCCAGCTCCCGGTCGGCGATAGTGATGGGTGCGGCGACCTCGGCCTTGATCTCCCGGCACAATGTACTTGGCGCGAACAACAAGATCGGCATTGGTTTTATCGGTTGTGGCGGACGCGGACGCGGTCATCTGCAATTGATTCATGCATTGACCACGCAAGACGCGCCGCTGCGCATTGCAGCCGTGTGCGATGCTTACGGTCCGCGCCTGCGCAATGCCGCCGAAGGTTATCAGGCCAAGGCTTACAAAGATCACCGGGAACTGCTGGCCGACAAGGAAGTGGACGTCGTCTGCATCGCCACGCCGGATCGTTTGCACGTTCCGCAGGCGATGGATGCCATCCGGGCGGGCAAGGACGTCTATTGCGAGAAGCCGATGGGCCACTGGAGCCAGTTCGAGTTGAGCAAGGAGTTCTACGAGGAGACCCGCAAGCTGGGCCGCGTGGTGCAGATTGGCAACCAGGCCAACTCCAGCACCGCATGGCTCAAGGTGAAGGAATTGATTCAGCAGGGCGCGATTGGCCGTGTCCAGCACGTCGCCGCCGGTTACTATCGCAACGGCGATTGGGGCGAGCGCATGCCCATCCCGGACCGCAACGCCAGGCCCGGTCCGGACCTCGATTGGCAGGCGTTCCTCGGCGATGCGCCCAAAGTGCCGTTCAGCGTCGAGCGCTTTTTCAGTTGGCGCAGCTTCCTCGATTACGCGGGCGGACCGTCCACGGATTTGTTTCCGCATGTGCTCACGCCTTTCATCAGCGCGCTCGGGTTGAAATTCCCGTCGCTCGCCGTGGGCACGGGCGGTATTTTCAAATACGACGACTACGGCCGCGAAGTGCCGGACACGTTCAACATGATGATGGATTATCCTGAGCGCGTCTCGATCAATCTGGTCTGCACTTTGACCAACGCTTACAACAGCGATCCGGTCATCCGCGGCGAGAGCGGCACGATTGTGCTGGAAGGCACGGATTTCGGCGCCGGCTTCCGCAGCATCAAACTGCACCCACTGAAAGGTGAACCGACCGAAATTCCAGGAAGCATCCCCAACAGCACGCTGGAGCACTGGAAGAATTTCCTCGAATGTGTCCGCACTCGCGCCAAACCAGTGAGCGACGTTGAGTTCGGCCTCTACGTCCAAGCGGCCATGTGCATGGCGATGCTGGGATTCCTCAAGAGCAAAGTCGCTAGGTTTGATCCGGTGAAAAAGCGGATATTGCTCTGACCGCCTATCGCCAAGCCCAAAAGCTCACGCTTTCAACTTCCGCTCCAGAATCTCGCCCACCAGCGCCGGGTTCGCCTTGCCTTTGCTCAGCTTCATCACCTGGCCTTTCAGGAAATTCAGCGCGGCGGCTTTGCCGGATTTGAAATCGTTCGCCGGGCCGGGATGTGCGGCGATGACTTCGTCGCAGAACTTTTCAATCGCGCCTGTGTCGCTGACTTGGGCGAGTCCTTTCTCCTGAACGATGGCGGCGGGGGATTTGCCGGTGTCAAACATCTCGGAGAACACCTGCTGCGCGGCGGAACTGCTGATGGTCTTGGCTTCAACCAGGCTGATGAGTTCAAGGAGCGCCGCAGGCGGGAATTTGAGGTGAGCTAACCCCTCACCCGGCTTGGCCACCCTCTCCCCATCGGATGGGGAGAGGGACGGGGTGAGGGGTGCTTCGGCCAGCTTCGCCCGCAGATTGTTGATGACCCAATTGGCAACGGCCTTGGGACTCTTGGCCTGCTTGGCAATACTTTCAAAGTAATTGCCCAGCGGCAAATCGCTCTTGAATGTTTCGGCATCTGAAGCCGGCAGGCCGTAATCCCGCATGAAGCGTTGCTTGCGCGCCAGCGGTAACTCGACCATGCGCGACTTCACCTCGGCCAACCATTCATCAGTCGGCGCCACCGGCATCAAATCTGGATCGGGGAAATAACGATAGTCGTGCGCGTGTTCCTTGGTGCGCATTTCCTCGGTCATGCCGGTCACATCGTCCCAGCGGCGCGTGGATTGAATCAGCTTGCCGCCGGCTTTGAGCACTTCGATTTGGCGGGGAATCTCGTATTCCAGCGCACGGCGCACGCCGGAGAAGCTGTTCATGTTCTTGATCTCGATCTTCGCGCCGAGTTCCTTGGCGCCGACGGGCCGCACGCTCACGTTCACGTCGCAGCGCACCATGCCCTTTTCCATGTCGCAATCGCTCACGCCGCCCTGCACGAGAATCTCCTTCAGCGCGTTCAGGTAGTCGTAAGCCATGTCCGCACTCGTGATGTCCGGCTCGGAAACAATTTCCATGAGCGGCACGCCGGCGCGGTTGAAATCCAAGCCGCTATGGCGCTCGAAATGAAAACTCTTGCCCACGTCCTCTTCGAGGTGCGCGCGGGTGATGCGCACCTTGGCCGTGCCACCGCCAAACTCGAACTCCACGTAGCCCTTCGCGGTGCTGGGCCTGTCATACTGCGTGATCTGGTAGTTCTTCGGCATGTCCGGATAGAAATAACTCTTCCGGTCAAACTTGGCGTTGCGGGGAATCTCGCAATTGAGCAGATAACCGGTGAGCACGGTCAGGCGCAACGCCTCCTCATTGGGCACGGGCAACACACCGGGCAACCCGAGGCAGACGGGGCAGACGTTGGTGTTCGGCTCGGCGCCAAACGCGTTGGCGCAGCCGCACCACATCTTGGATTTCGTCTTGAGCTGGACGTGGGTTTCCAGACCGATGACCGCTTCGTATTCCATAACGTGCGAAGATTTAAGCAGCCGGGGATGATTCAGTCACGCCAGCTTTCCAAGCCGCCGCAATTCCAGCAGGAACTCGATGTCCGCAGTGAGCCGCATCGCCTGACCACCAATCAAGAGGTAGCGGATGCCGGCCCGATTGAACTCCTGAAGCAGTTCATTCATTTGCCGGGTGCGGACCGCGCCAGTTCCCGCAACACTGACCGCTTCCAAACATTCATCTCCGTGTGCGAGGAGAATCGTTGGCTCTTGAATCGTGGAATTCTCACCACTACTGAAGCTGGCAGAACCCGGGGATTCTCCGCCCAGAGCCGGTATTTGGCTTTGTAGTCGTCGGTGATCTTCATGCGAGCAGCGTTTCGGCTTGAGGGTATCTGCCCTTCCGACGAATAGCAACCACGCCACACTTATATCTCCCTCACCCTGATCCCTCTTCCGCTGGGAGAGACTTCGCCGAATCCAGATTCGCGCTTGCCCCCCCGAACCGTAGCCGCCGACGTGAGGAGTCGGATTCCCCTGAGCTGCAACGTTGTCCGCCTCCTCACGTCGGCGGCTACGAGCGGAGGGTTCGAGGCGAGTTTCGACCTCCAACAATGGACGCGCATCGGGGCCATGAACCGCGCTCGGATGGTTTCGCTGATTATCAACGACTTGTGAGCGCGGTTCATGGGAAGCGCGGCCGGAACGCCACCGTCAGCGAGTCGTATCCGTTCCAACGCTCGTAGCGCGCCTCGTGCTCGATGTGCTCCTTTGCCTCCAGCACCGTGATTTGCGCGACGCGTTCGATCAGGGCTTCCAACAGACTCCGCACGATCAACCGCGCGTGCGGCGCGCCAAGGCACAGATGCGCCCCGAAGCCGAACGACAGGTGCGGGTTTGGCTTCCGATCCAGACGGATTTGCTCCGGCGCGTCGAACACGGTTTCATCGAAGTTTGCCGAGGCCCAGGCGAGCGACACGCGTCCGCCCGCTGTCACCGGCACGCCGTGGACGTTGGTGTCCGCCGGGCACACGCGGCCAATGTGGGTCAAGGGCATGAAGACGCGGAAGAACTCTTCACCCGCGAGAACGATCCTCCGGGGATCCTCGCGCAGATACTCGAAGTCCGCGGGATTCCGGCCCAGGTGGGCGATGATGGACGAGATGCTGTGGATGATCGTGTCGCGCCCGCCGGCGAAGACGAGGTTGCCAAAACCCATCATCTCCTCGCGCGTAAGCCGGCGTCCGCGATACGTGGCCTGCGTGAGCGCGCTGAACAAATCCTCCCCGGGGTTCGCCTCGGCGCGGTCGAACTGCGCGTGGAGATAGTCTTCGAGCACGATGCCCTTCTTGAACTCGCCGCCGGTGACCTTGAAGACATGGATGCCCCAGCCAATCCAGGTGTCCGCCTCGGACTCCGGCACGTTCAACAGGTAGGTCAGCGCGCGCGATTGCACCGGCAACGCGAACTCGCTCACGATTTCGATGGACTCGCGCTGGAGCGCCTGCGAGAGCATGTCTCCGATTAGCGCGGCCACCTTCGCGATCACGTCCGGCTGCTTGGCGCGCTGAAAGAATGGCTCGACAATGGCGCGATACTCCGTGTGCTCGGGCGGATTGGTTTCGATGGGCAATTGGCGCATTGTCCGGACCTCCTCCTCGGACGGAATCGGCACCCGGAACGGCGCGTCCGAGCTGTAGGTCCTCCAATCCTTCGCTGCTTCGCGCACGTCGGCATGGCGCAGAATCATGGGAATTGTTTCGCCCTGGAAAGGGCATTGCAGGACGCCGTCCTTCCGGCGGGCTTCGCGAAAGGGATCGCGCAGGTTCGAGTCATCGGCCATGCCGCCGAGTTTCGGCAAATGGCCCGCGACCTTCAAGCCCTTCCAATGAGTTTCCACCGCGCCCGCAAGGAGAACGAGAGTTCGTACCGCGACAAAGAAGTCTTGTTACTTCCTGTGAGGCGCGGGTAGGGCGCATTACTCCGTACGCGCCGTTGGGAATCGAGGGGTAGATTGCGGCGCGCACGGAGTGACGCGCCCTACCACAGTGGGAAATGTGTTTGTGACGCTGTTAGTAAGACAACGCCGAGATTCGCGGCGTGCGATAGGATAGCCAGGAGATGTCTTCATCGCCCGCCGGAGTTGGGTAGTTGTTGATATACACGTAACTGACGCGGGTAGCCGGGCCAGTGGCCAGCGAGCTTCGCCATTGGTGGACTTCTGTATGCCCATCGGCGAACGCAAAGGTAGCTGCTCCATTGTGGTGCGTCCCGGGCGAATCAATCCAAGTTGTCTGGTCCGGACTTAAGAAAGCCGGGTCATTCATACTGTCGGGATGTTCCTCGATAAAGACGGCCACTTCGGCCGGTGCCGGATGGAGAAAGTCGGAGACTTTCCTGGTCTGCCGATAGATTGGAGGGCCACTGGGGCCGCCGGGCTGGCCAAGCGGGACATTCTCACCGACGTACGCGTTGACTGAATAGCTTCGGACGCGCCCGGTCCAGCCGCGCGACCTTTGTGAAGAGCTGAGATAGTTATCGGCCGGACATTTGAACAGGTTTGACGCCCCATTGAGGTAAGGCGCGAGTGCCGCATATCTCTTATCAATCAGGTAGAGGACGTTGGTGTTGTCGCTGGCCGTAGTCCAGTCCAGCCAACCGGTGGCCCAACCTGCCTGCCCTTTGTTCGACACGATCCGACCGCTGTAATCTTCCGCATACATCTGCCACGCGGCCCCGAGTTGTTTCAAGTTGTGTTGGCAAAGGGTGGTTCTGGAATGGGGCTGGCTTCGGGCCAGCGCCGGTATCATCGTGAGCGCGAGAAAGGTCAGGACGCCCACCACCACCAGCAACTCAGTCAGGGTGAAGGCAGCCGAAGCTTTCCCATCAATTTGGGTTGAGTGAGCGTTACGTTTCATGGGCTTGGCGGGTGGAGACATTCAATCGGTTATGACGCGATAAAATCTCTGGCTGGCGGTCGGCGCAAGGTCCGTCAGGAAACCCGTGTTGCCAACGATTGTCACCGTGCCCGTGACGTCCAGCCAGGTGGGGTTGTCCAGGTTGTCTTTGTACTGCACGCGGTAGGATTGACCGGGCAAAGCCGGCCAACTGATGATCGAACCTTCACCACCGGGCGACTGTCCCGGGACAATGGTTGCGTACAGGAGGCCGAAAGCGAACACGTCGCTCGTAGAGTTGAAATCCTGGGTCACCAGGTCCGAGGCCCAGCTTTGGAACAGGAGCACCCGCCCGTTACCGCTGAACACGGGCGCGAGCGAACGGGCGTCCGCGCTCAAATTCCCGGACCGGCTCTTGCTGAGCAGAGTGTTCATGCCGGTGTGCCGGTCGTAGAGGAAGATATCCGGCAGGCCATTGATGTCATTGGGCACAAGGTTTGTCGCGGCGCTGCGATAGGAGACAAACCGGCCATCGGCGCTGATGTCCGGCCAATCCGATGACCCACCCAGCGCAGCCGTGCCAGTGTAGCTTTGGCTGACCAACAAATTGTTGCCCGTCTGGAAGTCGTAGAGGTAAATGTCGTAGGTGCCGTTGGTGTCCGCCGGGACCTTCGCCGTCGCGGTCGTGTAAGCCAGGAATCGTTCGTCACCGCAGAAACGCAGGCCCGGATGCGAACCGAAAAAGCCGGTGGAAATCACCCAATTCGTGTTCGCCAGCCGGTCAGTGGCCGACAATCCGCTCGAGGAAATGTACACCAAGCGTGTGCCAGTCGGGCTGATCGCCAGGGATGACAAGCCGGTGGCCGAATTGGTATGAACGCGCGTGGCCGATTCTGAGTCCCAAACGAACACACTTCCCGATTGACCGCCATACGCCACGAATCGTCCATCGGGCGTCATGACCGGAACGCGGGCGCCGCTCGTTGTCACGGCATGAGTGACGCCGGATTGCAGGTCCCGCAGGAACACGTTTTCGTTACTGAATGTCCCTGAGGCAAGGTTGTTCGCCCGGCTGAGAAAGAGAACATATCGCCCGTCGGCGCTGATCGTCGGTGTGTGCGAGTCTTGATTGCCCGGGCTGATTCCGTCGGCGCTGACGCTGACCAGCATCGTCGTGCCGCTCTGCAAATCCCGGACAAAAACGTCCTGCATGTTATTGGTGTCGTTGCCGACCAGGTCCGAGGCGCTGCTGCCAAACACGACGTAACGGCCATCACCACTGATGGCAGGATCAAACGAAATCCCGTTTCCGGACGATTGACCATCGGCCGCGACACTCACCAGCAGATTGGTGCCCGCCAGCAGGTCCCGCACAAAAACGTCCCGGCATTGATTGGTATTATTGGCCACGAGGTTGTCCGCCTCGCTGGAGAACGCGATCCGGTAGCCGTCGGCGCTGGCGGAATAGGCGGACAGGCTGCTGAGTGCGTTGGGGGAGGCGGTTGCCAGATCAGGGTGACGCGCGGAAATCAACTCGCTGAAGCTGGTTTCAAGGTCGCGCACAAAGATGTCGGTGGCGCGATTCCGATCCTGCTCCACCAGATTTGCATCGGCACACTCGTAGGCCACGAAGCGGCCATCCGTGCTCAGTCGTGGCGCCGCTGCCGAACTAACGCCCGCGCCGAAGCCATTTCGATCTTCATCCACGAGGGTTGTTGAGCCCGATTGGAGGTCACGCACATAAAGCTGATATTCACCGTTCAGCGTGTCGGTCGTTAAATTCGTCGCGCTGCTGAGGAATGCGACAAACCGCCCGGTCGGATCTAGCATTGGCCATTGGGAGATGGCGTTTGTCGTTACTGTGCCGTCGGTTCCCCCGCTGGCCAGAATCGTCGCGCCGGATTGTGCGTCCCAGACCAGAATGCACGTCGTCCTTCCGCTGGTGTCGTTGGTGTTCGCCACAAAGGCGATGAATCGGCCGTCCACGCTCATATCCAGACTCCGCATATCCTCGGGCGCGCCGGCATGCACCGTGGCGTTGGTATGCACCACTTCGGTAAGACCGCTGGTTTGACTGTAACGCAGCACGAAGCCGCGATTGGCCGTGGTGGAAGGCGGCCACGGACTGACCGCGAAAGCGATGAACTGGCCATCCTCGCTGAGGGCGTGGTTGTAGGAAACGACGCTGGTTCCGAGTTGGGCCGCTTGCGCCGCCGCGCGCGTGCCTTCGCTGGCCCAGGTCGTGGTGTCATTGATCAGGTCGCGAATGTAAACCTCGCTGGCATTCGTCGCTCCGGATACGAGATTCGTGGCGGTGCTGTAGAACGCAACATAACGGCCGTCCGGTGTGATGGCGGGGGCTTCCGACGCGCTAATGGGCAGAAGGCTTGCCTGTCGTAACCTCGCCCCTTCACTGACCAGCGTGGTTACGCCGGTCTGCAAATCGCGGACAAACACGTCGGAGATATTGTTGGTGTCATTCACGACGAGGTTGTTCGCCGCGCTGACGAACGCCACATAACGTCCGTCGGGCGTCATCACCGAGCCGCGGCAGGCGCCGTTGCCGAATCCGCTATTCGTGCTCGCGCTAATCAAGGTGGTCGTCTCATTGACCAAGTCGCGCAGGAACACATCCGTTGCGTTGTTTGTGTCGCCCGTCACCAAATCGCTGGCGCGGCTCTCGAAGAGGGCAAACTGACCATTGGTCGAGATGGCCGTCGGGAGGGAATCGCCATTTCCTCCCGCCACGCCTGTGAGGTTGACGCTGACCAGAGTGTTGGTGCCGTGGGTGCGGTCGCGCAGGAAAACGTTGAGCCGGGCGGGAAAGGCAGCAGGAATCGGAGCGTTGCTGCTGGTCAACAGCAGGTTATTCGCGGTGCTGGCGAACAGCACATAGCGTCCATCGGCACTTAGGACCGGCATCATCGAATCCCCATTCCCGCCGCCGGGCGGCTCCGCACCGCCTGCTCGAAGACTGACAGGTTGAACGGACGCGAAAGCCTCACCGTGAGCCAGCAGCATGGCGACCATCAATACGCGCCACACTGGGAGCACCACTGGCCATGAATCCTTGTTAGAGTTGGCGATTCCTGTCTTCATATCGCACGCTTGTGTTGCGTTTTTCATGCGTGGGAAGCGGTTTCACAGTTTCCCGCCGAACCTCGCACTACTTACTACTCGTTAGCCGCGCCTGGATTCTTTCAAAAGAAATCTATGTTTTACAGAAATTTATCTCAAGGCGGCCCAGGCCCTGAAGGCCTGCCCCGGGCGCGTGCTATTGCCCCATTTTCAGGAGGTGGAAGAGTCGCCAGAGAAGTCCGCCAATCACACCGGCGGCGGTCAGCGCGCCGATCACTCCGATAATCGTGAACCAGCGTTCTTGGGCTCTGAGTTTTCGCGATTTCTGAACGCCAAATTGAAACGCCAGGAGGGCCGCCATCAACTGCTCGGCGCTCTTGAAGCGCCGGAGGGGATTCGCGCGACAAGCCTTCAGGATGATCTTGTTAAACTGAATCAGGTTTTGGTCCTCGACGCCCTTACCCAAATCCGCCGGCAGAGCCGGGTATTGCAGGCGGTCCATGCCCGTGCTGATTTCGTAGAGCACCTTGCCCAGGGAATAAATGTCCGCCTGCACCGTGCCCGGCCCTTGGGGTGGGATAAAGCCATCCGTCCCGACGTAGGCCTTGTCATATAACTCCGTGACCAGACCAATGTCCGCGAGTTTGGGAAAGCCATTCACGAAGATGATATTGGAGGGTTTGATGTCCCGATGAATCAATCCCCGTCCGTGCAGGAACCCCAAAGCCGAAGCCAGGGCCGCTCCCAGGCGAATACATTCAGCCACCGGTAATCGTTCACGTTCGGTCAAATCGTGCGCCAGGGTTCGCGGCTGGTATTCGTGCGGATCAACGAGTTGGCCGGTTCGGAGGTCGTCCGCCAGTTCCATGACGTAATAGAAGTAATCGCCCTCCCCGCCAAGGCCCACTTGCAGAATATCCACCAGGCCGTCGTGCAACCGGGACACCGGCTCGAATTGCCGGATGCCGTTGAACTCACGGTCAAACGGCCGCCGATGTTTGAAGGTGCTGGCGCGGACAATTTTGACGGCCCGGTACGAGCCGAGGACATTCCGGGCCAGCCAGACCTCCCCGGCGCTGCCTTTGCCGATCAGCCGAATGAGTTCATGATCCGAAACCTGAAGCATAGGCGGCTTCTCCAGCGGCGCACCTTCTGGTGCTGGGTTGGGTGAGGGTTGCATGGCGCCGGGATGATGATGGCATCAGGACTGTCCGGCTAAGTTTTGGGCAACGCTGGTTTTCATTCGATAGAATGAGCTTGAAACCCATCTGATGACATTTTTCGATTTCGTTTTCAGCGAGCTTCTTTTCAGGGTTTCCTCCCGCCTAAGGGCGGGACGAAG
>JAANMV010000934.1_pt1 | contig 34371 bp, 40 predicted proteins | sample 7279661 | NCBI WGS metagenome assembly JAANMV01 (sample SAMN14094540, study PRJNA606508) | bioreactor metagenome | isolation source: A lab-scale SPAN reactor treating ammonium-rich wastewater day 121 | place: Ireland: Galway | collected 2017-05-16
ATGGCGTCTCCCTCGCTGGTATTCGATGCCGGTGCGTGGCCGGTTACACGGGGGCCGAAAAATAAATTTTCGACCACAGCGTAACCCGCACCGCCGTGCCCGCGAATTACAGCGCAGACCGGCCGGGTGCGTTGGCATTGCAGGCAGAGGTCTCTTTCATCACCCAAGGAGCTATCAGCATGACCACCCGTTCCCTCACCCTCGGCGCCCTGGCCTTTGCCGCCCTCGCTTCTGGCGCCGCCATCGCCCAGTCCGACAGCATGAACAAGTCCGGCGACATGGCCAAACCCGCCATGGAAAAGTGCTACGGCGTTTCCATGGCCGGCAAGAACGACTGCGCCGCCGGCCCCGGCACCACCTGCGCGGGCACCGCCAAGGTGGATTACCAGGGCAACGCCTGGAAGTATGTGCCCGCAGGCACCTGCACCAGCATCCAGACGCCCAAGGGCACGGGCTCCCTCAGCGTCATCAAGGCCTGATCCCCGATAGGAACGCACCATGCCCCACCTTCTCACCGCAGGCCTGGGCCTCAAGCCCCAGCACTATGACGAGGCCCTGCACTGCACCGCCAGCGGCCTATGGTGGGAGGTGCACCCCGAGAATTACCTGTCGGGCGGTGGCCCGCGCCTGGCCTGGCTTGAAGCCATTCGCGCGCGGCACCCGGTGTCGCTGCATGGCACCCGGTGTCGCTGCATGGCGTCTCGCTCTCGCTCGCGGCCGATGCGCCACCGGATGCGGGCCACTTGCAGCGACTGGCGCAGCTGGTTCAGCGCATACAGCCCGCGCTGGTGTCCGAGCACCTCGCCTGGTCGGCCTGGCGCGGGCGCTACCACCCGGACCTGCTGCCCTTCCCGCGCACGCACGAGGCGCTGGCACGCATTGCAGCCAACATCGCCGCCACGCAGGACGCCCTGGGCCGCACCATCGCCATCGAGAACCCCACGCACTACCTGCACATCGTCGGGCACGACTGGAGCGAGACCGATTTTCTGGCCGAGCTGGTGCGTCGCACCGGCTGCGGCCTGCTGCTGGACGTGAACAACGTGTACCTCAGCGCGCACAACCTGGGCGCTTGCGCCAGCGACTACCTCGACGCCTTTCCGGTGCACGCCATCACCGAGATCCACCTCGCGGGCCACCACGCCGACCCGCACCTGGGCGATGCCCTGCTGATCGACAGCCACGACGCGCCCGTGGCCGAGCCCGTGTGGGCACTGTACGAGCGCCTGATCGCGCGCACCGGCCCCCGGCCCACGCTGATTGAGCGCGACGATGCCATTCCGCCTCTGTTCGAGTTATTGACCGAGCGCGAGCGCGCGCACCGCACCCTCACCACCCCGGAGGCCCTGCCATGCGCCTGAGCGACTTCCAGGACGGCCTGGCCAGCGCCCTGCTGCCCCCGCCCGGCGCCAGCATGCCGCCGCCCGCGTGGCTGGATGCGCTGCTCGCGCAGCCCGGCTTTGCCGTGTACCGCAACACCGTGGCCAAGGGCTGCATCGACGCCTTGCAGGCCAACTACCCCGCCGTGCATGCGCTGGTGGGCACCGACTGGCTGAGCGCCGCAGCGCACGCCTTCGTGCACCAGCACCCGCCAAGCGATGGGCGGCTGATGGGCTATGGCGCGGGCTTTGCCGAATTTCTCGACCACTTCGCGCCCGCCGCCGACCTGCCCTATCTGGGCGCCGTGGCGCGGCTGGACCGCTGCTGGACCGAATCCCACCTGGCTGCCAACGCGCCTGCACTGTCCGCCGCCTGGCTGGCCCGCCAGCCACCCGAAGCCCTGGCGCTGCTGCACCTGCAGTCCCACCCGGCTGCGCGCTGGCAGTGGTGCGCAGACCACCCGGCCTACACCCTATGGCAGCGCCAGCGCGAAGGCCTGCCGTGGGACGCGGCCCTGCCCTGGCAGGGCGAAGGTGCCCTGCTGACCCGCCCGCACGATGCCGTGCAATGGGCGCCGCTGCCGCACGCAGGCTGCGCGCTGCTGGACGCCTGCGCTGCGGGTGCCTCATTCGAGGATGCCGCCGACCAGGCCCTGCAAGCCGACCCAGCGGCCGACCTGTCCCAGCTCGTCGCGCTGCTACTGCAAAGCGGCGCCTTGCGCGCCCCCGAAATCCCGTTGAACTAGGAGAACCCCATGCACACCACCCATGCCCCCACCGGCACCGCCCTTGCGCCCCACTCCGGCTCGCGGGGGCTGTGGAATGGCCTGGCCGAGCGGCTGGAGCAGCTCACGCCGCACGGCCTGATCGCGCTGGCTGCGCGCCTGGCGCTGGCGGGCATTTTCTGGATGTCGGGCCGCACCAAGGTCGAAGGCGTATTCACGATCACCGACACCACCTACCTGCTGTTCCGCGAGGAATACAAGTTGCCGCTCGTCCCCCCGGAATGGGCGGCGCAGATGGCCACCGTGGCCGAGCATGTGTTCCCGGTGCTGCTGGTGCTGGGACTCTGCACACGCCTGTCGGCCCTGGCGCTGCTGGGCATGACGCTGGTGATCCAGGTCTTTGTGTACCCCGACGCCTGGCCCACGCACCTGTCGTGGGCGGCGCTGATGCTCTACCTAGCCGGGCGCGGCGCGGGCGTGGTGTCGCTCGACCGGGGACTCGGCTTGCGCTGAAGTCTCAGATCACAGCGCAGAGCGCACCCAGCGCTCGATGTCTGCCGCACCCAGCGCGCCCGAAATGCGCGCCATCTCGCGCCCGCCCTGGAACAGCACCATGGTCGGAATGCTGCGGATGTTGTAGGGCGCCGCCACCTGTGGATGCGCTTCGGTGTCGAGCTTGGCCAGCCGCAACTGCGGCTCCAGTGCGCGCGCCGCCTGCGCAAAGGCCGGCGCCATCTGGCGGCACGGTCCGCACCAGGGGGCCCAGAAATCGACCAGCACCGGGATATGGCTGCGCTGCACATGCTTGCCAAAGCTGGTGGCGTCGAGCGCCAGCGGTGCGCCCGTAAACAGCGGCTGGTGGCAACTGCCGCAGTCAGGCTGGCTGCCCAGTTGCGCCGCCTGGACGCGGTTGGTGGTGTGGCAGTGGGGGCAGACGATATGCAGGGATTCGGTCATGCGGGCTCCAAGGGACTGCACCCCACATCGGGCCGCGCGGTGTGCAATTCAAGGGCGCGGGGTCAGATCCACTTCACGGCCAGACTCAACACCAGGCTCAGCAGCACCGTGCTGGCCAGCGGGATGTACCAATCGCGCCCGAAGAGGCGGAACCGGAAATCCCCCGGCAACTTGCCCAGCCCCAGGCGCTGCAGCCAGGGCGTGAGCCCGTTGATGAGCACCAGCGCCAGGAAGACGACGATGAGCCAGCGAATCATCGCAGTGGCCCTACCGCGTGGCACGCCACCCACAGCGCTGGACACCGGCGCGGCCCAGCCAGTGGCCACCGCGCAAGGGCCGCCCCGCAGCGCTGGTGGCGTCCCTCTTCCCGCATCGCGCAGCGAGGCGAGAGAAGGGGGAAGGCGCGTAGCGCCTCAGGGTGATGCCTCATAACCTGTGCGTGCGGTCGCCGTTCGCAAAGCCCACCGGCTCCCACGGCTCGCCCTTGCACAGTGCCAGCACCTTGAACAGCTCGCCCATTTCGTGTTCCATGATCAATTTGGCTGCTATCGCCCGCTGGGAAAGCGCCTGCCGCTCCATTTTTGGAAGCAAACCACAGTTGATGAGAAAGTGCGCCTGCGTGGTGTAGCCCAGCACGCTCCAGCCCTGACCCTCGGGCAGGCTCTGGTCCTGCGCGGCCAGCGCCATGGCGGTGAAGTTGACGTGGGCGGTGATGTCCTTGAGGCCCACATCCTGCAGCGGGTCGTCATCAGAGCGGTGCGCGCGGTGGCACATCACCGTACCCATGTGGCGCTGAGGGTGATAGTACTCACTCTCGCCAAAGCCATAGTCCAGCAACAGGACCGCACCGCGCACCAGCCGGTCGCCCAGGGTGTGGATGAAGGCTTCGGCCTGCGGGTGGATCTCGGTCAGGTAGTCCTGCGGGCCCTCGATCTCGACGGGCGGGCGCAGGTCGGTGGACCGGTCTTCCCAGGCAAAGGTGCCGTTCTGCACCGTCACGCCGCGCTCGTGCCACACGCCGCCCTGCGCACCGCCGTGGCGCGCGAGCAGCTTCACGGGCATGGCGTCGAGCACCTCGTTGCCGACCACCACGCCCTCCATGCGTTCCGGCAGCGCATCGACCCAGCGCACCTTGCCTTCGTGCGCCGTCAGCAGCGCCTGCTGGCGCGCGCGCAGGCTGCCCGAAAGATCGACGATGGTGTAGCGCCGAACGGCATCCCCCAGGGCGTCCAGCAGCTGCAGCGCCAGCGCACCCGAGCCGGCGCCAAACTCCCAGACCTCATGGGTGCCGGTGCGCGCCAACGCCTCGGCCACCTGCACGGCCAGCGTCTGGCCGAACAGCGGGGTCATCTCGGGGGCGGTCACGAAATCGCTGCCCGAGCTAGGCAGGGCGCCAAACTTGGGCAGGTCGCCCGCGTAGTAGCCCAGGCCCGGCGTGTAGAGGGCCAGCTCCATGAAGCGGTCGAAACCGATCCAGCCGCCATGGGCTGCAATGGCCTGCACGATGTGGGCCTGCAGGGCGGTCGTTAAACTTGTGGGTTCTGTCGTCACGGCCTGCATTGTCCCCGAATGTCCACCGCTCCCCGTCCGCGTACCGTCCTGGTCACCGGCGCCGCCCGGCGCCTGGGCCGCAGCATTGCGCTGGCGCTGGCCGCCGGCGGCTGGCAGGTGGCCGTGCACTACCGGCAGTCAGAGCAGGATGCTATTGATACCGTAGCTGCTTGCGCCCGTTTGTCGGGCGTTAGCGCCCATTTTGATGCAGATTTTCAGAACGAGGCCTGCGTGCGCGCCCTGCTGCCGCGCGTGGTGGCGCACTTTGGCAGCGTGGACGCCGTGGTCAACAGCGCATCGCTGTTCGAGCACGACGACGCCGCCAGTTTTGACTTTGCCACGCTGGAGCAGCACCTGCGCAGCAATACCGGCGCACCCATCGTTCTGGCCCAGGCCCTGCACGCCCACCTGCTGGAGCGCGCAGCCAAGGGCGAGATGGATGCGCAAGGCGCCGTGGTCAACCTGCTCGACCAGAAGCTCTGGAATCAGAACCCCGATTTTCTGAGCTACACCCTGTCCAAGGCCGCCCTGGAGGCTGCCGGCACCATGCTGGCCCTGGCCCTGGCGCCGCGCGTGCGCGTGGTGGGTGTGGCGCCAGGCCTCACGCTCACCAGCCACCTGCTGAGCGAGGAGCAGTTCCGGCAGCGGCACACCCTCAGCCCCCTGGGGCGCTCGTCCACCGCCGAAGATGTCGCCAGCGCGGTCCGTTTCGCGCTGGACAACCGCTCCCTCACCGGCACCACGCTGCTGGTCGATGGGGGCCAGCATCTGATGAAGTTCGACCGCGACTTCTCCCTGATGTAACCACCCCGCCGCCCCATGAACCACACCACCGGCCTGCAGACCCTGACCCTCACCGGGCTGCGCTTCAATGCCAACCTGGGCATCCTCGCGCACGAAAAGAACGCGCCCCAGCCCATCCAGGTCGATGCCGAACTGAGCTTGGGCGCGCAGCCGCTGGCGCCGCACGACGACGACATCGAGCATGTGCTCGACTACCGCAAGGTGCGCCAGATCATCATCGACGAGTGCACGGCCGAGCATGTGAACCTGCTCGAAAGCCTGATCGGCAAGCTGGCGCACCGGCTCATGCTGCTGCCGGGTGTGCGCGGCGTGCGCGTGAAAATTGCCAAACTCGAAATTTTTGACGACTGCGAAGTCGCCATCCGCATGGAAACTGGACAGTGGTGAACGCAATGAATGCAATGGAACCCAGCGCCTGGACGGGCGACGACGCAACTGCTTTGGCAGCACCTGCCCGCGCACCGGCTGATTTCAAGATCGAGCGCGAGGCGCACAAGCTCGAAAAGCGCCTGTGCCGCGAGGTCGGCAAGGCCATCGTGCAGTACAACATGATCGAGGAAGGCGACAAGGTCATGGTCTGCATGTCGGGCGGCAAGGACAGCTACGCGCTGCTCGACATCCTGCTCAAGCTGCAAAAGCGCGCGCCCATCCATTTCGACCTGGTGGCCGTCAACCTCGACCAGAAGCAGCCGGGCTTTCCCGAGCATGTGCTGCCCGACTACCTGCGCGCGCAGGGCATCCCGTTCCACATCGAGAATGAGGACACCTACAGCATCGTCAAGCGCCTCATCCCCGAGGGCAAGACCACCTGCAGCCTGTGCAGCCGCCTGCGCCGTGGCATTTTGTACCGCGTGGCCGACGAGCTGGGTGCCACCAAGATCGCCCTGGGCCACCACCGCGACGACATCCTGCAGACGCTGCTGCTCAACATGTTCTTTGGCGGCAAGTTGAAGAGCATGCCGCCGAAGCTGGTCAGCGACGACGGCCGCCATGTAGTGATCCGCCCGCTGGCCTTTGTTTCGGAAAAAGACACGGTTCGCTGGGCGGCGCAGCGCAACTTCCCGATCATTCCGTGCAACCTGTGTGGCAGCCAGGAAAACCTGCAGCGCAAGCAGGTCGGAGAGATGCTGCGCGAATGGGAGAAGAAATACCCCGGCCGCGTGGAGAACATGTTCAATGCGCTGCAGAACGTGGTGCCGAGCCACCTGCTCGACGGCGACCTCTACGACTTCAAGGGCGCCCAGGCCACCGGCATTGCCAGCGAAGACGGCGACAAGGCCTTCGACCACGAAGAATTCCCCGCGCCACCCGGTCTGCCGGGCATGCAGGTGGTGCAGATTGGGTGACACCCCCTGTGTCGCTGCGCTCCTGCCCCCCCGCTCTCGCCTCGCTGCGCGATGCGGGCAGGGGGACGCCACCAGCGCCCGCACGTGGGAATGCTGGCGGCCCTTGCGCGGCGGCCGCTGGCCTGGGCCGCGCCAGTACCATGCCTAGCGTATATTGCGACGCTCCGCGGGGAAGCAGGTACGACAATGGCAGTGACTTTCCCCATTCATTTCCAGGAGGCAAGAACCATGACCCCGCTCTGGCTCCGACGCTCGTTCCTCTGCGCCAGCGCTGCCGCGCTGCTGTCGGGCTGCGCCTCGGTGCGCGTGGTGGACAGCCAGGTGCAGAGCTGGTCCACGCTCACCGCCGTGCCCGCGCCGCCCACCTACCGGCTCGAAAAGCTCCCCTCGCAGCAAACCGCTGAGAAGGCCTTCGCCCCCATCGAGGCGCTGGCGCACCAGTCGCTGCAGCGTGCCGGCCTGCGCCGCGACGATGCCGGCGCGCGCCTCGTGGCGCAGGTCGGCGTGCGCGCCAGCACCGCCCTGCCCGACTGGCCGCACTACCCGCCGATGTGGGGCTGGGGCGTTGGCTGGAACGGGCGACCCGGCCTGCGCGCGGGCATGATGCTGCGCGAGATGCCGCCCACCCTGCACCGGCGCGAAGCCAGCGTGGTGCTGCGCGACGCGGCGACGCAGCAGGTGGTCTATGAAACCGCGGCCCTGCACGAGGATGTGTGGACCGACGACCCGGCCATTTTTGGCGTGCTGTTCGACGCCGCGCTCAGCGGCTTCCCGCAGCCACCCGCCGGGCCGCGCCAGGTCCATACCCCCATGCCGCGCTGACCCCATGCAAGCCACCCGCATCATCGCCATCCGCCACGGCGAAACCGCCTGGAACGTGGACACGCGCATCCAGGGGCATCTGGACATTCCGCTCAACGACACCGGGCTGTGGCAGGCGCGCCAGCTGGCGCGGGCGCTGGCGGGCGAGCCGCTCAGCGCTATCTACGCCAGCGACCTGCAGCGCGCCCACACCACAGCGCGTGCGATTGCCGAAGCCACGGGTGCGCCGCTGCTGCCCGAACCCGCCCTGCGCGAGCGCAGCTTTGGCGAGCTGGAGGGCCGCACCTTCGCCGAGATCGAGGCCGAACTGCCCGAACAGGCGCGCCGCTGGCGCCAGCGCGACCCGCATTTCGCGCCCGAAGGCGGCGAGACGCTGGTGCAGCTGCGTGAACGCATCGCCGCCACCACGCACCGCCTGGCCGCGCAGCACACCGGCGGCTTGGTGGTGCTCGTCGCCCACGGCGGCGTACTCGACGTGCTCTACCGCCTGGCCACCGGCCAGGAGCTGCAGGCGCCCCGCACCTGGCAACTGGCCAACGCCGCCATCAACCGCCTGCTCTGGACGCCCGAGGGCCTGACCCTGGTCGGCTGGGCCGACACCCAGCACCTCGACACGGCCACGCGCGATGAAACCACTGCCTGAAGCCCTGCGCGCCTGTATCGCCCAAGGGGTGGACCAGATCGACACACCCGCGCTGGTGGTCGATCTCGACGCCATGGAACGCAACATCGCACGCATGGCCGAATTTGCCCGCAAGCACCAGGTACTGTGGCGCCCTCACGCCAAGCTGCACAAGAGCGCCGAAATCGCCCTGCTGCTGCAGCGCGCCGGTGCCGTGGGCGCCTGCGTGCAAAAGACCGCCGAGGCCGAGGCGCTGGCCGCCGGCGGCGTGCGCGACATCACCATCACCAACCAGGTCATCGCGCACTCGAAGCTGCTGCGCGTGGCCCGGCTGTCTGCCTGGCTGCAGGCCCAGGGCGGGCGCCTGGCACTGGCCGTGGACAGCGCCGACGGCGTGCAACGGCTGGCCGAGGCCATGGCCCAGGCAGCGCCACGGGCGCGGATTGACGTGCTGGTCGAAATCGACGTGGGCCAGGGCCGCTGCGGCGTGCCGCCGGGCGCACCCGCCCTGGCGCTGGCCCAGGCCGTGGCGCGGCTCACCCAGCTGCGCTTCGCCGGCCTGCACGCCTACCATGGCCGGGCCCAGCACCTGCGCGGCGCGGCCCAGCGGCGCGAGGCTATTGGCGCCGCCGTGCAGGCCGCGCGCCACACGCGCGACCTCATCACCGCCGCCGGGCTGCCGGTGCCCCTGGTCACCGGCTCGGGCACGGGCACGCTGGTGCACGAGGCCGCGAGCGGCGTGTACGGCGAATTGCAGGCGGGTTCGTTCCTGTTCATGGACGCGGACTACGCGCAGAACGAGCGAGAACAGGCGCAGCCCGCGTTCGAACACGCGCTCTACGTCAAGACCCAGGTTATCTCGGTGCAGGGTGAGCATGCCGTGTGCGACGCCGGCCACAAGAGCCACGCCATCGACTCCGGCCTGCCGCGCGTGGCGCTGCTGCCGCCCGAGCGCGCGCTGCACTATGCCAACGGCGGCGACGAGCACGGCATCCTCACGGCGCAGGGCGTGCAGGCCAGGCTGCCGGCCATCGGCCGCATGCTCTGGCTCATCCCCGGCCACTGCGACCCCACGGTAAACCTGCACGATGCCCTGATCGGCGTGCGCGGAGGTCTGGAGACCGGGGTGGTGGAGCGCGTCATCCGGGTTGATGCCAGAGGCGCGCTGAGCTGATCGGCGCCAGAATCGGTGGCTTCGCGCGGCCTGGCCGCGCCCTGCCCTGTTCTGGAACGCCCTGCCCATGCACGCACTGCCGACGCCCCCTCACCCAATCCTGCGCCCTTTCGCCGCTGTGCAGGCTGTGCTGCTGCTCGCCGCGCTGACCGCGCTCATCGTGCAGCCCCCCGCCGCCCTGCCCCTGTGGGTGGCCACCTGGCTCACCGCCGCCTGTGCCCTGTGGGCGCTGCTGCGCGGGCGCATCGGCATGCTGCTGGCGCTGGTGGTGCAGTGCGGGGCGCTGGCCACCGTCACCAGCGCCACGGGGCTGTTGCACTGGCACTGGCTGTTCAAGCCTCTGACCATGGTTTTCGCTATTGTTTTAGTAGCTTACAGCGCTCACCCACAAAGCGCAAAAGGCACTTTTTATTCAAAATCCTGGTGGCTGCTGGGTGCGGCGCTCGTGGGCTCGCTCGCGGGCGATGCCTTCCTCATGGTCGAGGGTTTCTTCATCCCCGGGCTGGTGAGTTTCCTGCTCGCGCATGTAGCCTACATCGTGCTGTTCCGCCAGGGCGTGGCCTGGTTCCCACGCCCTCTGGCACTGGTTGCCACATTGGGGGTGGGCGGGGCCATGTACGCCTTCCTCTGGCAAGGCGGGCTGCCGGTGGAACTGCGCATTCCAGTCGCGGTGTACGTGACGGTGATCGCGCTGATGGCGGCGCAGGCCATTGGCCGGGCGGCCGTGCTGGGGGATCGCACGGCACGCCAGGTGGCGCTGGGTGCGTGCTTCTTCATGCTCAGCGATTCGCTGCTGGCCACCAACCGCTTTGTGCAGCCGCTGCCGCTGGCCCAGGTCTGGGTGCTGGCCACCTACTACGCGGCGCAGGCCTTCATCGTGCATGGCATGGTGCAGGCACTGCGCCAGCGCTGATCACTCGGCATCCGGCTGGCACGCCGGGTGCGCTGCCTGGAAGGGCGCGAGGCCCTCGCAGTGCTCCGCGATGCGCCGCACCGTGGGGTACGGCGCCAGGTCCAGGCCGAAGCGCCGCGCGTTGAACACCTGGGGCACCAGGCAGCAGTCGGCCAGGGTGGGCGTGTCGCCATGGCAGCACAGGCCGGTCTGCGCGTCGCGCGCCAGCTGCGCCTCGATGGCTTCCAGCCCCAGCGCCATCCAGTGGAGCATCCAGTCAGTGCGCTGCGCTTCGGTCGCCCCCAGCGTGCCGGTGAGGTAGTTGAGCACGCGCAGATTGTTCAACGGGTGGATGTCGCAGGCCACGCTGAGCGCCAGCGTGCGCACGCGGGCGCGGCCCAGCGCGTCGGGTGGCAGCAGTGCGGGCACGGGGTGCGTCTCTTCCAGGTATTCAAGGATGGCGAGCGACTGCGTGAGCGTGGCTTCACCGTCCTGCAGCGCCGGCACCAGCGCAGCCGGGTTCACCGCGCGGTAGGTGGCCTGGAGCTGCTCGCCGCCGCCGCGCAGCAGGTGCACGGGCACGCTCTCGTAGGCCAGCCCCTTGAGCGCGAGCGCGATGCGCACGCGGTAGGCGGCCGAGCTGCGGAAGTAGGTGTAGAGCCGCAGCATGGTCACTCGGGCGCTGGCACGCGGCGCACGGTCTGGTCGATGGCGCCGAAGACGCTCTGGCCGGCGGCGTCGAACATCTCGATGCGCACGCGGTCACCAAAGCGCAGGAAGGGTGTGACGGGCGCACCGCCCTCGATGGTCTCGACCATGCGCAGCTCGGCCAGGCAGGCGTAGCCCACGCCGCCGTGCGCGATGCGGGAGCCGTGCAGGCTGCCATGCTTGTTCGACACCGTGCCCGAACCGACAATGGAGCCCGCCGCCATGGCGCGCGTTTGGGTCACATGCGCCACGAGCTGGGCGAAGCTGAAGGCCATGTCCTGGCCCGCGTCGGGGCAGCCGAAGGGCTGGCCATTGAGCTGCACGTTCAGGGGGCGGTGCAGCTTACTGCCTTGCCAGGCATTGCCCAGTTCGTCGGGCGTCACGGCCACGGGCGCGAAGCTGCTCGCGGGCTTGGACTGGAAGAAGCCAAAACCCTTGGCCAGCTCGGCGGGAATGAGGTTGCGCAGGCTCACGTCGTTGACCAGCATGACGAGGCGAATCGCCTGCGCGCACTGCGCCTCGCCTGCCCCCAGCGGCAGGTCGCCCGTGACCACGGCCACCTCGGCCTCGAAGTCGATGCCCCAGTCTTCGGTGAGTGCGTCGATGGGGGCGTGCGGCGGCACAAAGCTGTCCGAGCCACCCTGGTACATCAGCGGGTCGGTCCAGAAGGACTGAGGCATTTCGCTACCGCGCGCCTTGCGCACCAGCTCCACGTGGTTGAGGTAGGCCGAGCCGTCGGCCCACTGGTAGGCGCGCGGCAGCGGCGAATGGCATTGCGCCGGATCGAAAGGCTGGGCGCCGGGCGCCTGGCCCGCATTGAGCGCATCGGACACCTGCTGGAGCTGGGGCGCGCGGCGCTCCCAGTCGTCCAGCGCGGCCTGCAGCGTGCGCGCGATGGCGGGGACGGGCTGGCAGCGGGTGAGGTCTCGGCTGACGACGACCAGCGCGCCGTCGCGGCCGCCTTGCTGGAGGGTGGCAAGTTTCATGGGGAGGCTCCGGAATCAGGTCTGGCGGTGGCTGCCGTCGTGCATCCACGCGGCGTGCTTGGGCGCTTTCTTGGTGCGCGCCCATTCGTTGAGCATGTCCCACTTCACGTCGTCGAGCTTTTGCAGCATCTCGGGCGTGCCGGTGTTCACGGCCAGTTCCAACCGGTGGCCGCTCGGGTCGAAGAAGTAGATCGACTGGAACAGGGTGTGGTCGGTCGGGCCGATGACCTCGATGCCGTCCGCCTGCAGGCGCGCCTTGGCGGCGAGCAGTTCGTCCATCGAATCCACCTGCAGCGCCAGGTGCTGCGTCCAGACGGGCGTGTTGCGGTCGCGGTCCATGGGCGGCTGCCCCGGCAGCTCGAAGAAGGCGAGCACATTACCCTGACCCGCGTCCAGGAAGATGTGCATGTACGGGTCGGGCTCGCCGGTGGAGGGCACGCTGTCTTCGGCGATGGCGAGCACGAAACCCATGTTGAGGTACTTGCCGTACCACTCGACGGTCTGCTTGGCATCCTTGCAGCGGTAGGCCACGTGGTGAATTTTCTGAATCTGCATGGCGGTGTCTCCTGTGCCGTTCGTGGCACCTTGGATGGCATTACACGGCCTTTCAATTTATCATTCAAACGGTATTTTTTTATTCATTTATCAATTTTTCATATGAATGTGACCCTGCGGCAGTTGCGCGCCCTGGTGGCGCTGGTGCGCACAGGCAGCTTCACCCAGGCCGCCGCCTCGCTGCATGTGACGCAATCGGCACTGAGCGGGCAGATCAAGGAACTGGAACAGACCCTGGGCGTGCGCCTGGTCGAGCGCAGCACGCGGCGCATCGGCCTGACCGAGGCGGGGCGCGGCTTCTACCCGCTGGTGGACAAGATCCTGCAGGACCTCGAAGGCGTGCTGCACGGCATTGATGACCTCAAGGCGCTCAGGAAGGGCGTGGTGCGCATCGCCGCGCCTCAGCTGATGGCCTGCACGCTGCTGCCCGAGGTGATTGCGACTTTCCACCAGACACACCCCGAGGTGCATATCCGCCTGGCCGATTGCGAAGTGGACAGTGTGCTGGCGCGCGTGGCCAGCGGCGAGGTGGATTTCGGCGTGGGGCCCGAGCGCCCCACGGGCTTCGACATCACGGCACAACCGCTGTTCGAGCTGCCGTTCATGATCGTCTTTCCACCGGACCATGCGCTGGAGCGGCTCGCGACCATCGGCTGGAGCGATGTGGTGGGGCACCCGTTCATTGCGCTGCAGGGCCAGTTCACCGAGCTGCTGGAACACGACCTGCACGGCGCACTGCGCGACCTGACGCTGCGCCCGAGCCACGAGGTCACCTTCATGACCACAGCGCTGAGCCTGGTGCGGGCGGGTCAGGGCATCACGGCGTGCCTGCCCTATGCGGACTCGCTGGTCAGGCTCTACCAGTTGAAGATGCGCCCACTGCAAACCCCCGAACTGCGGCGCACGTTCCAGGTCTACCAGCGCGCCGGCGCCTCGCTGGCCCCGGCGGCGGCGGAGTTCGCGCGGTTCCTGCATGCGCAGGTGGCGTCCCGCGGCTGGAGTACCGCCAGTGCATGACCCCGTGCTGCCCTGCATTTCGTCGGTGCGCATGAACGAACACGGCTCAGCCGCGCAAGGGCCGCCCCGCAGCGCAGAGCAAGGCCCCCCTCCCGCAGGAGAGGGGGAAGGCGCGAAGCGACACAGGGAGTGTTGACTACCTCAGTGCCGGTCCGCCGATGCGCTCCTGCAGCGACACCGTGTCGCCGATCATGATGAGCGCAGGCGGGTGCACGCCGTGCTTCACGCTCAGCGCGGGCAGTGTTTCGAGCGTGCCGACGATGGTGCGCTGGTCGGGCCGGGTGGCGCGCTCGACCAGGGCCGCAGGCGTGTGGCCGCTCAATCCATGCTCAACCAACTTGGCACAGATCACCGGCAGCGTGCCGACGCCCATGTAGATCACCACTGTCTGGTGCGGCCGGGCCAGGGCAGCCCAGTCCAGCGCCACAATGCGCTCTTCGCCCTCACCCTGCAGGTGGCCGGTGGCAAACACCAGCATGGCGGCGTGGTCACGGTGCGTAAGCGGAATGCCAGTGCTGGCAGACGCGCCCTGGGCCGCGCTGATGCCGGGGACGGTCTCGCAGGCAATGCCTTCAGCGGCCAGCGCCTCGGCTTCCTCGCCGCCTCGTCCAAAGATGTAGGGATCGCCCCCCTTGAGGCGTACCAGGGACTTGCCCGCCTTGGCCAGGCGGACCATGAGTTCGATGATGCCCTCCTGAGGCAGCGTATGGTTGCTGCTCCGCTTGCCGACATAAATGCGCTCTGCATCCTGCGGAATGAGGCGCAACACGTCGTCGGACACCAGGTTGTCGTAAAGCACCACGCGCGCGCTGGCCAGCACGCGCGCGGCCTTGAGGGTCAGCAGTTCGGCATCCCCTGGCCCGGCGCCCACCAGAACCACGCCCCCCCATTCGGAGGGCTGCAGGACAGGGGTTGCGGGTGCTGCTGGCTGCGAGGCGTCATGCGCGGAAGGTCGGGCGGTATCCATCAATGCTCCGTGAAAGCGGAATGCTCTTTGTCGTTGCCCCCATTGTCAAAAGCCCTTGCCATGAAGCACTTGACCCACGTCAAGGACATGCGGAACCATTGCGGTGAATATCCGCATATGTCGGTCGCCCATCGTGCACTGCCGTTCCCTACCATGGTAAACCTCCACACTCCTCCCCCACCGCATGGCCTGCAAAGACACGCCCGGCGGCTCTGGGGTACCGCACTGGCCCTGGGGCTGGCGAGCTTTGGCGCATTCGCGCAGCAGGGCGCGCCCGACGTGGCGCGCCAGAAGGAACTGGTGCGCATGGTGCGCCAGGACTGCGGCTCCTGCCATGGCCTGTACCTGACCGGCGGCCTGGGCCCCGCGCTCACCCGCGAGGCACTGGCCGACAAGCCCCTTGACTCCATGGCCGCCACCATCTACGGCGGCCGCCCGGGCACGCCCATGGCGCCCTGGAAGGCCATGCTGACCGAAGCCGAGGCCCTGTGGATTGCCCAGCAACTGATGGCCGGTTTCCCCGAGCCCCAGAAAGACCCCCGATGAAACGCCGCGACTGCCTAGCCCTGATGGGCGCCTCCTCTCTGTTGCTGGCCGGTTGCGCCGGAATCCCGGCCGCCACCGGCACGGGCGACCTCGGCGTCGTCGTGGCGCGTTCCACGGGCACGCTGGCCATTGTCAACACCAGCCAGCGCAAGCTGCTGGCCGAAGTCAAGGGCCTGGGCGACCTCTCGCACGCCTCGGTGGTGTTCTCGCGCGATGGCCGCTACGCCTTTGTCTTCGGACGCGACGGCGCACTCACCAAGGTCGATCTGCTGACGCGCCGCATCGCCGCCCGCGTGATGCAGGCCGGCAACTCGATTGGCGGCGCCATCAGCGCCGACGGCCGCCTGGTGGTGGCGCAGAACTACACGCCCGGCGGCATCAAGGCCTTCGACACCGCCACGCTGGAGCTGGTGGCCGACATTCCGGCCGAATACGCGCCCGGCAAGCTCTCGCGCGTGGTCGGGCTGGTCGATCTGCCCGGGCACCGCTTCGCCTACAGCCTGTTCGATGCCGACGCCATCTGGATCTCCGATCTGTCCGACCGGGCCAACCCCGTCACCACCAAGCTGCCCAACATCGGCCGCCAGCCCTACGACGCGCTGGTCACGCCCAACGGCCGCCACTACATCGCGGGACTGTTTGGCGAAGATGGCCTGGCCATGGTCGACCTGTGGGAAGAAACCCCGCGCGTGCGCCGCATCCTGGGCGGCTACGGCCGGGGCCAGGAGCCGCTGCCGGTCTACAAAATGCCGCACCTGCGCGGCTGGGCCGTGGCCGGGCGCCGCGCCTACCTGCCCGCCATCGGCCGCCACGAGGTGCTGGTGGTGGACACCGACACCTGGCAGGAGGTCGGCCGCATCCCGGTGGCGGGCCAGCCCGTGTTCGTGATGGCGCGTCCCGACGGGCGCCAGGTGTGGGTGAACTTCTCGGTGCCTGACTACCACCGCGTGCAGGTCATCGACACCACCACGCAGAAGATCGTTCGCACATTGGAGCCCGGCAAGGCCGTGCTGCACATGGAGTTCACGCCGCGCGGCGAATCGGTCTGGATCAGCTCGCGCGACGACCACCGCGTCAGCGTGATCGACACGCAGACCTTCGCCACCCAGGCGACCATGACGGTCGATTCGCCCAGCGGCATTTTCTTCACCTCCCGCGCTGCGCGGGTGGGGTTCTAGATGGCCCCCGACGCCGACCTGCACCTGGCGCTGCTCAACCCATGGCAGCGCGGCTTTCCGCTGGTGCGCGAGCCCTTTGGGCACATTGCAGGCACGCTGGGCCTGTCGGTCGATGAAGTTCTGGCGGGCTACGCCCGGCTGCAGCGCGAAGGCGCACTGAGCCGCATCGGCGGCGTGTTCGCGGGCAACGCCGGCGGTGCGGCGCTGCTGGCCGCCATGGCGGTGCCCCCCGAGCGGCTGGACGCCGTGGCCGCCGTGGTGTCCAGCCACCCGGGCGTGAACCACAACTACCAGCGCGAGCACCACTTCAACCTCTGGTTCGTGATGACCGGGCAGGACGATGCCGCCGTGCGCGCGGCCATGCGCTCGCTCGAAGACGCCACAGGCCTCCCCGCGTTGCAACTGCGCATGCAGCGCGCCTACCGCATCGACCTGGGCTTTGATCTGCGCGAACGCACCGCTCCTGCACCCATGGCCGCCGCGCGCGAGGCCACACCGGTGCTGGATGCCGACCGGCCGCTCGCTGCCCTGCTCGAAGACGGCCTGCCCCTGGTGCCCCGCCCCTACGACGCCTGGGCGCAAGCGCTGGACCGCACGGGCGAATCGGTGCTGCAAACGCTGCAGCAGTGGCTGGACCAGGGCACGGTGCGTCGCATCGGCGCCATCGTGCGCCACCACGAGCTGGGCTTTGATGCCAACGCCATGACGGTGTTCAACATTCCCGACGCGCAGGTGGATGCCTGCGGTGAAGCCCTCGCCCGTGTGACCGGCGTGACGCTGGCCTACCGGCGCGAGCGCGCCGGGGGCTGGCCCTACAACCTGTATTGCATGGTGCATGGCCGCGACCGCGCCGCCGTACTGGACGTGATCGCGCGCGCCATCGCCGACGCGGGCCTGGCGCAGTACCCGCACGAGGTGCTGTTCTCCTGCCGCCGCTTCAAGCAGACCGGCCCTCGGCGCTTCCGCGCCCTGCCCGAAGCCGCAGCCCCCAGCGCCGCCACACTGGAGGTGCTTGATGCTGTCGCCGGATGATGCCCGCCTGCTGGAGCGCCTGCACGGTGATCTGCCGCTGACCGAGCGGCCCTTCGCAGACGTGGCCGCCGAGTTCGGCTGGACAGAGGAATACGTCATCGGGCGGCTCTCGGCCCTGCTGGAGAGCGGCATGCTCACGCGCTTCGGCCCGCTGTTCCAGATCGAGCGCGCGGGCGGCCTGTTCGTGCTGGCCGCCATGGCCGTGCCCGAGGAGCGCTACGAGGCCGTCACGGCACAGGTCAACGCCCACCCCGAGATCGCGCACAATTACCGGCGCGCGCATGCGCTCAACATGTGGTTCGTGCTCGGCACCGAAACCCCGGCGCAGTGCGCGGCCGCGATCGAACGCATCGAGGCCGAGACGGGTTTGCCCGTACTGGCCTTTCCGAAGGAGCGCGAGTTCTTCGTCGAACTCAAGCTCCCCCTGACGAGCGGAGAAGCCCATGGCGCTTGACGATTTCGACCGCCAGCTGATCGCCGCCACCCAGGGCGGCCTGCCGCTGGTGCCGCGCCCCTACGACGCCGTGGGCGAACGCCTGGGCGTCTCAGGCCTGCAGGTGCGCGAGCGCCTGGCGCAATTGCTGGAAACCGGCCTGGTCCGCCGCATCGGCGCCGTGCCCAACCACTACCGCCTGGGCTTCACGGCCAACGGCATGAGCGTCTGGGACGTGGACGACACCCAGGTGGACATCCTCGGCGAGCGCATCGGCCAGCTGCCCGGCGTGAGCCACTGCTACCGCCGCCCACGCCGCCTGCCCGACTGGCCCTACAACCTGTTCGCCATGCTGCACGGCCGCTCGCGCGCCGAGGTCGAGCAGCAGGCCGTGCAGTTGCAAGAGTTGCTGGGCTCCGCCTGCCGGGGCCACGACATCCTGTATTCCACCGCCATCCTCAAAAAGACCGGTCTGCGTCTCAAGGAAAGCTAAACCATGTTCCGTATCAGCCAATACATGCGCGAGCTCGCGCAAGCCCAGGCGACTGGCACCTACCCCGTTCCCGCCCGCCGGGGCAGCGGTCAGCCGCCCGGCCCGGTGGTGATTTGGAACCTGATCCGCCGCTGCAATCTCACCTGCAAGCACTGCTATGCGCTGTCGGCCGACCACGACTACGAGGGCGAGCTGTCCACGCAGGAAGTGTTCGGCGTGATGGACGACCTCAAAGCCTATAAGGTGCCGGTGCTGATTCTCTCGGGCGGCGAGCCGTTGATGCGGCCCGACATCTTCGAGATTGCCGAGCGCGCCAAGGCGATGAAGTTCTATACCGGCCTGTCCACCAACGGCACGCTGATCGACGAACCCATGGCCGACCGCATCGAGGCCATGGGCTTCGACTACGTGGGCATCAGCCTCGACGGGCTGCGCGAAACGCACGACCATTTCCGCCGCCTCGATGGCGCGTTCGACCGCAGCCTCGCCGCCGTGCGCTACCTGCACCAGCGCGGCGTGAAGGTGGGCCTGCGTTTCACCATGACCGCGATGAACGCGCACGACTTTCCGGCGCTGCTGGACCTGATGCGCCAGGAGGCCGTGGACAAGTTCTATTTTTCGCACCTCAACTACGCCGGCCGCGGCAACATCCACCGCGGCAAGGACGCCCAGTTCCAGGCCACGCGCGACGCCCTCGACCTGCTGTTCGAGCGCGCCTGGCAGTCCGCGCTGGAAGGCCGCGAGGAAGACTACGTGACCGGCAACAACGACGCCGACGGCCCCTATCTGCTGCAGTGGGTGCGCGAGCGCATGCCGCAGTGGGAGGCACCGCTGCGCGAGCGCCTCCTGGCCTGGGGTGGCAATTCAAGCGGCGTGAACGTGGCCAACATCGACAACCTGGGCACCGTGCACCCCGACACCATGTGGTGGCACCACGACCTGGGCAACGTGCGCCAGCGCCCGTTTTCAAGCATCTGGTCCGACACCTCCGAGCCGCTGATGGCGGGCCTCAAGGCCAAGCCGCGCCCGGTGGGCGGGCGCTGCGCGCAATGCCACTACTTCAGCATCTGCGGCGGCAACACCCGCGTGCGCGCTCAGCAGCTCACGGGCGACGCCTGGGCCGAAGACCCCGGCTGCTACCTGCGTGACGACGAGATCGGTCTGGAAACAGGCAGCGATGCGCAGCGCGTGGCGGTGACGCCGTTCAGCCACCGCCGCCGCACCATCGAAATCCACCCGGAGTCGGAAAATGCCTGAGCTCCTGCGACGCTGGATAGCGACCGTTGGCAAGCTGGCCCTGAGCGCCGGCCTGCTCTGGATGGGCGTGGACCTGGCCCATGCACAGCCCACCCCCGCGTCGGTGGCAGCAGCGCCCGCATGGGTCGCTTCCATCGACACAATGGCGGCGGATGGCGGCTGCTCACACGGGTTTTGATGCTATTTTTTTAATAGCTATTGACACTTGACGAGCAATCGTTACGGGTCATTTTTAATGAAACTCTGCTGACGTCGGCATGGGCTCATCGCGCGCGATACGGCCGTCAATCAATTCCACCAGCCGGTCGCAGCGCGCCGCCAGGCGCGGGTCGTGCGTGACCACAACAAAGGCCGTGCCGCGCTCGGCGTGGATGCGCCGCATCAAGGCAAACACTTCTGCCGATGAGACGGTATCGAGGTTGCCGGTGGGCTCGTCGGCCAGCACCAGCGGGGGGTTCATGACCAGCGCACGGGCCATCGCCACGCGCTGCTGCATGCCCCCCGACAGCTCTGCCGGCCGTTTGTCCATGGCCTGGGCCAGTCCCACGGCGTCCAGCAGACTGCGGGCATGCTCGCGCTGCGCGCTGCTGACACGGCCTTCGGCCATGAGGGCCGGCAGCGTGACGTTCTCCAGTGCCGAGAACGCGGGCAGCAGGTGGTGGAACTGGAAGACAAACCCCAGCGTGCGGCGCCGACGCAGCGTCAGCGCGGCATCATCCAGGCCCTGCACCACTTCGCCGTCGAGCCGGTAGCCACCGGACGTCATGCGTTCCAGCAAGCCCAGAATGTTGAGCAGCGTGCTCTTGCCCGAGCCCGAAGGCCCCATCAGGGCAATGAACTCGCCACGGCGCACCTGCAGGCTGATGCCGTGCAGCACCTCGGCCTCGCTGGGCCGACCCAGGTTGTAGCTTTTGCGCACGTCGCGTAGTTCGATCAACATTTTTGCAATCCATTGCGCTGCGCACCGCCCGTGGCGCAAAAAACCGGCACAGCCAAGGCCAGCGGCCCCCGCGCAAGGGCAGCCCCGCAGCGCTGGGGGCGTCCCCCTGCCCGCAGTGCGCAGCACTGCGAGAGCGGGGGGAAGCGGCGCAGCCGCACAGGGGGGTGTCTCATCACTACATGCGGATGGCCTGCGCCGGGTCCAGCGCCGCCGCACGCCGCGCCGGTGCCACGGCGGCCAGCACGCCACAGACCGACGCAATCAGCGCTACCTGCAAACCCATGGCGGGCGGCAGAGTGATCGAAAACAGCGGCAAACCGTCGGAGCCACGCACGAAGTGGGTGAACACCCAGATCAGCGCCACCGCCAACAGCAGGCCCAATGCCGAGCCCAGCACCCCCACCACGGCGCCCTGCACCAGAAACACGCGCAGCACCTGTCCCCGCGTGGCGCCCATGGCGCGCAGGATGCCGATCTCGCGGCCCTTTTGCACAACCGACACCACCAGCACGCTGGCAATGCCCAGCACCACCACCGCCAGCACCACGCCCCGGATGATGGAGGTGCTGATGGATTGCGCATTCAGTGCCGACACCAGCTGGGCATTGCTCTCCTGCCAGCTCTCGATCTTGTAGGGGAACTGGGTCTGCAGCGCGCGCGCCAGGGTCTGGGCCACCCACACATCCTTCAGGGTCAGGTCGAGCTGGCTGGCGCCCCCCGGCAGCGCCAGCAGGCTTTGGGCCGCGCGCAGCGGCACGATCACGGTGCGCCGGTTCAGGTCTTTCACGCCCAGGTCCACCAGGGCGGTGACGCGCACGGAATCGGTCACCGTGCCGCTCGCACTGCCGGCCTGCACCGTGAGGCGGTCGCCCACGCGCACCCCCAGATCCTTCGCGAGTTCGCGCCCCACGATCGCCTCGCCCGGCGACAGCCGCGCGCTGCCGCTGACCACCTTGGAGCGCAGTCCCACCACACGGTCATAGCGGTCCAGGTCGACACCCATCAGGGCAATGGCTTGCGATGCCTCTCCGCGCAGCGCCAGGCCTGAGCCGGACACCATGGGCGAAACCCCGGCGACCTCGGGCAAGCGCTCGAGCAGCGGCACCAGCGCCTGCCAGTTAGCTACGGACCGCAGGCGCTGCGCGCGCGGCTGGGTTTCGGTGAGCACCGCAGTGCCGGGCATTGCCGGGGCCGCAGGTGTGACCAGATCGTCCGGTGCCCGCAAGGTGATGTGCGCCTGGGCGCCCAGCGTCTTGGCCAGGGTGTTCGATTGCAGGCCATTGATCAACGCCGAGATGTAGGCAATGACCGCCACGCCCGCCGCCACGCCCACGATGATGAGTAGGGTCTGCATGCGCCCTTCGCGCAAAAAGCGCAACGCCACAAGCACTTCAAAGCCGGGCCAGATTCGCATGTCAGTTATCCATAGCGCTGCGTTCCACCCGCGTCGCCAGAAACTGGCGCGGCCCAGGCCAGGACTCCCGCGCAAGGGCCGCCCCGCCGTGCCGGGAGCGTCCCCCTGCCCGCAGTGCGCAGCGCTGCGAGAGTGGGGGGAAGGCCCGCAGGGCCTCAGGGGAGTTTTTCATTTCCACGCGCTCAGCGGCCCATGGCGTTGGTCAGTGCAGCGCCTGCCTCGGCGCCCTGCCCCTGGCGCAGGGCGCCTGTCGCGGGGACCGCAGCACCTGCAGACCACTCCACGGTGCGAGCGCGCACGCGGTCGCCCGCCTGCACGGCGCCGCCACGCAGCACGGTGTCGCCCTCGTGCAATCCTTCGAGCACCTCGACCGCATCGAGCGTGCGCAGACCCAGCCGCACGTTGCGGGCCTGGGCACGCCCGTCCTGCAGCACCAGCACCGTCCCCGTGTCGCCCGCCACGGCGCCGCGCAAGGCGGCCTGGGGCAACACCAGGGCGCGCTCGCGTCGGGCGGTCTCCACCTCAACCGACAGGGTCATGTCCTCGCGCAAATACGCGGGGGCCTGCGCATCCAGCGCAAATGTCACCTCGATGGCGCCGCGCTGCGCATCCACCGCAGGTGCGATGGAAAGCACGCGCGCCGCAAAATGCTGGCCAGCAAAGGCATCGGCCACCACCGTAGCCTTCTGGCCCGGCTGCAGCTGGTCCAGAAACCGCTCGTCCACCTGCGCCACCAGCTGCGTGGGTCCGGCCAGCGCCAGACTGAGCAGGGCCTTGCCGGGTTGCACGATCTGCCCGGGCTCGACATCGCGCACCAGCACGCGGGCATCGGCAGGGGCCACCAAAGCGGTCTGTGCCAGACGGGCCCGGGCTGCCACGGTGGCCGCCTGGGCCACCGCCAGCTGCGCCTGGGCTTGCGCCACATCCGTGCCGGCATCGGTGTTCGCTTCACTCTGCGCCTGTGCATTGCGCTGCTGCGCCCGTGCCACATCGACCGCGCGCCGGGCTTCATCCAGTTGCGCGGGGCTGTAAAAACCCTCGGCCACCAGTTGTTGCACCCGCGCCAGGCTGGCGCTTGCAGCCCGCAGCGTGGCGTCGGCCTGGGCTACTGCCGCCTGCGTGGCCGTGCGGCCGCTGCTGCGCAGGCCCGTCAGGCGTGCCTGCGCCTGGCGTTCGGAGGCCAGCGCCTGCGCCAGCACGGCGCGCAGCTCGTCCGATTCCAGTTGCACCAGCACGTCACCCTGGCGCACCTGCGCCCCCTCCGACACACGCACCTGCTCCACACGCCCCGTGACCGTGCTGCCCACGTCCACGCGCGACAGCGTGGCCACACGCGCCGAAAACTGCAAGCTGCGGACCAGCGGAGCCGACTGCAGCACCAGGGCATCGACCTGTGGGCCACGCAGCGCCATCGCCCCGACGGCGACGGCCAACACCAGCACGGCAGCGCCCACCACCAGAACCAGCCAGCGTTTACTCACAGAACATTCCTCAGCGCCATGGGTGTCCTTCGATCATTCAGAAAACAGCCCGCCGGCCGCCTGCGGCGGCGTGACGCCCAGGTGCCGGTAGGCGGCCAGCGTGGCAATGCGCCCGCGCGGTGTGCGCTGCAGATAGCCTTGCTGGATCAGGTAGGGCTCGATCACGTCCTCGATGGTGCCCGCCTCTTCACCAATGCTGGCCGCAATGTTGTCCAGGCCCACGGGCCCGCCATCGAAGCGATGGATCAGGGCCTCCAGAAGCTTGCGGTCCATCACGTCAAAGCCTTGCGGGTCCACGTCCAGCATGGCGAGCGCCCGGTTGGCAATATCGAGCGTGATGCGACCCGAACCCTTCACCTCGGCATAGTCGCGCACGCGGCGCAGCAGCCGGTTGGCAATGCGCGGCGTGCCGCGCGAGCGCCGTGCCAGCTCAAAGCCGCCCGCCTCGTCCATAGGTGTGCCCAGCAGGCCCGCACTGCGCGTTACGATGCGCGCCAGTTCTTCGGGCGTATAGAACTCCAGCCGTGCGACGATGCCAAAGCGGTCACGCAGCGGGTTGGTGAGCATGCCCGCGCGCGTGGTCGCGCCGACCAGGGTGAAGGGCTGCAGGTCCAGCTTGATGGAGCGCGCCGCCGGGCCCTCGCCGATCATGATGTCGATCTGGTAGTCCTCCAGCGCGGGGTAGAGAATTTCTTCCACCACGGGCGAGAGGCGATGGATCTCGTCGATGAAGAGCACATCGTTGCGCTCGAGGTTGGTCAGTAGCGCCGCCAGGTCTTTCGGCTTTTCGAGCACCGGGCCGCTGGTCTGGCGCAGGTTGACGCCGAGCTCGGCCGCAATGATGTGGCTCAGCGTGGTCTTGCCCAGGCCTGGCGGACCGAACAGCAGCACGTGGTCCAGCGCCTCGCCGCGCTTCTTCGCCGCGCCAATGAAAATCTCGAGTTGCTCGCGCGCCTTGGCCTGGCCCACGTATTCCTGCAGCAGCTTGGGGCGCAGTGCGCGCTCGATCGCCTCTTCCTGGGGCGATGCAGGGGCCGCGGAGATCACGCGTTGGGCGGGTGCGGGGGCGAAATCGTCGGTTTGAATACTCATATCGTTTCGCGCACAAACCTCATGGCGATGTCCAAGCGTAGTATGCCGCCCCCTCGTAATTGAACTCTTTGTACGTCGCAATCACATAATCACGCTCCAGTGCATTGATCGTGTAGAAATGCGCGCCCGTGCGGGTGTTGAAGAACCTATAGATCGCCGTTGAGCTATTACCCGTGCCTGGCTGAGCATGCCACTGGGGGCCCTCATACGTGAAGTCTTGGTAGGCACCCATCACATAGTCTCGTTCTGCGCTGCTGATGGTGTAAAAATGCGCTCCTGTGCGGGTGTTGAAGAACCGATAAACGGGCCCCTGCCCAGAAGCCGCAGCAGGGTATGCATAGAAAACCGGCCCTTCGTAAATAAATTCCTTGTATGTAGCGATCACGTAGTCACGCTCTGCGCTGCTGATGGTATAGAAATGCGCGCCCGTGCGAGTATTAAAGAATCGATAGACGGCTGATCGCGGCGCAGCTGGCTGCATAGGAGCAAGCCAATCCTTTAGACGGTCGGCGTATGCACGATCAAAACGACCATATATATCGAAGGCAGGTGTTGAGCTTGCACCGCAGGTCGCTGTGCCGCCGTAAAGCGTGCCAATGACATAACCGTCTCGCCAGAGCGCGGAACCGCTGCTACCGCTTTCCGTTGTACCCTGGCTCCAAGTGACAGTGTAGTAAGCGCCTGTAGTACCACTGCAGCTGAAACTGCCCCCTGATGCGGCAGCGCAGTTGGTATAGCCTTGCAGTGCGCCGAAACTGATTTTTTGGAGATCCCCACGCGGATGATGTATCCCGACGATGGAACTGCCCATCGTCGGAGTTCTGGCATCCCAACCAGCAAAAGTCACGCCTGGCGGCGGCGCATCAACGAGCTTCATGAAAGCTGTATCGGTTTCGGAGCTTGCATAGAGCAACGTAGCCCCGTTATAGCGTCTGGCGGTAGCGCTGGAGAGCACGCGGCTGTTGCAAGTCGGAGAGCGATAGAACCAATCTGTCTGCAATGTACTGGCTGCCGTTTGTGAGGCAATGCAGTGGTTCGCGCTTAGGAAGTATGGAGCACCTGATCCGTCTCGATCATTGAGCAGCGTTCCAGTGCAAACATAGGTACTGCCGCCCTGAGTGAACAGCATACGGGCAACTGCGTTGCTCTTGCTGGCATAGGCGTCATAACAAGTGATGTCAAGATTGCAAACATCTGATTCGCCAACTTTTGACTGCACCATTTCTTCAGCCGTTGGCAGCGCCAGATTTTCGATAATTTCTGATACCACAGGTACAGATACATCCAAGCTGCTGAGAGGAGTGCCCGGCGGCAGTTCGATCTCCAGCACCACTTCAGCTGCACCGATCTCCGGACTCCACCATGTACGTGCTGCATCGCTTCGATCACCTGCATCCAAGTTGGCCTGAATACGCTGCAGTACCATTGCTCCTGCAATTTCAAATACTTGCGCCGGACGCTGCTGGTCATACACACGCAGAATTGCGCCACCCGGCAAAGTGCCTACGCGCAAACCCACGCGCAACCCTTGTGCATCGACCACACGAAAGCTAACAGCTGCCTGCCAACCGCCGGAAGGCGAGGCCTGCCAATCCAAGTAGGAATTCATTCCAGCCGCTGATTCCGTGGCCGCTACCTTGCGAGCAAGTCCCACTAGCCTCGCGCCGCTTAGTGAACCGGGAAGTTCCTTGGTTGATAGCTCTTCCCTTAACTCAACGACGCGCGGCCGAATACGCTCCGCAACAGTCAACGTCTTGATTCGAGAGGGCTCCTGTACCGCATCAATGGGCTGCACACGTGATTCGGCACGTAGCACGCCGGACTGCGCACTCTGCTCGGTACTCCCCCCACCGCAACCTGGTAACAGTGCAAGGGTGAGAATCCAGCCAACTGCGATACCCCATTTCGTCGTACGCATCGGTTCGGTCCTTTCTTGTTGATACTGTGGTGCGCGATTCACTTCGCCAGCGCCTTGAGCGCCAGCTTGATGCCTTCGCTCACGCCCACCTCCGGCGGCAGTGCCTTCAAGGCAGCGGCCGCTTCCTTGTCGTTGTAGCCCAGCGCCAGCAAAGCCTGCAGGATATCGGCCTGGGCCTCGCTGGTAGCGTGGGCATGGGCGCCCCCCATGTCGGCACCGAGCTTGCCCTTGAGCTCGAGCAGCAGGCGCTCGGCGGTTTTCTTGCCGATGCCCGGCACCTTGACCAGGCGCCCGGCCTCCTGCAGCGTGATGGCCTGCGCCAGGTCCTGTACACCCAGGCCGCTCAGGATGGACAGCGCCGTGCGCGGGCCCACGCCCGAAATCTTGATGAGTTCGCGAAAGGCAGCACGCTCGGGGGCGCTGCCAAAGCCGTACAGCAGTTGCGCATCCTCGCGCACGATGAACTGCGTGAGCAGGCTCACCCGTTCGCCGATGGCGGGCAGGTTGTAGAAGGTGCTCATGGGCACCTGCACCTCGTAGCCGACGCCGTGGCAATCCACCAGCACCTCGGGCGGGTTCTTCTCCAGCAGCTGGCCGGTCAATTTGCCTATCATTGGTGTCCTTTGTCGCCGTCCGGCGCATTCCGACGGAATTATCAACGTGATCCTGCGCCACACCTTCACCCCCCACAACAATACCCGCCTCACGCACCTGTGCGGCCCGGCCGACAGCCACCTGCGCACCATCGAGGCGGCGCTGCAGGTGAGCATCGCGCACCGGCACGAGCAGTTCAAGGTGGACGGCCCCAAGGCACGCGCCACGCAGGCGCTGGAGGTGCTGCAGGCGGTCTACGAGATGGCCGAGCGGCCCATCTCCGAAGAACACCTGCAGCTCATGCTGGTGGGAGACAGTGCCCTGGCGGCTGAAGCCGAAGGCGGCCCGGCGCTGCTGAACACCCGCCGCGCCGACCTGCGCGCGCGCACGCCCACGCAGGCCCAGTACCTGGACAACATCGCCACACACGACATCACCTTCGGCATTGGCCCTGCGGGCACCGGAAAGACCTACCTGGCCGTCGCCTGCGCGGTCGATGCGCTCGAGCGCAGCAACGTGCAGCGCATCGTGCTCACGCGCCCGGCCGTGGAGGCGGGCGAGCGTCTGGGCTTTCTGCCCGGCGACCTGGCGCAGAAGGTGGACCCGTACCTGCGCCCGCTGTACGACGCGCTCTACGATCTCATGGGCTACGACAAGGTGCAGAAGGCCTTCGAGCGCAACGCACTGGAGATCGCACCGCTGGCCTTTATGCGCGGACGCACGCTGAACAACGCCTTCGTCATCCTCGATGAAGCGCAGAACACCACGCCCGAGCAGATGAAAATGTTCCTCACGCGCATCGGTTTTGGCGCCAAGGCCGTGGTGACGGGCGACGTGAGCCAGATCGACCTGCCCAAAGGCCAGCTCAGCGGCCTGATCGACGCCGAGCGCGTGCTCAAGCGCGTCAAGGGCATCGCCATCACACGCTTCACCACTGCGGACGTGGTGCGCCACCCGCTGGTGGCGCGCATTGTGGATGCCTACGACGCCCAGCGTAGCCGCCCGGTACCACGCGCCTGAATGGATATCTATTTTTTTGATAGCTGCATGCGCTTTCTGCATAAGGGCTGGAGCCGAAAATGACCTTGAATCAACTTACCCTGTCCCTGCAGTTCGGCCGCTTTGATGGCGCCACCGCCCACCGCGCAGTGCTGCCGCGCCACAAGGTCACCCGCTGGATCCGCCACGCCCTGGCCTCGGACGCAGAAATCACCGTGCGCATCGTCGGCGAGGACGAGGGCCGCCAGCTCAACCGCGACTACCGGCACAAGGACTACGCCACCAACGTGCTGACCTTCGATTACACACAGGAGCCGCTGGTGACCGCCGACCTGGTGCTTTGCGCCCCGGTGGTCGAGCGCGAGGCACGCGAGCAGAACAAGAGCGTGGAAGAGCACTACGCCCACCTGCTGGTGCATGGCACGCTGCACGCGCAAGGTTGGGACCATGAAACCAGCGACGAAGACGCCCTGGAGATGGAGGCGTATGAAACGGCCATCCTCCAGGAGCTGGGTTTTGCCGATCCCTACGCCCGTTAAAGCCCTCGGTTCACCGCCAGCCATCACACTTTCGGCAAAGCAATGCCAACTTTTTCGGCGCCAATCAGGGCCAATTTTCCGCCGATCTCCACCTAAGATGACAGGAATGATGCCAGGCCACTTTTCAGGCTTGGCCTTGGAGAAGAAGCCTTGGAAACCGCCTTGCTGCTCACCGCCGCCTTCATCGCCGGCGCCCTCAATGCCGTTGCCGGGGGCGGCAGCTTTCTGACGCTGCCCGCACTCGTCTTCACCGGCATGCCGCCCGTGGCGGCCAACGCCACGGGCACGGTGGCGCTGCTACCAGGCTACTTCGCTGGCGCCTGGGGCTTCCGGGAGGACATGCAGTCCCCGCCCGGCCTCTCGATGCGCGCCGTGGTGCTGCTCTCGCTCATCGGCGGCTCGGCGGGCGCCGCGCTGCTGCTGGTCACGCCCGACGCCACCTTCCGGCGCGTCGTGCCCTGGCTGCTGCTGGCGGCCACCGCCATGTTCGCCTTCGGCCCCAGGCTGCGCCAATGGGCGGGCGCATCAAGCCACGGCCAGGCCACGCCGTGGAAGGCCGCGCTCGGCATGCTGGCGGTGGCGGCCTACGGCGGCTACTTCAACGGCGGACTGGGCATCCTGCTGCTGGCCCTGTTCGGCCTGCTGGGGCAGACGCAGCTCAACGCCATGAACGGCATGAAGAACCTCGTCTCCGCCCTGCTCACCGCCATCGCCGTGGCGATCTACGCGTCGGGCGGCATCGTGCACTGGCCGCAGGCACTGATGATGATGGTGGCTGCCACGGCGGGCGGTTACGGCGGTGCGCGCGTGGCACGCAAGCTGCCCGCGAACGTGCTGCGCTGGGGCATCGTGGCCACGGGTCTGGTGATGGCGGCGGTTTTCTTCTGGCGGCAGTGAGCAGCGACGAAGCGCACTCCCCCAGCCCCGGGCGCGCGAACGAACGCGCGCTCTGGGCCATGCTGCTCACGCTGCTCAGCGGCTTCGCGCTTAGCCAGGCCTTCCGCACCACCACCGCCATCCTGGCCCAGGGGCTGACGGCGGACTTCGGGCTCTCGGCCCAGTCGCTCGGCGCCTTCGCCGGACTCTTCGGCCTCTCCTTCGGCGTGGCGCAGTTGCTGATGGGCGTGGCGCTGGACCTGTACGGCCTGCGCCGCACCGTGCTGACCGCCTTTCCGCTGGCGATTGCCGGGGCCGCGCTCTCCGCCCTGGCGCCCGATTACGCCTGGCTGATGGTGGGGCAGCTGCTGATCGGCGTGGGCTGCTCACCGGCATTCCTGGCCTGCACGCTGTTCATTGCGCGGCACTTTCCGGCCGATCGTTTTGCCTTCTTCTCGGGCATGGGCATGGGCGTCGGCGGGCTGGGCCTGCTGTTCACCGGCACCCCGTTGGCGTGGCTGGTGCAGTACGGCGGTGGCTGGCGCACCGGCTACGCGGTACTGGCGGCCCTGAGCGCGCTATCGTGGCTGCTGATCTATCTGCGCGTGCACGAGCCCGCGCCGCGGGTTCCGCCCCCGGCCGGGCGCGAAACCTGGGGCCAGGCGCTGCGGCGCTTTGCCGAACTGCTGACCCTCCCCCACACCTGGGGCATCCTGGTGCTGGGCATGTCGGGCTACGCCGCCTTCCTGTCGCTGCGCGGCCTGTGGCTGGCGCCGCTGCTGATGGACCGCTACCAGCTCTCGCTGCTGGACAGCGGCAACGTCGCGCTCGCCCTCTCGCTCATCGCGCTGTTCGCGCCCGGCCTGTCGGGCCGGCTGGACCCGGGCGCCGCCCGCCGCCGGCCGTGGATCGCCAACATCTCGCTGCTGATGGCCGCGCTGTTCGCGGCCCTGGCGCTGCTGCAGCACGCAGCGGCCAGCGTGGCGCTGATCCTGCTGATGGGCCTGCTGTCGGGTTACGGCGTGCTGCAGTACGCCGACGTGCGCGCCTCCTACCCGGCCACGCTGACAGGCCGCGCCCTCTCGGCCTTCACCATGGCCATGTTCCTGGGCGTGGCGCTGATGCAATGGTTCACCGGCATCGTCGCCACCTGGGCCCAGCAGCATGGCACAGACCCGCACACCGCCGTCATGCTGGCCATTGCTGGCTGGCTGGCGCTGGCTTCGCTGGCGTTTCGGGTGCTGCCTGTGTCGCCATTGCTGGTCAACCAAAAATAAGCAAGAACCAAGCTCAGCGCTTATCTATCAAGCGCCAAAAGCTATCATTTTTGAATCAAACCCTGGCAGGTTCCATGCGCATCGGAATCGTCACCGGCCCGTCGTTGACCAGGTGCACCTGCATATCGGCCGCGAACTGGCCCGTCTGCACCACGGGGTGCGCGGCGCGCGCCCGCTCCACCAGATAGTTGTACAGGCGACGCCCTTCGTCCGGCGCTGCGGCTTGGCTGAAGCCGGGGCGGTTGCCGCCCGAGGTGTCGGCAGCCAGCGTGAACTGGCTGACCAGCAGCAGGCCGCCTCCGATGTCCTGCACACTCTTGTTCATTTTTCCGGCGTCGTCGCTGAAGATGCGCAGCTTGAGAATCTTGGCCAGCAGCCTGTCGGCCTCGGCTTCGCTGTCGCCACGCTCGGCGCACACCAGCACCAGCAGGCCCGAGTCGATGGCGCCCACGGTGGTGCCCTCCACCTCCACGCGCGCCTGGCGCACCCGTTGCAATAGCGCGATCATGCGACACCCTTCGGGTCATCGAAATGGGCTTCCACGTCAGTCGGCAGCAGTTCAATGGTCGCGCGCAGGCCAGGCACGGCATCCATCAGGGCGCGCTCGACCTGGCCGCGCAGTTCAGCGGCGTGGTGCAGGGTCCAGTCGGCCGGCATGTGCATGTGCATATCGACATAGCGGCGCTGACCGGCACGGCGCGTGGATACATGGTCGAAGCGCAATGCACCCGGCGGCTGGCCTTGCACGAAGCCTTGCAGTGTGGCGTCGATGGTGGCCTGTACGTCGGGCTCCACGGCCTCGTCCATCAGTCCCTGGCTCGAGCGCCAGACCAGCTGCACGCCTTCCTTCAGGATGTTGAGTGCCACGATGATGGCCGCCACCGCATCCAGCCAAAGCCAGCCCGTGAGTGCCGCCCCCACCAGCCCTATCAGCACACCGGCCGAGGTCCAGACATCGGTGACCAGGTGGCGCGCATCGGCTTCCAGCGCGATGGAGCGGTGTTCACGCGCGGTGCGGAACATCACCCAGGCCAGCAGGCCGTTGAGCGCAGAACTGACGATCGAAAGTCCCAGGCCCCAGCCCACCTGCTCCAGCGGTTGCGGGTCCAGCAGCCGGTGTACGGCCGCCCACATGATGCCCGCCGACACCCCCACGATGAGGATGCCCTCGAAGCCCGAGGAAAAGTACTCGGCCTTGTGGTGGCCGTAGGGGTGGTTGTCGTCGGCAGGCAGCTGCGCCACCGTCACCATGGCCAGTGCGAACACTGCGCTGGCGAGATTGACGAAGGACTCCATGGCATCCGACAACAGGCCCACCGATCCGGTGACATACCAGGCCAGCGTTTTGAGCGCGATGGTGATCACGGCCACGCAGACCGACGTCCACAGCAGGTTGCGGGGCGTGAGCCAGGGGCGGGGCGAAGAAGCAGTGGAAGACATGGCCCCGGATTACACCAGACTGGCCGTACACCCCGTGCCAGAATCCGGCCATGAACAGGGCATGGCAACTCCGCACCGCCGCCGCGCTGGCGTGGACACTGGCCGCCGGCAGCGGCACCGGGTGGCTGGCGCACGCGCGGCTGCAGCAGTTGCAGGCAGCCTTCGAGACCGACGCGCGCATCGTCCACCGCCTGCTGAGCCAACGCGCAGTGCAGCACGACGCCATCCTCTCCACCCTGGCGCTGCTGCAGCCCGCCGAGACCGGCCTTGGCAACGCCGATGCCGCGCTGCCGCGCCTGCCCTCGGTGTACCCACAGATCCTCGACGTGCTGCGCCGCCCGGCCGATGGCGCCTGGCCCGCCGCCGCGCCGGGGCTCGACGCCGCCGAGGCAGCCTCGCGTACCGCCGGCCACGCCGCGCTGGCCCGGCCCGACCTCGCTGCCGGGCGCTACCACCTGGTGCTGGCCAGCACGCCGGCCAGCTACGCGCTGCACATCGACCTGCACGCCACCGTGCCGCAGGGCGAATGGCCCATGGACCGCGCCGCCAGCCCGGTGCGCGTGACGCTGGAGCACGCCGGCCAGGCCTTCACCATCCAGAGCGGCCGCACGCCGGAGCGGGGCTGGGCCTACGGATTTCGCAAGACCCTGGCCTCACCGAGCCAGCCGCTCGATGTCGTGGCACGGCGCGTGGTCGGTTGGGACGAGCTGCCCTGGTTCGCCATGCTGGGCTGGTGCGCGGCCACCGCCGCCGCCGCCGTGGCCATGCGCATGCTGTGGCGCCACCGCGTGGCGCGCCGGCGTGCCGAGGAGTTGCTGCGCCTGGGCCAGGTGGCGCGCCTGAACACCCTGGGCGAGCTCGCCGCCGGCATGGCGCACGAGCTCAACCAGCCCCTCACCGCGCTGCTGTCTGGCACCCAGGCCGCGCAGCGCCTGCTGGGCGACGACCCGCCCGACCTGGAGACCGCGCGCACCGCCATGGCGCGCGCCGTGGAGCAGGCGCGCCGCGCCTCCGACGTGGTGGGCCGGCTACGCCGCCTGGTCGAGCGCCCCGACCTTGCCGGCCAGGCGCAGCCGCTACAGCTGCCCGCCGCCGTGCACGACGCGCTGCACCTGCTGGAACCCGAATGCCGCGCCCGCGCCGTGGTGCCCGAGGTGCACGCCGAGCCCAACCTGCCCGCCGTGCTCGCCGAGCCCGTGGCGCTGCAGCAGATCGTACACAACCTCGTGGTGAACGCGCTGCAGGCGCTGGAACAGGTGCCTGCCGCCGAGCGCCGGCTGGAACTGCACCTCACCGCGCCCACCCCCGGCCAGGTGCAGCTCACCGTGCGCGACCACGGCCCGGGCATCCCGCCCGAGGCGCGCGAGCGCCTGTTCGAGCCCTTCTTCACCACGCGCGCAGGCGGCCTCGGCCTGGGCCTGCCGCTGTGCGAAAGCCTGGCCCAGGCCATGGGCGCCAGCCTCCAGCTCGCCCCCGGCCACGGCCGGGGCGCGGCCTTCGTGCTCCGCCTGCCCGCCGCCACCTCCAAACCATGAACGACAGCGCCCCGTCCCTCTCGCCCCTCATCCACCTCGTGGACGACGACGCCGCCGTGCGCGAGGGCCTGGCCCTGCTCATCGCCACCGTGGGCCTGCGCGTGCAGGCCTGGGCCGACCCGCAGGCCTTCCTGGCCGGGTTCGACCGCGCCAGCATCGGCGCCATCGTGCTCGACGTGCGCATGCCCGGCACCAGCGGCCTGGCCGTGCTGGAGCTGCTCCAGGCCCAGGGCGTGGACCAGCCCGTGGTCCTGCTCACTGGCCACGGCACGGTGGACATGTGCCGCCGCGCCTTCAAGGCCGGCGCGGCCGAGTTCCTCGAAAAGCCCGTGCACGACGAGGTGCTCATCGAGGCCCTGCAGAACGCCGTGCGCCAGCATGTGCGCTCGCGCGAGCGCCACCATGCCGACCAGCAGGCACGCGAACGCCACGCCCAGCTTTCGGCGCGCGAGCGCGAAGTGCTGGGCCTGATCGTCGAAGGGCTGACGAACAAGGAGATCGGCCGCGCGCTCGCCCTCTCGCCCCGCACCGTGGAAACGCACCGCGCCAACCTGTTCGCCAAGCTGGGCGTGGACTCGCTGGCCCAGCTGATCCGGCGCTACGCCGCGCTCGTAGATACCCACCCAGACCCGTGAAACACTGTTGACTTCACCAGTGGCCGCCGCGCAAGGGCCGCCCCGCCGCGCTGGTGGCGTCCCCCTTCCGCATCGCGCAGCGATGCGAGAGAGAAGCAACCGTCTTGAAAGTCAAGCGCGATGCAGGGCTGGATTCCAGGGGGTGCCGTGTTTAGCGATCGCGTTGAGCATGGTCAGCAGCTTGCGC
>JAANMV010000938.1_pt1 | contig 34338 bp, 25 predicted proteins | sample 7279661 | NCBI WGS metagenome assembly JAANMV01 (sample SAMN14094540, study PRJNA606508) | bioreactor metagenome | isolation source: A lab-scale SPAN reactor treating ammonium-rich wastewater day 121 | place: Ireland: Galway | collected 2017-05-16
CCCGGTTTTCCTGCGTGCTCGTCGGCTGGATTGGTGCGCGTGCCGGTCTTCCTGGGTCCTCGGTGGCGAGGGTCGGCGGTGCCCGATTGCCGACTGCCGATTGCCGCGCGCGTGCGCGCCTCTGCGCGGGCCTGCTGTTGTCCGGCCGCTGGCTCCTGGCGACGGAAAACGCTGGGACAGGTACAAGTAACGCCCGGCGAGAACGGCGCCCGCCGGGCGTTATTGTACCAGTCCCGGTTTTCCTGCGTACTCGTCGGCGAGGGGTTGCGCTGCGAGTTGTCCCCTGCCTTTAGAACGGGAACAGTGTTTCCCTCATCTCCTCCGTCAGCGGCGCGCCGTACTCGCAGACCTCGAAGGCTTCGGCGGTCTGCACGGCGGCGCCGCGGTCCGGGCCGTAACGGGCGATGAGCTGTTCGCGGAAGCGCTCGGCGGTCTGGTGGGAGCGGTTGCGGACGCGCTCGCGGACCCAGGCGCGGCGGTCGGCGTCGCTCTCCGGGACGGTCGTGCCGCGGGCCAGCCACTCGTAGACCTGCGAGGCGTGCTCGTGGAGCATGTCGCCCTTCGGCTCGATCACCGCGTCGATGTCGACCACCACGTCGGCGGCGAACGGCAGGGGCTTTTGGAACGAGTCCTCGGTGTACAGGATGACTGGGTTCTTGACCATGTGCGGGGTGGTGGCGCAGATGTTGGGCACGGTCACCAGGTAGGACGCGTCCTGGACAAGCTGCCCGGTGTAGCGGTGGTCCGGGTGATAGTCCCACGGGCGGTGCGTCAGCAGCAGGTCTGGCGCGAACTCGCGGATGACGCGGATGAAGCGGAAGCGCAGCTCCAGGGACGGGATCAGCTCCCCGTCGTGAGTGTCCAAGGTGAGGTACCGGATGCCGATCACCTCGCCGGCGGCCCGCGCCTCGGCGGCGCGGCGCTGGGCCAGCACGCCGCCGCCCTGGAGATGGTGCCCGGCGTCGCCGTTGGTGGCGCTGACGAACAGCACCTCGTGCCCGCGGTCGTGCCACAGCTTGGCGCACCCGCCGGCGCGGAAGTCGCAGTCGTCGGGATGCGCGCCGATCATCATCACCCGCACCGGCCTCTCGCCGGGCGGCAGCTCGGCATCGGCCCGTCGGCCGGTCAGGGCCACGCTACCGGGGGAATCCGCCATGTCGTTCTCCGCCCACCGGTACGACGGAGCGCGCCCGGCTCCTCCGGAGGAACCGCGCCGTGGCGGCGGAACACCGGCCCCGTCCGGAGGTGGCAATGAGCGACGTGCAGCGGATCCTGATGATTGGCGCCGGGGGCATGGCCAAGGGGTGGCTGAGGCGGTTCATGCCGAACTTCACCGACCGCTGCCGGGTGGTCGGGCTGGTCGACGTGAACGAGGAGGCGCTGCAGGACAGCGGCGACTTCCTGGAGCTGCCGGCCGAGCGCCGCTTCGCCGACACCCGCCGCGCGCTTGACGCCGTCGAGGCCGACGCCGCCTTCATCGTCGTTCCGCCCGCGTTCCACACGCCGCTCACCGTGGCCTGCCTCGAAGCCGGGCTGGACGTGCTCTGCGAAAAGCCCATCTCGGACACTTGGGACGGCTGTCTGGAGATGCTGGCGGCCAAACGCCGGACGGGCCGCAAAGTGCAGATCATCCAGAACTACCGCGACACGCCGCGGATCCAGACCGTCCGGTCGGTGCTCAGCGACGGCCGGCTGGGCGCGCTGCACTACCTCTACGGCCGGTTCGCCGCCGATTACCGGGTCCGCGGCGCGTGGGGCATGTGGCGGCACTCGCTCAAGCACTCGCTGCTGCTGGAAGGCGCGGTCCACCATTTCGACCAGCTCCGGCACCTGTCCGGCGGCGACTGTCGGACCATCGCCGGGTTCGACTGGAACCCCACCGGCTCCAGCTTCGACCACGAGTCGTCGGCCCTGTTCGTGATGCTCATGGACGGCGACGTGCGCGCGGTCTACGAGGGCAACAACAGCGAGGGCGGCTGGCAGAACTCCTGGCACCGCGAGTACTACCGGGCCGAGTGCCAGGCCGGCGCGGTGCTGGTCGACAGCGACGACCGGGTACGGGTCCTGGAGCACGAACCGCCCAGCGGCCTCCGGGAGACGGTCCTGGAACCTGTCCAAACGGCCTGGCCGGACGGCCACAGCGTGCAGATCGACCGGTTCCTGACCTGGCGCGACGGCGGCCCCGAACCGCCTACGGTGTTGGAGGACAACCTGAAGAGCGCGGCCATGCTGTTCGCCGCGATCCGCGCCTCGGAGACCGGCCTGGTGGTCGACGTGGCGGCGATGGCGGCGCAGGCCGGAGAGCCTCAGTAGGCTGGAGACTACTTCGCGACGAGGTCCTGGAGCACCAACACCTCCATGCCGGAGACCCGCCGGAAGTGGGTGTCGTTGGTCAAGAAGTGCGTGCAGCCCTCCGTCAGAGCGACGGCGGCATGGATGGCGTCCGGTGTTCGCAGGCCACACTCCGCCCGCAACCGGGCCGCGGCGCGGAAGGCGGTTCTGCAGACCGGGAGAAGCGCCAGTTCGCTGCCAAGGAGTAGGCTCTCATAGGCGTGTTCGGCCGCATGGTTGCCGTCACGGAGTGGCTTGGTCAAGGCCTCCAGAAGCGTCAGTTCACTGGTGGCCACCGCCAGTTCCCGCCGGCGAACCGCCTCCCAGAAGTCGTCCAGGGCGGTGGCAAAGCGGGGCACGCGCTCAACGCTGTAGATGACCACCGATGTGTCGAGGTAGACGAGCGAACCCGCAGGCAGGCTTACCTGTCCCACCCGTCGCGCTCCTCGTTCAGGTACCGGTCGATGTCCGCCGCGCTGGCGAACTGGCGCGCTTCGGGAGGGAGAGAGGCCAGGATGTCCGCTGCCGGCCGCCTTGCAGTAGGATCGGCGTCGGCCGCCGGGACGACCAGCACGTCCACCTCGTCCCCGGCTACCAGTTCCGGCGACTTCACCTCGACGATGCCGCCGGCACGGACCGTGGTACGAGCCCTGATCGCCCGGTAAGAGCGCGTTCCGCGGGTGGAGTGGTTCACATCTCGTCCGGTTGACTTGCCCATGGTCGGTCTCGCCGCGCGCGCCGCGCTCTGACGATGATTGTAGCACGCGACGGGCAGGTCAGTCTGAATCAAGCGGCATGGCTTGCCCAAAAGGAAACCGGCCCGTGTCCGGGCCGGTTGGATAGCGGGGGCAGGATTCGAACCTGCGACCTGCGGGTTATGAGCCCGCCGAGCTACCAGACTGCTCCACCCCGCGATGCTGACGGCAGTCTAACACGCCTGCGCGGGCCTGTCAACTCCGCTTCCCAAGCCGTGCGGCGGGGCGGCGCGGGCGTTGACAGGAGGCGCCCTGGGCGCTATACTGAGTCTTTGCTCAGTCACGGCTTGACCAGGTTTGCCAGGGAGGCCTCCGTGCGGAAGAAGAACGATTACGAGCTGATCGCCGAAAACGGCGGGAAGTACGCTCTGGTGATGGGGGTCACGCGGCGCGCCAAGCAGCTCAACGACGGGGCCCGGCCGCTGATCGAGCGGTCCGCGCTGAACAACGTGGCCACCTCGATCGAGGAAGTCGCCCAGGCCCGGTTGAAGATCGTCCCGCCGGAGTTGCCCTCGAAGCAGGCGCCGCTCAAGCCGCTGCCGCTCCCGCCGCGTTCCAGCGATGCCTGACAAGCCCGACTACTACGAAGTACTCGGCGTCCCCCGCGACGCCGACCAGGACACCATCAAGAAGGCGTTCCGCAAGTTGGCGCGGGAGCACCACCCCGACGTCAACCCCGGCGACGACGGCGCCTCGGACCGGTTCAAGCGCCTCGGCGAAGCCTACGCCGTGCTCGGCGATCCCGAGAAGCGGGCGCACTACGACCGGTACGGCCACGCGCTGGAGAACGGCGGGTTCTACGGCGGCGACGTCAACTTCGAGATGTTCGGCGATTTGGCCGGCATCTTCCAGTCCTTCTTCGGCGGCCAGATGGGCGGGTACCAGCGCCAGCGGCAGGGCCCGCGGGCCGGCGATTCGCTGGTCATGGCCATCGAGATCGAGCTCCGCGACGTGGTCGAGGGGGTCGAGAAGGAAGTCTCCTACCGGCGGCAGACGACCTGCCCCATCTGTTTCGGCACCGGCGCCGGCGAGGGCTCGTCGCCCGAGCGTTGCCCGACCTGCGATGGGCACGGCCAGGTGCGGCAGCAGCGGCGGACCATGTTCGGCATGGCGGCGGTCCTGACCACCTGTCCCGAGTGCCGCGGCCAGGGCCAGATCATCCGCAAGCCGTGCACCCGGTGCAAGGGCGAGGGGCGCGTCGAGGAGACGGTCGAGCGGACCGTCAAGGTCCCGGCGGGCATCGAGGACGGGATGCGGCTGCGCGTTTCGAGCGGCGGCGACGCCGGCTATCAGGGCGGCCCGGCCGGCGATCTGCACCTCCAGGTTCACGTCCGTCCGCACCAGGTCTTCCAGCGCGACGGCATGCACATCTTCTGCGAGGTGCCGGTCAGCTTCGCCCAGGCCGCCCTGGGTGACACGCTCGAGGTGCCCGGTCTGGTCTCGGAGCAGAAGCTGTCGATCCCGGCCGGGACGCAGACGGGGCAGACCTTTCGGATCGGCGGGGCGGGGGTGCCGTCGGCCAGGCAGACGCAGTTCCGCGGCGATCAGTTCGTGACCGTGAAGGTGGTCACGCCGACCAAGCTGAGCGCCGAGCAGAAGGAGCTGCTGTTCCGCTTCGCCCACGCCGGCGGTGAGAAGAATCTCGAGCCCGAGGAGAAAGGCTTCTTCGAGAGAATCGTGGAAGCTCTCAGGCGGAAGTAAGCACCATGGCGACGACCAGCTACAAGTTCGTGCGGCTGATCCGCACGCCGTCGTCGGAAGTCTATCTGCTGTGGGACGGCATCGACCGGGTCGGCCAGGCGGACATCCACTACTGCGAGGGCTTCGTCCACTGCACCATTCTGGTCGAGGAGAGCCTGAGCCGCGACGAGATCGACGCCATCGTCAATCAACTCGACGAGGACGTGGTCTCCAGCTACCTCCCCGGCTTCGAGCGCGACGACTTCTTCGTCAACGTTTTCAGCGGCGAGGAGCTGCTGAGCTACTCCGACACCGAAGACGATGACGATGGCGACACGGAGGACGAGTAGCCTCAGTCCGCGGTCCGGATGTGGAGTTGGCCGGCGAGTTGTCGGCCGGGCAGGAACAGCCTGACCTCGGCCAGGCGGTCCGACAGCGGCAGGTTCGCAAATGCGTTGAGGGGAACCACCAGCTCCGCCGCGCCGTCGTTCGCCTGGCAGGCCAACTGCCGCTTCGCACGCTCGCGGAAGTACGGTCCGGCGGTAACCCAATCCCCTGACGCCGGCCCGGCCGGGTGTGCCGTGAACCGGGCGCGGTACGGCTCGCCGTCGGCCGTGGGCGGCAGCAGCTCGGCGTCGATGCGCTCCTTCACCGGGCAAGGCCAGGTCGCCGGCGGCGCGGCCAGCTCGAAGGCGGCCGGCATCGTGTCCAGCGTGGGCCGCTGGAGCGGCGCGCCGCCACAGTCCCAGGCCGCCGTGACGGGCACGCCCAACTCGCGCACCGTGCCGTCGGTGGTCCAGGCGATCGGCGCCGTCCGCCCCTCGCCGGCGAACAGGTGGCCCTCCACGCCCTCCGGCATCTCCACCTCGCCCTGCGGGACGGTGCCGGCCAGCACCGCGTTGAGCATGGCCAGGGCGGCGCCGTGCGGGGTCAGGCTGCCATCGTGCTGCCAGATGGTCATGTAGGACCGGGCGCCCGGCGGCGTGCCGGGGAAGCGGGCGTCGTACCGGAACCACTTCCCGGCCCGGCCCCAGGACAGTGACCGGATGCCCCACTCCAAGTACCGGAAGTTGGTATCCGTCACCCGGTCGCGCTCCGGCGGCGACTGCACTTCGACCGCCGACCAGCCTGTGTCCATCGGCGTGACCGGCCCGAAGTCCACGGTCCACAGTGGCTTGCCGAGCCGTTGCGCCTCGTCGCGCCGCAGCTTGCCCACGTCGCGATTGAACTGGCCGATGTAGGTGTACAGGCCGTCGAACACGTCGGTGCCACAGGCGGCGGTGACCTGCTCGTACCAGCCGGGCCGGGTGCCGGTGTGCGCGAACACCACGGCCTCGGGGTCAACCTGCTTGATGACCCGGTCGCTGGCGGCCAGGAGCCGGGCGTAGTCCTCCGCGGAGTAGCTGTTGGTGCCGCCGTCCGGCTCGTCCATGATCAGCCAGTGGTGGACGTCGTTGTGATAGTGCTCGACGGTGCGGTGGACGAACTCGGACCAGTCGTCCAGCCGGAACCACCCCAGCGGGTGCTTGATCCACTGTCCCTCGCCCGGCTTCGGCTGCAACACCCAGCGGGGGATGGAGCTGCGGGTCGTGTCGAGGTCGCCGATCAGGTGGATGCCGAACTCTCGGGCCAGCGCCAGGTCGTCGTCGTGGAACACGAACCGGCCGCGTTCCGGCTCGACATTGGTCCACTCGGCGAAGTGCCCGGCGCTGCTAAGGGTGTTGGTCCAATGGAAGCCGGCGCTGGCCATGGCCGCGAAGCAGTCGTGGCAGTGGGAGGCGTACAGGCCAATGGGTCCGTCGCGGCGGCCGCGGGCTCGCGGCACCACGGTCAGGCAGGCCTGGCCCGAGTACGGTGGCTCGCCGTCTTGGCTGACCCGGTACGCCACGCGCCGGAAGCCGGGAGGCAGTAGGCCGTCATACAGTGCCCGCCGAGTGGTGTGGTCGGCGGACACGGTGGCGGTGAAACCGTCTCGCTCCAGCGCCCGGCCCAGGGGCGTCGTGGACCAGATAGGAGACGGTCACCGGCGACGAGACGTGCCGGGCGCGCAACTCCCAGGTCAGGGCCACCGGCTCTCCCTCGCGCCAGATTCGTCCGGCCCGCCCGGCGGACAGGCCGACATCCACCGCCGGATCGTCGGCCGCGGGCTGGTCGGCGCGCGCGACGGAGCAGGCGTCGAGCCACACGGTGCGCGGGCCATCGGCCTCCAGGGACAGGTTGAAGGCCCCCTCGCCGCAGTCGCCTCCAGCGTGGCGGTGAGTGGTCGCCAGCCCGGCGAGGCGGGCACGTCGCTCCGTTCCGCCCGTCCGCCGATGCCCAGCCCGGCGGTGACCGGTCCGTCGGAGCGCGCTTGGCACGAGATGGTGTAGCGCTCGCCTTCGGCCACCCGGAACGGCGCCGAGGCCAGGCCGCCGCAGACCTGCCAGACCTGCACCAGCGGGGCGCGGCGATTGCGCATCAGGTCCAGGTGCAGGCACCGCTCACCGTCGAACGGCCGGTCCTCGTCGTAGTGCTCTTCGGTCAGCGCCCACTGGCTCTGGTACGCGGCGTGCCAGCCCTGGGTCGTGCCCACCTCGAAGCTCGGGTTGAGCACCAGGTTGCCGTCATCGTCGGCGCGCGGCCCGGGCTGGACGGCCTGCTGATCGGTGCGGGTCAGCCGGGTGGTTCCGCCTTCGGTGACGGCCGCGTCCGCCGGGTCCTGGGTGACCAGGATGGTGTCCAGGATCACCCGGCCGGGCTCGGTGCACTCGACGGTGGTAGTGACCTCGCGCGGCGGCTGCGTGGGCGTGACGGTCCGCGGCAGCCAGTTGTGCTTGCCCGAGTAGTCCTGCTCCGGGTAGCGCAGGCTGGCCGATCCGTCGCCCAGGCGGGCGGTCAGGATCCGCGTGCGCGGCCCGCCGTCGCCGCAGTAGCCGCAGACGAAGACCTTGGTGGGACCGGCGCCGGCGGGCAGTGCAGCGGCGCGGTCAGCGTGGCGCGGAATGGCGCGTCACCGATGTGGTAGGCGAACCGGTCGCCGACGTAGCTGCCCAGCGGGTTATTGCCCACGGTGAAGGTGTCCAGCCGGCAGTCCTCGGCCTCGATAAACTGTCGGAACGGCTCGTCCCCGTGCGCCGCGAGAGCGCCGAGAAGCCACAGAACGCTGACCATCTGGAGCCGTGCCGGCATCGTGTCTCCTCCTCTCGGCCATTCGTCGCCCGCTCAGCCCTGGCCTTCTGTCGGCAGGAGGCGGGGCTCATCGAGCCAAGCCAACCAGTGGAGCGACGGCGTGCGACACCCCAACATCCTGATCCTGTACACCGACCAGCAGCGCTGGGACGCGCTGGGCGCCAACGGCAACTCCGAGATTCTCACCCCACACCTCGACCGGTTGGCCGGAGAGGGCGTCAACTTCGACCACTGTTTCGTGCAGAACCCGGTCTGCATGCCGAGCCGGGTCAGCTTCCTGACCGGCCGGTACCCGTCGTCGCTGCGCATTACGCACATGGGCGTGCCGGTGCCGCCGGACACGGTCGCCCTGTCCGGGATGCTGGGAGCGCACGGCTACCGGTGCGCGAACATCGGCAAGCTGCACTTCTTGCCGCACTCGAACCGCGACCACCGCGAGGTGCACCCGGCCTACGGCTTCCATCATCTGGAGGTCTCCGATGAGCCGGGCGTGTACGAGGACGCCTACCGCGCCTGGGTCCGCCGCGTGGCCCCGGACCAGCTCGACCTGATCAGCGTGGGCCTGCCGCCCTGTACCGCCAACTGGTACCGGACTATGCGCTGGGAGGACCCGGTGCGGCATCCCGATCCCGAGCGCTACAAGGGCCAGGGCGCGGTGCCCGCCGTCTGCCGGAACGGGGTCACCCACACCGCCTTCGTGGCCGACCAGACCATCGAGTTCCTCCGCCGCGAGCACGTCGAGCCGTTTCTGTGCATCGCCGGGTTCTACTCGCCGCACAGCCCGTGGGTGGTGCCGCAGCAGTACCTGGACCGCTACGACCCGAGCAGCCTGTCACTGCCCGACTACCCGCCGGAGATCGAGGCGGAGCGGGCGTCGAAGGAACTGACCGACGAGCACTTGCGCTCGGTGCGGCACGGCTACTACGCCATGGTCAGCGAGGTCGACGACCACGTCGGGCGCATCCTGGCCGCGCTGGCGGAGAGCGGCCGGGCCGAGGAGACCATCGTCGTGTTCACCTCCGACCACGGCGAGTGGTTGGGCGAGCACCTGATGTTCGGCAAGGGCTATCCCGGCCACGACTCGGTCAGTCGCGTGCCGTTGCTGGTGCGCTGGCCCGGCGGCATCTCCAACCCGCGCACGGTCGACGGGCTGGTCGAAGCGGTGGACGTGGTGCCGACGCTGCTGGAATGCTGCGGTCTGCCCGTCCCGCCCGAGGTGCAGGGCCGGTCGCTGGCCGGGGTGCTGACCGGCGATGGCCAAGCAGACCGCGAGGACACGCTGATCGAGTTCACCGGCTCCAAGATTCTGCGGACCGACACCTGGCGCTACATCCTCCACGCCGACGGCCGCGAGCACCTGTACGACCTGACCGCGCCATACGGCGAGTACCGGGACGTGGCCGCCGAGGCGGACCGGGCCGGCATGCTGTCCGGCCTGCGCCACCGGCTGGCGACGCGCATGGTCGCCATGGAGCAGCCCCGGCCGCGGGTCTGGCCGTATTGAGCGCCTGATGAGCACCACCGCCAACCCGCTGTCGCTCCTGTTCCTTGGCGCTTGCGTCGCCGTGCACGCGGACCAGACCGAGCCGTTCTTCCGCACGGTCGTGGCGCCCATCTCGCCGCGCTACGCCGGGCAGTGGAACGTGGCCATGACTGAGCTGTTCGACGGTGAGGTCCTGGCCGTCTGGGAAGCGGGCGACACCGAGACGAAGACCGCCAACGTGATCCTCTCGTCCCGCTCCGGCGACGGCGGGCGGACCTGGTCGCCGTCGTCTGAGTTCCTGTCCGAACCCGATCGGCGGCTGACGCCCGGTGGTTTCCGCCGGTACCAGGACCGGCTGTGGTTCTTCTACACCGACCTGCCGGTGGGCGGGACGGGGGAGCACCGCATCCTACGCCGTTCCGTGGACGAGCCGGACGGGAAACTGGGCGAGCCGCAGGAGATCCGCCGGCACCAGTGGATGTGCGCCATGCAGCCGCTAATCCTGTCGGACGGTCCGCTGGCCCTGCCGGTCTACCACACCGTTCGCCAGGCGGATGGCGAGGCGACGTCGGTCTCACGGCTGCTGCTGACTGCGGACGGAACCACCTGGCACGAAGGCGGCGCGATCAGGAGCGACACGCCCCACGGAGCTATGGAGCCGGCGGTGGTCGAGCTGCCGTCCGGTGGGCTGCTGTGCGCGATCCGCACCTCGGGCACCGCGGCGCTGATGATCTGCCGGTCGGACGATGCCGGCGAGACCTGGTCGGAGCTGGCGCCGAGCGGATTGGAGTCCCCCGAATCCATCGCTCGGCTGCTGCGCCTCAACGACGGCAGCGTCCTGGTGGTGTGGAATGGCCTGGCTTCGCGGAGCCAGGGCCCGCGCAACGTGCTGACCGCGGCCAGATCGACCGACGGTGGCCGGACCTGGCCGCAACGGCGTGACCTGCTGCGGGCTCCGGAGGGGCTGTACAGCAACCACGGCGTGGCGCAGTTGACCGACGGGCGCGTGCTGGTGGCCTGCCAGAGCTACCACCGCGACGCCGCGCGCGCGCCGCGGCGGGGTGGGGTGGACGAGGTGCTGGCGGTCGGCTTCACCCCGGACTGGCTGGCCGCTCAGGAAGAGCGCTGACGCAGTGCCTCGTACAGGATCGCTCCGGCGGCCACGGTGACGTTCAGCGAGCTGCACCCGCCGTGAACGGGCAGGCGGACGGTGGCGTCGCAAACCGCCAGCAGCTCGTCGCTCAAACCGGTGCTCTCGTTGCCCAGGACGATGGCCACCTCGCCGCGGAGATCGACCGACCAGCAGGTCCGCTCGGTGTGGGCCGAGGTGCCGACGACCCGCACCCCGGCGGCGCGCAGGCGCGACAGTTCGGCGGGCAGGGCGCCGGTCAGACAGACCGGTTGGCGGAGGATGCTGCCGGTCGAGCTGCGCACCGCCGGCCGGCTGTAGGGATCCGCGCCGTCGTCCGAGAGGAGCACCGCGGCGGCGCCCACGGCCTCCGCCGTGCGGATCAGCACCCCCACGTTGCGCGGGTCCTGAAGCGCCTCGCAGGCCAGCAGCAGGCCGGTGGTCGGGCAGGCGGCCAGCGGCTTGCGGACTACCACGCCCACCGCCTCGACCGCCGTGGCGTAGCGCGTGCCGATGAGCCTGGGCAGCAGCCGCTCGGGCAGCCGCCCGGTATCCACGCCGGCCGTGGCCAGCTCGCTGGCCAGGGCGCCGGTCTCGCCGATCAGGAAGGCGCCGGTCAGCACGCCGGCGGCCAGTGCCTGCCGGACCAGACGCTCGCCCTCGACCTGGTACCGTCCCGCGGTCGCCCGGCCGACCTGTGTGGTCAGCGCGCAGGCTTCGCGGAAGGCCGGGTCCTCGGCACGCTCGATGGTCTTCATCGCCCTGCTACAGACCGTACTTGTCGAGGCGCCGGTAGAGCTTCTTGCGGTCGATCCCAAGCACCTCGGCGGTCTTCGACTTGTTGCCGCCGGTCTCGGCCAGGGTGCGGACGATCATCTCCCGCTCCTGCCGCTCCAGCTCGCCCAGCCCGTCATCGACGGCCGCGGGCAGGCCAGTCGACGCCGGCGGCGGGCCGAGGTGGAGATTGTCGGCCGCGATCACCTCGCCGTCGGCGAACACGAAGCTCCGGCGCATGACGTTGGCCAGCTCGCGCACGTTGCCCGGCCAGGAGTGCGCCCGGAGCCGAGCGATGGCCGACGGCGCCAGGGACTTGGCCGGCAGGTCGTAGTCCCGGGCGATGGCTTCGAGGAAGTGCGTGGCCAGCGCCGGCAGGTCCTCCATCCGCTCGCGCAGTGGGGGCAGGCGGAGCACGGCGCCTTCCAGCCGATTGTAGAGATCGGCCCGGAAGCGGCCGTCGGTGACGTCGGCGGCCAGGTCGCGGTTGGTCGCCGCGATCACTCGCACGTCCACCGCCAGCGGCTGGTGCCGGCCCAGGGGCGTGACCGCCTTCTCCTCCAGCGCGCGGAGCAGCTTGGGCTGCAGCTCGGGCCGCATCTCGCCGACTTCGTCGAGCAGGAGAGTGCCCTGGTGCGCCGCCTCGAAGGCGCCCACGTAGTCGTCCTCGGCGCCGGTGAACGAGCCCTTGCGGTGCCCGAAAAGCTGGGACTCCTGGAGATCGGCCGGGATGGCCGCGCAGTTCACCGCCACGAACGGATGCTCGGCCCGGCGCGTGCCACGGTGCAGCGCGCGCGCGACCAGCTCCTTGCCCGTCCCGGTTTCGCCCATCAGCAAGACGGTCAGGTCGTCGAACCGGCACAGGCGCTCGATCTGCCGGTACAGCTCGCGCATGGCCGGGCTGTCGCCGACCATTTCGCCGTAGCCTGCCTGCTGCTCGACCTGTTTGGACAGCGCCGACACCGCCGACCGCAAGCGCAGGTTCTCGCGCCGCAGCCGGAACGCCTCCAGTTCGCGTTGGCAGACCAGCAGGATCTCGTCGGGGTCGCACGGCTTGAGCAGATAGTCGCGCGCGCCGAGCCGCATCGCCTCAATGGCGGTCTCCATGGTGCCGTGTCCGGTGAGCACCAGCACGGCCGCCTCGATCCCCCGCCGGCGCAGCTCCTGGAGCAGCTCGACGCCACCCATCTCGGGCATCTTCAAGTCGGTCAGGATGAGGTCGGCCGGGAATGAGTCAAGTTTGGCCAGCGCCTCGACCCCATCGCCCGCGCTCTCGACCTCCGCGCCCCGCCGCCGCAAGATGCGTCGCACGACCCGCAGAAGATTGGGCTCGTCGTCGACCAACAGGATATGCACGCCGTCGAAGCGGATCGTGTCTTCAAGCGACATCGCGACGCCACCCCGCGCAATCCTAGGCACAACCGCCCCCCAAGTCAATGCCCACTAATTGGGGACGGAGCCCTTTTTTGCGTTTCGCAACCGTGCCGGGGGGCTGAATATTGCACAACATGAAAAAGGGCTCAGTCCCCGACTTGTGCGAGGGCGGTGAAGAAGCGGTCGTGGAGGCGGCGGAGGTCGCGGGCTGGGGAGGGGGAGTGGTTGAAGATGGTGCAGACGATCAGGAAGTCGCCGGCGCCGGTGGTGACGTAGCCGGTGAGCGAGGTATGGTTGGTCAGGAAGCCGGTCTTGGCTCGCACGGCGCCGGCGGCGGGGGTGCCGCGCATCCGCCAGGCCAGGGTCCCGTCCACCCCGGCGATGGACAAAGCCGCGTAGAACGTCTCGCGGTAGCGGTGGAAGGCCATCGCGCGGAGCACGCCGGCCAGCGCTCTGGGCGTCACCAGGTTGTAGCGCGAGAGGCCCGAGCCGTCCTCGATCCGAAGGCCGGCCGCCTCGATCCCGTAGCGTTGCAGGAACGCCCGGACCCCGTGCAAGCCGCCGGCGGCAGTGCCCGAGCCGGCGGTCTGCACGCCCAGCTCGCGCAGCAGCAGCTCGGCGTACAGGTTGTCGCTGTTCTTCAGCGTGCGGTGAAGCAGGTCGGACAGGGGCGGGGATAGGCGCCGCGCCACGTCCACCGCGGCTTCCGGGGCCGGCCCGGCGACGGCTTCCCCGCTGACGGCGACCCCGGCCTCTCTCAGGCAGCGGCGGAAGACGTGGGCGGCGTGGAGCTCGATGTCCTTGATGGCCATCCCTTCGGTCAGACTGGCGCCCTCATCGGCGGCGATACTGCCGCGCAGGACGAAGGTCCGCTGGTCCAGCGCCCGGTCGAAGACGACCTGGCTGCGGCCGTGCGCCGGGCCGGTGACCACGGTCGACTCGAGGCGCAGGTCGTCGGCGGCCGGGTCGCACCAGACCCGGGCCGGTCCACCCGGGGCGCCCGGCGCGACGAACACGTCGACGTGGTTGCGGTCCAGGCTCAGCGCGCTCACCTCCGCGGCGTAGTACCAAGGCAGGTCGTCGACGGTCCAGCCATAGCCGAACCGGTCGGCGTATCGGCTGCCGTCCCCGCGCACGCTGCCGACCTGCCGCAGGCCGGCCTCGCGGACCGCCGCGGCGAGTTCCTTGAGGTCGGCGGTGGTCAAGGACGGATCGCCGCCACCGACCAGGGTCAGAGAGTCGACCACCCCATCGCGCGGCGGCGTGGCCACCACCCGGGTGACGAACCGCCGCGCCGGCCCCAGCGCATCGAGCGCGGCCGCGGCGGTGAACAGTTTGAGAGAGCTGGCCGGGATGAGCAGCTTGTCGGCCTGGTAGTCGAACAGGACGGGCCGGCGGCCGTGGTCGTAGGGCACGACCGACATGGTCCCGGCGGCCATGGCCTCGGGCGAGCGCCGCCCGGCGGCGATCACCATGGCGCCGGCGAAGCCCTGCGCGAGCGCTGCGTCGCCCAACACGCCGCGCAGCTCGGCGACCGTGGCTTGGGGCAGGGCGCTCGGCGGCGCTGCGGCGCGAAGGGGAGCGAGCGCCAGTAGAGCGATCAGGAGAGGCCGAGCCGGGCGCCTCACTCGGGTGGGCCCCCGGCGGTGATGACCCGGTTGCGGCCGCTCTCCTTGGCCTCGTAGAGTGCCTGATCGGCGGCCTTGATGACGTCGTCCGGCGATTTGTAGCGATCGTCGAAGGTGGCTACGCCGAGACTGACGGTGACCTGTAGGGAGTGCTCGTCGGTCCTGATCACCTCGGCCTCGACCGCCTCGCGGACGCGCTCGGCGACTCGTTTGGCCGAGGCGGCCGAGCCGCGGGCGAGGATGATGGCGAACTCCTCGCCGCCATAGCGGGCCACCAGGTCTTCATCACGGACGGCCTCCTTGAGGATCCGCGAGACGACCTTCAGGGCTTCGTCGCCGGTCTGGTGGCCGTAGGTGTCGTTGACCTTCTTGAAGTGGTCGATGTCGGACATGAGCAGCGAGAAGCCGCGGCCGGTGGCCCGACCGGTGCGGTAGGCGCGGTCCAGGCACTCGTCGAAGTAGCGGCGGATGTAGGCCCCGGTCAGCCCGTCGGTGATGGCCTTCTCGCTCAGGTCCTGGTACCGGTTGGCGTTGTCCAGCGCCACCGCGGCCTGGCTGGCCAAGAGGGTCAGCAGGTTCAGGTCGTTCTCGGTGAAGCTCGCCCCGTCCTGCTTGTTGTTGACGTTCAGCACGCCGACCACCTGGTCGTGGACGCGGATGGGGACGCAGACCAGCGAGCTGTTGTTGTACCGGGTGTCGTTCTTCCGGCTGAACTCCCCGTCGCGCTCGATGTCGGCGATGAACAGCGCCTCGCCGGTGGCGGCCACGGTGCCGGCGATGCCCTCGCCCAGCCTGGCCTCGGCCTTGGCCACGATGTCGGCCGGGATGCCGCGCGCGGCGCGCATCCGGAGCGTCTCGCCATCATGGTCGATCAACATCAACGAGCAGCGCCCGGCGGCGCAGATCCGCTCGGCACTGTCGACGATGACTTCAAACAGCCGCTGGAGGGAGACCTCCGAGCTCATCGCCAGCCCGACCTCGAACAGCGACGAAATCTGCATCGACGACTGCTCGAGATGGCCCAGCAACCGCTCTTTGCGGACCGCGTTGGCGGCGAACCCGGCCAACTGCTCGAGCAGCTCCAGCGACTTCGACCACTGGGCCGGGGACGTTTCCGGGCAGCAGATGGTCACCGCGCCCTCGCGCTCGCCGTCGACCACCACCGGCGCGGCGGTAACGACCATACCCGAGGTCGTGGCATGGTGCAGGCCGCCGGACTGGTAGGCTGACCGCGCGGCCTCAAGCTGCGGCTCGCCGGGATGCTGCGCGCCTTCGGTCAGGTGAACGGCGACAGTGCGCAGATCGCCCTCGGTCGGGTCGGCCAGCCAGATGGCGGCCTCGGTCGGGCGGATCAGGACCACCACTGCACGGAGCACCGACTCCAGCGCGCCGGCCAGGCCGAGGTTGCGGGTCAGGTCGGCCAGGGACTGGAGCACCAGTTCGGTGTGCTCGGTCTGCAGCCGCTTGACCTCGCCGCGCAGCCGGCGCAGCGCCATGGCGCGGTCGACGACGACCTCGAGGAAGGGCATCGACAGTGGTTTGGTGACGAACTGGTCGGCGCCCTCGCGGAGCGCGCTGATGGCGTTGTCGAGGGTGGCGTTGGCGGTCATGACGACCACGTCGGGCGGCTCGTGGCCATGCTCGCGGGCGTAGGTCACGGCCTGTTTGACGACCTCGTGCCCGCTCAGATCGGGCAGTCCGATATCGCACAGGAGCAGGTCGATGTCGCCTTGCTTGAGGCGATCCAGCCCGTCGCGGCCGGTCATCACCGTGTCCACGGCGTAGCCGCGGAACTGCAGGTGCATCTTCAACGCCTGCCCGATGGCGCGGTCGTCATCAATCACCAGAATCAGGGGCGCGCTCGCAGAGCTCATCGGTCCAGCTCACCCTCCCCGGCTTGCCCGGACGAACCCCTCCGACCACTCGTCAGCGGCACTGATTCGCCTCCGGCGCCTGTCGCTAGTATACCCTATCCGGCGCCGAGGCTGACACTCGGACGGCGCCGCCGGAGGCGGCGCCGTCCGACCCGGCTCAAGTGCCCTCGGTCCAGCTCTTGAGGTACTTCTCCTGCTCCGGCGTGAGCTGATCGATGGTCACGCCAAGGCTCTCCAGCTTCAGCCGCGCCACCTCGGCGTCGAGCTCGGCCGGCACGCCGTAGACCCGCGGCTCCAGACTGCCGGCGTTCTGGGTCATGTACTCGGCGGCGGTGGCCTGGTTGGCGAAGCTCATGTCCATCACCGACGCCGGGTGCCCTTCGGCCGCGCCGAGGTTGACCAGCCGGCCCTCGGCCAGGACGAACACCCGCCGGCCATCAGGTAGCTTGTACTCCTGCACGAACGGGCGCACCGGGCGGACCGAGGCGGCCATCGCCTCCAGCCCCTTGAGGTCCAGCTCGATGTCGAAGTGACCGCTGTTGCAGACGATGCAGCCGTCCTTGATGACCTCCCAATGCTCGCCGGCCACGACGTGCTTGTCGCCCGTCAGGGTGCAGATGATGTCGGCCACCGGGGCGGCCTCGATCATCGGCATCACCCGGAACCCGTCCATTACGGCCTCCAGGGCCCGCAGCGGGTCGATCTCGGTGACGATCACGTTGGCGCCCATCCCGCGCGCTCGCAGCGCGAGGCCGCGGCTGCACCAGCCGTAGCCGCCGACCACGAAGGTCCGGCCGGCGATCAGGATGTTGGTGGCCCGGATGATCCCATCCAGGGTCGACTGGCCGGTGCCGTAGCGGTTGTCGAAGAGGTGCTTGGTCAAGGCGTCGTTGACCGCCACCACCGGGTACTTGAGCGCGCCGTCGGCGGCCATGGCCTTGAGCCGGATGACGCCGGTGGTGGTCTCTTCGGTCCCGCCGATGACGTTGCCCAGCTTGTCGGTCCGCTGGCTGTGCAGCAGGCTGACCATGTCGCAGCCGTCGTCCATGGTCATGGTCGGCCCGGCGTCGGCCACGGCGTTGAGGTGGGCGAAGTACGTTTCGCGGTCCTCGCCCTTGATGGCGAAGGTCGGCACCTGGAAGTGCTTGACCAGCGCGGCGGCCACGTCGTCCTGGGTGCTCAACGGGTTCGAGGCGCAGACCAGCACCTCGGCCCCGCCGGCGCGCAGCGTGCGGACCAGGTTGGCGGTTTCCGTGGTCACGTGCAGGCAGGCGCCCAGGGTCTGACCGCGCAAAGGCTGTTCCCGCTCGAAACGCTCGCGGATCTGCCGCAACACCGGCATCTCGTTCTCGGCCCACTCGATCCGCTGCAGCCCGGCGTCGGCGAGACCCGGGTCCTTGACGTCGTGATTCAACGCGTCCACTCCTTTCGGCGGTCCGCCTGCCCGTCAGGCAGGACGCGACCGCGAGCCGTCCCCTGTGATTCGAAACGGGAGCCAGGCGGCGGGGACCGCCCGGCGCATCAACCCTTGTAGAAGCCGCGGACCGTGTCGCAGACGGTGCGCGCTTCGTCCTCGCCGACCACTTCCGGGGCGATGGGCAGGGCCAGGATCCGCTGGCAGGTCGCCTCGGCCACCGGCAGCCGGCGATGGAAGGCGCGGTAGATCTCCTGCTGGTGCAGCGGCAGCGGGTAATAGACCGCTGAATCAATGCCGTGCGCCTTGAGGTGCTCGCGGAGATCGTCGCGCCGGTCGGCCAGGATGCTGTACTGATGGTAGACGTGCCGGTTGTACGACGGCACGTGCGGCGTGGTGACGAACGGCACCTCGCCCAGCATCTCGTCGTAGCGGGCGGCGTTGCGGCGCCGGCCTTCGGTGTAGTCGCCCAGGGCGCGCATCTTGATCCGCAGGAAGGCGGCCTGGATTTCGTCGAGCCGGCTGTTGAAGCCGTCGATCAGGTAGAAGTAGCCGTCGGCCCGGCCGTGGACCCGGAGCAGGCGCAGGCGCTGGTAGAGCTCCTCGTCGTTGGTCAGGACCATCCCGCCGTCGCCGCAGGCGCCGAGGTTCTTGGTCGGGTAGAAGCTGAGGCAGCCCATGTGCCCCAACCCGCAGGCGCCGCGACCGTGGTAGGTGGCGCCGACCGCCTGGGCCGAATCCTCGACCACCGCCACGTTGCGCCGGGCGGCGAGATCGTTGATGGCGTCCATCTCGGCGCACTGGCCGAACAAGTGAACCGGGATAATGGCCCGCGTCCGGCGGCCGATGGCCCGCTTGACCTGCTCGGGATCGAGGTTGAAGGTGCGCGGGTCGATGTCGACGAAGACCGGCCGGGCGCCCAGGTGCGTGACCGCCTGGACCGTGGCGACATAAGTGAACGGGGTGGTGATGACCTCGTCGCCGCGCTGCACGCCGGCCGCGGCCAGGGCCAGCAGGAGCGCGTCGGTGCCCGAGGCCACGCCGACGCCGTACCGGACGCCGCAGTGCGCCGCCACCTCGCGCTCGAGCGCCTCGACCTCTTCGCCCAGAATGAAGTGGCCTTTGCGCAGCACCCGCGCCGCCGCCGCTTCCAGTTGATCCTGGATCGGGCCCAATTGCGCCTGGATATCCAGCATCCGGATGGCCATGCTCAGTCGCTCCTCGACCTGACCGTCTCCGTCACGCTCGCCGCCCCGCCAACCACCGCGCGCAGCCGAAGCCCGGCACCGATGTCTGGGGTGAAGACGCTCCGCCCCCGTGAGCGGTGGAGATCGAAGCCGCCCCGTGACGGGCGCCTCACGGTCCTCTGCCACCTTGATGGGAAGCGCATTCGGCTGCGTATCCTCCGGTCGCGCCAGGCTGGTTCCAGCCCGCTTTCACGCCCGCGCGCGCACCGTCCATCCCGATCAACGCAAGAGCCTACCATACGATTCCAATTAGACCAAGGCAATCGCCCGGACTCGGAGCCGTCGTACTATCATGACTGCGAGTCCGGCCCGGACGACAACATGCCTCGCGACCAGGATCTCAGCGCGTTGCCGACCCGCCCCGGCGTCTACCTGATGAAGGACGCCGAGGGGGCTGTCCTGTACGTCGGCAAGGCCGCCAACCTGCGCACCCGGGTCCGCTCCTACTTCCAACCCGGCGCCGATCACGGGCCGCGCATCGCCGTGCTCGTCCGCCGCGTGGCCGAGGTCGACGTACGGGTGACCGCCTCGGAGGTCGAGGCGCTGGTGCTCGAAGCCACCTTGGTCAAGGAGCACCAGCCGCGGTACAACGTCCGACTGCGCGACGACAAGCATTTTCCGTACCTCAAGCTGACCGCCGAGAGGTTTCCGCAGATGGTCGAGTGCCGGGCGATGGAGCCCGACGGCGGCCGGTACTTCGGCCCGTACACCGACGCCGGGGCGATGCGGCGGGCGGACAAGCTGGTCCGGCGCCTGTTCCACGTCCGCTCCTGCACCTTCGAGTTGACCGGCGAGCCGCAGATGCGGCCGTGCCTGGACCACCACCTCGGCCTGTGCGACGCGCCGTGTGCCGGACTGATCTCGGCCGGCGCCTACGCCCGGCAGGTCGAGCAGGCGGCCCAGGTCTTGGCCGGTCGCGCGGACGACGTGATCGAGCGACTGTCGGGTGAGATGAGCGAGGCGGCCGCGGCCTTGGAGTTCGAGCGGGCGGCGGAGCTGCGCGACCTGATCGCCTCCTTGCGCAAGCTGACCGCCGAGCAGCGGGTGGTCTCCACCAGCCGCACCGAGGCCGATGTCCTGGCTGTCGCGCAGCACGAGGACCTGAGTTGCGTGCAGGTCTTCTTCGTCCGCGACGGGCGGGTCACCGGCGACCAGCGGGTGATCCTGGAGGGCGCCCTGGACGCCCTCCCGGCCACGCCGCTGCGCTCGTTCATTCTCCGCCACTACGCCGACGGCGCGCCCATCCCGCGGCGTCTGCTGCTCCCGGCGCCGGTGGAGGATCAGCCCGTGATCGCCTTGTGGCTGTCGGAGCTGGCCGGCCGCAAGGTCGAGTTGCTGGTGCCCGAGCGGGGCGAGCGCCGGCGGCTGGTCGAGCTGGTCCAGGCCAACGCCGCCGAATCACTGCGCCGGTATCTGACCGACCGCGACCAGCAGCGGCAACGATCCGAGGCGGCGGTCAGCGATCTCCGCGAGCGGCTCGACTTGCCGCGCACGCCGTTCCGCATCGAGTGCTTCGACATCGCCACCCTGCACGGTCGCGAGAGCGTCGGCTCGATGGTCGTGCTGGACGACGGCCGGCCGCTGAAGAGCGCCTACCGGCGGTTCAGGATCCGCCACGAGAGCGACGAGGCGAACGACTACGCGATGATGCGCGAGGTGCTCACCCGCCGCCTGGAGCGCGCCCGCGCCGGTGATGCCAAGTTCCTGCCGCTGCCCGATCTGCTGCTGGTCGACGGCGGGCAGGGGCAGCTCAACGTGGCGGTCGACGTCTGCTCCGGACTGGGCTTTCAGCAGCTCCCGCTGGCGGCGCTGGCCAAACGGCACGAGCACCTCTACCTGCCCGGCCGCCGTGAGCCGGTGGTGCTGGATGCTCGGATGCCGGCCCTGCGCCTCTTACGCGCCCTGCGCGACGAGGCGCACCGGTTCGCCAACACCTTCCACCAACGACTCCGCCGGGGTCAGGGGCTGACCTCCATCCTGGACGAGATCCCCGGCGTCGGGCCCCGCCGGCGGACCCTCTTGCTGGAACACTTCCGCGGCACGGAAGCCCTCCGGGCCGCCTCCGTGGACGACATCGCCGCCCTCCCGGGCCTCAACCGCCGCGTCGCCGAAGCCATCAAACACCACCTGGCCGAGGGCGACGGGGGCGGCGACGGAGCAGGAGAAGCGCCCGTCGCGGAGTAGCCTTCAGCGGTCTGGAGGCCTGCCATGCTCCGCTCACTCAGCCTGCTCTGTCTCCTTGCCGGCCCGCTCCACGCCGCCGCGTTGCCGTTCGAGGACGGGGACTGCGAGGCGCCGGAACTGGGTCCGTGGACCGTCTACGGCTCGCCGGTCACCGTCCAGAAGGTGGCCACGCCGCACGGTGGGCAGCGGGCGGTGCGGGTGGTGACGGACAACCAGCAGACCATGAGCGGGTATGAGGGGGTCTCGCACCGAATCGGCGAGTTGGCCGTCGGCGACCGGATCCGGGTCCGCCTGTGGCTCCGGCCGGTTGGCGGTCAGGTGGTCGCCATCGGCCTCGGGCGGACGTCGTTCGAGGGGTTCTGGCGGCTGACCGATACCGACTGGTTCGAGGCCGTGCTCGATTTCCGGTGCACCACCGCCGGGGTCCACAACATCTGGATCAGCCAGTTCCAGGCGGCCAGCGAGTTCCTGATCGACGACGTGACGGTCGAGCGGCAAGCTCGGCCGAACCTGGGCGTGGCCCCGCCCGAGGCGCGGGTGGCGGCCGAGAGCGCCGCCGCCCGGGTCTGGTTCGACCGCGACACCGGCGCCATCTGCGGCTTGGAGAACAAGGCCGTCGGCGAGACGGTGGCCGAGGTGGGGCCGCGCCAGCCGGTGTTCGGGGTCGAGTGCCTGGCCGCCGACGGGCGGTCGGCCGAGCCGCTGGGCTTCGACCGGGCGAAGCTGGTCCAGTTCAGCCGCGACGGCGCGGCGGTCCGGGCGGAGTACACCGTCCCGGAAGCGGGACTGAGCGTGGTGGTCGACTGGCGCCTGGCGGGCGACGAGCTGATTGGCCGGATAAGGGTGGTCAACCGCGGCGAGCGGCCGGTGCTGGCGGTCAACTTCCCCATCCTCCAGGACATTGCCCCGGCCCGCGACCCGGCGCAACTGGTGCTGGTGGACCCCTACCTGTGCGGGCGGATCACCCGCAATGCCATCAAGTCGGCCGGCTGCGACACCGCCTTCCCCGGCCGCGGGGTGATGGGCTGGCTGGACCTGTCCGGCGAGCGCGGCGGCGTCAGCCTGGCCAGTCACGACCCGAGCTGGACCGGGACCCGGATCACCGCCCTGCCGTCCAGCGGCAAGGCGTTCGACCTGTCGCTGACGCCCGAGATCTACCTGCCCAAGGGGGCGGAGTGGTCGTCGGGCGAAATGGTCATCGGCCTCCACGCCGGCGACTGGCACGTGGCGGCCGACCGCTACCGCGCCTGGCTGACGAGCTGGCAGCCGGCGCCCGACCTGCCCGCCTGGCTGCGCTCCTGCAACGGCTGGGTGCTGCTCGGCTGCCAGAACGGGATCCCTTTCCACGCTCTCCCCAGGAACTACCGGCAGGCCGAGTGGATGGGTGTCGATTACCTCCACGTCCAGGGCGAGCAGCTTGACGGGCTGTACTACGACCAGGACGGCAAGCGGCGCATCGGGTCATTCGTGCTGCCCCTGCCGAACCCGCTGCTGGGTGGCCCGGCCGACGCCGAGGAGGCGGTCCGCGCCATCCACGCGCGCGGCGGACACGTGATGTTCTACTTCCTCTACGAACGCTGGGCGCCGAGCCTGTCGGTGGACGACTTCCTCGGCGGTGGCACCCGCGCCGACCTGGCCGGATACCGCCTGCCGCCGCCCTCGTTCTATCCCGAGAATGGCTTGATCGAGCGCGTCGGCGGGAAGCTGCCGGAGGACAACCCGACCTTCGTGCACCGCAACATGTGCCTGGCCAGCGAGGGCTGGCAGGACTGGATGGCCTACTGGGGGGTGGACGTCTATGCCGGCAAGTTCGGCGCCGACGGCATGTACTGGGACGTGATGGGCCGCAACGGGCCGTTCCGCTGCTTCAACGCCGCCCACGGCCACCACGGCGAGAATCACTGGACCCGCGGCACCACCGCCGTCATGGAGCGGATGCTGCGCGACGGGCGCAAACTCAATCCCGACTACTCCTCGGCCATCGAAGGCTGCTCGGCGGCGCTGCGGCCGTACGTCGGGTTCCACCTCATGTCCGGCGCCACCCAACAGCCGGAGGTATTCCGCTACACACTCCCCGACGTGCTGCTGGTCGACGGCTTCAGCAACCACACCTGGAAATGGTCGCACCCCGAAAAGGCGCGGCGCGTGTTCCTGGCCGGCGAGCGGTTCGACCTGCACGGGTACCATGCCCAGATCAAGCCCATCGTCCAGCTCCGGGAGCGCCTCCGCGCCTTTACCGACTGGCCGGCCCGGTTCATGGACACCGTCGGCGTGACCGTCAGCGCGCCAGAAGTCCAGGCCCGGCGGTCGGTGCTGAGCGACGGCGAGACCCGAGTGGTCACGGTGACCTTCCTCAACGAGGCCGGCCGGACCGACGCCACCGCCACCGTGGACGTCTCCGAGCTGGGCGCCGTAACCGCCGTCCACCGCTTCCGGCTCGACGGCGCCATCGAATCGCTGCCCGCCGGCGGCGGCTCCAGGCTCACCGTGCCGGTCGCGCCGGACGCCATCTCAGCGGTGGTCCTGACTGGCCGCCTGGCGCCGTCGCGCGCCGCCACGCCGACGGTTCGCCAGGTCATGGCGCCGGGGCCGGATCTGGTCGAGGTGACGTTGTTCCAGCCGGCCGGCGATCCGCGCGCGACGGTCGCCCTGGCGGCCGCCGGCGCGACCTGGCAGGTGGTCGGCGACGAGACGCCCACGCCCGGCGTGCGGCGCTTGCGCTATCGCCCCGAGCCGGCCCTGGCAACCTGGGACGACTGGCGGCGGGTGACCGCCACGGCGACTTGGTCCGGTGGGATCGCGTCGGCCTGGTGCTGCGCCGCGCCGCCGTTGGTCAACGGCGACTTCGAAACGGTCGACGGCCGCTGGTTGCGGCATTGGGCGGTGGAGCCGGACCTGGCCGAGAAGCACTCGGGCCGGGCCAGTCTCCGGCTCGACAACGACGGCAAGGCGATGGGCCACGTCAGCGCGTTGACGCCGCTCAAGCCCAACACGCGGTACCGGATGACCGGCTGGATCAAGCGCCACACCACCGGCAGCCATGTCTCGATCGCGATGATCGAGTACGAGGAGGGCAGCAAGTTCCAGGTTTCAGCGGAGCTCGGCGCGCGCGGCAAGCAGGACGAATGGGAGCGGTTCGAGACGGAGTTTACTTCCCACGCCGCCCCGCGCAGCTCGGCTATCTACCTCTACAACCGCAGCGGCCAGGGCAGCGCCTGGTACGACGACCTGGCCCTGGTGGAGATGCGCTGATCGTCACTGGTTACGGAGCCCCGACGGCCCCGTTTCCGGTCGCTTGCGGACAGCGGGGAATGTGAGTAGACTCGGCCGCGTCAAGTGTCGTGTGCGGCTACTCAAGGCGACGCCATGCGCAAGTTGCTGACGGTCCTGCTGCTGATGTCCGTGGCGCCCGGCGCCGAGACCTTCCTCGTCAGCGTCGGCGTCGAGCAATACGACGACCCGCGGATCACCCCCCTGCGCTACGCCGTGGCCGACGCCAGGGCCATCGCCGCCGCCTTCCGCGCGGCCGGGGTGCCGCAACGCAACGTGACCGTGTTGACCAGCGACCAGACGGCCCTGGCCGTGCGACCACTCCGCGTGCGGGTGATCGCCGCGCTGCAGGCGGTGCGCGATCAGGCCGAGGACGAGGATCGGCTGATCGTCTTCTTCGCCGGGCACGGAGTCGAGCAGGACGGACAGCAGTTCCTCTTGACCAGCGACGCGCGACGCGATCTGGTCGAGGACACGGCGCTGCCGATGGCCTTGATCGGCAAGGCGCTCAAAGGCCTGCGCGCGCGGGAGGTGCTGTTCATCCTCGACGCCTGTCGGAACAACCCCGATGCCGCGCGAGGCGACACCGATGCTCGTCTGACCGACGGCCTGGCGCGGGGGATGCGGCCGATGGTGGTCGCCGACACCGGCCCGGCCCAGGTCGCCGTAGCCACCCTCCTGAGCTGCGACGTGGGCCAACGGGCGTGGGAAGACCCCGACGCCGGCCACGGGGCGTTCACCGTGGCGCTGCTCAACGGCATGGGCGGCAAGGCCGCCGATGACGGCGGGGTGGTGCGGCTGGGCAAGCTGGCCGCGTACGTCCGCACCGCCGTGACGGACTGGGCCGCCGGCGCCAACCGGCAGCAGACGCCGACGCTGATCAACCCGCAACACAAGGACATGGAGCTGCTTCGGGCGGTGACCGAGCCGTTAATCACCGTGTCCTACGAAGGTCTGCCGCTGAGTCAGGTCTGCCGGAAGCTGACCACGGATTACGGCGTCCGGGTAGCGCTGAGCCCAAAAGTCGACCCGAACGCTCGGGTGACCGGCCGGCTGGAGCGGCTGGGGCTCGGGCTGGCCCTGCAAGCCCTGGTGGCGGCGCACGGGCTGAGTGTCCACCGAATCGGCAACGCCTACCTGATCGCCGCGCCTGGCGACCCGGTCGAGCTGCCGCCGGAGCCGCCACGGGCGAAGGATCCGGTCCCGGCCGCGCCGACCATGCCCGTCGAAGTCAAGCCGCCGCCGACCATGCCCGCCGAAGTCAAGCCGCCGCCGGCCGCGCCGGCCGCGCCGGTGGAGCCGGTCCTGCCCCCGATCGCCACCACCCCGGCGGTCGGCGCGGGCGAGGCGAAGCCGGCCAACTGGCCGGACGCCATCCCGTGGCCGCCGGCCACCGACCCGGCGCTGCGCTTCCGCGTCGCCGGACCCGACGGCATGCCGCAGGTGCTCATCCCCGCCGGCGAGTTCCTCATGGGCAGCCCGGACACCGAGCCGGGGCGCAACGCGGATGAGAGTCCGCGACGCAAGGTGTTCGTTTCGTCCTTCTGGATGGACCTGCACCCGGTCACGGTCGCCCAGTTCCGGTGCTTCTGTCAGGCCGCCAACAGGAAGATGGACACCGGGTCCAACCCCGAGGATCAGCGGCCGGTGGTCAAGGTCTCCTGGGACGACGCCTGCGCCTATGCCGCGTGGGCCGGGCGGCGACTGCCCAGCGAGGCGGAATGGGAACGGGCCGCGCGGGCGGGCACCGAGACGGCCTATCCCTGGGGCGACGCCTACGACCGGACCCGCGCCGTGGGTCAGCAGGGCAACCTGTACCACGCCAGGCCGGTGGCGTCCTGCCCGCCCAATGCCTTCGGGTTGAGCGACATCGTCGGCAACGTCTACGAGTGGTGCCGCGACTGGTACGACGAGCACTGGTACCAGCGTTGCCCCGAGAAAGATCCGGAGAACACCACCCCGAGCCGTTGGCGGTCGGTGCGCGGTGGCTCGTGGGTTTCGCCGCCGCCGTACCTGCGCTGCGCCGACCGGTACTACAAGGAACCCGGCGAGAAGGGCTCGACCATCGGCTTCCGCTGCGTCGCGGCGCCGTAGATTCACTGGACAGGGAGGGATCAGCGATGTTGGCCTGGCTGGCGACACTGACGGTCCTGGCCACGACCGCGGGCAATCTGCACCTGCTGGCGGTCGGGGTCGAGACGTATGAGGACAAGTCGATCACGCCGCTGAAGTTCGCGGTGGCCGACGCGCGGGCGGTGGCGGACGTGTTCCGGTCGGCGGGCCTGGCGCTGGAGCTGGTGACGGTGCTGACCAGCGACCAGACGGAGGCCGCCTCACGACCCACGCGCGACCGGCTGATCGCCGCGCTGCAGGCGGTGCGGGACCAGGCCGACGAGCAGGACCGCCTGGTCTTCTTCTTCGCCGGGCACGGGGTCGAGCAGGACGGGAAGCAGTACCTCTACACCGCCGACACGCGCCCCGACCTGCTGGCCGAGACGGCGCTGCCGATGGCGCTGGTATCGAAGGCGCTGGAGGGGATCAGGGCCAAGCAAGTCCTGTTCATCGTGGACGCCTGCCGGAACGATCCGCGGGCGGCCAGGGGCGACGCGGACGCGGTGCTGACGGATGGCCTGGCCCGGGGTCTGCGGCCGAAGCTGGGCGAGGTGGGCGGCCAAGGGCCGCAGGTGGCGGTGCTGCTGAGCTGCGAGGTGGGACAGCGTGCGTGGGAGGACCCGACGGCGGGGCACGGGCTGTTCACCTCCGCGCTGTTGAAGGCGTTGCAGGGCCAGGCGGCCGACCCGGACGGGATGGTCCGCCTGCAGCCGGTCGCGGAGTATGTCGAGGAGGAGGTGCGCCGGTCGGCGGCGGCGCAGCAGCGGGAGCAGCGGCCGTCGTTCAGCAATCCGGGCGGCGAGGAGATGGACCTGTTCCGGCCGGCGGACCAGCCGCTGGTGCGGCTGGTGTTCGAGCGGACACCGCTGGCGACGGTTGTCCGGAAGGTGGGGGATGCGTATGGGGCGCAGATCGTGGTGGGCGTTGCCGTGGACCCGGCGCTGGCGGTGACCGGGGTGGTGGAGGCCCGGACAGCGGCCACCGCGCTGGACACGCTGTTGCCGACCCAAGGCTTGCGGTGGCTGAAGCGGGACGGAGTGTTCTTGATTCGGCGGGAACTGAGCTTCACGGACACGCCGGTGGAGGAGGTCTGCCGGCGGCTGAGCGAGGCGTACGGCGAGCGGGTGGTGGTCGGTCCTTTGCTGGACCCGCGGACGCCAATCAGCGGCGGGGCCGAGGCGGGTTTGGGGGAGGCGGGCCTGCGGGCACTTCTGGAGCCGCTGGGTCTCGATTGGCACAGACATGACGGGGTCCTGGTCATCTGGTCCTGGGAAGCCCGCAAGCCGCCTGGCTGGCCGGAGTACCTCAAGTGGCCGCCGGCCCGTGACCGGTCGCTTCACTTCCGGGTGTCGCCGAAGGACGGGATGCCACAGGTGCTGATCCCGCCGGGGGAGTTCCTGATGGGCAGCCCGCCGAACGAGGCGGGCCGTTACGAAAACGAGGGGCCGCAGAAGCGGGTGTACGTGTCGGCGTTCTGGATGGACCTGCACGAGGTGACGGTGGGGCAGTACAGGAGGTTCTGCCAGGCGACGAACCGCCAGATGCCGTCTCCGTCGAGCTTCGGCTGGGACGACTGGCATCCGATCAGCAACGTGAGTTGGGACGACGCGGCGGCCTACTGCCAGTGGGCCGGCCGGCGCTTGCCGACGGAGGCGGAGTGGGAGAAGGCGGCGCGAGGCGGCAGGGAGGGCCAGCCGTACGTCTGGGGCAATCAGTGGCCGCCGCCGCGCGGCGGCGGCAACTTCGCCGACATGACGCTCGGGAAGCGGGACACAAACATGGCCTTCATCGACGGCTACGACGACGGCTATGCAGGCGTGTCGCCGGTGGGCAGGTTCGCGCCGAACGGGTACGGGCTGTTCGACCTGGCCGGCAACGTCTGGGAGTGGTGCCAAGACCGGTACGATGACGGCTGGTACGCCAAGATGCCCGGTCGAGATCCATGTAACACAACGCAAGGTTCCGGCCGCGTTTTCCGTGGGGGCGCCCTCGGCAACCACGTGCCCGGGTCCTGCCGCGCGGCCAGCCGGGGCGGGTCCGGTCCTGGCACCAGGGAAAGGATCTACGGGTTCCGGGCGGCGGCGGGCGCGGCGCCCGCCGAGCCGGGTACGGAAACAGGAAGGTAAGCCGATGCTGACCTGGCTGGCGACGTTGGCGGTGGTGGCCACGACCGCGGGCAATCTGCACGTGGTGGCGGTCGGCGTCGAGACGTATGAGGACAAGTCGATCACGCCGCTGAAGTTCGCCGTGGCGGACGCACGGGCCATCGCCGACACTTTCCGCGCGGGAGGCGTGCCGGGCGAGTTCGTCACCGTCCTGACCAGCGACCAGACGGACGCCGCCTCGCGACCGACGCGGGATCGGCTGATCGCGGCACTTCAGGCGGTACGGGACCAGGCGCAGGCGGACGACCGGCTAGTCTTCTTCTTCGCCGGGCATGGGGTGGAACAGGACGGCAAGCAGTACCTCTACACCGCCGACACGCGCCCCGACCTGCTGGTCGAGACGGCCTTGCCGATGGCGCTGGTGGCCAGGGCGCTGGAGGGAATCAAGGCCCGGCAGGTGCTGTTCATCGTGGACGCCTGCCGGAACGATCCGCGGGCGGCCAGGGGCGACGCGGACGCGGTCATGACGGAGGGGATGGCGCGAGGTCTGCGGCTGAAGCTGAACGAGGTGGGCGGCCAAGGGCCGCAGGTCGCGGTGTTGTTGAGTTGCGATGCAGGTCAGCGAGCATGGGAGGATCCCGCCTCGGGGCACGGGCTGTTCACGGCCGCGCTGTTGAAGGGGATAATGGGCAAGGGAGCGGACGTGGACGGCGTGATCCGGCTGGAGCCATTGGCGCTGTACGTGCAGGAGGAAGTGGCGCGGATGGCGGCGGCGCAGCAGCGGGAGCAGCGGCCGTCGTTCAGCAATCCGGGCGGTAAGGAGATCGAGCTGCTTCGGCCCATGGAGACGCGCCGCGTGACGCTGACATTCGACCAGACTCCGCTGGGCACGGTGGTCAGGCAACTGGGCGATGCTTACGGGGCGCAGATCGTCCTGGGTCAGGGTGCGGACCCGGCAGCCGCAATCACCGGACGGGTTGGGGCGCAGTTGCTGGACATTGGCTTGCGGGAGTTGTTTGGGACAGGCGACCTCGACTGGAGCCGGCAGGGCGACGTGATCACCGTCTGGTCCTGGGAGGCCCGTAAGCCGCCCGGCTGGCCGACCTATCTCAAGTGGCCGCCGGTGCGCGACCCGGCGTTGCAGTTCAAGGTCTCACCCAAGGACGGCATGCCGCAGGTGCTGGTCCCGGCGGGCGAGTTCGTGATGGGCAGTCCGTACAGCGACCCGGAGCGGCAGTCCGAAGAGCGCCCCCAAAGGCGCGTCTACGTGTCGGCCTTCTGGATGGACGTGCACGAGGTGACAGTGGGGCAGTTCAGGAAGTTCCGCGAGGCGACGGGACAAGACGTGCGATGGGACGAGAGGTTGCGGAGGGAGAGCCACGAGCCGGTGGTGGAGGTCTTCTGGGAGGAAGCGCAGGCCTACGCGGAGTGGGTCGGTCGGCGGTTGCCGACCGAGGCCCAGTGGGAGAAGGCGGCGCGCGCGGGCACCACCACAATCTACCCCTGGGGCAACAAGTGGGACGCAGACCGGGCAAACGACCGTGCGCGGAGGCGCACTGAAGGCTACAAGGTCGAGACCGTCATCCAACCCGTGGGTACCTACGCCCCGAACCGGTACGGCCTGTTTGACCTGATCGGCAACGCTTGGGAGGTGTGCCGCGACTGGTACGACGAGGAGTGGTACCGCAAGATGCCCGAGCGGGACCCGGTCAACACCACGCCGAGCTACTTCCACGTGCTGCGCGGCGGATCCTACTTCCTGCGGGTTCTGCCGGTCATCGACCTGCGCGTCGCGGGGCGGTCGGAGGAGAGCATCGCCGCTAGCGATGTCTACGCCGGCTTTCGTTGCGTCGAGGAGCCCTGACGCGGCAGCCGGTGCGACTGCTTCGGCGGCGTTGGGTGCGCCGGTAGTTGGCGCCGCCCTTCGACACGCCGGCACCCAGACGGCCGGGTGCCGGCTGCTCAGGACTGGGCGGTTGGGTGACCTTCGCCCGGCGAACGGACGGTAACCGTCCTTGGGAGTCGCCGTGCGGGTTGAACCGCCACCGTCCCGGCGGGGTCTTGTGGCACAGGTGAGGGCGATGCGGGACGGTCGCGACATGGGGCGGTTCCAGCGGCTCGAGCGGGACTACCGCGAGCGGCTGCGCCTGCACCTGGGTCGGCTGACCGGCGACGCCGAGGCGGCCGAAGACCTGCTGCAAGAGGTCTTCCTCCGCGTCTGGCGGGCGCCGAATTGGCCGGCCGAAGCTTCGTGGGCGCCGTGGCTGTACCGCATCGCCACCAACCTGGCCCTCAATTACCGCCGAACGATCAGCCGCCGGCCGTGGTCGCCGCTGCCGGCCGACGAAGAGACGGCCGAGCAGGAGCCGCCGAGCGATGACGGCGATCCCTGGCTGGCGGTCGAGCAGGCCGCCGACCGGGCGCTCTGCCGCCGGCTGATCGACGATCTGCCCGCCGACCAACGCCGGGTGATGCGGCTGGTCTACCAGGACGAGCTGGGGCTGCACGATGTGGCCGAGCAGCTCGGTCTGCCCGAGGGCACGGTCAAGTCGCGCCTGCATTACGCCCGCCGGCGCCTGTTCCAGCGCTGGCGCGAGCTGTACCCCGAGGAGGAACCATGAACCTCAACGACGTCGCCGCGCCCTGGCACCGCGAGTCCTACGATCGGTTCGTCGAGCAGGGCCTGCCCGAGCTCCTGGCGGCGCGGCTGCCGCTGCTGCGCTACCGCGTCGAGCGCCCGGCCGCCGAGACCGCGCGGGTCCACCTCACCGTCGGCGCCGACGGGCAGGAGAGCGAAGCGGTCTACGATCTGCCGGCGCCGGACGGCGACGGGGTGTTCCACCTGGACGGCCGGCCGCGGGTGGTGGTGCCGCGCGCCGACGGCGCGGACCTGGAGCAGGCCACCGTCCGCTGCGTCGGCGAGCAGCTCCTCGACCTGGTCGAGCAGCGGCTGAGCCAGGCGCCGGAGGGGCTGCCCTGGGACGCCGACCTGTTGCGGGCCTGGCTGCCGCTGGACGAGTGGGTGGGTGAGCACCTGCGGCACAGCCCGGGCGGCGAGTTGGACCAGCGCAACGCCCTGGCCCGGATCGGTCACCTGCGCCGGCTGCTGGTCGACGCCCCGCGCCGCGAGCTGGCGGCCGTCTCACCGACGCAGGTCGGCCGGACCTGCCCGTTCGAGACGCCGGAGGGCGACAACGTCGGCCGGTACCTGCACCTGGCGGTCGGGGCGAGGATCGAGAATGGCAAGCTGCTCCCGGCACCCGGCGACCCGTACGCGGCGCTGGGCGTGACCGCCTCGACCGTGCCGTTCCTCGAATACGACGACCCGAACCGGGCGCTGATGGGCGTCAACATGATGCGCCAGTGGCTCGTCCCGCCGGACCCGGAGCCGCCGTTGGTGCGGACCGGTTTCGAGCTGGACGAGCCCGAGTTCTGGTGCGGCCGGAGCCTGCTGACCGCCTACCTCTCCCTGGGCCTCGAGACGTTCGAGGACTCCATCGTGGTCAGTGAGTCTGCCGCCGCCCGGCTGGCCTATCCCGAGCCACTGGAGCCGGGCGACAAGCTCAGCACGCGGCACGGCACCAAGGGCACGGTGAGCCGGATTCGGCCCGACGCCGAGATGCCGCACCTGGCCGACGGCCAGGCGGTGGACCTGGTCTGTTGCTTCATCGGCTGCCACACGCGGCAGAACCACGGGCAGTTGCTGGAAGCCGTGGCCAGCCGCGTGGCCGTCGCCGAGCAGCGGCCCTACCTCGCGCCGCCGTACCGGCCCGGCTCGCGCCAGGCGCTGCGCGACCGGCTGCGGGCGGTTGGGCTGCCCGAGAGCGGGATGGAGCGACTGCGCGCCGGCCGCGACGGCGAGCCGTTCGAGCGGCCGACCACCGTCGGCTGGGTCTACTGGGGCAAGACCCACCACCTGGCCGGCGAGAAGATCCACTACTCGCCCGGTACCGGCCGGCCGCAGATCGAGGGCGTGCTGGAGTACCAGGCCCTGCGCCACGTGCCCGCGCTGGGGCTGCTGGCGGAGTACGCGCATCTCACCGCCGTAGACGACGACGGCCAGGCGCTGGCCGAGCAGATGGCGGCCGGCGGCGTCACCGTTCCCCCGCCGCCGTCGGAGCGCTTGCGCCGGCTCGTCGAGCGGCTGGCGGCGGCGGGGATCCAGACCCGCTTCGCCGACGATCAGCTCCACCTGTCGCTGGCCGCGCCGTCGGGCGAGGTGCTGGCGCTGGCCGAGCCGGTCCCGCACCCGTGGCTGGCCGGTCACCGGCTGAACGCTGTCGGCGTGGTCCACGAAGGGCGGGAGTACGAGGCCGTGGCCGAGGCCGATCAGCGGCTGCGCCGTCTGCTGGCCGAGGGATCGCCCGATAGTCTGCTCGCCCCGGCGCGGGCCGCGCTGGCGGCGCAGGTGGCTAGGTTGTGCGACGGACTGGTCCGCCCGCGCGACCTGGAGCCGTTCGGCCGGGTGGTCTTCACCGGCCGGGCGGTGGCCTCGGTGGGGCGCGGCCTGGCGCCCGACCAAGTGGGCTTGCCCGAAGCCGTGGCCTGGGCGCTGTTCGGCCCGTTGGCCGCGCGCGGCGTGGGCTGGCCGGCGGTCCGCGAGCGGACCGCGGCCGCGGGCGCGGCGCTGGACCAGGCCATGGCCGAACGCTGGGTGCTGATCCACCGCGCCCCGGCGATGCACGCGCTGACGCAGTTCGGGTTCCGGCCGGTGCGGCAGCCGGACCAGGTGATTCGGCTCCATCCGCTGGCCTGCTACGGGCTCAACGCCGATTTCGACGGCGACATGGTGGCGGTCGTGCTCCCTCTCAGCGAAGCGGGGCAGCGCGATGTCGCCGAGCGGCTGTCACTGGTTGGCCACTTGCGCCGGACGCCGGACTCGATGCGCAGCTTCCTGCCGCCGCAGGAGGCCTTGCTGGGGCTGGCCCTGCTCTGCCGCGGCGACGAGGGACAGGCCGAGGTCGAAGCCCTACTGCGCGGGCCGGTGGCGGTGGCCGGCGGGCTGTTGACCCGGGCCGCGCTCCACGAGGCGCTGCTGCGGCTGCGCGAGCGGGAAGGAGCCGCGGCGGCGGTTGAGTGCTCCGGCCGGCTGACCGACCTCGGCTTCGCCGTGGTGGGCCGCTCCGGCGCGTCGATCAACGCCTTCATCGGCGAGGGGCTTGACCTGCCCGAGCCGCCCGAGGCGCTGGACCCCGAGGCTTGGGCGCGGCACTTGGAGACGGTGGCCGAACTGCTGGGCAGCCGCGACGACTACGACGACGAGCGGCACGGGATCCAGCTTCTGACGGTCAAGTGCGGAGCGCGGGGCGGGCTGGAGGCGCTGGTCCGCACGCTCCACACGCCGGGCATGCTCAACGCGGCGGGGCTGCCACGGCGGGCGGGCCGGCCCATCACCGGCGGGGTCTCAGCCGAGGAGATGGCCGCCCGGGTGGTGATCGCCAGAACGGCGCTGGCGGCGGTCAACCGCGACATGGCCGACGCCGTGCGCGCGGTCTCGGCCGGCGCGCTGCCCACGGGCTTCACCGTCCTGGCACGTGCCCGACGGTCGAGCCGTCCTGGCGAGGTCTTCGCGCGGGCGGCCGCAAGAGGCGAGATCGACCCGCTGGTGGACGTCGATAGCCGCCTCTTCGCCGGGTTGTCGGTGGGCTGAGGCGGCTGGACGCCTGGTGGACGTGGTGGACTTGGTGGACGCGGTCCGCTCCGACCCAAACGTCCAGGGCTGACTCAAAGTCGGATCCATCGGGTCTAACCTCTTGTGTTCTCGAAAACGGAGGAAGACCCGATGGACGAAGCGCATGGTAGCACGTTGC
>JAANMV010000939.1_pt1 | contig 34328 bp, 31 predicted proteins | sample 7279661 | NCBI WGS metagenome assembly JAANMV01 (sample SAMN14094540, study PRJNA606508) | bioreactor metagenome | isolation source: A lab-scale SPAN reactor treating ammonium-rich wastewater day 121 | place: Ireland: Galway | collected 2017-05-16
GGGGAAATAGCCCTGGTCGTCCTCCAGCACGGTGAAGTCGAAGGCGGGAATGCGGCCGTCGGTGGCAAAGACCAGCCCCACGTCGACCTGCCCGTCCCGCAGCGCCTGATAGACCAGCCCGGTATCCATGCGCTTGACATTGGCGCGGCCGAACTCGAAGCCGTAAGCGGTCTCCAGCGGCTTCAGCCCATCCGGGCGGGCATAGAATTCGGCGTTGGAGCCAAAGGTCAGGCTTTGCCCATCATTCACCGCTGCCGCCAGATCGGAAATGGAGGCGATGCCCTTTTCGCCGGCATCCGCCGCGCGCATCGCCAGGCCATAGGTGTTGTTCGCCTGGGACGGGTTCAGCCAGACGATGCCCTTCTGGGCGTCCAGTTCCTTGACCGTGTCATAGGTCTGCTGGGGGTCCAGCTTTTCCTCGATCTTGTTGTAGGTGATCAGCGAAGTGCCGGTATATTCCCAGTAGACGTCGATCTGGCCGTTCTCCATCGCCTGGCGCACCGCGGCCGAGCCCATGCCGGCGCGATTGTCGACCCTGTGGCCGTTCGCTTCCAGCACCTGCTGCGTGATCGCGGACAGGATCTGCTGTTCGGTGAAGTTCTTGCCGCCGACGACGATGTCGTCCGCCTGCGCGCCGGTTGCGAATGCCGCGAAGGCAAGTGCCGCAAGGCCGGATTTGACGGTGATGTTCATGGTGTTAGCTCCCTTTGGCTGTTGGTTCTTATTCCGCCTTATCGAAGCGGATTCACGCCCTTCGGGATCAGCCGCAACTGCGCCTGTCCCATCAGGAAATCGACGGCTACGGCCAGCGCGGCCGTCGGGACCGCGCCCGCCAGCAGCATGCCCGTGTCCATGAGGTCGATGCCGGTGAAGATCAGTTCGCCCAGGCCCCCGCCGCCGATCAGGAAGGCCAGCGGCGTCGTGCCCACGTTGATCGCCAGCGCCGTGCGGATGCCCGAGAAGATGACATAGAGCGCATTCGGGATCTCGACCCGCATCAGGATCTGCCGTTGCGTCATGCCCATGCCCGTCGCGGCCTCCTTCAGGTGCGAAGGCACGGCCAGGAGCCCGGCATAGGTATTGCGCACGATGGGCAGGAGCGAGGCCACGAACAGCCCGAAGAAGGCCGGGGGAAAGCCGATGCCCAGAAGCGTCATCGACAATGCGATGACCGCAAGCGTCGGGATGGTGGTGCCGATGTTGAAGACCTGCATCACCGTCTCGGCATAGCGCTCCATCGAGGGGCGCGACAGCCAGATGCCCACCGGCACGCCCGCCAGGATCGCCGCGCCGCCGGAGCTGGCGACCAGGAACACGTGCTGGCGCGTCAGGTAGGTGATGTCGTCCCAGTATGCCGTGATCTGGTCCAGCAACCCCGAGGTCGCCATCCAGATGCCCAGCAGGAAGACCAGCAGCATCGTCGCCCCGCGCCCCAGACCCAGCCAGCGTGTCATGACGCCCCCTGTTCCGGTCCCGCGCCCTTGTCGGGGCCATAGGTCGCGCGCAAGGCCGCGGTCACGTCCGGCTGGGTGATGACGCCCGCGAAGCGGCCGTGATCGTCGGTGCAGGCCAGCCACATCGTGTCATGCGCGAACATTTCCGATACCACGGCACGCAGGTCCGCGCGGATCGGCACCGTGGCGGGCAGCGGATGGGCAAAGTCCCGGACCGCGCCCGAGGCGCCGGCCATCTCTTCGGCGGTCACGAAGCCCACCGGGCGGCGGTCGCTGTCGATGACGACCGCGCGGCGCGCCTTTGCGACGGTCAGCTGGTGCAGCGCGTCGGACACCTTGGTCGACCGCGCGGTCACCGGCACCTCGGTGGAGGCCACCTCTTCGGCCGTGACCAGCCGCAGCCGCTTGAGCGTGCGGTCCGCGCCCACGAAATCGGCGACGAAGGCATTGGCGGGATGGGCCAGGATCATGTCGGGCGTGTCGTATTGCTCGATCCGGCCGGCGCGGAAGATGGCGATCTTGTCGCCCATCTTCACCGCCTCGTCGATATCGTGGCTGACGAACATGATGGTCTTCTTCAGCTCGGCCTGCATCTTCAGGAACTCGTCCTGGATGATCTCGCGGTTGATCGGGTCGATGGCGCCGAAGGGCTCGTCCATCAGCATGACCGGCGGATCGGCGGCCAGCGCCCGGATGACGCCGACGCGCTGCTGCTGGCCGCCCGACAGCTCCTTGGGATAGCGCCGCAGGAACTGGCGCGGGTCGAGCCCGACGAGGTCGAGCAGGTCGGCCGCGCGCTGCCGGGCCTTGCGGATGTCCCAGTTCAGCAGCCGGGGAACGACGCAGATGTTCTCCTCGACGGTCATGTTCGGGAACAGGCCGATCTGCTGGATCACATAGCCGATGTTGCGGCGCAGCTGGATATCGTCCAGCTGCGAGGTGTCCTGGCCGTCGATGTAGATCTTGCCGCTGGTAGGCGGGATCAGCCGGTTGATCATCTTCAGCGCCGTGGTCTTGCCGCAGCCCGAGGGCCCCAGCAGGATACAGATCTCGCCGGTGGGCACTTCCATGTTCACCCGGTCGGCGGCCACGATGTCGGCGCCGGGGGTCTTGAATCTCTTGGTCAGGTCTTCGAGTCGGATCATCCGCAAAAGTCCTTGCTCGGAAGCGTCAGCGTTTCAGCCCGGCCGGGGTCAGACGCTTTTGCAATTGCAAAAGCGCCCAGTCGGCCACGATGGCGAGAAGGGAGACGGCGAGAGCGCCGGTGACAAGCTGGCGTGGGTCGGTCTGCGAGATGCCGCGCGCGATCAGCACGCCCAGGCCGCCGGCGCCGATATAGGCGGCGATCGCCGCGACGCCGATGTTCATGACCACGGCGGTCCGCACGCCCGCCATGATGACCGGGATCGCGATGGGGATCTCGAGCCGGGTCAGCCGCTGAAAGGGCGTCATGCCCATGCCCGTCGCCGCCTCGCGCAGCGCCGGATCGACGTTGGTGATGGCGGTATAGGTGTTGCGCACGATGGGCAGCTGCGAATAGAGCAGGATCGCGATCACCGCGGGCAGCCAGCCGATCCCCTGGCCGATCTTGGACAGGATCGGGATCATCAGGCCGAAGAGCGCGATCGAGGGAATGGTGACGATGATCGAGGCCACATAGAGCACCCCGTCCGCGACGCGCCGGTTCTGGGTGATGGCGATGCCGATGGGCACGCCCGTCAGGATCGCCAGCCCCACCGCCACGGCGACGATCGAGATGTGCTCGCCCGCAAGACGCAGGATGACCGGCCAGTTATTCGCAATGAAACCAATTATTTCCATATCCGTCTTTCCCTCGGGCAGAGATGGAGGCCTGATCGGCGCTATCCCGGAATAGCCCGGTTGAAACGGCATCAAGTTGCGCCGATTCGTCATCAGCTTGCACGAATCCGTCGCGAGGACGGTTCAGGCGCCATTGAGCCGGGGCGGAGATCCTCCCTCCGCCGGATCGCATATCGCAGATCTGTCGCATGGTTCCATCTTGCAACAATTCCGGCCGCAGGACCACCCTGCCGTGTCCGGCCGCCGGGGCCCATGGGACGGAATTGGTTGAAGGCGGAAGGATTTCTGGCTCATCGCGACGATCCAGGGACGAAGATGAGCCAGCGAGGCGTTGACCGGAAAGCGGCCGCCGTTCGGGCGGATGAACTGCCGCGCGATGCGTATTTCTTGGCCTCGCCGCCAGTGCGGGCCGGTCGTCGAGAGCCAGGTCGGGATGCCGCAGACCTGCTGCGCGCTGCGCCTTTGGCTGGGTGAGGGTCGCATCGGACCTCTCGGCGAACATCCTGGCAGGCATCGCCCGTATCGGCATCCGAAGCGGCGGGCTGGGCGGAACCCGCCGAACCTTCCGGCCATGGGCCGGGGGGTGCTACGGATATGCTTCGGGGTTCAGGAATCCAGGCGCATGCTTGCCATTTCTTTTGCAAGCGCGTTGCACATCAGATGCTTGGCCGGGTCGATCGGGCTTGAGGTCGATACGAAGATCCCCACCCGGATGTTTGCCAGCATCTCCTGGATCAGCGGCACGAAGCGGAGCTGGCCGTCCTCGACGTCGTCGTAGAAGCCGATCTTGGTGTAAAGCCCGATCCCGTGACCGCCCAGGATCATCTGCTTCGCAAGAAACAAAGTGTTCGTGAAGATATGCGTCGACAGCGGCGTCACCAATGTCGTGATCGCCTGGTCGATGATCGAATTGCCGCCTCGGGCGTCTATGGTGCGCACCAGCCTGTAGGCGGCAATGTCGTCGATGGTGACACTGGTCCGGCCCGCAAGCGGATGGTCGGGACGGACGATGACGCCGAAGGGCGCGGATTTTTCGGATAGCAGCCTGACGCCGGGATGGTCCGAGAACGTAAAGGCGATCCCGATCTCTGCCGCGCCGCCGGCCACGGCCTGCAAGGCGTCCTCGGGTTGGGCGGTCGTGACCGAGATCGAGATGTCGGGATAGATCTTGCCGAACTCGTTCATCGCCCGAGGCAGGCAACCCATCGCAATCGAATCGATCGTGTGGATATTGATATGCCCCGTGCGCAGATCGCGCATGTCGTCGATCAGGATCTTGGTGCGCTCGAAATCGTGAAGCACCGTGCGGCAATGCTCGAGAAGGATCGCGCCGACTGCCGTAAGCTCTACCCCCTCGGGGGTGCGGTCGAAGATCGAGACGCCCAGCCGCTGCTCGACGTTGAGGATCTTGCGGTTGACCGAGGTCGAGGAGACGTTGAGAAGCTGCGCCGCCTTGCGGATCGACCGCTGGCGGGCGACCTCGTCGAAATACTTCAAGAAGCTGGTATGCATGCTGCCTCCACGCGAAAGGGGGGTGATGCGTTTTCTGCACCACCGTTGGCAGAACTTTCTTCTATCTGCACTGCCTCTGCAACGCTAAAGTCAGGGCAACAAGGTCGAAACAAGGGCCGCCTTCCCACCAACAGAGAGATGGAAAGATGCGATACAGAGCAAGGATGGACCGGCGCAGCCTGCTGCGGGGTATGACGGCCCTTGGCGCCGCCTTTGTTGGAACCCGGATCAGCATCGAACGGGCCTGGGCCGCCGATACCCATACGATCAAGCTGCAGCTCGGCTGGCTGGCGGGGAATGGCATCCTGGGCGAGCTGGCCGCCGATCAGAACGGCTATTTCGCCGAGGAAGGGCTGGCGCTGGACGTCGTTGCCGGGGGGCCGAACGTGGACGGCGTTGCTTCGGTCGCGTCGGGACGGGCCGAGATCGGTTCCATCAGCTCCAGCCCGTCGCTGATGCTGGCACGCTCCCAGGGGCTGCCGGTCAAATGCATCGCGGCGGGTTATCAGCAGCACCCCTTTACCTATTTCTCGCTTGAGAAGAACCCGGTGCGGGAGCCGAAGGATCTGATCGGCAAGACCGTCGCCACCAACGGCACCGCGCGGATCCTGTTGCAGGCGCTGCTGGCCGCCAACGGCATCCCCGAGGATCAGGTCGAGGTGCTTGTGATGGGCGCGGACATGTCGCCGCTGCTGACGGGCCAGGCCGATGTGGTGACGGGTTGGAAAACCAATGTCAGCGCCTTGTCGGTGCTGGGGCCCGAGCGGGTCGACATGACCCTGTGGGATGCGGGCATCAAGCTTTACGCCAATCCCTACTACGTCACCGACAAGTCGCTGAACGAAAACCCCGAGCAGGTCCGCGGGATGTTGCGCGCGATCGCCCGCGGCTGGGGCTGGGTGCATGACAATCCCGAGGCCGCTGTCGACATCCTCGTGTCGCGTTATCCCAACCTCGACCGGGATGCCGAACTCGCGGCGGTGGGTTCCGTGGTCGAATACAGCTTCAACGAGGTGACGCGCGAACACGGCTGGGGCACGATGACGCGCGAAAACTGGCAGGCGCAGATCGACATCTACGATCGCCTTGGCCAGTTCGAAGGCGCGGCGCCTGCGGTCGACGATGTCATGACCCTTTCGGTGCTGGATGAAATCGCCGCGGTGCGGCCGGTATACGGTTGAACGACATGATGGAACCCATGGAAACCCTTGTGGGGCAGCCGGTCGGTGCGACGCATGGGAACGCTCCGGCGGCCCGGCTGGACGCGGCAACGGTCCGCTTCGGAACCTATACCGCGATCGACAAGCTTGACCTGGAGCTTGAGGCCGGTGCGTTCTACACCATCCTTGGCCCGTCGGGATGCGGCAAGTCCACGCTGCTGCGGCTGGTCTCGGACCTGATCCCCGCCGCGGGGGGCGATGTCTCGATCTTCGGCAAGACGACCGAAGAGGCGCGGCTGGCGCGGGAATTCGCCTTCGTCTTCCAGGATGCCGCCCTGCTGCCCTGGCGGTCGGCGCTGAAGAATGTCGAGCTGCCGCTGGAAATCGGGCGCAAGCGCGGGGCCGCAATCCCCACCGGGCCGCGCAATCCGCGCGAATTGCTGGAGCTGGTCGGCCTGAAGGGGCGCGAAAACGCCCTTCCGCACGAACTTTCGGGCGGGATGCGCCAGCGGGTCGCCATTGCGCGCGCGCTGCTGTGCCAGCCCAAGCTGCTCTTGATGGACGAGCCCTTCGGCGCCCTGGACGAAATGACCCGCGACCGGCTGAACCTTCAGCTGCTGGATATCTGGCGGGAAACGGGAACGACGATCCTGTTCGTGACCCATTCCATTTCCGAGGCGGTCTTCCTGGGGCAGAAGGTGATCATGCTGCGCGCCAATCCCGGACGCCTGCGCGAGATCGTCGATATAGACCTGCCCGAGCCGCGGCAGATGAAACTGCGCGATACGCCCGAGTTCAACCGCTATTGCAGCTATCTGCGCGAACTTCTGGAGACCTGCTGATGGCTGTCATCGAAAACCTTGGCATCGCCGATCCCCATGCCCTCGCCCGAAGCGCGGCGCGCAAGGAAAGGCTGGTCTCGACCATCGTGCCCATCGCAACGGCAGTCGCGCTGATCGGGCTGTGGCAACTGGGGGTCAGGGCCTTCGGCGTGCCGACCTATATCGCCCCCGCGCCTTCGGATGTCGCCGTCACCTTTGTCGAGAAGTTCCCGCTGCTGATGCAGAACTTCTGGCCCACCTTCTTCGAGAGCGTGGCGGGCTTCGTGGTGGGCAATCTGGCCGCCATCCTGATCGCAGTGGCCTTTGTCCATTCCCGCAATGTCGAGCGGGCGTTCTTCCCGATCGCCGTCTTCGTGAACACGATCCCGATCCTGGCCATCGCGCCGATCCTCGTGCTGATCTTCGGGCCGGGCATGACGGCAAAGGTGGTGATCGCCGCGCTGATCTGCTTCTTCCCGACCCTGGTCAACATGGTGCGCGGCCTGCAATCGGTCAGCCCCCAGACGCTGGAACTGGCGCGCATCCTGTCGGCCTCGAAAGCCGAGGTCTTCTGGAAGATGCGCCTGCCGTCGTCGCTGCCGTTCCTGTTCTCGGCGCTGAAAATCTCGGCCACGACCTCGGTCATCGGTGCGATCGTGGGCGAATGGGTCGGGGCGGATCTGGGCCTGGGTGCGCTGATCATCGACGCGACCTTCAATTTCAACTCGCCGCTGCTCTACGCCACGGTGCTCATGTCCTCGGGGCTGTCGGTCCTGATGTTCGCCCTGGTCACGCTGGCCGAACGCCGGATCGTGCGCTGGTAGCCTGAGACCCTTCGAAAACAACCGGAAATCGACGCCGTGGGCCCGACCCGCCCCGGCGTGACAGGAGGAGCTTGTCCAAAATGACCGATCGCATCAGGGATTTTCTTACCACCAGGGCCGAGCAGGTGCCGGTCGTCAGCGACACCGATGTGGTGGTGATCGGGGCGGGACCGGCAGGTCTGTCCGCCGCCGTGTCGGCCGCCCGGAACGGGGCGCGGGTGACGCTGGTCGAGCGCTATCACCACCTGGGCGGCATGGCGTCGGGAGGCATGGTCCTTGTGCTGGACGACATGGTGAACGACGGGACCGAGATCGTCACCACCGGCATCGTCAGCGAATTCGTGGACCGGATGCAGCGCCAGGACGGCGCTGTCTTTCCCCCGCCCGAAGATTGCCTGACCAATTGGGAAATGTGGCGGAAATGGGCGCGCTGGGGCTGCATCGACTTTCACAAGCAGGGCATGCCGCAGCCGATCATCCACGCGGTCGCCTTTGATCCCGATGCCTGGAAGCGGGTCAGCCTGGACCTGGTCGCCGAGGCCGGGATCGAGCTGCGCACCCACAGCTGGTTTTCGGAAGCCATCGTCGAGAACAACCGCGTCACCGGCGTGATCGTGCAGACCAAGCTGGGCCGGCAGGCGATCCGGGCGCGGATGGTGGTCGATGCCTCGGGCGACCTGGACGTGGCGGCCTCGGCGGGCGCGTCCTTCGCGACCGGGCAGTTCATCGTCACGACGGTCTTTCGCCTGATGGACGTGGACACCGCCAAGGCGGAAGTGTTCGAATACGAGAACCCCGAAGCCTTCAAGGCCCTGGACCGCCAGGCGAGGCGGGTCATCGGCGGGGCCTGGGGGATGTGGTGGCTGAAGACGCCGCTGCCCGGCGTCGTCTGGTGCAACTGCCCGCATATGCCGGGTTATGACGGCCTGTCGCCGGAACACATGGTCGAGGCCGAATACGAAGGCCGCCGCCGGATGATGGCGCTGCTGGAATTCGCCCGCGCAAACCTGCCGGGCTTCGAGAATGCCAAGATGCTGGGCGCGGCCGAGCAGATGGGCATCCGGCAGACGCGGCTGCTGCAGGGCGAATACGTCGTCACCAAGGACGATGTGAAACGGCGCCGCCATTTCGACGACTCGGTCTGCCGGGGCCGGGACTATTACACGCCCTATCGGGCGCTGCTGCCCAAGGGCATCGACAACCTGATCGTCGCCGGACGCCATTATTCCGTCGAAAGCGAGGCGCAGAAGCAATCGCGCGAAATCCCCCCCTGCATGGCCCAGGGCGAGGCCGCGGGCGTGGCCGTGGCCAAGGCGCTGGAGGCGAACTGCGCGCTGCGCGACGTCGATGTCAGGGCCATCCAGAAACAGATGCGGGCGCAGGGCGCCGATCCGGGCGACATGCCCTCGGCCAACGCATTGATCGAACCAATCGCCGCCGCCTGAGAAAGGGAACGACCATGACGAAACAGCACCTTCCGCTGGAGGGCATCCGCGTCCTCGACTTCACCCAGGTGATGATGGGGCCCTGCGCCACGCAGATGCTGGCCGATTTCGGTGCGGACGTGATCAAGATCGAGCGGCCGGGCGAGGGCGATCTGTCGCGCAATTTCTTCGGCGAGCCGAGCGAGGAGGCGATGAACAACGCGGTCTTCGCCTCGCTCAATCGCAACAAGCGGTCGGTGGAGATCAACACCAAGTCCGAGGCAGGCCGCCGGATGATCTATGACCTGGTCGCCCAGTCGGACGTGGTCGTGGACAATTTCCGGGCCGGGGTGATGCGGCGCCTGGGCTTCGACTATGACACGCTGTCGAAGATCAACCCCGCCATCATCTGCGCCTCGGGCACCGGCTTCGGAGAAGTCGGCCCCTATGCCCACAAGGGCGGCCAGGACGTGCTGGCCCAGGCGATGACCGGGGTCATGGAAAAGACCCAGGATCCGGCGGTTCCGAAGTCGATCTATCCGACCACGCTGTGCGACTACACCGCCGGGATGCATCTTGTGCAGGGGATCCTTGCCGCGCTGCTGGCGCGGGCCAAGACCGGGCGCGGGCAGAAGGTCGGCGTCTCGCTCTACGATTCGATGATCGCCATGCAGATGCAAGAGGCCGCGCAATGGTCGAAGCATCGCGAGGTGCTGAACTGGGCCGCGATGCCCCTGACCGGCGTCTTCGACACCAGCGACGGGGCGGTGGTGGTGGTCGGCGCCTTCAAGCCGCATCCGCTGCGCGACATCTGCGCGGCCCTGGAGATCGAGGATCTGTCGGCCGATTATCCGAACCTTGCGGCGCAGCGGGCGCACAAGCCCTATCTGCAGGGACGCTTCCGCGATGCCTTTGCAACCAACGCGACCGCCCATTGGATCAAGCGGCTCGAGGATCAGGACCTGCTGTGCGCGCCCGTCCGTTCCCTGGGCGAGGCGCTGGATGACGCCCAGACCGCGGCCAATGGCATGCTGCTGGACCTGGACCATCCGATCCTGGGAAAGATCACCCTGGTCGGCTCGCCCGTTCATCTCAGCGAGGCTCCGGTGGTGATCCGCCATGCGCCGCCGCGACTGGGGGAGCATACCGACGAGGTCATCCGCGAATTCAGCCTGAACGCCGTCGCGCGGAAGGAGGCGGTATGAGCGTCCGCTTCGAAGTCGTCGACCAGGTCGCGCGCGTCACCATCGACCGCCCCGACCGGATGAATGCCGTCGATGCGGCAACCGATGCCAAGCTTGACCGCATCTGGTCGGAAATCGAGACGCGCAGCGATGTCCGCTGCGTGGTCCTGACCGGGGCGGGGGACCGGGCCTTCAGTGCCGGCGCGGACATGAAGGCCGCGAACGGGCTGAGCGGGCTGGAATACTGGGGGGCGGCCAATCCGAACGGCTTTGGCGGCATCGCCCTGCGGCAAAGCCTGACCGTGCCGGTCATTGCCCGGATCAACGGCCTTGCCCTTGGCGGCGGGTTCGAGATGGTGCTGGGCGCGGATATCGTCATCGCCTCGACCGAAGCCCGGTTCGGGCTGCCAGAGGCGCGGGTCGGACGCCTGCCCTTGGACGGTGGCATGGTCGCCCTGCAGCGCCTGATCCCCCGCAACATTGCGGCCGGGCTGATGATGACGGGCCGGATGCTCTCTGCCCAAGAGGCCGCGCAGTTCGGGCTGGTCAATGCGGTCGTGCCGCCCGACCAGCTGGATGCCGAGGTTGACGCCTGGGTCGCGGACATCCTGTCCTGCGCGCCCCTGTCGGTGGCCGCGATCAAGGACACCATCCGCTCGACGGCCCACCTGAATCCGCACGAGGCGCGCGATCTGCGCCGCCCGGCCCTGATCGCTGCCCTGCAATCCGAGGATTCGATCGAAGGCGTCGCCGCATTCCGCGAAAAGCGCGCGCCCGTCTGGCGCGGCCGGTAGGCGCCATGGCGCTTGTCATCCAGGGCCGGTGCATCGACGTCAAGGACGGGATCTGCACCACCTCCTGTCCCGTCGACTGCATCTACGAGGGCGAGCGGATGTTCTACATCCACCCGACCGAATGCATCGAATGCGGCATGTGCGAAAGCATCTGCCCCGTCGACGCGATCCGATACGAGGATGAGCTGGACCCCGAAAACGCCATCTTCGCGCGCATCAACCGCGAGGTCTTCATCAACGAGGCGGGCGAGATGGAAGAACCCGGCGGCTGGTCCCGCGCCATGGCGCCCCGGCCGGATCACCCGGATCTGCCGGTCGGCCCTCGTCCAGCCATGCAGGCAAACCAAAGGAGAACAGGATGAAAGGGATCGTCGCTGCGGTGCCGACACCGATCGACGCACGGGGCCGCTTTCTGGGGGCCGCCTTTGTGGAACATGCGCGCTGGGCCCTGGCCAACGGCTGCGACGGATTGAACGTCCTGGGGTCTACCGGCGAGGCGAATTCCCTCGACACCGGGACGCGCCGCATGGTCATGATCCAAGCCGCCGAGGCGCTGGACCTTTGCCGCCTGATGGTCGGAACCGGCACGCCGTCGATTGACGAAACCATCGGCCTGACCTGTCATGCCGATGACCTGGGCTATCCTGTGGCCCTGGTCCTGCCGCCCTATTACTATACGCCCCCGTCCGAAGAGGGGCTGATCGCCTGGTATCTGGCGCTTCACGCGGCGCTGGGAGACCGGCCGATCCGGGTCTGGTTCTACAATTTCCCGCAGATGACCGGTTTCGTGATCCCCGAGAGGGTGATCGCGCATCTGCACGCCGCGGCGCCGCAGCGGTTCGACGGCATCAAGGACAGTTCCGGCGACCTTTCCTATTGCCGCAGCCTGGCCTTCAGGCTTCCCGGCCTGCAGGTCTTTCCCAGTTCGGAAACCTCGCTGGCCGAGGGACGAAGGGACGGCTTCGCGGGCTGCATCTCGGCCACGGCGAACCACACCGCCCCGATATGCGCCCGCGTCTGGCGGGGAGAGGCGGGCCTGGCGCCCCGGCTGGCCGAGCTGCGGGCCGCCATATCGGCATGCCCCCTGATCCCCGCGGTCAAACATCTGGTGGCCCGCCGCACCGCCAACCCCGAATGGCAGAACGTGCTGCCGCCCTTCACGGCCCTTGGCGCGTCCGCCATCGCATCGCTGGATCGACTGGCGTTCGATCGCGTCGCAGCCTGAACCCAGCAGGAGACAATCATGAAAGACATGAACGAAATCCAGGGCAACCTGGTCGGTGGCGAATGGCTGCTGGACGGCGACTGCCGGCCCAACGTCAACCCGTCCGATACGCGCGACATCATCGGGCGTTTTGCCTGCGCGGGCCGCGCCGCGGTCGACCAGGCCGTCCAGGCTGCCCGGTCGGCCTTTCCGGCTTGGGCCTCTGCCGGTCCGCAGGTCCGGCATGACCTGCTTGATGCCGTCGGCACCGAATTGCTGGCGCGCAAGGAAGAGATCGGCCGCCTTCTTGCGCGGGAAGAGGGCAAGACCCTGCCCGAGGCCATGGGCGAGACCATCCGCGCAGGCCAGGTCTTCAAGTTCTTTGCCGGAGAGGCGCTGCGCGTCACCGGAGATGCCCAGCAGTCGGTCCGCCCCGGCATCGACGTCGCCGTCACCAGAGAGCCCGTGGGCGTCGTCGCCCTGATCACGCCCTGGAACTTTCCGATCGCCATCCCGGCCTGGAAGATCGCGCCCGCGCTGGCCTATGGCAATTGCGTGGTGTTGAAGCCCGCCGAATTGACGCCGGGCTGCGCCCATGTGATCGCGCAGCTTCTGCACAAGCATGGCTGCCCGGCCGGCGTCTTCAACCTGCTGATGGGGCCGGGATCGGTCGTGGGAGATGCCCTGGTGTCGCATCCGGGCGTCGACGCGGTGTCCTTCACCGGCTCGGCCGCGACCGGGTCGCGCATCGCCGCGACATGCGGCACCCTGCGCCGGAAGGTGCAGCTCGAGATGGGCGGCAAGAACCCGATGGTCGTGATGGACGACGCGGATCTGCGGACTGCGGTGCAGGCCTGCCTGAATGGCGCGTTCTTCTCGACCGGGCAGCGCTGCACCGCGTCTTCGCGGCTGATCGTGCAGAAAGGCATCCACGATGCCTTTGTCGAGATGCTTGGCCGCGAAATGCGGGCCCTGCGCGTTGGCGATGCCTTGCAGGCGGATACCCAGATCGGGCCGGTGGTCGACCAGCGCCAGCTGGATTCCAACCTTGCCTATGTCGAGCTGGCGCGAAGCGAAGCGGCCGAGGTGGTTGGCGGCGAGCGGCTGGAGCTGGAAAAGCCCGGTTTCTACCAGGCCCCGGCCTTGTTCCTGGAAACGACGAACGACGCCCGCATCAACCGCGAGGAAATCTTCGGTCCCTGCGCCTCGGTCATCCGGGTCGGGGATTTCGACGAGGCCCTGGCCATTGCCAATGACACGGAGTTCGGCCTTTCAGCCGGGATCTGCACTGGCAGCCTGAAATACGCGTCGGAATTCCGCCGCAGGGTCGAGGCGGGGATGGTCATGGTGAATCTTCCGACCGCGGGCGTCGACTATCATGTGCCGTTCGGAGGGCGTAAGGGCTCGTCCTTCGGTCCGCGGGAACAGGGCCGCTATGCTGCCGAGTTCTACACGGTGGTGAAGACAGCTTATCAGCTTGCCTAGCAATCGGGCCACTGGCCGCCCATGCCATGGCCTGGAGGCGGGACGAATGCATGGCTAAGCCCGCGCTGGCCGGTGGCGCATCCCGTTCCGGCCCGCGCAGCGCGGCGCGGGGACCATGCCATCGAAGGGCCGCAGCTCGGCTTGCCGATCCCGAAGCGCGATCCGAATGCCGCCTTGCCGGGACCGGGCGATTTGCCGCGCGTCGGCATCATGGCAGGGCTGGGCTTTGCCATGCTGGGGCTTTGGGACATGCGGGCGCGGCGGCCTCTGCGATGGGCTGCGCTTGTCGGGGGCCTTCGGGGCCTCGACCAAGATCGGTTGCCAGCCCTTTACCGACCATGGCCTGAGGCGCATCCCGGAATCGCATGCGCTGCTGGCCGTGGCGGCCTGGCGGATCGCCTTTGTCGTGGTCTATTTCTGCGCCCTTCCGCGGCGCAGGCGGCCTGCGGGCGGATCGCCGCGACTCCGGTGCCCTTAGCCTATTCCCTGTTTCTGCCCCGCAGGGCGCTGGTCCTCCGCCTGCTGCCGCCTTTTGCTCTGGCCGGGTCGCTGGGCTGGTGGATGCTGCTGCGGGTGCTTTGCTCGCCTATACCTTCTTCGGGCTCAGCGCGCTGAGCCATCAGCTGGAAGGCCCGTTCGCCGTCGTCTATGCCGTCTTCCTGGGCATCGTCCATCGCAAGCCGAACTTTGCCGAATTCTACCTTAGTCTGGTCCATACCGGCACTTCGGTCGGCGCGCTGATGACTGTCGTCTCGGTCTCGGGGCTGGACGCCTGGCTCATCGCGCGCGAGCAGATCCCGATGATGCGGGCGCAGAACGTCTCGGAGATGGTGTCGAGCCCGACCCTGATCTTCGTCGCCATCCTGCTGCTGGTGCTGGGCCTGTTCATGGATGCCACGCCGGTGATCCTGATGCCGACGATCTGAGGGCAGGGCTGGCAAACCGCCCACGGGATCACTTGGGAAGGTGGTTTACCCATCCTTCAGGGCGAGGCCATCGTGGGCGGAATCGGCGTGCCGGGGGTGCTGGGACAGGAGGACGCGGAATATGCCCAGGCGGCGCTTTGCCGTCTGGGCCTGTCCAGCGGGATCTGAAGCGGGTCAGGCGCTGACCAGGCGCAGGATCGTGTCGATATTGAAGCGGAGGCGCTCTTCCAGCGCCTCTTTCGCCATCAGGTCGCGCTCGAAGATGATCGAGCCGGTGAAGCGGTTGGTCAGATAGTAATAACCGATCGCGGCGATGGTGATGTTCAACTGCACCGGATCGATTCCCGGCCGGAACTCGCCGCTTGCAACCCCGCGCTGCAGGATGGTGTCGACCATCGACACGAAGCGGCGGCTGTAGATCTTGACGATCTCGGATTTCTTCAGGTGCTTGGCCCGGTGAAGGTTCTCGCTGTTGACCAGAGTGATGAACTCGGGGTGTTTCAGGTAATATTCCCAGGTGAAGCGCACCAGCCGCTCCAGCGCCTCTTTCGGGGGCAGGTGGTCCAGGTCCAGCTTCTGTTCGGCGTCGCGAATGTCGATATAGGCATTCTCCAGCACGGTCTGGAACAACTCTTCCTTGCTGCCGAAGTAGTGATAGAGCATCCGCTTGTTGGCATCGGCCTTTTCCGCAATCACGTCCACGCGGGCGCCGCCCAGGCCATTGCGGGAAAACTCGTTCAGCGCCGCCTTGAGGATGCGTGCCTTGGTCGCTTCCGCATCGCGGGTGCGGTGCTTGGTGCGCTGTGGCGTCTTGGCTTCTGCGGTCACGCTGCGTCTCCGGTAATTCTGTGCTGGTCCAATGCCGTCCTACGGAAAATTATCGCACTCCTTGCCCGGCGCAAGACGGAGATGGCAACTTTATGCACTATCCGGTTAATGATTCCGCTTGACTCGCCTCCCTGCAAACAAGTAACCAGTTAGTGCATTATCGACTGTGCCGCCATCTCGGGTCTGAGGAGAGATCCTGGCGGCGCCTTGCAAGGGAGGCTGAGGATGTCCACGTTCATCAAGGACTTTATCGACCGCGAGGTCATGACCCGCCGCAAGCTGCTGCTGGCGGGTGCCGCCGGCATCGCGACGATGGCCGTTCCGGGGATGTCCGGCCGCGGGCAGGCGCGCGCCGCGCTGGTGGACCCTGCCATCGCCTGGAGCTATCGCGACCGTGCCTCGGCTTATTGGAACGCTGTCGTCTCGGGCGGTGAGGCCTTTGTCGAATTCATCGGGCGCAGCAAATCCGATCTGGTCAGCCTGATCAGCGAGGGGTCGTCGGAAAAATCGCTGGCCGACATCAAGGCTTTCCTGGCCAAGACCGGCGGCAACTGCGCCATCGCCTGCGATCCGAACGACAGTCCCAACGCCCGGCCCATCGTCGAGGCGGTGCAGGCGGCGGGGGGCTATATCTCGACCATCTGGAACAAGACCGACGACCTGCACCCTTGGGATTTCGGCGACAACTACGTCAGCCACATGACCTGGTCGGACGAACAGCCGTCCGAGCAGACCGCGCGGATCCTGTTCGAGGCGATGGGCGGCAAGGGCGGCGTCGTGCATCTGGGCGGGATCGCGGCGAACAATCCGGCGGTCGAGCGGTTGGCCGGGCTGCATAACGCCCTGAAGGATTTCCCCGACATCGAACTGCTGGACGCGCAGCCCGCCGATTGGGACACGACCAAGGCGGCGCAGCTGATGTCGTCCTTCCTGACCCGCTATGGCGACCGCATCACCGGCGTTCACTGCGCCGCCGACAACATCGCCTATGGTGTGATCGAGGCGCTGCGGGCCGAAGGCATCACCGACATGCCCATCGTCGCCTATGACGGCAATCCCGAGGCGGTGAAGCTGGTCATGGACGGCCAGCTTCTGGCGACGGTCTTTACCAATCCCTACTGGGGTGGCGGCATCTCGGCGGCCCTGGCCTATCATGCCGCGATCGGCACGTTCAAACCCTCGGACGAGCCGCAGGAGCATCGCGAGTTCTACGGCCCGACGATCCTGATCACGCAGGCCGATGCAGCCGAGTTCAAGGCCCAGTATCTGGACGCCACGCCGGATTATGACTGGACCGATTTCTGGGGGCCGGGCAACGGCCAGATCCAGTATCGCTGACTTCTGAAAATCCACGGGTCGACCGCGCTGCGGTCCTCCCCGCCGTCCTTTCCAGGGGGCGCGGCCGGGCAGTGTTGAGGAGAACTGCGTTGAAGATGAAGCTCACCCGCGAGAATGTCATCCGATGGGCTCCGGCCCTCGTGCTGCTGGGGCTGGTCGTGCTGTTCACGGCGATCAATCCCGCCTTCCTGTCGCAACGCAACCTGGCCCGGATCGCGCTGGCCGCGACGCCGCCGATGATGGTGGCGCTTGGCGTCACCTTCATCATCGTCATGGGCTCCATCGACCTGTCGATGGAGGGGGCGGTGTCGCTTTGCGCGGTGCTGTTCTGCCTGCTGTTCCTGAAGCTGGGCGGTTCCCTGGGCGCGGGCGCCTGGCTGGCCATTCCGGCGATCCTGCTCTGCGGCGCCTTCTTCGGCTGGCTGACCGGGATGGTCCATGTGCGGCTTCAGATCCCGTCGTTCATGGCCAGCCTGGCGATGGGCTTCGTTGGCACCGGGGCGGCGGTGTTGGTCACGGGCGGGGATATCGTCCGCATTGATGACGATGTGTTCCGCGCCCTGCTGACCTGGCGCATCCTTGGCTTTCCGCTGATGGTCCATATCGCCGTCCTGCTGGTCCTGCTGGCCTGGTTCATCCAGAACCACACCACGCTTGGCCGTAACTTCTACGCCGTCGGCGGCGGCGAGGAGCTTGCCCATGCCTCGGGCGTGAACGTGCGCCGGGTGCGGCTGGCGGGTTTCGCGCTGGCCGGGGTGTTCTACGCCATCGCCGCGATCTTCCAGGTGGCGCGGCTGGGGCAGGCGGAATCGGTGACAGGCGCGAACCTGATGTTCATCGCCATCACCTCGGTCGTCGTCGGCGGCGTCGCGCTGTGGGGTGGGATCGGCGGCGTGCTGAACGCGGTCGTCGGCGTGCTGATCGTCAATGTCATCGGCAATGGCATGGTCGTCATCGGCCTGCCCAACTACCTGCAGGACGGGTTGCTGGGCGTCCTTGTCATCGTCGCGGTCGTGCTGTCCACCGACCGGCGGCTTGTCAGTTTCGCGAAATGAGGCCGCCATGTATCAGCTAAGCTCGGTCGACAAGAAATTCCCCGGCGTCCATGCGCTGAAATCCATCGACTTCCACATCAAGCGCGGCGAGATCGTCGGGCTGGTCGGTGAGAACGGCGCAGGAAAGTCGACGCTGATGAAGGTGATCTACGGCGCCTATCAGCCCGACGGCGGCCAGATCCTGATCGACGGCAAGCCGGTGCATTTCGCCAATCCCCGGCAGGCGATGAAACGCGGCATCGGCATGGTCTTCCAGGAACAGTCGCTGATCCCCAACCTGACGGTGATGGAGAACATCTTCCTGGGCTACGAGGCGCAGTTCACCCGCCTGGGCGTGGTGAACTGGAAGGCGATGGCCGCGGCTGCGAAGAAACAGCTTGCCAAGGTCAAGCTGGAGATCGATCCCGCCACGGTGACTTCGGCCCTGTCCTTTGCGCAGCGCCAGCTGGTCGAACTGGCCAAGGTGCTGACGCTGGAGGAACGGGTCGAGGGCGACCTGGTCATCCTGCTGGACGAGCCGACCTCGGTGCTGTCCGAGGAGGAGGTGAAGCTGCTTTTCAAGCTGGTGCGCGAACTGACCAGCCGCGCGTCCTTCATCTTCGTCAGCCACCGCATGGACGAGGTGATGGCGCTTTCGGACCGCATCTATGTGATGAAGGACGGGCAGGTGATGGATGTCGTCGCCAAGGCCGATGCCGATGCCAGCGCGATCCAGCACAAGATGGTCGGCCGCCACGTGGACCGCGAATATTACCGCGAACAGCGCCAGAAGCCCTATGACGCCTCGCGGACGCTGTTCGAGATGCGCGACATCGTCCTGCCGGGGCGCCCGCACAAGCTGGACCTGGCGCTGCATCCGGGCGAGGTGCTGTGCCTGGTCGGGACCGAAGGCTCGGGTCGCGAGGCGATCCTGCGTACGATCTACGGGATGCTGGCGCCGGTCTCGGGCCGCTTCGAGATGAAGGGGCAAGAGCTTCGCGACTTCAATCCGCGCCGCTCGGTCGCGATGGGCGTGGGCTATGTGCCGCGCGAGCGCAAGGTCGAGGGCATCGTTTCGGGCATGAACGTCTATGAGAACATGACCCTTTCCCAGCTGGGACGCTATTCCAGGGCGGGGGTGATCGACGTGGCGCGCGAAAAGGCGCTGGCGCGGGACTGGATCAGGAAGCTGTCGATCAAGGCGCATTCCGAATTCGCCGATTGCGGCAACCTGTCGGGCGGCAACCAGCAGAAGGTGGTGCTGTCGAAATGGCGTTCGGGCGGGTCCGACATCATGCTGCTGGACCACCCGACGCGGGGGCTCGACATCGGCGCCAAGGAAGACGTCTACGACATGATCCGCGACATGAGCGACGACGGCGTCGGCATCGTGCTGGTGGCCGACACGCTGGAAGAGGCCATCGGCCTGTCGCACACCATCGTCGTGCTGAAGGATGGCGCGATCCGGCAGCGCTTCGACTGCCGGCCGGGCGCCAAGCCGTCGCTCTACGATCTTCTCCACCACATGATCTGAGGCGCAGATGACCATGCAACGCATCAAACCGCATCTTCCCTGGATCACCCTGCTGGTGCTGACCGCCATGGTCGGCGTGGTGGATCCGAATTTCCTGCGCCCCGCGAACCTGCTGAGCCTTGCGGGCGACATCGTGCCGCTGTTCATCATGGCGCTGGGGCTGACCTTTGCCATCTATATCGGCGGGATCGACCTTTCGGTGCAGTCGATGGCCAACATGATCACGGTCATCGCCTCGATCTACCTCGCCTCGCTGGGGGCGTGGGTGGCGGTGCTGTGCATCGCGGCGGGCTTCGGGCTTGGCATGGTGTCGGGCTTCCTGACCACGCGGCTCTGCGTGCCCTCGTTCATCTCGACCCTGGCGGTGGGCGGGGTCTGCTTTTCGATCGCGCAATGGCTGTCGGGCAACCGCGCCCTGAACATGGATGCCGAACAGAGGAACGCCGTCTTCGGCTGGATGATCGGCCATACCGGCATCGTCCCGAACGAGCTGTTCCTGGCCGCCGCCCTGCTGGCGCTGTGCCTGTTCATCGAACGGCGCACCATCCTGGGCCGGGTGCTGAAGGCCGTGGGCGCTGGCGAGCCGGCGGCGAAGGCATCCGGCATCGATGTCGGGCGCTACAAGATGCTGGCCTTCGCGATTTCCGGGGCGCTGGCGGCGATTGCGGGGCTGTTGTTCTCGGTCAAGCTGTCGGGCGGCGCGCCGACCATCGCCAACGGCTTCCTGCTGCCCGCCATCGTCGCGGTGCTGGTCGGCGGCACACCCCTGACCGGGGGCGTCGGCGGCGTGCTGAACACGCTGATCGGCACGCTGATCGTCGCCGTCATCCGGGCCTCGATGCTTTATCTGGGGGTCGAGGCGACGCAGCAGCAGATGCTGTTCGGACTGGTGCTGATCGGCGCCATCGCCCTGACCATCGACCGCTCGAAACTGCGCACGGTGAAGTAAGCCATGACCATGATGAAAGCAGCCGTCCTGACCGCCCCGCGCCGCTTCGAGCTGCGCGAGGTGCCGCGCCCCCGGATCGGCGCGGACGAGGTGCTGATCCGCGTGATCCGAACCGGGATCTGCGGCACCGACCTGCACATGTTCCACGGCCATTATGCGGCCGACGACCTGCCGATCATTCCGGGGCACGAATTTTGCGGCATCATCGAGGAGGCCGGCGCAAACCAGCGCCATCTGGCGCCGGGCCGGATGGTGGTCGCCGACATCAATATCGGCTGCGGGCATTGCTACTGGTGCCGCCGCAACGAGGTGCTGAACTGCCCCGAGATGGCGCAGCTTGGCATCACCCGCGACGGCGCCTTTGCCGAATGCGTCGCGCTGCCCGGTCGGCTGGTCATTCCCGCGCCCGATGACATCGCCCCCGAGATCCTCGCCCTGACCGAGCCGGTCGCCTGCGTGGTCCGCGCGGCGCGCAAGGCACAGGCCGGGATCGCGCAATCGGTCGTGGTGCTGGGTGCGGGGCCGGTCGGCAACCTGCATGTGCAGATGATGCGGCTTGTGGGGGCTGCGCCGATCATCGTGGCCGACCTGTCCGCGGAACGCTGCGCGATGGCTTTCGATGCCGGCGCCGATGCCGCGGTCAGCGATCCCGCGCGACTGAAGGCCACGGTGCTTGAGCTGACTGGCGGCCGGGGTGCGGATCTGGTGATCGAAAGCGTGGGCCATCCGGCGCTTTACGCCACCGCATTCGACCTGATCCGCAAGGGCGGCCATGTCGCCTTCTTCGGCCTGACCGGCGCTGACGCGGCGTTGCCGGTGCCGATCCTGCGCACGATCCTGGAAGAAAACAGCCTGAAAGGTTCGGTCGCAGGCATGGGTCAGGACATGCATGACGCGCTGGCGCTGCTGGCGCATGGCCGGTTTCGCACCGATGCCTTCACCACGGCCTCTTATCCGCTTGAGCGCATCCAGGAGGCTTTCGAGACCATGGCCGAGCGGCCCGCCGACCTGAAGACCCAGATCGTCATTTCGCAGAACTGACATTGCAGCATTCCCCAGGAGCCCGACACGATGGACCAGATCGCCCGCACCCTTTCCCTGCCGGAGTCGCCGCGCGAATTCGGCTTTTTCATCGACGGCGAATGGCGGCAGGGCCGCGAATTGGCCGAACAGCGCTCGCCCGCGCATGGCGTGCCGGTGACGCGGGTGGCGCGCTGCACCACGGGCGACCTGGACGATGCCGTTGCCGCCGCGCGCCGCGCCTTCGAGGATCGCAGCTGGGCCGGCATCTCGGGTGGCGAGCGCGCGGGCGTGCTGCTGCGCGCGGCCGAAATCCTGCGCCGCCGCCGCGACGAGGTCGCCTATTGGGAGGTGCTGGAAAACGGCAAGCCGATCAGCCAGGCGCGGGCCGAGATCGAAGGCTGCATCGCCTGTTTCGAGACTGCCGCCGGCGCCGCCCGGCTGCTGCATGGCGACAGCTTCAACTCGCTGGGCGACGGGCTGTTCGGCATGGTCCTGCGCGAGCCGATCGGCGTGGTCGGGCTGATCACGCCCTGGAACTTTCCCTTCCTGATCCTGTGCGAGCGGGTGCCCTTCATCCTCGCCTCGGGCTGCACGATGGTGGTGAAGCCTTCCGAAGTGACCAGCGCCACCACGCTGATCCTTGCGGAGATCCTGGCCGAGGCCGGCTTGCCGAAGGGCGTCTACAACGTCGTCACCGGACCCGGTGGCACCGTGGGGCAGGCGATGGCCGAACATCCCGACATCGACATGCTGTCCTTTACCGGCTCGACCGGGGTGGGGCGGTCCTGCGTCCACGCCGCCGCCGACAGCAATTTCAAGAAGCTGGGGCTGGAACTGGGCGGCAAGAACCCGATCATCGTCTTTGCCGACAGCGACCTTGAGGATGCCGCCGACGCGGCGGCCTTCGGCATCAGCTTCAACACCGGGCAATGCTGCGTTTCTTCCAGCCGGCTGGTCGTCGAGGCGTCGGTGGCCGACGAGTTCGAGCGCCTGCTGGTCGAGAAGATGCGCCGCATCCGCATCGGCGACCCGCTGGATGAGGCGACCCAGGTGGGCGCCATCACCACCGAGGCGCAGAACCGGACGATCCTGGGCTATATCGACAAGGGCCGGCAGGAAGGGGCGCGCCTTCTGGCCGGCGGCGAGGTGCTGGAAATCGGCGCGGGCCGCTTCATCGCGCCGACGCTGTTCTCGGGCGTGCGCCGGGACATGGCCATCGCGCGGGACGAGATCTTCGGCCCGGTCCTGTCCTCGTTCCGCTTCGAGACCGTGGACGAGGCCATCGCCATCGCCAACGATACCGTCTACGGGTTGGCGGCCTCGCTGTGGACGAAGGATCTGGACAAGGCGCTGACCGTGACGCGGCGGGTTCGTGCGGGCCGGTTCTGGGTCAACACGATCATGGCGGGCGGGCCGGAAATGCCGCTGGGCGGCTTCCGGCAATCCGGCTGGGGCCGCGAGGCTGGCATCTATGGCGTCGAGGAATATACCCAGATCAAGTCGGTCCATGTCGAGATCGGCAAGCGCGCGCATTGGATCAAGTAAGGGGGCGGCGTAATGGCGCAGGGTTACGACTACGTCATCATCGGCGGCGGTTCGGCCGGCTGCGTGCTGGCCGCGCGGCTGTCCGAGGACAGCCAGGCGCGGGTCTGCCTGATCGAGGCCGGGGGCAAGGACAGCAACCCGCTGATCCACATGCCGGTGGGATTCGCCAAGATGACCACCGGGCCGCTGACCTGGGGGCTGGTGACCGCGCCGCAGCGCCATGCCAACAACCGCGAGATCCCCTATGCCCAGGCCCGCGTCCTGGGTGGCGGCTCCTCGATCAATGCCGAGATCTTCACCCGCGGCCACCCGTCCGATTACGACCGCTGGGTCGAGGAGGGCGCCGAGGGCTGGGGCGCGGAGGAGGTGCGGCGCTACTTCCGCCGCTCGGAAGGGAACACGATCCTGTCGGGCGAATGGCACGGCACCGAGGGCCCGCTGGGCGTGTCGAACCTGCCCAGCCCCAATCTCCTCAGCCGCGCCTTCGTGCAAAGCTGCCAGGAGGCCGGCATCCCCTATAATCCCGATTTCAACGGGCCGATGCAGGAAGGCGCGGGCATCTATCAGACGACGATCCGCAACAACCGGCGCTGTTCCGCGGCCGTGGGCTATCTGCGCCCGGTGCTGTCGCGGCCGAACCTGACGGTGCTGACCGGCGCGCTGGTGCTGCGGCTGGTCTTCGAGGGCAGCCGGGCGGTGGGTGTCGAATATGTCGCCGGCAAGGGTGGCGCGCCGGTGGTGGCGCGGGCCGAGCGTGAGGTGATCGTGACCTCGGGCGCCATCGGCTCGCCCAAGCTGTTGATGCTGTCGGGGGTCGGCCCCGCCGATCACCTGCGCAGACACGGCATCGAGGTGGTGCAGGACTTGCCGGGCGTGGGCCGGAACCTTCAGGACCATTTCGGCATCGACATCGTGGCCGAGTTGAAGGGGCATGAAAGCCTCGACCGCTACGGCAAGCCGCATTGGATGGTCTGGGCCGGGATGCAATACCTGCTGTTCAATTCGGGGCCGGTGACTTCGAACGTGGTCGAGGGCGGGGCCTTCTGGTATGCCGACCGCGACGCGCCTTGCCCTGACCTGCAATTCCATTTCCTGGCCGGCGCGGGGGCCGAGGCGGGCGTGCCCTCGGTGCCGAAGGGGTGTTCGGGGATCACGCTGAACAGCTATACCCTGCGGCCGAAATCGCGGGGCACGGTGACGCTGCGGTCCTCCGATCCGCGCGACAATCCGGTAGTCGATCCGAACTTCCTGGCCGAACCCGAGGATCTGCGCATCTCGACCGAGGGGGTAAGGATCAGCCGCGAGATCTTCGGCCAGCATTCGCTGGGGAAATATATCCGCGAATTGCGCTTTCCCGATGCGAGCGTGCGCACGCAGGCGGATTACGAGGCCTATGCCCGCCAATACGGCCGCACCTCATACCATCCGACCTGCACCTGCAAGATGGGCCGCGACGAGATGTCGGTGGTCGATCCGCAGCTGCGCGTTCACGGGCTGGACGGGCTAAGGATCTGCGACAGCTCGGTTATGCCCTCGCTGGTCGGGTCGAACACCAATGCGCCGACGATCATGATCGCCGAGAAGGCATCCGACATGATCCGGGGCAATCGCTGAGGCTTTGCCGGGCGCGGCGATTGCCGCGCCCCTGTATCAGTCCCATACGGGCGCGTAGGGCACCCGGTCGCGGTCCACGATGCGATAATGCGCGCTTTTCAAGGCGTCGATCCGGGCCATCTCGTCCGCCGAGAGCGTGAAGTCCATGATCTCCAGATTGGCGCGGATATTGTCGGGCTTGGTGGACATGGTGTTCATGCTGAGGCCCTTTTGCAAGATCCAGCGCAAGACGACCTGAGCGGCGGATTTCCCATGCGTCCCGCCGATTTCCCCAAACAGCGGGTATTTGAAGACCTCGCCACGCGCCAGTGAACAGTATGACGACAGCGGAATGCCGGTTTCCCTGGCCGCCTCCAGCAGGCGCGACTGATCCAGCAAGGGGTGGAATTCGACCTGGTTCGTGACCAGTGGCACATCGACCACCGCCCGCGCCTGGTGCATCATTGCGGCGGTATAGTTCGAGACGCCGATATGGCTGGCCAATCCAGCCTCATATGCCTTTTGCAGCAGGTTCAGCGACGGCGTGATGTCGCCTCCGGCCGGTGGCCAATGCAGAAGCAGCACATCGATCCGGTCGATTCGCAAGGCACGCAGGCTGGACTCGACCGAAGGCAAAAAGCGCGATTCGCTAAAATTCTCGGGCCTGACCTTGGTGATGATGCAAAACCGGTCGCGCGCGATCCCGGTCTCGGCCAGGGCGGCGCCGGTGTCCGCTTCGTTCTCATAACCCTGCGCGGTGTCAAGGGTCCGGTATCCCGTCTGGACCGCCGTATGGATCGCGTCACGCAGAGCGCCACCCTTTAAGGGAAACGTGCCGAATCCCTGCAGGAATCCGGGTTGCAGCAGAATGTTCATCGCGATCCTCCTCATCATGTTCCTGCGTCGCGCCGATCCCGGTTTTCCTCTTGCCGGGAGGGGCGGATCACAGATATATAGATAACCAGTTAGTTACTTAAGATGCAATTGCAAAGGAGGAGCGCAATGTCCAAGATCCGCACCGCCCATCAGGCGGCAGAACTGGTCCGCGACGGCGCGGTGATCGCGGTGAATTCGTCCTCGGGATTGCTGTGCCCCGATCATGTCCTGGCGGCCTTGGGCGAGCGCTTTGCGCAGGAAGGTGCCCCACGCGGCCTGACGACCATCCATCCGATCGCTGCCGGAGACATGTTCGGCACCCCCGGCGTCGACCATATCGCCCATCCCGGCATGATCGCGCGGATCATCGGCGGTTCCTATCCCTCGGGGCCGTCCAATGCCGAGCCGCCGAAGATCTGGCAGCGCATCCTGGCCGAGGAGGTTGCGGCCTATAACGTGCCCTCGGGCATCGTCTTCGACATGCTGCGCGAGGGGGCGGCGCAGCGGCCCGGCGTGCTGACCAAGGTCGGCATGGAGACCTTTGCCGATCCTGCGCTGGAAGGCTGCGCGATGAACGCCACCGCCCGCGCCGCGCCCATCGTCAAGCGCCTGGCCTTCGAGGGCGAGGACTGGCTGTATTTCCCCGCGCTGCGACCCGATGTGGCGCTGATCCGCGCGACCACGGCGGACGAGAACGGCAACCTGACCTTCGAGGACGAGGGCGCGACCCTTGGCGCGATGGAAATGGCGCTGGCCGCGCATAACTGCGGCGGCATCGTCATTGCGCAGGTCCGGCGTGTCGCCGCGCAAGGCACGCTGAAGCCGCATGACGTGAAGGTGCCGGGCATCCTGGTCGATGTGATCGTCGAGGCGCCCGATCAGTTGCAGACCACCGCGACGCCGCACGATCCGGCCATCTCGGGCGAGGTCTTCCGGCCGCTGTCCAGTTTCCGTGCGGCGGATTTCAATCCCGGCAAGATCATCGCCAGGCGCGTCGCGCAAGAGCTGCGATCGGGATGGGCGGTGAATATCGGCTTTGGCATCTCGGCCAATGTGCCGCGCATCCTGATCGAGGAGGGCCTGCATGGCGCGGTGACTTGGGTCATCGAGCAAGGCGCGGTCGGCGGCGTGCCGCTGCTGGATTTCAAGTTCGGCTGCGCCAGCAATGCCGAGGCTTTCGTGGCTTCGCCGCATCAGTTCTGCTATTTCCAGGCGGGCGGTTTCGACTGTTCCCTGCTGTCCTTCCTGGAAATCGACGCCGAGGGCTCGGTCAACGTCAGCCGCCTTGCCGCGACGCCGCATCGGACGGCGGGGGCGGGCGGGTTCGTGGACATCACGGCGCGGGCGAAGCGGATCGTCTTTTCGGGCAATTTCAATGCTGGGGCGAAGATGCGGCTTGAGGGTGGCGGGCTGGTCATCGACCGCGAGGGCAAGGTTGCCAAGATCGTGCCCAAGGTCGATCAGGTCAGCTTCTCGGGCCGTCGCGCGGTGGCGCAGGGGCAGCAGGTCATCTATGTCACCGAGCGCTGCGTGTTGCGCCTGTTGCCCGAAGGGCTGACGGTGGCCGAGATCGCGCCTGGCGTCGACCTGCAACGGGACGTGCTGGACCAGGCCGCGACGCCCTTGCGCGTGGCGGATGACCTTAGGGAAATGGATGCAGCGCTGTTTCGGGACGCGCCGATGGGCCTGGTGCTGTGAGCGAAGATCCGCGCCTGGACCTGCGGATCGGGGCGGGCATCGCGCGGCTGTCCATCCGCCGCCCGGACAAGCTGAACGCCCTGGACGCCGAAATGGTGGACGGATTGCTGCCCCTTTGCCAGCGGATCGAGCGATCCGATGCGCGGGTGGTGATCCTGACGGGCGAGGGCGGGCGCTCGTTCTGCGCGGGCGGCGATATTGCCGCCTGGTCGCAATTGTCGCCCGACGATTTCGGCCGCCGCTGGCTGCGCGACGGCCATGCCGCCTTCGACGCGCTGGCCCGCCTGGTGCAGCCGGTGATCGCGGTGCTGAACGGGCATTGCCTTGGCGGTGGGCTGGAACTGGCGGCCTGCGCCGACTACCGCCTGGCCGAGGCGCATGTGCGGATCGGCTTGCCCGAAACCTCGCTTGGCATCATCCCCGGCTGGTCGGGAACGCAACGTGCTGTGCGTCGATTCGGTGCCGGTGCGGTGCGCCGGATGGCGCTGTTCGGCGAGGTTTTCGGCGCCGAGGAAGCGCAGCGCCTCGGGCTGGTCGATCAGGTCGTCCCGACGGGCGCTGGCATGGCTGCCGCCGAGGCGCTGGCCGCGCGGGTGATTGCCCGCGCCCCGCGCGCAACGGAAATCACCAAGATGCTGGTCAACGCCGCCGAGGGCGAGGAACGCGAGCGCGTGCTCGAGGCGCTGGCCGGCAGCGTCGCCGCCGCATCCGGCGATCTGCGGGAAGGGCTTGCGGCGTTCCGCGAAAAGCGCTCTGCAAGGTTCGGAGCGACGGGTCGAGAGGGGGAGATGGAATGAAAGCCGAGGATCGCGATTTTCTGGCCGGGCTTTTCGACGCGGCGGTGGCTGCTGCCGATCCCGAAACCGCGCTGGCCGCGCATCTGCCGGATCGTCCCAGGGGCCGCACGGTCGTGGTCGGCGCCGGCAAGGGTGCGGCGCAACTGGCGGCGGCGTTCGAGCGCCTGTGGGACGCGCCGGTCGAGGGCGTGGTGGTCACGCGCTACGGCTATGGCTGCGATACCCGCAATATCCGCGTGATCGAGGCCGCGCATCCCGTTCCCGATCAGGCCGGGCTTGCGGCAGCCGAGGCCTTGTTCCAGGCCGTCCGCGGGCTGAGCAAGGACGATCTGGTCGTGACGCTGGTCTGCGGCGGCGGCTCGGCGCTGCTGCCGGCGCCGCCCGAGGGGCTGACGCTGGAGGACGAGATAGAGCTGAATCGCATCCTGCTGGCCAGCGGTGCGCCGATCTCGGTGATGAATGCGATCCGCAAGCAGGTCTCGCGCATCAAGGGCGGCAGGCTGGCGCTCGCGGCGCATCCGGCGCGGGTGGTGTCGCTGGTCGTCTCGGACGTGCCGGGCGACGATCCGGCGCAGGTCGCCTCGGGTCCGACGGTGCCGGACGCGGCCACCCGCGAGGAAGCGCGGCGCATGATCGAGGCATGGCGGATCGCGCTGCCGCCGCGGCTGGCGGAGTGGTTCGCGGGTCAGGATGGCCTGCCGCCGGATCCCGCCGATCCCCGTTTCAAGGGGCATGAGGTCCGCGTGGTGGCATCGGCACGGCTGTCGCTTGAAGCGGCTGCCGCGCGGGCCGGGGCGGCGGGGGTTCCGGCGGTGATCCTGTCGGACGCGATCGAGGGCGAAGCGCGCGACGTGGCCCGCGTTCATGCCGCCATCGCGCGCGAGGTGGCGACCCGAAGCCGGCCTTTCGCGCGCCCGGTGGTGATCCTGTCGGGCGGCGAGACGACCGTGACCCTGCGAGGCCGGGGGCGCGGCGGGCGAAACAGCGAGTTCCTGCTGGCGCTGGCCTTGGGAATCGAGGGCCTGCCCATCGCGGCGCTGGCCGCCGATACCGATGGCATCGACGGGTCCGAGGATAACGCGGGCGCCTTCGCCGATGGCGGCAGCATGGCGCGGCTGCGCGCCCTGGGCCTTGACCCCGCGGCGATGCTGGCGGGGAATGATGCCTGGTCAGCCTTTGCTGCCCTGGGCGATCTGTTCGTGCCCGGTCCGACCGGCACCAATGTCAACGATTTCCGGGCCATCCTGATCCGGTAAAGGCGGCGCCGGTATCGCCACCGGCGCCGGCAAGCTCAGGCCGGAACCGGCGCATCCCCGCGCAGCAGGCCCTTGTCCTTCAAGGCTTGCCAGAACTCGGCCGGGATCGGGTGATCCATCCAGGCGAGGTTCTGCTCCAACTGCCGGACGGTCCGCGTGCCGGCGCAGAAGGACGGCACCGCCGGATGTGCCACCACGAATTGCAGCGCTGCGGCGGGCAGCGGGACGTCGTATTCGGCGCAGACCGCCTCGATCTTCGCCACCCGGTCCATGATTTCGGCCGGGGCGGGGGCGTAGTTGTATTTCGCGCCCGGCTTGGCACCCGTCGCCAGAATGCCCGAGTTGAAGCCGCCGCCGACGACCACGGCCGCGCCGCGTTCCTCGCAAAGCGGCAGGAACTCGTCCAGGGCGTCCTGTTCAAGCAGCGTATAGCGGCCGGCCAGCAGGAAGCAGTCGAAGTCGCGCTGCTTCAGCGCCTCGTGGCAGACCTGCCATTCGTTCACGCCGACGCCGATGGCCTTGACCATCTTCTCGTCGCGCAGCCGGGCCAGCGCCTTGTAGCATCCATCCATGGCCTGGCGGAAAACCTCGGGCTGCTCGCTGCCGCGGGTATAGACGTCGATGTCGTGGATGAAGAGGATGTCGATGCGTTCCAGCGCCAGCCGCTGCAGGCTGTCCTCGAAGGCGCGCATCGTGCCGTCGTAGCTGTAGTCGAACTCCATCGTGAAGGGCGCCGCATTCACCCAGGGCGCAAAGTCGATGCTGTCGCGCCGGGCCGGGCGCAGCAGGCGGCCGACCTTCGAGGACAGCACGAAATCGTCGCGGTTTCGCCAGCGCAGCGCCTCGGAGGTGCGCAGTTCCGACAGGCCGTGGCCATACATCGGCGCAGTATCGAAATAGCGCACGCCGGCATCCCAGGCGTGATCGAACATCGCGCGCGAGGTCTGGTCGTCGATCTCGCGGAATATGTTCCCCACCGGGGCGGTGCCGAAGGCGAAACCAGTCACCTCGAGGTCGGTGCGGCCGAACTTGCGCATATCCGAGGGTTTCATCCATGTCCTCCCATAAGTAACCATATGGTTATTAACTGCCACATTTCGCGATCCCCGGCAAGGGCCGCGATTTTGAGGTTGACGCCTTGGCGCCGGCGAAAATAAAGTAACCAGATAGTTACATATCCGAGGGGGGATTCGCAGATGTATTTGACCGAGACCCAGCTGCAGGTGCGAGACATGGCCCGCGCCTTCGCTGATGAGGTCATCCGGCCTGCAGCCGAGGCGCTGGACCGCGACGAGCGTTTCCCGGCCGAGATCTATGACGAGATGGCCAAGCTGGGCCTGTTCGGCATCGGCGTGCCGGAAGGCATGGGCGGGCCCGGCTTCGACACGCTGACCTATGCCGTGGTGATGGAAGAGCTGTCGCGCGGCTATGCCAGCGTGGCCGACCAGTGCGGTCTGCTGGAGCTGATCTCGACGCTTCTGGTGCGTCACGGCACGGATGCGCAGCGCAAGCTGCTGCCCGAGATCCTGGCGATGCGCCGCAAGGTCGCCTATTGCATCACCGAGCCCGAGGCGGGGACCGACGTTTCCGGCATTCGCACCACGGCGCGGCGCGACGGCGACGGCTGGGTGCTGAACGGCGGCAAGATCTGGATCCACAACGCGCCCGTCGCCGACCTGGGCTTCGTCCTGGCCCGCACCGACAAGGATGCCGGCAATCGCGGCATGTCGATCTTTGTCGTCGATCTGCACGCGGCCGGGGTCGAGCGCGGCCCCAAGGAACACAAGATGGGCCAGCGCGCCAGCCAGGTCGGGGCGCTGACCTTTACCGACGTGCGGCTTGGCGCCGATGCCATGCTGGGCGAGCCGGGGCGCGGCTTCCACATGATGATGAGCGTGCTGGACAAGGGCCGGGTCGGCATCGCCGCGCTGGCCGTGGGCATCGGCCAGGCGGGGCTCGAGGCCGCGCTGGACTATGCCGGGACGCGCAAGCAGTTCGGCAAGCAGATCGTCGAGTTCCAGGGCGTGCAATGGCTTCTGGCCGACATGGCCAAGGACATCGAGGCCGCGCGCCTGCTGGTCCACTCGGCGGCGTCCAGGATCGACAACGGCCAGGACGCGACCAAGGCCTGCTCGATGGCGAAATGCTTTGCCGGCGACATGGCGGTGGCGCGCACGGCGGATGCGGTGCAGGTCTTCGGCGGCTCGGGCTATATCCGGGGCTTCGAGGTCGAGCGGCTGTATCGCGACGCCAAGATCACCCAGATCTACGAGGGCACGAACCAGATCCAGCGCATGATCATCGCCCGCGAATTGCTGAAGAAGGGCGCGCAGGCATGAGACAGGCCGCCCTTGTCACCGGCTCCTCGCGCGGGATCGGCCTGGCCGCGGCCGAGGCGCTGGCGCGCGAAGGTTTCGCCATCGCCGTGAACGGCCCCGCCGACGATGCCGAATTGCAGGCCGCCGTGGCCCGCATCGCCGCGCTTGGCGTGCCGGTCGTCGCCGCGCCTTTCGACGTGACCGGCATCGCCGGCCATGACGCGGCGCTTCAACGGATCGAGGACGCGCTCGGCCCCCTGACCACGCTGGTCAACAACGCGGGTGTGGGCGTCATGCAACGCGGCGACCTGCTTGAGGTCAGCGAGGCAAGCTGGGACCGCTGCCTGGCCGTCAACAGCAAGGCGATGTTCTTCCTGTCGCAAGCCTTCGCCCGCCGCCTGCTGGCGCGGAAACGCCCCGAGGCGCTGTTCCATGCCATCGTCAACGTCACCTCGTCGAACGCGGTGGCGGTGGCGGTGCAGCGCTCGGAATATTGCGCCTCGAAAGCCGCCGCCGCGATGGTGTCCAAGGCGCTGGCGGTGCGGCTGGGCCCCGAAAACATCGCCGTCTACGATGTGCAGCCCGGCCTGATCGCGACCGAGATGACCGCCCCCGTGATCGACGCCTATCGCCAGCGCGCCGAGCAGGGCTTGACGCTGTTTCCCCGCGTGGGCCAGCCCGCCGACATGGGCGCCATCATCGCATCGCTGGCCTCGGGCCGGCTTCCCTATACCACCGGACAGGCGATCTCGGCCGACGCCGGGATGCTGGTTCCGCGCTTCTGAAAGGTGCCGCCATGAAGATCGCACTTCCCGATACCCAAGGCCGCCTGGCCGACTACACGCTGACCGGCACCCCCATCGCGCAGGCCGTGCTGCCCGCGAATCCGGCCCGCATCGTCTATTCCGCCGCCCATGTGGTGGCCGATCCCTTCACCGCCAGCGATCCCTCGGGGCGCGCGGCGGTGGATTGGGACAGGACGATGGCGTTCCGCCGCTACCTGGCGGGCCTCGGCCTTGGCATCGCCGAGGCGATGGATACGGCGCAGCGCGGCATGGGCCTCGACTGGCCCGGCGCGCTGGAACTGATCCGCCGGACCAAGGCGGAACTGCCCGAGGCGCTGGTCGGCAACGGCTGCGGCACCGATCACCTGGACCCGTCGGAGGCGAAGACGCTGGACGACGTCATCCGCGCCTATCTGGAACAGGTCGAGGCGATCCAGGCCGTCGGCGGCCGCATCGTGCTGATGGCCAGCCGCGCCCTGGCCCGCGTCGCGACCTGCCCCGAAGATTACCTGCATGTCTACGCACAGGTGCTGTCGGCCTGCGACCAGCCGGTGATCCTGCACTGGCTGGGCGAGATGTTCGACCCCGCCCTGGCCGGCTATTGGGGCGGTTCGGATTTCGACGCCACGCTGGAGACCGTGCTGGCGGTGATCGAGCAGAACCTCGCCAGGGTCGACGGCATCAAGATGTCGCTCTTGGACAAGGACAAGGAGATCGCCTTGCGTCGCCGCCTGCCCGCGGGCGTGAAGATGTATACCGGGGACGATTTCAACTATCCCGAACTGATCGAGGGCGACGACCAAGGCTTCAGCCATGCCTTGCTGGGGATCTTCGACCCGCTGGCCCCCGCCGCCGCCTATGCCGTCAACCGGCTGGCCGAAGGGGACAGGGCAGGTTTCCGCGCCGCCCTGGACCCGACCGTGCCGCTGGCCCGCACGATCTTTCGCGCCCCGACGCAATACTACAAGACCGGCGTGGTCTTCCTGGCCTGGCTGAACGGTTTCCAGGATCATTTCATCATGCTGAACGGCCATCAGGCGATGCGGCCCTTGCCCTATTTCACCGAAGTCTTCCGCCGGTCGGACGCCTGCGGGTTGCTGCGAGACCCGGAACTGGCGGTGCGCCGAATGAAAACGCTGCTGGCAGTTCACGGGGCATAGGAATGCGTGATTTCAGCCGCGACATGTCCGCATTGGCCCTGAACACCGCCACGCTTGGCCATAATGTCGAGGGGGCAGGCGCCGGCTGGTCGCCCGAACGCACCATCGATGCCTGCGCCGAGCGCGGCTATGGCGGCATCGTCTTCTGGCGGCGCGAGATCGGATCCCGCGCCGCAGGGATTGCCGCCCATGCCCGCGCCGCCGGGCTGACGGTGGCCGGGCTGTGCCGGGCCCCGTTCCTCGTCGGACCCCTGGCGCCACGGGGCAGGCAGGCGGTGATGGATGATTTCCACGCCTCGATCGACATGGCGGCAGAGCTTGGCGCGCCGATCCTGACCATCGTGACCGGAGGGGTCGAGCCGGGCACGCGCGGCGTTGCCGAAAGTCTGCGCCTCGTCGCCGACCGCGTGGCCGAGGCTGCCCCTTACGCCGCAGAACGAGACGTGCGCCTGGCGCTTGAGCCGCTGAATCCCGTCTATGGCGGCAACCGCTCCTGCCTGACGACGCTGCGCGACGCCCTGGATATTTGCGACGCGCTTGCCGCGCCCAATGTCGGCGTGGCGGTCGATGTCTACCATGTCTGGTGGGACACTGACCTGCCACGGCAACTGGCCCGCGCCGGAGGGCGCATCCTCGGCCACCACCTTTGCGACTGGCTGGCCGATACCTCGGATGTGCTGCTGGATCGCGGCATGATGGGTGACGGCGTTGCCGATCTGAAAACCATCCGTTCCGCGGTCGAAGCGGCCGGCTACCAGGGCCTCTGCGAGGTCGAGATCTTTTCGGCAGGCAACTGGTGGAAGCGCGATCCAGCCGAAGTGCTCGATACCATCGTCACGCGCTTCCGATCCGTCTGTTGATTGTTCCAGGAGGAAAAACCATGAAACTTCTCGTGCCAGTGAAGCGCGTGATCGACTACAACGTGAAGGCCCGTGTGAAGGCGGACGGGTCTGGTGTCGATCTTGCGAATGTGAAGATGTCGATG
>JAANMV010000940.1_pt1 | contig 34326 bp, 33 predicted proteins | sample 7279661 | NCBI WGS metagenome assembly JAANMV01 (sample SAMN14094540, study PRJNA606508) | bioreactor metagenome | isolation source: A lab-scale SPAN reactor treating ammonium-rich wastewater day 121 | place: Ireland: Galway | collected 2017-05-16
TGGGCGAGGTTTATTGCGCCGCGCCGTCAGATGCATTAAAGGCGGCGGAAATCGCGTCAGCCGCGTTTGCCAAAACGCGGTTAATGCCGGCGCACGAGCGAAGAAACATACTCGAACGGCTTCGAGCAGCGCTTTCCGCAAAGCGGGATTTTCTCGCCGAACTGCTTTGCCGGGAGACGGGCAAGCCGATTTCGCTTTGCCGCGCCGAGATTGCGAGAATGCTGGATACAATCGCGCTCAGCGCCGAAGAAACGGGAAGGTTGGGCGGCGAATTCATTCCGTTCGATTTCGCGAAAGGCGGCGCCGGCAGGTATGGAATTACGATGCGCGTGCCGCTCGGGCCGGTGCTCGCGATTACGCCGTTCAATTTTCCGCTCAATTTGCTCGCACACAAAGCCGCCCCCACGTTCGCAATCGGCGCGCCTGTCGTGCATAAACCTTGTATGCAGGCGCCGCTGACGGCTTTTGAGTTCGCGAATGCCGTTTATGAATCCGAGTGGCCAAAAGAAGCGTACAGCGCGCTGTACGCCGCGCCGGACGCCGCGGAGCCGCTCGTCAGGGACGACAGGCTGAAAGTGCTTTCGTTCACGGGAAGCGACGCCGTCGGCTGGAAACTTAAATCCATCGCGGGAAAGAAAAAGGTACTTTTGGAACTCGGGGGAAGCGCGAGCTGCATGGTCGAACCCGACGCGCCTGACATTGAATATGCTATTTCGAGATGCGTCACGGGAGCGTTCGCTTTCTCCGGCCAAGTTTGCATTTCGATACAGCGGCTTATCCTTCACGAAAGCATTTACGACAAATTCGTCGCCGGATTTTTGGAAAAAACGAAGGCGCTCAAAACCGGCGACCCTATGGACGAAATGACGGATATCGGGCCGGTGATAGACAATACGGCGGCGGACCGAATCGAAACGTGGGTCGATAAAGCGGTCGCGGCCGGCGCGCGAATCCTGACCGGCGAACGTATCGGCGAAAGAATGTTCAAACCTTTCGTTCTGGAAAACGTGCCGGACGGCACCGAGCTTGGCTGCGGCGAAGTGTTCGGGCCGGTCGTCGCGCTTTACCGCTCCCGCTCGCTGGACGACGCGATCGATATTACGAATCGCAGCCGGTACGGTCTGCAGTCTGGGCTTTTCACATCCGATTTATCGAAGGCGATGAAGGCGTTCAAAGCGCTCGAAGTAGGCGGGCTGATGATAAATGAAATTCCCGGCTGGCGAACGGACGCGATGCCTTACGGCGGCTCGAAGGACAGCGGCGAAGGCAGGGAAGGGCCGCGATACGCAATAGAGGATATGACGGAAATCAGACTGATGGTTGTCAAGGAATAGTCCGCGACTCGGAGTCGGTAAATATTTGGCAGTAAGAAGTGAAAAAAAATCCCCCGCATTGAGCGGGGGATTTGGCATTTTCGATTGAAACCGAGCGGCTTACGAGAACGTGTAAGTTTGGCCCGGGCCGATAATTCCGCTGTTCACGATTTCCTCGGTGCGCCCTTCCTGAAGCACGCCCGACCACACGTAGAACGTATAGTCGCCGGGGTTTTTTGGAACCGGATTTCCGGTGTTGTCCATCGGCGCCCAATTGCCGAAGTCGAACATAATCTGATTCGTGGCGATGTTCGTCGGATTGACCACGAAGCCTTGTCCGCCCGGCATGAAAATGACGAGCCTGGTTATGCGGTCTTTAACGTCGAGCGGGCCGTCGAAACCTTTAATGTTGTTTCCGTTGTCGTACACGACTAACGTGATCAGGTCGGAAACGGCTGGTGCAGGCGGCGTGATGCCGTCAATGCGCGGCTCGATGATTAGGAACGCTTTGTTCGTGCTTAACACGTCGTCGAACGTACGCACGCGAACGTCGCCGGTCATGCTGAAGTTGCTGGCGGTTACGCGGAACGTGATTTCGCGGTCAGACCACGCTTGCAGTCCGCTTCCGGGATCGAGAACGATCGAACCGAAGTACTGCTGTTCGCTGGCGTCCTTTCGCGTGATTTCGATGCCGGTCGCGTTAACCGTCTCGCCGAAGTTAAATCCCTCGATTGTGACCCAGTCGCCTGCGTGCGAAACGGGTTTGTTCAAGTTCGCGGTGGGCGACCTCGGCACGCTGCCGATTTGGATTCCCAAATTCGGTTCGGGGTTTTTAACGTCGGTAACGCGCATGCGTCCGATTAGAGGCATTCCAAGCTGGCCGATGTAAATCGGCGGACCGGTGAACAATGCCGCGCTTCCGCTGGCGGTATGCGTGACTCTGACTTTGGGCGTGAAAGTTTTATCGGCTTGCGTGTATGTCGTACTGACTTGACTTTGACCAGAAGTTTTCTTTCCGTCGCCGAAATCCCAATCGAATTTATACTGGTTAGCCGCGCCGGGAACGAAGCATGAAAGCGTGACAGGTTCCTGGACGGGCACCGCCGTAAAGTTTGCGCTGACGAATCCGTCGAAAGCGTTTTTAATCGTAATCGTTTGGTCGTCCGCCGCCCTGCTGTCGAAAGTAATCAAGCGCACCTTGCCGGCGTTGAAATTGCCCGTCGAGGGGTTGATCGAAACCGCGATGTCGGACGGCATTACGAAGCTGACCGCGGTTTGAGTCCATGTGAAGTTCGGGTCGGAGCCGTTGAATTTGTCCGCAGGGAAAATGACGGCGCTACCCGAAGATTGCGCCATATCTACGGTGAGAATGCCGGGGTCCGTTCCGAGGTGACTGCCGTAAAGCGTAACTTTGCCGCCAAAAACAACGTTGACCGGAGATACGCCGGTGATTCTGGCAGGGACTAGAACTTCGAAGTTAATCGGATGAGGCAATCCGACCACTTGATCCGGAGGAAGATTCGGGATTGGATACGCCGTGTCGTTGATGTGAATTTGAATCGGGCCGCTGTCGGCGTCCGCGGGAACGTTTACATGAACCACGGTGCTGGCCCATGAGACAACCTGCGCCCGGGAGCCCGCGAAAGTAACGAAGCTCGACCCGATTTGGTTGCCGAAGTTCTGGCCGCGAATTTCGATTGTCTGCCCCGACTCAGCCTCCATCGGCGTAACCGACGAAATGACAGCCGGCTGGGTCGTGTCTTCAACGTCTTCGACCGTATATTTGTGATTGTCGTTGCTCAAAACGCCCGCGACTTCGACCATCACGGACAAAACTTGAGGTAAATCGCCGAAGACTTCTTTCGGCGGCACGATGACCTCGATGTTGCTGTTGCTCCACTGCTCTTTGAAATCGCCGGTCGCGCTGTCGAATCGGGAATTAATGTCGCAAATTTGCGCACCGATTCTGACAATGGACGAGCCGCGGCTTGCGCCGAAGCCGTCGCCGGAAATCAAAAGCAACGTTCCGGGCTTGCCGGAAAGAGGGGAAATCGAAGTTATCGCAAGTTCGCCGGACGGCGGCTCGATTGTGCCGACCGAGAATTTGGCGTTTTTGCCCGCGTAGCTTTGCTTGCCGAGCTTGTTGACGGTCATAAGACCGGTAACCGCGTCGTCGGGAATCTTCACGGTTATTTTCGTGTCGCTCCAAAGCGTCTTTCCGGCGGTATCGGTTTGGACGGTCAGCTTGACGCCGTTATAGGTGACGTTGCTCGTGCCCATATCCTTGCCGAAGTTGATGCCTTCGATGACGACGATGGTTCCGGGCGCGCCGAAATTGGGCACCAGACGGAATATCGTCGGCCGCGTCGGATCGGAGCCGGGATCGGGCTTGGGGATCACTCCGCCGCCGCCGCCGCCGTCTCCGCCGCCGCCACAGGCTACGACTAGAACCAATAACGCTCCTAAAAGCGCCGTCAACAAAGTCTTGCGGGTTAATTCTATACGCGCGTTCACAGGCATTCGCCTCCCACAAAGTTTCCCTAAGACAAGGGAAATATAGACAAAAAACATCAAAAAATCAAGCCCGCGGCATTTGGCGCGCCATTTGCCGCACGTTCATTATACCCCGAAACCGGCTTTTCAACATAGTTTCGACACCTTATTTACCGTCCAAAACCGGATTTTCGAGCCAATTCAGGTTTGCCGCAACCGGTGCCGGCGTCAATCGTACAACGCGGCTTCGCCCGCCGGCCTTGTCTTGAAGCGCCGGTGAATCCAAAGCCACTGTTCCGGATGCCGGCGAATCAGCTCTTCGTACGCTTTGTTCACCCTCGCGCATATTTCGCGCACGCGTTCTTCGCCGGTCATTTCCGGGGTTTCGGCGTCCATATCAGCCAGAATGTCCGACGTGTCGATTTCGGGCAATACCTCGAACACCAATTTTCCGGGCAAAACCCGCCACGCCACGATGGGAACGAGCGGGCTTCGGAATTTCAAGTGCAGCGCGGCCGGCCCGGCGACGTTGCTGGATTCGACGCCGAAAAACGGCGCGAAAACGCCGTCCTTTCCGCCGTTCTGGTCGCTGATGAGTCCGAGCACGCCGTTTTTTCTGAGGGCGCGCACGATGCCCATATCGAGTTTGCCGCCTTTCGAAATGTTGATTATTCCGTGCCGCTCGCGCCAGGGAAAAGCGAGATTCGTGAAAAAATCGTCCCGCTGCGGTTTTCCGACGGCATACATCGCAAGACCTTTTAGCGAAATGTACGCGCCGCTGAATTCCCAGTTACCGAGGTGCATTCCGAGGCCGATTACGCCTTTGCCTTTTTCGAGATGTTTTTCCAGCCGGGCGATTCCGCCGCCGCGTTCTTCGGCGCACATGTCGAGAACCTGCTTATTATTGCGCTTGCCCATAAGCATGAATTCGACCGTCGTGTACGCGAGATTGACCAGCGATTTTTTCGATAGCGCCTTTCTCTCCGATACGTTCAGCTTTTCGCCGAAGGCGATTACGAGGTTTTTTTCCGCGTCCTTGAGCAAATGCGGCTGGACGGCGGCGGCGAGATTCGCCATCCCGCGCGCGAAACCGAAGGCCCAAGAGGGCGGGAAAATCCTGACCAGAAAAATCGAGAAAACCGCAAGTCCGCGCAGGAACGCGTTTCTGATTGCGTATTTAAGCGGCACCGCCACGGCGGAATTCTATCACCGCACGCGCGTCTATTCGATAGATTCGGTTTCGAGCTTGACCTGAAGATTGGGGACGAAGCTGAACTGGCCGTGATGTTCGATGACCATGCCGTCCGCGTCCCTTATCTCGGTGTTCTCCATAACCGCGACAAGCACTTCGCCTTCCGCGGGTTTGCATTCGACGAGCGTGCCTTCGACGACCGCTCCGGTATCGTATGTACACGTCAGCTTTTCGCCGGCGTGATGCCTTAGTTCGCGATAGTTGAATACGAGCATTAAAGTCTCCTTTCGTAACTCCGTTTAATACCCGCCGTGCGCCCGCCATGTTTACCGGCGTGACCGCAAAGTCCGCAAGATGTAAAATCGGCTCGATGAAATCCTCTATTAAGCCGAAATTCGGAGAGGACGCTTTCTTCGACGTGAGCGCGATTTTCGGCGCGCCGTTCGCGCGGCCCATCGTCGCGGCGATTGTAAACACCAAAATCACGCCGATTCAGCTGACGCTCGCGTCGCTGTTTTTCGGCGTCTTGGCGGCGGCGCTCGTCGCGGCTGACAACGGCGGATGGTGGCAAGTCTTTCCCTTTGCCGCTTACCACCTTAAGAACATATTCGACACTTGCGACGGCACGCTCGCCCGCGCCCGAAACGCGCCCGACAGGCTGGGCAGATTTCTCGACAGCGTAGTGGATTTCGCCGTCGCGATTCTCGTATTCGCCGCGATGGCTTTTGTCGCGTACAAAAAATCCGGCAGTCTTTACGTTTTCCCGCTTGGAGCGGCGGCGTTTCTCGCGTCGGTTATGTCGACGAGCTATTACGTTTTTTACACGATAAAATTCGCCGAATATAGGCGTGTTACGACGGCGAGCCGCCCCGACGAAACGCCATCTCCGGACGACGCCCGGTTGTACGCAGACCCCCGGCGGCAAAAAATGTACGAAATCGTGTACGCGCTTTTCCTGTTATTCTACGGCTGGCAGGACAGGGCGGTAATCGCGCTCGACGCCGCGATTCGCGCGAAGGCGATGCGAAGCGCCGGCTCGAAAATCACCTCATCACCGATTAATGCGACGCAAACCGAAAAGGCGCTTGAGCGTTATTACACGAACAAGCGGCTTCTGTTTTGGACAAGTTTTCTAGGGCTCGGCTGCCACATAATGCTCGGCTCAGCCGCGATGATGTTTTCGGCATACGCCGCGTATTTTGTAGTTACGATTGTGTATTCGGCGGTGTTCGTTTTCGTACTATCTTTGGAGCGCATCAAATCGCTGCAAAGCGAGAATTGGAATGATACGCCGCGTCCCTGAATGGCTTGCATTTCGGCAGAAGCCGGGCGGCGGCGGCCATCTCGCTTGCGGCCTCGTCGGCGAATCCGAGTTTTTCGAGAGCCATCGCGATTCGAAAATGCGCACAAGCCATAACTCCGCGCCGCTTCGCCACTTTCAGCAATTGCCGGCATTCGGCAACCACGCCCTGCCAGTCTTTCGACTTCGTCAGCGCGTATATCAAAAACCCGCGATAAAACAGGTTTTGCGGCTCTGCTTCCACAAGTTCGCGATACTTTTTTACAGCGGCGGGCAAAAGGAGAGGATGCGTGCAAGCGATACATGCTTCGATGTGACCTGCCTGCTCGAAATTCATCCGATTCGCCTCCTTATATACTCGCCCCAAAAAGATTATACCGCCCGAAGCCGCCGTTTGCCACGACTGTAACTTGCCTCAGCGGGTGAATGCCTTCGCCATTTGCCGCCCGCGCTTGGTATCATGCGGCGATTATGGCAGAGGTAATCATCACTCGCGTCGAAGAATTTTCCGCGTCCCACCGGCTTCACAACCCGGCGCTGTCGGACGAGGAGAACGCGCGCATCTACGGCTATTGCAACAATCCCGCCGGTCACGGCCACAATTACAAGCTGGAAATCAGCGTCGCGGGCGAGCCCGACCCCTCAACCGGCTATCTAATCGACCTCAAGATTCTGCGCGACATAATTCGCCAGCGGATAACCGGCGACGTCGACCACCGGCATTTGAACAGCGACGTAAAATGGCTCGATGGCGTGATTCCGAGCGTCGAAAATCTCGCGGTCGAATTCTGGAAGCGGCTCGACGGCAATCTGCCCGCCGGACGGCTATATCGAATCCGGCTGTTCGAGACCGATAGAAATTTCGTCGAGTATTTCGGAGGCGGCGGTTAAACCCTGCCGTCAGTTTGATTGGAGAAACTATGACAAGACTATCCGAAGACCGTTACGGCCCCGCCGAACTTAACGGAAAACATGTAACGAACGAGCGGCTCGCCTCGCTATATCGCGATATCATCGTCGAAATCGGCGAAGACCCGGAGCGCGAAGGCCTGGTCGAAACGCCGCGGCGAATGGCGGAGTCGTTCGAATATCTGACGCAGGGCTATCGCCAGACAGTCGAGGAAGTCGTCGGGGATGCGGTGTTCGATGAGAGCATAGACGAAATGATAATCGTCAAAGACATCGAAGTTTACAGCCTCTGCGAGCATCACATGCTGCCGTTCCACGGCCACGCGCACATCGCGTACATCCCGAACGGCCGCGTTATCGGGCTCTCGAAGCTGGGGCGCATCGTGGACGTTTTCGCCCGGCGGCTGCAGGTGCAAGAGCGGATGACCAATCAAATCGCGCACTCCATCGAGCGGATTTTGAAACCCAAGGGCGTGGGCGTGATTATCGAGGCGCAGCACTTTTGCATGATGATGCGCGGCGTCCAAAAGCAGAATAGCAGCACGGTTACGAGCTGCATGCTGGGCGGTTTCAAAACGCGCAGCAAAACCCGCTCGGAGTTCCTCCAACTTGTGTACGGCAGCAACGGGCGGAGGTAAGGGAAGTGTCGGAATCCAAAGTTATTTTAATCAGCGGGGCGGGGACGGGCATCGGCGCAGCGTGCGCGCTGGAGTTTGCGCGAGCCGGTTATGCGGTTGCAGGCTTCGGCAGGCGGGCGGCGCCGCTTTACACGATTCAGGAAAAGGTCGAGCGCGCGGGTGCGGCGTCATTTTTCGCCGAAGCGGATACGACGGACGAAGCGGCGGTCGGTGCATTCGTCGAACGGGCGTCCGAAACTTTGGGCGGAATCGACGTTGCCTTCGCCAACGCGGGAATCGCGAAAACCGGACATCTTGCCGGCGCCTCGCTTGCGGACTTGAGAGAGCAAATCGATATTAATCTCGCCGGCGCATTCGTTTTCATTAAGGCCGCGCTGCCTTATTTGGCCGATAAGCGCGGCAGAATTTTCGTCAACACCAGTATGGCGGCGAGCAGAGTTTACAAAGACTGGGGTTTCTATTCCGCGACGAAAGCCGGACTGTCTCAAATGATCCGGATATGGCGGGAAGAGATTAAGGACTCCGGCGTGCGGTTCACCGAAATCGCGGTCGGCGCGACGGATACGCCGATTTGGGACGAAATTAGGCCCGGAAAGGACAGAAGCTATATGATCGACGCGGAATCCGTCGCGCGATTGATGCTCGAAGTGGCGATGCAGCCCGAACAAGTTTCAACCGAGGAAATCAAAATCCTGCCATCGTCTTGATATAAAGGCAGTTGCCGCGCGACGCCGTGCTTATCGATGTGTAGCCGGGAAAGTGTAGCCGGAAAATTTAGACATTCCGGAATTGCAGAAATTCCGGGCGCAAGAATGAGCATGCCTTCGGCGATGCAAGCATGCCAAATAAGCCTGAAAAGTCGCTGCGAGCTTCGCGCCGGGAACCGATTATTACTGGCTGCCAATGCAATTTCCGCGATTTCATGTTAATATCTCCCCGGCGGAGAAAACATGCCGAACCGGTTTTCTAAATCTGCGGCTGAATTTGGCGCAGCACACGGCGCAACTACAATTACGCCGGCAAGCGTAGCGCAGGCTTCCAGCCTGCATCATCTCATTCCAAAAATATCTATTTCAAAAAGGACTGGCGGCGTCTCGCCGCCAAAGTTAAACCGGCGTCTATGCCCGCCGAAGTCAGAGCGGCGTCTATTGCCGCCGCACTCCATGCGCGGCACGCTTGAGGTAAGCGGAGCGAACCTGATGTACGAAGGCTCGCGCGTCAAAAGCTGGATGCTCGGCAGAGACGTGAACCCCGCGGGCCGCGGCGACGGCAGTTACTACGCTCAAGGTGGTTTTTCAATCGGCTCCATTTTCTTACGGAGCGCAGTTTATGGAATTGCAAAGTATTTAATCTTGTTTACTTACGCGTTTATATTCGCGATGTCAGCGGGTTTTTGTGAAGAAAAGGAATTGGAACCAGGTTCTTTCAAGCACATGACAGTAAAAGAAAGATATGAGCAAATCAGATGGCCTTATGAAACCGGTTGGTATATTATCAAGGGGGCAATTAACACAAGGGCACAAATCGGAGGGCCAATATTATTAACTGGCAGTTGGCCCGACCAAGGTGGAGGATATTCTATCGCATACTTCGTTCCTTTTGATGAATATAATAAACGAATCGAATTAGGCTATTCAGACGAAAAACTTGTTGATGGATGCACTAGCACCTATACATTTAGGCTGTTCAGGTATATAGATTTTTTTAAAAGCCCTCAAGGAAGCAATTTCTCAGTAGATTACTTGGAGTATCTAAGGGATGCCGGAATCGTAGAGTTATTATTTGTTCCCGACATCAAACCCGGAATGTACTGCCTAGTGTTTAAAATGATTCTTCAAGACCCCTATTATACGCTTGAAAATGAACCGTTTTATGAATATTTGAACTTGCATTATATCCTTTCAGATGAGAGAATGGAAAAAATTGACTATGTTTCGCGCTTTACTGTTCAGATCGATGGCTCGATAACTAATGACATACAGAAAATGTATTCAGAAGGTTCCGTTTCAGACGGAGAGGAGCTACTTAAGGTCGATGTCAATAATGGCATAGAAAGTGTTGATACTCGTTTTACAGATGGTGGCTGTATTCAGAAGTATTTGTATGTCTTCGCTCTTGCATTTATTGTTGCTTTTCTTTGCGGTTATTATTGCAGAAATATTCGAATAAGGGTAGCCAAGAGAAGATGACGGACAGCGGCTTGAATTGCAGGAATAAGTTCAAACGCTCGTGCGACAGCGCAGGTTATACTGGCTCGGTGTTGCCATCGCAGCAGCGGCCGCGGCCGCGCTTGGGAGTAATTTACGGAAGTAAATTCTTTATGCGCCGCACGGAAGTGCGGCGAATGCGCGTCGGGCAAATGCGCCGGGAGGGACTTTGACGGAAGGTGGTTCTGGAAGGGAATATTCGATCGGTTGTTTTTAAGAAATGCACTTCCGTGCATTTAAAAAAGAAGCCACTTCCGTGGCTTACTCCCAAGTAAATCGGGCGTTAAGAGGCAAGGTTTTGCGATGCGATTATGTTTTTTCGCCGTCAGTGGCGGCGTGATAGTTCGAATTACGAGCCAACAAATTTGCCGTCCATATCCGCGGCGGGCTCGCTCATCCCCGGCGTCCAGTACGCAACCGCCATTCGAATCGTGGAATGCGCATAACCGGGATTTCCAAACGCATCGAGCAAAATAACGCCGGCCTCGCCGCCGATGCGCCGCGCCATGAATTCGACCGCGGAAGATGCGGCCGCCTGAGCGATTCCTTCGCTCGAATTCGCGCCGGCGCCGCGCTCGATTAAATCGAGCGCACGCGACGCCAGCCTTGCGCGCATTATGTGCTCGCCAATGCCGGTGCAAGCCGCGCCGCCGATGGCGTTGTCGGCGTACAGTCCGCAGCCGATTGCCGCGGTGTCGCCGACTCTGCCGCGAGGTTTGCCGCGCACGCCGCCCGTGGAAAGCGCGCAGGCGATGAGGCCGTTCATATCGCGGCAAACCGCGCCGACGGTGTCGCCGGACGTCCCTCCGAAATCGCCGCCGTTTCCGAAAGGTTTCTTTGCATCGCCCGACGGTTTCAAAAGCTCGTCGTATCCGCCGTCGTCCGGCTCGGCTTCGGGCTGCCCGGGCAATACCGCGCCTCCGCCCGCGCGCCGCGCCAGCCAGTTTTTCCACCTTTCGATTTGAAGCGAAGTTACCAGCGCGCCGTCAGGCAAGATTTCCATGCCTTCCGCCTTCGCGAATTCGAGAGCGCCTTCGCCCGCGAGCAGAAGGCTCGGGTGCTTTTCCATAATGAGCCGGGCAAGTTCCGCGGGATGTCCGATGATTCCCGGTACCGCGGCGACCGCGCCAGCGTTTAGGCCGCGGCCTTCCATTACGGACCCGTCCAGATACACTTTGCCGTCAACGTCGAGCGCCGAGCCGTAGCCGGAGTTGAAACAAGGATCGCAGTCCATAAATCGCACCGCGGCGAGCGCGGCGTCTATCGCGCTTCCGCCGGATTCCAGGATTTCGCGCGCCTTCGACGCGGCAAGCACGTTGCCGGCATTGTACGAAGCGACGTCGGCATCGGGAATTCTCCCCGCTCCGCCGTGCACAATTACAGCTATGTTTCCGTTCATCGTTTGCCCTTATCAGCAGCCCGTCATTCCTCGGGCGGATTTTCTTCTTGGATTTCGCCGCCGGCTTCATCTTCCTCGGCGCCGTTATCCGCGTTCGAGCCATCGCCTTCACCGTTTTCGGCTCCGGAATCCGACGCATCGCCGGCAAGCGTATCCGTCGCGCCGGGCGAATACGGCATGCCCGCCGTCGTGCCGTCCGGGTTTATAACGATGGTGGACGTAGTGCCCGATACCGGAAGCGGCATCGCGCGCTCCTGCGCCAGTCTGTCCGAATCCGCGCGAAGTTCCATCCGCTCCGATACGGCCCATATCAGGCCTGCAATCAGCGCGAGAGTGACCAGCAATTCCAAAGCGAATTTAAGCTTTGACACGCCGGAATTCTATCACCGGCGGCGTTTACCGGAAAATTGCGCGATTCGCGCCGCCGCCGGACTTAAAAAACCTGAACGATGCGAAAAAAAAAGCCCCGGCTGGGGAGGTGAGGCCGGGACTTATTGCTATCCAATCCTTAAAGGACGAGGAGATTGAGCGGTTAAAATAGGACCATAAATTCGGTCACGAAATCCGCCCGTCCTCGAAGGACAATCTTAAGACGTGCTTTATACCGTTTTTGTTCCATAAAATCGAGGTTCGGAGAAAGATTTTTTCTTGTGAATGCCGTCACACGGGCAACCCCTCTGTTATACTCGGCCAGTGGGCTGTCTTTATTACGCCGCATTTATCGCATTGGACATAGTCTGGTTCCTCTTCGGCACAATCTGGGGCTGGCTCATCATTCTCGCGTTCATATTGCCCGCGGTGCTTGGCGCCGTCAAACGAAGGGCGGCGAGAAATTCCCGGATTGCCCACCTGAACAGCCTTCTCGTTAACCGCGCGAACGCGGACGCCAGATTCGAACTCGGCGAAATTTATTTTTCAATGCGAAGGTATGCGCGCGCCAAAGCGCTGCTCGCGGACGCATATTCGATTAGAAAAAGCGAGCGCAAAATCGTGCTTGCGCTTGCGGACGCTGCTCTTGCGGCGCGAAACCCCGGCCTTGCGTTGGAGGTTTTGACGGATGCCGAAAATCTCGACCTGCGCGACAGCAAGGACAGGTTTTTTACGCTTCGCGGCAGGGCGCACCTTATGCTCGGAAGGACGGCGGATGCGAAAGCGGATTTTCGGGCGGCGGTATCGGACAACGGCTCGAACATAGAAGCGCGATATTTTCTCGTAAAGACTTTGAAGTCGATGGGCGAGCTTGGCGCCTCGGGCGAAGAAGCGGCGAAACTGAAAGAAGTCTACGCCGGGCTTCCGCCTTTCGGAAAGCGAAGGTATAGAAAGTGGCGGATTAAAACCATCTTCGTTTGACGGCCGGGCTGAGCGGCGCCCGGCATGGAATTGACACGGCGCCCGGTTAAAAGTAAGATTACGCGGTTATGACAGGAGCAGTTATGGGAGCCGTAAAGCTCGATTGGTGGATGCTCGACCGCGGCAAAATTCTGTTTGCAGTTCCCGGCGGCGACGCGGCCGGCTCGGACTTCGGGGCGGAGGTTTCGCGCGGCATTATCCTCGAAGACCCGGCGGCGGTGCGGGCGTTTTCCTACAAATGCTATTGGCAGCTTTTCGTCGAGTTTTTGCCCATCGCTCAATGGGAGGGCGTTCAGGGAAACTGCAGAATGGTTTTGGTAAGGGACTTCGGCGAGGAGAAAATCGCCGGCATAATCGATTTTCTGCACGAAAACCTGCCCGGAGCGAGGGGAATTCACGTTTGCGAAAACGTGTGCAAAATCGACAACATCGGTTTCGGCCAGTCCGTTAGCGGTTCTCGCGGCCGGCTTGTTGCCGGCGCGGCAGGCGCGGAACTCACGCTGTCCTGAAACCGCCTCCCGCAGGAGAGGCTTTGCGGATATACCTGTTGCGCGCGGTATAAATTGCGGCTATACTCAACCTTTAACCGTTTCGGAGAAACCAAATGGGTCTTTTCAGCTGGCTTTCCGGGCTTTTCGGCCGCAAGAAAGCAAAGATTCCTGAAAGAGTTGTCGAGTTCCGCAACCGCCCGAGAGCGAAATCCGCCGCGTCCGCGCCTGATGCGCGAGATCGGGATTACGCTCCGCAGGAAGAACCCGTACAGCAGTCGGCGAGCAGGACGGATTATTTCGATTTGGCCGGCGACAGGGCCGAAAGGGAGCGGTCGACCCAATCGGAGGCTCCCGCTCCGGAGCCGCAGGAAACGGAATACGAAATAGGGCCGTCAGAGGAACCGGCTTCCGCTCCGGCATACGACATCGGCGAGCAGGAGGCAGTCGAACCCCAGGAACCCGAGCAAGCTTCCGCACCCGCTCCCGAAGACGATTATTCGCCGCTGGATTTGGCGCGTGAAATCGGCGCTTCCGCGCCTGCGCCGGAAGTTTATCAAGAGCCGGATTATTTGAAAATTGACCAAACGGCAGGAGCGATATCGAGCGAGGAACCCGAGGCCGCTCCGCAGACATTCGCGCCGCCGCCCGCGCCGGAACCGGAACCGGAGCCGGAACCCGCGCCCGCGCCCGCGCCCGCGCCTGAGCCTGCTGTACGCCGGCCCGAACCCGAAATCAAAGAAGAAACTCAAGCGGTGAGTGCATCGATTGACGACGAGCATGCACTCGAAACCCTCGACGTGGAGACAGTAGAGGGGCAGGGAACGGTCACGATCGAAAGGAAGCGCATCGAAACCAAATCGATCAATGTCGCCGGCGAGCCGTTCGAACTAGCTCTATACGAGTATCAAAACGGCACGAAAGCATGCAGGGTTCCGCGCGCGGCAATCGAAAAAATGACCGAAGTGGCGAAGCAAAACAACCTGAAAGTGCTTCCAAGGCGTCAAAATGCAGCGATTATGGCTGGAAGATACTTGGACGTACCGCGCTCGCAGCTTCAAGAACTTGCCGAAAAAGAAAAGTACCATTTGGTTGACTTCACCGACACTTACTACGAAATCTGTTTCGGCGACTTGCCGGAAGCGTAAACGGTTGACGGATATGACCAGCGGAATCGAATTCTCCGCCGCAAGCGCACTTTTGGACGAGGCGAAAGCCGCTTTGATGCGCTCGTATTCGCCATACTCGAATTTCAAGGTCGGCGCTGCTTTGCTAACCGATTCCGGCGGGGTTTTCACGGGAACGAACGTGGAAAACGCAAGCTATGGGCTTACGATTTGCGCCGAGCGAAACGCCGTCGCCGCGATGATTTCGAATGCCGGAGCGTCCAAAATTATCGCTGTCGCGGTCGCTTCCGAGCATGACAATCCGATTGCGCCATGCGGCGCATGCCTTCAGGTAATCGCCGAATTTGCAGCCGAAAATTGCGTCGTAATAGCGGAAAAAGAAGGACAACCTTCGATAGTGCCGTTCAGCGGCCTTTTCCCGTCGCCTTTCACGCTATGATGCGCACAGAAAAAAAATCAACCGGAGTTCGGTGGGTATAATTTGATGATGAAAGCGAAGTTATCCGTAGCTTTAATTGCATTTGCGGCGGCGGCGGCGGCGTTTTTAGTGCCTTATTCGGCCTATTCGGCCGACCAAAACGCCGGGCCGCAAAGGTACGTCGCCAGCATCGTCATCAATCTGGCGGACCAGCGTTTATACGCGTTCGACGGCGGCGGCGGAATTATCGCGGAATACTTGATTTCGAGCGGCAAAGGCGGAAATTCCACGCCGAAGGGCGATTTTTCGATTAAAAACAAATCCGTTCAGGCATACAGCAAAAAATACAGCGCGACCATGACGCATTGGATGGCGATTACGGCGGACGGCGCATACGGGATACACGGGCTTCTCGGCCAATCCTATTACAAGTTGCTCGGAAGGCCGGCAAGCCACGGTTGCATCCGGCTCGCACGCGAAGACGCAAAAGAGCTGTTTTCGATGGCGGCGGTGGGGACGCCGGTTTCGATTGTTCACGACCCGGAGCAAAGTTTCCTTTTGGAGCCGGTCAAGCCAAACGCGAACGGCAACAGAAGCGTCCTAATCGCGGAAGTAATCGACCGGCTGTTCGGGGATAGCTCTCATTAACCCCCGATTTTCCGGTTTCTTGGGTTTTTCCTGTATACTTTGCAGCTTGCGGCGTGTCCGGCCGGACGCGTGCCGCAAACGGAGATGACGCACATGACACACGAATCCACTCTGAAGGATTCAATCGAGTATTGGAAGTCCGTCGCGGGAATAGTCAGATTCGCCGCACGAGACGGCGCGTTCAAGGATTCGCCGGAAAAAATCCGCACGAACTTGCAGGCAATCGTTACGGGTATTCCGCTGCCCGGCGAAGAGACCGTGAAGTCGCGCGAGTTTTTCGACGTGGGTTTACAGCTGGCGGAATCCGAGGACGATTCCATTCAAACCGCCGTTTGGTACATTCTCGGCAAGTCCGTTCGTAAATTCGAAGACGCTATGCGGCTCCTCAGCCAGATGAACATCAAGTCTCGCGAAGGTTCGAGCATGCCCGGAATGGCGGGGCTGCTCATCAGCGGCGTGATTTTGCCTCTCACGGCGCGGTTTCGTCGAGACCTCGTACGGCCCGCGCTTATGCTGATTACGGATTTTCTGGACAACATCAGCGACGTCGAGGAGAAATTCACGCTTGTCGGCGCGGTTGTCGCTCTATTGAAATACATAGACCCGGCAATCCGCAAGCGCAAGTTCGCGCCGCCTATGTTCGTCGATCTCGCGGACGACCTCGCCGACGACGATAAATACCGGGAAGCGGAAGCTGTCGCCAAAATCGGGCTGTCGTTTTTCCCGCATGTTCCCGACCTTCTCGTTTACAACACCGAAAAGACGTTCGGCGAAAGCATTTTCGACCGCCAACCGTCCGAACTCGAAAGGATGATCGGACTGTTCCCCGACAGACCGGAATTCAGGCGAAGACGAGCCGAGTATTATCTCGAACGCGAGGATTATGCGCGCGCTCTCGACGATATGCGGGCGTACGTTTCGCTTGCGCCGGAGGACAACGACTTTCGGGCGGCGTATGCGCACGCGCTGTCGATGAACTATAAGCCCATCGAAGCGCTTGAAGAATATAATTCGCTAATCGAAATCGAGCCGGCGATGGCGCGTCACTACCTCGGCCGCGCCAGGCTGTACGACCAGCTCGAAATGTCGGACAAAGCGCTTGAGGATTACGCGAAAGCGCTCGAACTCGACCCCGCGCTTATGGAAGCGCATATCGGCCGCGAGCAATCGATGATGAAGCGCCAGGCGATGGGGATGGACGACGACCTTTACAGCGCGTACCTTTCCGGCGGGGACGACAAATTCGTGGAGCAAAAGGTTCCCGCCGAGACTTTCGCGGATATCGCCGGTCTGGACCAAGTCAAGGAAATCATTCGCGAAACCATCAAGTATCCGCTGACGTATCCGGAACTCGCCGAAAAGTACGGCAAAGGCGCGGGCGGCGGCGTATTGTTTTTCGGCCCTCCCGGTTGCGGCAAAACGATGATCGCCAAAGCCGCCGCGGGCGAATGCGGCATTCCGTTCATAATCGTCAACCTTTCGAACGTTCTCGACAAATGGGTCGGCAATTCGGAAAAGGCGATATCGATGATTTTCCGGGTGGCGCGCAAGAACACGCCGAGCATTATCTTTTTCGACGAACTCGATTCGCTCGGGATGGCGCGCGAAGACACGCATACCGGATGGGAAAAGAAAATCATAAGCCAGCTTCTTACCGAAATGGACGGCACGGGCAGCGACAACAAGAACGTGCTTATCCTGGGCGCGACGAACGCGCCTTGGAACGTGGACCTTGCGTTGCGGCGGGCGGGCAGGTTCGGAAAAAGCATTTTCGTTCCTCCGCCCGACGCCGCCGAGCGCGCGGCGATTTTCAGCCTGTATATCGAGAAAAAGCCGTTCGTCGACCGGGAAGGCGTTGACGCGTTCGAGCTTGCGCGCCGTACGGAACTGCACAGCTCGGACAGCATCCGGCAAATCGTGGAAGACGCGGCGACAATTCCGTGGAAAGAAGCGATCGCCACCGGCGTGTCGCGCCCCATCGAAATGAAAGACCTGCTCGCCGCAATCGAAACCCGCCAGCCGGACCTTGCGGAGTGGGACAAACTCGTCAGCCGCTACGAGGAATTCGCCCGCCAGGCGAAGGCGAAGCCGTCCATCGGGTTCAGAAGCGGCAAGCCGCGTCCGCAAGGCGCCTAAAAAGTGGAAGAAAGAACTTCAATCGCATGTCCGGTTTGTCAAAAGGAAGTGGCGCTCACGCAGGACGCCTGTCCGTATTGCAGCTTCCCGATGATTTGCGACGTCGAATTCGCGCCGCCGAAATACGGCGTTCAGCGGCGGATACTGAAGTCCGTTTGGAAATTCATCGGGCTTTTCGCCTTCGTCGCGCTCGGCCTTACGCAGGCGTTTTATTTTCTATACCGGCAATACAACGACGAGTATTTCGGGCTTGCGACGGAAGTGCAGGCGAACGTGCAGCCGCTGTCCGAATCCGATGCCGCGTGGCTGAAAATCGAAGGCGACGAGCTTTTCAAAACCCGAACCCTTCTCACGCTCGGACTGATGAAAACGCGCTCGCCGAAATATTACGAATTCGTCGCGGACAGAATTACGAGCGTAACCGAACTGCAAAACGAGCGGCGGATGCTCGTGAACGACCACCACATAAACCTGCACGGCGTGGGCGCGATGGTCGAAAGCCTGTCGGGCAAAATGTGGATTAAAACCCGTATGGCTTTCGGCACGGACGTTTCGGTAACTAGCGACTGGTCGGTTTTCAACTATGCCTCGACGCTCGTCCACGAAGCCATGCACGTCGAACTGCGCAGGCATGGAATCGAGCTCGGCAGAGTGGAAGAAGAAGTGGAATGCGAAAAAGCGGCGCTCGATTTTCTTTTGATAACCGGAGGGCCGCAGGTGCTTATAGACAGCAAGGAAACCTATCTGAAATATCCGGAATCGTCGAAATACAGGCGATGGTACAACTGGTATCACCAATTCACGAAAGGCGGATAGCCGCCGCCGGCGCGAGACGGCGCCCGGCGCATTGACATTCGGCGCGAAAAGTGGTGTAGAATACTTCGCATGTTGGAATACGCCCTCAAGTTTGGAATGGGGACGCAAACGTTGGCGGTGCCGCCGGGAATCGAGGCGGGCGAGGTAGTGCCGGCGCCGGTGTTTCCCGTCACTAATCCGCGAAACGAAATTCTGCGCGCGCTAAGAAATCCCATCGGGGCAAGACCGCTGTACGAACTCGCGAAGGGCAAGAAAAACGTCTGCATAATCGTAAGCGACAACACGAGAAAGTGTCTTTACACTCTCACGCTGCCGATTCTCCTCGAAGAGCTTGAAAAACGGGCCAGGCTGACGGCGAAAGAAATAACGATTCTTACCGCGAACGGCACTCACCGCGAAATGACCGGCGCGGAATTGGTCGAACATTTCGGGGCGGGAGTGTTTAAAAAATACGGCATCGTTCAGCACGACGGCACGAACGCGGAAAAGCTGCGGCGGGCGGGGAAAACTCGGCTCGGCACCGTGCTCTTTTTCAACCCAGCTGCGGCGGACGCGGACTTCATCATTCTCGCGGGCAGCATTACGTATCACTATTTCGCGGGTTTCACCGGCGGGCGAAAGGCGCTTTTCCCCGGCGTCGCGGCGAAAGACAGCATCATTCAAAACCATTCGCTTGCAATCGACAAGGAGACCGGAGATTTTCACGAACGCGTCAAACCCGGCAGTATGCTCGGCAATCCCGTGCACGAAGATATGGTGGACGCGGCGAGCGAGCTTCGGCCCGATTTTCTAATGGACGTCGCTCTTACGCCGGAGGGCGACCTTGCGGGCGTTTTCGCCGGCGATTATACGTATGCGCACAGAATCGGCTGCCAGTTCGTCGAGAACCACTACGGCTTGCTCGTGGACGGAGAAAGCCAAAAATACTGCGAGCTTATCGTCGCCGGAGCGGGCGGCTATCCGCGCGACATCAATTTTTATCAGGCGCACAAGGCGCTCGTGAACGCGACGAACCTGCTAAATCCCGCGGGCGGGACGCTGGTGCTTGTCGCGGAATGCACCGAGGGGATGGGACATCCGGCGTTCGATTCGTGGAAACCGCTGAAAACCAGCCACGACGTGAGCATGAAACTTAGGACGAATTATTCCGCGCTGGGACACCTCGTTTTGTCGCTTCGAAAACGCACCGAAACCCACCGAGTGATTCTCGTTTCAAATTTGCCGGACGCGGAAGTTAGCGCGTGGGGGATGACGCCGGCGAAGTCGATTTCGCAGGCGCTGGGGCTTGTGTTTTCCAAAATGCGGCCGCCGTTCCCGCCGATAACGGTCATGCCGCATGCTCATTTGACGACGCCGATTACGCTTCGGGAGCGCGTGGGGATAACCGCGAAAGAAATGGAAAGCGCGTTCGCCGCGGGCGCGGACGCGGAAATCGAAGACGAAGACGGCGGCGGCGCGGCCGCGAATGCGGCTGCCAAACCCGCGCCGGACGCGGACGGCAGAAGCGAACTCGCGAAGAAGTTGTTCGGATAAGCCGGGCGCGTCCTATTCCGCCGCGGTCGCGATTTCCTTTTCGCGCTTTATAAGCGGCGCGACTTCGGCGATATAATCCCTGACGGATTTAACTTTTACGTAAGCCGTTTCGGTTCGGCCGTTATATAAATAGAGATTTTTCATAAGCTCTTTCTTTTCATACTCGCGAACGTATTCGATTGAATTTATGCTCGCAAAAGAAACACTTACAAATGACGGAGCTATCGAGGGAAAGCGATTATTGAGTAAAATGCGCTTATTCGTAGTCAGCGCGCTTTGATCTTCATTGGATATATGTATATATCCGATATAAGACGCCTGTCTCAAAACGTATAACATTATAACGAAAATACATACGTACGAGAATGTGCTCGGATATTCTGCGTATACGTAATATAATACGTATGCAAGCGGGACGATGCCCAATATATAATGGCTTAGGCAAGGAGTAAATCCCTTACTTTCCGAAGTACAAAAGAGTACATTTCCGCGTACATACTTCTCGCCTTCTTCGAGTTTGTACCATCGGGCAATATGACAGGCGGGATTTCACGCATTGCCGCTGCACTCCTTGGCATTCGAATAGTCGAGCGCGGGCGAAGACGTTATTCGAGCCGAGACAATCTTTATAAAACCTTCGTAATCTTCGATGCTAACATTATATCTTCGCCTTTTCCCTTTTCGATTATAAATAATGCGTACGGTTCCATACTCATATGGTCTTCCTGCAAATTGCACCGACAAAACAGAATCAAGCGGAATTATTGCGAATCCCTTTGAAGTGGTATAGAAGTTTCTTAAAACGAATAGGTTATTGGAAGTCAAATGGGCTGTAACGCAGCCATGCTTATAAAATAATATTAGCAGAAGTGCATGATAGAATGTCATAAGCGCCAAGAGGTAGGAAGGATTTATGAGTGTACCATAACCCACACTCCCAGCCCATATTATTCCCAAAGCTCCGGTCGAATATAGAATAATAAAACATACAACTAAAACCGCTTCTACTTTCGAAATACGAAAGCCGCGAACATATTCCTCCCCCTCTTCGAGCTTCAGCCATTTCGGGATTTTATGCGAATCACTTTTCGCCATTTGCAGCCCCCTTCGGTTCGTAATAGAAATCTTCGCGGCCAAGCAGCATCGACGCGCCGATATGGTCCCCAAGTCTCAGTTTTTCCTTTACCGCCAAGTGTTTGATTAACTCCGAAATTTCTTTCTGTTGTCTAATTTCAAACCCGCGCTGTGTTTGCTTGTTATTTTCGTCCAAGTAATAAACATCAAGCCAGTTAAAAAGCGAGCTCACGCTGGGAAAAAAATCCGGAATCGCGCCAGTGACTTTTTCGAGCCTTATCTCTTTAGCCTTCGTGTCTAAGCCGAAGCAATTGAATATTCGCCGAGTAGTCAAATGCCCGGCAGGAACAAGCATATATTTCTTTATAACCCAACCAAAAAGGGCCACAATAGCAATCAAACCAATCCACAAAGGAATTGGCGGTGGATTGCCGGTACCAGGAACGATTGGCCTAGTTAAAAGCAACGAGACAGCGACAAATGAAACAAATTGCATAAGCAACCTTTGCGGGGAAGGTTTGCGCCATAGCGGCCGGATGTATTCCTCGCCTTCTTCGAGGACGAGCCAATCCGGTTTTTTCATCGTTTTCATTTCGTCAAGCCTTCCCCGTTGCGACATCGGACAAATTCGGTTTCTGCTTTCTCGAATCCTGCAAACGGAAAACCACTGCGCGCCAGTGGATTATACCCCGTGATGTATTCCTTTTCAACTGCGCGAAAAGCCGGCTTCGGATGGCATCGCAAATTGTAGACCGGGCGATGGCCGCGTGCCGCGCATAGCGTTGCAGCGCTTTGCGGCGTTCAAGCTACATCGCCTTTTTAATCCGCTCGGCCAAGTCCGTGCGTTCCCACGGCAGGTTCAGGTCGGTGCGGCCGAAGTGGCCGTAGTTCGACACTTGCGAGAAAATCGGCCGGCGCAGTTCGAGATTGTGGATTATCGCCGCGGGCCGAAAGTCGAATAAATCCCGGTCATGCAAAATTTCGTAGATTTTGTCGAGCGGCACTTTCGCCGTTCCGAAATCATTGAACGACAGCGAGAGCGCCGCCGCTCTGCCGATGGCGTATGCAACCTGCACCTCTAGCCTGTCCGCCGCGCCGGCAGCTACGAGATTTTTCGCCACGTATCTGGCGTAATAGCTGCCGCTTCTGTCAACTTTCGTCGCGTCCTTGCCGCTGAAAGCGCCGCCGCCGTGGCGCGCCATTCCGCCGTATGTGTCCACGATTATTTTTCTTCCGGTCATTCCGGTGTCGGCGAACGGGCCGCCTTGCACGAACCGGCCGCTGGGATTCACCAGCGTGACGACGCCGTCCCACCCTTTCGGCGGCAGAATCGAATCCGGAACTACCGCTGCGAAAACGTGCTCCGCGACGATTTTTTCAACGTCCTCTCGTTCTAGCTCAGGGTCGTGCTGCGCGCTTACGAGCACCGTGTGTAGCCGCGGCGCGCCGTTTTTTCCGTAGCGCATCGTCACTTGAGTTTTTCCGTCCGGCCTTAGACCGCTAACCACGCCGGCCTTGCGAATGTCTGCCAGCCTGCGCGCCAGCAAATGAGAAAGATAGATGGGGATGGGCATCAGCGCGTCTTCATGGCCCGCTCCAAGCCAGTCGGTGTCGCGGCAGGCGTAACCGAACATCAGCCCTTGGTCGCCCGCTCCGGTTTTGTCGAAGTCGTCGCTCGCCGCGCCGCCGGAATAGCGCACTTCCATCGGGTTGTCCACGCCGCCCGCGATGTCGCTCGATTGCTTGTTTATTGCGACGGCCACGCCGCACGAGCGTCCGTCCAGCCCGACGTCGCTTGAGCCGTAGCCGGTTTCGAGAATAACTTCCCGCACGATTTGGGTGACGTCGCTGTAACCTTCGGTCGTCACCTCGCCGCCGACGAGGACGAGGCCGGTTACGGCGAACGTTTCCACCGCCACGCGCGATGCGGGGTCCTGGCGGAGCAGGTCGTCGAGGATGGCGTCGCTGATTTTGTCGCACAGCTTGTCGGGATGACCCTCGGTTACGGATTCGGACGTGAAAAGATAGTCGCACATACTTTTTGAAATCTCCATAACGTGAAAGGCGAATACTAGCGCGGAAGACCGCCGCCTTCAAGAGCGTGAACGGCTTCAGCGAACTTCGATTTGTCCGCGGCATCGAAAAACGCTTTTCCGGCGACGAGTATGTCCGCGCCGGCGCCCGCAAGGCGATGCGCGTTATCCTGCGTAACGCCGCCGTCCACTTCGATTTCGAACGTAAGTCCGCGCCGTTCCCTTTCGGCGGACAGCCATTCTATTTTCGGAAGACAATCTTCGATGAATTTCTGTCCGGCGAATCCCGGATTAACGGTCATTACGAGAACGAAATCGAGCGAGCCGAAAAGATATGCCAGAGATTCCGGCGGGGTCTGCGGATTGAGAGCGACGCCAGCCAGCATGCCGAGATTCTTTATCGCGTGAAGCAGTCCGTGCGAATGAGGCTCGGTTTCCGCGTGAAAGCTGACGTATTTGCAGCCCGCATCGCGAAGAGCTTCCGGATATGCCGCGGGATTCGTCACCATCAAGTGGACGTCGAATGGAATATCGGTGAGTTTTCTTGCGTCCGCGATTACGGGCGGGCCGAAAGTCAGGTTGGGTACGAAATGCCCGTCCATCACGTCCCAGTGAATCAAATCGGCGCGCGCGGATTCGCATTCGGCGATGGACTTCGCGAACGACGCAGCGCTCGATGCAAGCAGCGAGGGAGCGATTTTCATTATTCTATTTATCCTCCCTTTGTCAGATTACGTCCTCTCGAATCACGCGGCCGTCCACCGAAACGATTATGCGCGCCTCTCCTTCGACCTTTATCTGCTGGGTGATGACTTCGCCCACGCGATGGCGCTGTTTATAAACTTCGTTGTTGCCCAGTCTGTCGTCAACGGCGATTTTCACTTCCTGCGTCTCCGGGCCTTTCGGCACTTTGACGCGAATCCTGAAGTTTCTGACGACCGCGGCCGAAGTGTTTTTGTCAATCGCAACTTCCACGGTCACCGCGCCGCCGAGCGCGACGGCCTTTCCGGAAGGCGGATCCTGACTGACAATTTGGCCGAATTCGACGCCCTCGTGATAAACGTACTTGACTTTGCGAAGCATCAAGTTTTGAGATGTGACAAGCCCTTCCGCGTTCGTCAGCATCATTCCGACGAGGTCCGGCATCGCCACGGTTTCGTCCGTCTTTTTCACGCTGACGACGAGGTGCACCGCGGTCGAAGCGGGCATTTTGACTCCGGCGGCCGGAACCTGGCTGACGACCACGCCTTCCTGCATACCGGGGTTGATAATCTTTTCGACGCGGCCGAGGTATAGATGGGTTTCGGTAAGCCGCTCCTGAGCGAGGGCAAGGTCGAGCCCGACGAGATTGGGCATAAGATATGCGTTCGGTCCTTTCGACAAACTTACTTCGATGCTGCGCCCCTGTTTGACAAGTCTGTTCGGCGTCGGGTCTTGATGAACAATTTTGCCGATTTCCACTTCGTCGCTGAATATCGGGTCGCGCTGGCGGAGTTTCAATCCTTCTTCGCTCAATCGCCCCACAGCTTCGTCCGCGGTAAGTCCGCGCACGTCGGGAACGAGCACGTTCGCCCGCTGGTTTCCGAACTCCCCGGAGAGGGCGCGCACGATAAGAATGGCGAGCGCGACAACGACCGCGATCAAAATGACCACGACCATCGCGCCTACGCAACCGGCGCGGTCAGACCTCGGTTTTACTTTGGAACGTGACATTCGATGCCCGGAAAGGTTAAAAATACATCAAGACCGGCGCAAATTCTATGCCAACCTCGATATTTTTTCAATATAAAAGCCCGGATGCGCACCCGACGGAGCGAAAATCCGGTTGAACTCGCTTTCGTATCCGTCGCCAAGCCTATCGAGCGCGGCGGCGGTAGCGTCTTCGTTTTCCTCGCGCAAAAGCGAACATGTGGAATAAACGAGCCTGCCGCCGGGCTTGAGAACGTGAAGGCAATTTTCGAGCATCGCCGCCTGAAGCGCACCGAAAAGCGCGGGGTCTTTTTCCCGCATGGTGTATCGCTTTTCCGGCAAATGATGAACGAGGCCGCTTCCCGTGCAAGGCGCGTCGAGCAAAACCGCGTCGAATTTTTCATATCGTTCCACCGTTCTCTCAAAGGATTCCGGGCGGGAAACGTCGCAAATCAAATAGTCCGGCATCGGAATGTTCCAGCGTTCGAAATTCGAAGCGCAATCCCGGCGCTTCTCCTCGGACTTATCCAGAAAAACGATTTCGCCCCAGCCGGACATTAAGGCGCACAAATGGCCCGCCTTGATTCCCGCGCCGCACGCCGCGTCCAGAACCGATTCGCCCGGCCGGGGGTCGAGCATTACAGCGGCGATTTGGCTGGGCAGCGTTTGGACGACAATCCGTCCCTCTGCGTTCGCTTTGCGTACCTCGCCCGATAGCGAGTCCGTTTCCCACGCACCTTCGCAAATCGTGCCGAGCGAGCGAGCGCCGAGCGCGGCGGGAAGCTCTTCGTTCGCCTCTTTGAACGGATTGACCCTCAAATGATGTACGATTTTATCCCCGGTGGCGCGTGCCGCCGCCTTTGCAAAGTCTTCGCTCCGCTGATTGCGCAGCTTTTCGAGCATCCAATTCGGCATCGAGTAATAGGACGCGAATTCCTTTAATTCAGCACTGTCTTCCGGCGGAAGATTGGCCGGGCTCGCCGCGAGTTTTCTTAAAACGGCGTTCGCCAATTTGTGAAAATCTTTTCCGCTTGTCGAAATGCCCTTCGCGATTTCCACTATTTCGCTCACGAGTCCCGCAGGTTCGTCCTGACGGCGAATGCAAATTTCGTATGCGGCGGCGCGCAGCAGGCCGAGTTCGAGCGGCGCGAATTTCAATTTCCCTTTCGTCAGATGCTTTTTAAGCGTCTCGTCCAGGTTGTCCCGCCACCTCAGCGCGCCGAGAACCGAGTCGTACACTCGAGCGGCTCTGGCGCCTTTCAGTCCGGATTTTTCGCATTCCGCGTCGCAAAGCCGGTGGCTTGATTGAAACGGCTGTCCGCGGTCGATTTTGTCGAAAATATCTGCGAGCACGGCAGCCGCCGCGCGCAGCGCATGAATGCCGGAAGATTTCGTCCGGTCAACCATTATCGGCGCGCCCCCAGCCCTCTTTCGCTGTGCCGGCGATTTTCCCCGGCTCGCCTCGCGCGGAATCCTTCGATTGCGCCCGCGTGACGAGCGGCGGCCTTGCGGCGATTATTTCCGCGTCCGATATGAACCGCTCGCCCGGCCGCGGCGAAAATCCGTTCACGAATTCCCTGACCGACAGCCACGGGCGGCTTTCCGGCTGGATTCGGAAAATCCTGACGGCGCCGGAACCGGTTGCGGCTTCGATGCATCCCGCGGACGCGTCGACACGCAAAATTTCGCCCGGCGCGCCGCCCGAAAACGAATCATCCTGACTTTCCGCTGGCATTTCGAACTTTACCCGCCTTCCGCGAAACGTCGTCAGCGCGCCGGCGTCCGGCGTGAACGCCCTTATCAAATTGCACACGTCGCCTGCGGAAGATGCCCAATCGATCCAAGCGTCGTCTTTTGAAATGAGCCGCGTATACGTTGCATCGTTTTCATTCTGCGGTTGCGGAGAAATCATTCCGGACGCAAGCCCGGCAAGCGTTTCGCTCAACAAAGAAGGAATTTCCAGCGAAAAATTCTCGCAAAGCGACCTGAAATTGTCGTCCGGCGAAATCTCTATGGTCCGTCTCATCAAAACGCCGCCGTCGTCCATGCGCGGCGTCATCAAAAACGTGCAGACTTCGGTTGTTTGAAATCCCAATAGAAGCGCCGTGCGAACCGGGCTTGCGCCGCGCAGCTTGGGCAAAGCGGACGTGTGAACGCATACCGGCCATTTCGCTTTATTCAAAATCAGGTTTGTAAGAATCTGGCCGTAGCTGATTACAACCAGCGCGTCGGGATTTACCGCGGCGAGAAACCTTTGAAGCGGTTTGTTTCCCTTTACATACGCCGGCGTGAGTACCAGAATTCGGTCTTCGCTTGCCTCATCGGCCAGATGTTCTGCACTTTCGGTTTCGACCAGCGTAGCCGTGCCGGCAAGCTCGTCGGTTAAATACTTGCACACCGGAGTGGGGCAAAGCTCCATCCTCCTGCCTGCCGGCGCGTCCGGACGCGTTATTACTGCGGCAACCTCGAATTGGGGATCGTGGATGAGCGAGCGAAGGGCGGGAATGCCGATTGCGCCGGAACCGAAATAGACTATGCGAAGCTTCTCCACGAAATCATTCTAACACCGCGGGCGTGGGTAGTACGTGCGAATAATGAGGCGAAACGCCTTCACATAGCTCCGCTTCAGGCGGTAATACGGGTCAACTGGCTTCGTTATGCTCTTCGATTACCGCTTCGGCCAATTTTTCGCGCCTGCGCTCGCCATAATATTCGACTATTTTGTCATAGCCTTCGTTGACAGCTACCCATAGGGACTTGGCCGCCGAATAGATTTCCTTCGCGGCTTCCTCGACGCTGAATTCGATTTCTTCGTGCGTCACGCCAAGTTTTCTCATCATAGGTTCAAGCGTCTCTCTCGGAATCAAGGCGATAAACCGCTGCATGACGAGAAGCGATAGGATTAGGTCGTCGAGAAGCCCGATCGGCGTGAAAATGTCGGGAACGAGATCCAGCGGCGAAAAGAAATATGTAATTCCGGCGATAGCCGCCGCCTTCAGGTAGAGCGGCACGGCCGGACTGAAATATGCGTAGCCGAACAGCCCCACGAGCTTCGGCAGAAGCTTCAGATAATGAAACGCCTTTTCGAGCATGACTGAATCAACCTCCGATTCGATTTTAACACATTGCTTCCGGTTTCGCGACCGGCCGAATTTTGCGGAAGCGCGCAAGTTAGGAATGGCAGGCTCGGATTTGATATAATATTGCGAACCGATTGTTTAATCGTTGTACGAAAATCGTCCGCCAAAGCGGGCGGAACCGAGGAGGAGCGATATGTATAAAACGATTTTGAGACACGTTGCGCTTTTCGCGCTTATCTTCGCGGCGATGGCCGCCTTGTCCTGCGGGGCGTGGGAGCCATTGGCGCCCCCGCTCAAATGCCCGTCCGACGGAACGCGCGCCTGCGCCGACTGCCACCCGCGATGGTAATTTTCGGTCTTTTCGTCCTAGCGCCGGTCATCAAGCTGCGGGCAGCTTTTTCTTGATTTCAACTTCGAAGCCGAACGCGCCGCGATAGTCCGTCCACACGAACAGCGGCGCGCCATCGAGCGACTGGCTGAGCGCCACTTCCGCATGGCCGCGTGGAAGAAGTCCCGCCTCGTCGCGTTCCTTTTCGTCCATGCATACGATTTCTACGATTACTTTGCCGCCGGTTTCGATGCCCGCGATTTCGGCGTACAAATCCCCGCGGATTCTTGCGGGCCGTGGCACGTAATAACCGGTCAGATTGCCGGTTTCCTTCGAGTAAATCTCGGCAAGCTGCGGCGAAAGCCCGCGCTCCACCGGCGCGCGATTCCCGCCGCCGCGTATTTGCAATCTCGCCTTGCCTTCCGGAAAATCGTCCGGCACGCCTATGGAGACAAACGCTTCGCGCACTTCGCCGCCCGGAAGCACGATGTTGTAATTTACCGAAAATTGCCCGCCCGGCGAAATCTCGGCGGCGATTGCGTTTTCGGCGTCCTTTTGTCCTTTGAACGGCTTAAAGTCCTTGCCGCCGCCGATACCGAACCGCGGATTCCAAATTCGCGCGGTGCGCTCTGCCTTTACCAAATCGCATTCGATTTCCACGCTTTCCGGCGCGAACTCGCCAACTTCCGAAGCGGTAAGTCTCGTCGCGGCGGCGCTTAAAATCGCGCTTGCCGGCGCGCGCCAGTCCGAAGGCGAATACGCCACTTCCTCTATGACTACCGGCTCGTCTCTATCGGGCAGTTTCATCCGAATCACGAAGTGCGCCGTCCCTTCGCCCCAGTAATCCGCCGTTCGTTCGAGCGCCCACATCGCCGCGCTCGAAAACCAATCGCGAAAATGCCGAGCGCTGCGCACAACCTCGACATGCGCTTCGTCGAATCTTCCGGTGTCGTGAACTGCCACCTTTACGCTTACGGGGCAGTAGTCGGTGAATGGCAGCAAATTACCTGCGCCGCCGGCAATCCGGTCTTCCGTAAGCGTTCCCACCACCGGTCCGCTGGCGATTAGACTCCAGTTTTGCTCGAGCGTCGTGTGCGTCGTGTAAACGTGCGCACGCGCAACCGGCAGGGACACCGTGCCGCGCCCGCCGTCAATCGAATGGCCGAACGCCATGAACCTGCCGTCCGGCGAAACGTACGTCAGGGTGCCGTACATGTATATGTCTAAATCGCCGCGAACGAGCGGAATCGAAATCATCGCGCCGGGCGCGAAGTCCGAATAGCCGAAGGGTTCGCCAACCGGAAAAAATTCGTAACTGAAAGGCGGCGCGGTCTGCAGTGAAGGCGCGCCGCCGCCGCCCGGCCCGAACGCGGGCGCGCCGGAAACTGGAAACGCGATGCCGGCAAGGTTGTCCGCGGCGACGATGCCGCCCGCGCATTTTACGAAAGCGAGCGTGTCTGGCGACGAGGCATATCTAGCCGCGGCTTCGAAACTGTCCACATGTACAACTTCGAATGGAAATCCGTTCGCGGCGGAAAACTGGGCATTTCCGGCGAAAAGCGTGCCGTTCGCGGCGGCACTTACGCCTTTTCCGGCGATTTCATCGATTTCCGCCGATTCTCCGGCAGCCGAATATTCCCGCAGAGAAGACGCATCGAAAAGCGTCAACATTTCTTCGATTGTCGTAATCGTTACGTAGTTTTTCGCCGAAAACGCCGCGGTGCCGTCAATCGCGCCCGCCAGTCTGCCGCCGATGTAAACCGGCGCGCCGGAGAATCCGGTGGAAATTCCGCGGCTAATTTCGAGCGGTCCGCCGCCAACGAGCGCGACAATTTTGCGGAAGAACCTTTTGTTCGGATGTCGCTTGCCGTACACCGAAACGATTTCGACGTCGAACCGTTCGATTTGGGAGCCGTGGAACTGCGCCAGCGCATATCCCCGCATGCCGGGGCGGATTTCGTCCGCGGAAATAAATTCCGAGGCTCGGGCCGGCGAAAAAGCTGCGTGCACAAACATTGAAATTGAAAGCGCGGCGGCCAAAATCCGGAAAATGCAGCAAGTTCGGCTCCGCGTCATGCAGGGACGCTTATCGGTCGAAGAAATACAAAATCTGTTCGGCATCGGAAACCACCGCTGAACGAATTCGCCGCGCGGTGCCGGAAACGACATGGGAAGCCAAGCCGGAGAATTGCGCACGGCATATGTCATTTTACACAAGTCGGCAAACTTATGTTAGCCGGCGTCCTGTTTGCCTTTCTTAACCCCCGACTTTCCGGCAATCTTGGGAGTAAGCCACGGAAGTGGCTTCTTTATTAAACGCACGGAAGTGCATTTTAACTCAAATTCCCAATTGCATTTTGTTTGAAAAGCTACGCCAAATCGCTTTGCCGCGCTTTTATTCTTAGCGTTTTTCGCCGCATTTCCTCACGACTTTTCGGCCGCTACTTCCGTACGAAAAAGCGCTTGATGCCGCGTTTAATCGCGTCGCGCTGCATTTCGGCGATGGATTCGACAAGCGGCAGCTCTTTCGGGCAGACTTCCACGCAGTTTTGCGCGTTGCCGCAGCCGACAAGTCCGTCCGGCCCCATCAGCGCGTCGAGCCGCTCGTGCGCGTTCATCGCGCCCGTGGGATGTTCGTTGAAAAGCCGCGCCTGCTGAATCGCCGCCGCGCCGACGAACTCGTTCGTCAGCGTATATTGCGGGCAGGCCTCGAGGCAGCATCCACAGGTCATGCATCGCGACAGGTCGTACGCCACCGCCCGGTCTTTTTCGGGCATATTCGGGCCTTGGCCGAGGTCGTACGTGCCGTCGATAGGAATCCACGCCTGCACGCGCTTAAGCGCGTCGAACATACGCTGGCGGTCGACCCAAAGGTCGCGAACGACCGGAAACTTGGTCATCGGGCGAAGTTCGATGGGGTGTTCGAGGTTGTCGATTAGCGCGCTGCACGACTGGCGCACCTTGCCGTTGATTATCATCGTGCACGCGCCGCACACTTCCTCGAGGCAGTTGCAGTCCCAGACCACGGGGCGCACCTTCTTGCCTTCCTTCGTGAACGGATGCCGCTGGATGGCTTGCAGCGCGCTAATCACGTTCATGTTCGGCCTGTACGGGATAGAGAAGTTTTGCCAGTACGGCGCGCTTCCGGGCTCGTCCTGCCTCAAAATTTTAAGCTCGATAGTTTCCATGTTCGCTGCCATATTTTTCACCACTCAGTCCGCCGCGGCGGTTTGCAAATGCTATCCGGCTACCTTGGAACCCTTCACTCCCTCGCTCGCTTTTTCATAACTGCGAAGGCGGGGCTTTATTTGAGAAATATCCACTTCCTCGTAAGATATCTTCGGTTCGCCGCCGTCCGAAAATTCCGCAATCGTCGTTTTTAGGAATCTCTCGTCGTTTCTTTCCGGAAAGTCCGGCTTGTAATGCGCGCCGCGGCTTTCGTCGCGCAAAATCGCACCGCGCAAAATCGGCTTCGCCATTACGAGCATATCCTTCAGGGTACGGGCGAACGAAAGCGCCTGGTTCGCGAACATTCCGGTGTCGTCGAGCCCGATGTTTTCGTATCTCTCGGTCAATTCGCATACTTTTTCGTAGGTTTCTTCGAGCTGGGAGTTCACGCGCACGACGGTGCAGTATTTATTCATCCAATCGCCGAGTTCGTCGGCGAGCTTGTAGATGTTTTCCGTTCCTTCTTTCCTCGCTAGTTCGGAATAAACCGATTGCTCGCTTTCCGCCGCGGTTTCGAGAGCGCCGTGCGGTAGTTCCTTGAACGTGTGCGACTTGGCGAAATTGACCATGCTCGGAGCGCTCTGCATTCCCGCGAAAATGCACGAAAGCAGGGCGTTCGCGCCCAGGCGGTTTGCGCCATGATATTGATATTCGCATTCGCCCGCCGCCCAAAGACCGGGGATATTCGTCCGATGGTTCACGGGGTCGCCTTCGGGCATGAAGCCGTCTTCGGATTTCGCGAAGCCGGCCCATAACCCGCCCATCGAATAGTGGACCGCCGGGAAGACTTTCATCGGAACGTGGCGAGGATCGTCGCCGACAAACTTTTCGTAAATTTCCATAATGCCGGCGAGCTTTCTGTCGAGAAATTCGTCCGGCAAATGCGAAAGGTCGAGATAGACCTGAAGTTTGCCGTCCACGCCGAGCCCCATTTCGACGCAGACTCTGTGGATGGCGCGGGTCGCGATGTCGCGAGGCACGAGGTTGCCGTACGCGGGATACCAGTCTTCGAGGAAGTACCACGGCTTGCCGTCCTTGATGACGAACACTCGCCCGCCTTCGCCGCGCGCCGATTCGCTCATCAGCCGGCACTTGTCCTCGCCGGGAATCGCGGTCGGATGCACCTGTATGAATTCCGCATTGCCGAGCTTCACGCCCTGCTGATAACAGCGGCTGTTCGCCGCGCCCGTGCATATTACGCTGTTGGTGCTTTTGCCGAAAATGAGCCCCGGACCGCCGACCGCCATGCAAACCGCGTGATATTCGAAGGCGTGAACCTTCATTTCTTTTAGGTCGAGAGCGGTGATGCCGCGACATTCGCCGTTTTCGTCGAGTATCAGTCCGGTGAACTCCCAGCCTTCGAACTTACGAACTATCCCTTCCGATTCGTATCTGCGAACCTGCTCGTCGAGCGCATAGATAAGCTGCTGGCCCGTCGTCGCGCCTGCGTATGCGGTGCGGTTGTGGAGAGTGCCGCCGAATCTGCGAAAATCCAGAAAACCTTCGGACGTCCGGTTGAACATCACGCCCATCCGGTCGAGCAAGTCTATAATCGCCGGCGCTTTGTAGCACATGCTTTTCACGGGCGGCTGATTCGCCAGAAAGTCGCCGCCGTAAATCGAATCGTCGAAGTGAATGTCCGGGTGGTCGCCTTCGCCTTTCAGGTTTTTCGCCGCGTTGATGCCGCCCTGCGCGCATACGGAATGGCTTCGCCTTACGGGAACGATGCTGAAAAGGTCGACGTCGTGTCCGTCCTCGGCGAGTCTCATCGAGGCCGCAAGCCCTGCAAGGCCTCCTCCAACAACCGCAAATTTGAATTTTGCCATAACGATTACTCCAAAATCCCGGTGCTTGATTAAGCGCACCCGAAAAAGCTAGCCGACGAACCAACTCGGATTCCAAAGCCCGCGAAACGCCAAAAGCGACGCGCAGCCCCAGAAAAACATCGCCCAGCCGACTACGGTCCAGGCGATAAGACTCCACTTCTGGCTTTCCGGCCCGACCGTGATGCCCCATTTGATGAGGAAATTCCATACGCCGTTCGCGAAGTGAAAGACCGTCGCGCCGAGACCGATGACCATAAACGCAAACCAGAATTCGTTCGACAGAAGATTAGCCATATATTCGAACGATACGTGCTCGCCGCTGATTAGGGTTGAAAGACGCGTCGAATAGACGTGCCAGCCGATGAAAATGAGCATAATTACGCCCGTCCAGCGCTGGAAGTGGAACAGCCAATTGCGGTAATAGCCGTAGTGATTGACGTTCGGCTCGTGCTCGACGGTCAGGAACAGCCCGTAGATGCCGTGAAACAAAATCGGAACGATAATGAGGCCGATTTCGATGACTATGAGGAACGGAAGGCTGGTCAAGAGCTTGACGATTGCGTCGAAAGCCTCCGGCCCGCGAGTCGCGAAGCCGTTGCTGAAAAGGTGTTCAAGCAAATAGACGCCGATAGGAAATATGCCGCTCAGGCTGTGCAGTTTCCTCAATAGGAACGCATGTTTTCCGGCAGAACCGCTCATATCGATTACCTCACAAAAACGCGCCCGAGGGCGAACAAAACTCGAACGAAATCGAAACGCCGGTCAAACCCTGGCGTATTTCGCGGCGCCGTCGAGGTAGGCGTCGCCGCCATAAACGTCGTTGATGACGACCACGGGAAATCGGTCAACTTCGAGGCGGCGGACGGCTTCCGCTCCCAAATCTTCGAACGCGATGACCTCGGCGCTTTTGATGCGCTTCGCCAGAAGCGCCGCGCCGCCGCCGAGCGCGCCGAAATAGACCGCACCGTGAGATTTGATGGCTTCTTTGACTTCCGCGCTTCTTCCGCCCTTGCCGATCATTCCTTTGAGTCCGAGCGAAATCAGCCTCGGCGAATACGCGTCCATCCGGTAGCTCGTCGTCGGGCCGGCGCTGCCGATGAC
>JAANMV010000941.1_pt1 | contig 34322 bp, 38 predicted proteins | sample 7279661 | NCBI WGS metagenome assembly JAANMV01 (sample SAMN14094540, study PRJNA606508) | bioreactor metagenome | isolation source: A lab-scale SPAN reactor treating ammonium-rich wastewater day 121 | place: Ireland: Galway | collected 2017-05-16
GCCATCCGCGCGCACTTCGACCGCCGAGTCGAAGTGCTCGATGGCCTCGCTGGCGTGCGCGGGCACCGGCGCGGTCGCCGCCAGACCGGCCAGCGCGAGCGCCGTGACCCGCGTGGCCAGCGCGAGGCGCGCAGCCATTGCGCGCAACGGCCGGGGCGCGGATTCCGTTGTGGATTCCACCGCCGATGCCATCGCGGCGCGCTTCGCGCGAGCGCTAGCGCGGGAACGACACCTTCGGCACCGCGCGCGAGGCGTCGTCGGTCTCGAAGAACGCGCGCTTGACGAAGCCCGTGAACCCGGCGACCAGGTTGCTCGGAAACGACTCGACCAGCACGTTCAGGTCGCGCGTGGCGCCGTTGTAGTAGCGGCGCGACATCTGGATCTCGTTCTCGATCGTCGCCAGCTCCGTCTGCAACTGCACGAAGTTCTGGCTGGCCTTCAGGTCGGGGTAATTTTCCACCACCGCCAGCAGTCGCCCGAGCGCGCCCGAGAGCAGTCCTTCGACCTGTGCGCGCCCGGCCACGTCGTCGGGCGGCACCGCCTGCGCCTGCCTGCGCAATTCGGTGACGCGCTGCAACAACTCGCGCTCGTGCGTGGCGTAGCCCTGCACCGCTTCGACCAGGTTGGGGACCAGGTCGGCGCGGCGCTTCAGTTGCACGTCGATGCCGCTCCAGCCCTCTTCGGCCATCTGGCGGGCACGCACCAGCCGGTTGTAGAGGACGATGCCGTAGCCGATGACGGCGAGGACGACCAAGGCGACGATCCAGGTCATGTTGCGCTCCGACTGCGTCGCGCGCGACGCGAATGGTGGGCGGGCCGCGACATCATAAACGGCGTGGGCGGGCGTTTCATCCCCCGGCCATCGCCGATGACGACGTTCGTGCCCATGACGTGGATGAAACACAGCACGCGTACGCCTTGCTTCGGCGGCGGGCGCCCGGTGAGTCCCCGCGCTCCGGGCCATTGCCCGGCGCGGCCGCGGCTTCTATGCTGCACGGATCATGAACACCGACGGCGGACGGCGGCCACTCAGCCTGGCCAAGCTGACCGCGCCGCAGCCGAACCGGGCATGGCCGCGACGGCGCCTGTTCGAGCGCCTCGATGCCGCTCGCCGCAACGGCAACATCGTCTGGATCGCCGCACCGGCCGGCTCGGGCAAGACGACGCTGGTGGCGAGCTATCTGCGGGCGCGGCGGCTGCGCGCCGCCTGGTACCGGATCGACGCGGCAGACGCCGACGCCGCGTCGTTCTTCGACGATCTCGCGCAGGCGGCGCCAGCGGCCCGGCGCCGCGAGAGCGCCGTCTTGCCCGCGTTCACTGCCGAGTACCTCACCGGACTCGCCGTGTTCGCGCGCAACTGGTTCCGGCGCTTCTTCGCGCGGCTGCACGGCGTGCCGCTGCTGGTGCTCGACGACTATCACCAGCTCGCCGCCGATTCGCCGGTGCACCTGGCGTTGCGCGAGGGCCTGGCCGAGGTGCCGCCGGCGATGACGGTGATCGTGACCAGCCGTGCCGAGCCGCCACCGCTGCTCACGCGTTTGCGCACGCAGGAGGACTTCACGCTGCTCGATCGCGAGGCGCTGCGCCTGACCGCCGACGAATGCATCGCGGTCGCGCGCCAGCGGCTCGCGGGCGAAGTGCCCGACGATGCCGTCCTGCTCAGCCTGCACGCGCGCACGCAGGGCTGGGTCGCGGGGCTGGTGTTGATGCTCGGGCGCGGGCCGCTCGCAGCGCTCGGCGCAGCCGGCGCGCCGGCCGATCCACTGGTGTTCGACTACTTTGCCGGCGAGCTGTTGGCGCAGGCCGAGCCACGACTGCGGCGCTTCCTGGTGCGCACCGCGCTGCTGCCGCGGTTCACGGCGGCCTCGGCCGCGGCGCTCACCGGACAGGAGGACGCAGCGCTGCTGCTCGCCGAACTCGATCGGCGCAACTTCTTCGTCGCGCGCCACGCCGCCGCCGGGCGCGGCGACACCTGGGAATATCACCCGCTGTTTCGCGAGTTCCTGCTTGCGCGCGGTCGCGCCGAATCGACGCCGGACGAGCTCGCGCAGGCGCGGCGCGAGGCGGCCGACCTGCTCGCCGCCGAGGGCGACGTGCCGGCCAGCATGGCGCTGCTGCGCGAGGCCGGCGACTGGCCGCGCCTGGTGGCGCGGCTTCTCGGGGAAGCACCCGCGCTGCTCCGCAGCGGACGCTTCCAGACGCTGGCCGAGTCGATCCTCGGCATCCCGCCGCCGCAACGCGCCGGCAAACCCTGGCTCGACTACCTGCTCGGCCTGTGCCGGCTGCCGTACGACCCGGCACAGTCACGCGAACTGCTGTCGAAGGCGCACGCGGGGTTCCGCACCGCCGGCCACGCGGTCGGCGAATACCTGTCGTGGGCCGGCGTCGTCGACACCTTCATCTACGCGTGGAGCGACTTCGGGCCGGCCGATCCGTGGATCGACGAGTTCGACGCCCTGCGCGCCCGGCACCCGGAATTCCCGTCGCGCGAAGTCGAGGTGCGCGCGGTCGCCGCGATCTTCGCGATCCTGATGTACCGGCGTCCGCAACATCCGGAGTTGCCGCACTGGACGCGACAGCTCGACGCGCTGATCGCGCAGGACATCGACCCAGGTCTGCGCATGAGTGCCGCCGCGCACCTGCTGCTGTACTACGAGTGGTGGGTCGGCGACCGGGCGCGCGCCATCGAGCTGGTGCGGCGCGTCGAGCCGTTCGCGAGCGCGCGCGCCGTCGGCCCGTTCGTGCGCCTGGCATGGGAAGGCATCCTCGCGATCTCGCACTGGATGAACGCCGACCACGCGGCTGCGCTCGGGGCGGTCGAGCGTGGACTGGCGCTGGCCGACGAAACCGGCGCACACGTCTGGGACTTCATGCTGGTGGCGCAGGGGGCGGTTGCCGCCGCCACCTCGGGCAACGCGGCGCAGGCGCGCGACTTCCTCGCGCGCCTGCATCCGCGCGAACCCGGCCAGCGCCGGCTCGACAGCATTCAGTACCACTTCTTCTCGTTCCAGGAGGCGATGCGCCGCGACGATCGCGCCGCGATGCTGGTGCACGGCCAGGCCGGCCTGGCGAGTACCGTGGAGGCCGGCGTGATCTGGGGCGAGGTCTACACGCGCCCGGCGCTCGCCCACGCGCTGTTCCTGACCGGCGACGAAGCCGGCGCGCGGCGCGAGCTCGCGCGCGCCGCGCAGGTCGCCACGGCGATCGGCTGCAGCAACGCGTTCTACTACATGCACGAACTCGACGCGCAATTCGCCGAGGCGCGTGGCGATCTCGCTGCGCAGCGCGATGCGATCGCGCGCATGTTCGAGGTGATGCGCGAGCAGGGCTTTGTCAACTCGGCCTGGTGGCGCGACGCCAGCATGGCGCGCTGGTGCCGCATCGCGCTCGAACACTCGATCGAAGTCGACTTCGTGCGCGCGCTGGTGCGCCGCCGTACCCTGCGCCCCGACGGCCCGGCCGCGCGGCTGGTGCACTGGCCCTGGCCGGTGCGCGTGCGCACGCTCGGCGAGTTCGCGATCGAGATCGACGGCGAGCCGCTGCGGTTCGCCGGCAAGGTGCAGAAGCGCCCGCTCGCGTTGCTGAAGGCGCTGGTCGCGTTCGGCAGCACCGGCGTGCCCGAAGCGCAGCTCGCCGAGGCGCTGTGGCCCGACGCCGAGGGCGACGATGCGCACAACGCATTCGTCACCACGCTGCAGCGGCTGCGCAAGCTGCTCGGCCAGCGCGATGCGCTGCTGTTGCAGGACGGGCGACTCGGCCTGAACCCGCAGTCGTGCTGGGTCGACACGCTGGCGTTCGAGTCGGTGGATCCCGATGACGCTTCGGCGATCGCCGACGATCGCGAGCGCGCGCTGCAGCTGTACGGCGGGGCCTTCCTCGCGCACGAAGAGGCGCCGTGGGCGATTGCGCCGCGCGCGCGTCTGCGCGCGCGCTTCGTGCGTCTGGGCGACACCGATGCGCGGCACCACGTCGCACAGGCCGACTGGGACGCAGCGATCGCCTGCCTCGAGCGACTGCTGGGGGTCGACGACACCGTCGAGCCCTTCTACCAGCAGTTGATGCGCGTGCAGCACCGGCTCGGGCGCAGCGCCGAGGTGCTGGGCACCTACCGGCGCTGCCGCGACGTGCTGGCGGCGAAGTCTCAGGTGCCGCCCTCGGCTTCCACCGAAGCCCTGCTCACCGAACTCGTCGGTCGCGGCGCGGTCGTGTAGAGGGCAATCGCCGCGGCCGCCAGCACCGCGGCGGCGCATCCGAGCGCAACCGTGCTCCAGTCCATCGGTCGCCACACGCCCAGCACGACGACCAGTGCGAACAGCAGCGGCTCGAGGTGCTGGCCGAAGCGCGCGCGCGGGGCGTCGCGCACCTGCACCAGGGCCGGCGACAGGCGGTCGGTGGCGCACGGTTGCCCGAGCAGGCGGCGCATGCGCAGCGCGCGCGGGCGCGTCACCGCGTGGGCCCAGACGGACTGGAACACGAACAGCCCCGCCATGCCGGCGAGCCACGGAATGCGCGTGAAGCTCCATCCGTAGTAACGTCCGACCAGCCAGGCGCCGGAGCCCGCCAGCAGCACCACGCCCGGCATCAGGAAGCGCTTGCCGAGCACTTCGGCGCGCCGGCCGGCACGTATGAGGGTGGCGCGATCGCTGGCGCGACGGATCCGCTCGTCGACCAGCCACAGCGCCGCCACGGCAGTCCCGAGCAGGGCCGCGCCCAGCAGGTGCGCGGCCAGCAGCCATCCGTAGCTCATCGCGCGCTCCCCACCGGATGAACGCGGACCGACGCCTGCCGGATCTCCGGCTCGGGCGCGCTCCAGAGGGCGGCATCGAAGGCGCGCGCCAGCGTGTCGGCCGACGTGCCCACCGGGGACGGCGCGGCAATCGGCGTGCGCTGCGCCAGCAGGCGCTCGAAGGCCGCCGCGGGCGACTCGGGAGTGCTCGCCAGGATGACCTCGTACGCATCGGTATCGGCATCGGCCGCCCCGGCATCCGGGGCGGCCGCGGCGGCGCGCAGCGAGAACAGGGTGGCGCAGGCCAGGGCAACGGGGAGCGCGATCGGTTTCATGGTGTGGTCCTCGACGAAGAGAGGGTTGGAGGAGTCTCGCGGCGCTTCGGGCCTTGTCAGCCCGGGTGCCGCGGTGCGCATCCTCCGCCGCGCCGGCTAACCGATCGCTAACGGATCACCGGACGATCGCCAGGAGTTCACCAAAGGTTCGCCGACGAATCACCCAGGGATCGCCAGGGGATCCGCGCTTCGTCTGCCGATGTGTACGCGGCCGCGCAAGCGGCCGCGCCGTCACGCCAGGGCGGCTTCCCGCATCTCGCTCGCCGCCACTTTCTGCAGCAGGCGCTCCCAGCCGGCGTCGACGTCGGCCTGCAGGGTGTCGATCTCCTGCGGACACAGGTGCCGGTAGCGGCGCTGCAGCGACAGATACTCGCCGACCGGGCGCGTGCGCCGCGCGTGGTTCAGCGTGTAGCGGTGGCCGTGCTGCACCTCGTAGAGCGGGAATACGCCGCTCTCGACCGCGAAGCGCGCCGCGCGCAGCCCGCCGTCCTCGGGCAGGCCCCAGCCGTCGATGCACGGGATCAGCAGCGTCAGCAGGCGCGTGCCGCGGATCGTCTTCGCTTTCTCCACCTTGCGCACCAGGTCGGGCAGGAAGCCCGCGGTGGCCGTCGCCGCGTAGGCGATCTCGTGCGCCGCCATGATCTCGGTGAGGTTCTTCTTGCGCGTGAGCTTGCCGGCGGGCGTGGAACCGGTGGAGGCGAAGCGCGGCGTCGACGACGACTTCTGCGCGCCGGTGTTCATGTAGCCTTCGTTGTCGAGGCACACGTAGAGGAAGTCCTCGTTGCGCTCGACGGCCGACGACAGGCACTGAAAGCCGATGTCGTAGGTGCCGCCGTCGCCGGCGAAGACCACCACCTGCGTGTCGCGCCTGCCCTGCGCATCGAGCGCGCGGCGCAGCCCCGAGGCGGCCGCGGCGCTCGATTCGAGCGTCGGCTGGTACACCGGGATGCGCAGCGACGAGAACGGCTGCGGCCCGGCGATGATCGCCATGCACGACGGCGGCACGACCGCCACCGTGTCCGGGCCGAGCGTGGCGAGCACGTGCCGCACCGACAGCGCTTCGATGCACCCCGGGCACGCGGCGTGGCCCGAGCAGAACATCGCTTCCTCGACGACTTCGAGTTTTCTCATCGCGGTCTCTCCGTTCCCTCTCTCTCGCCGTTCCTTCGTTCGCCTTCAGGCGAGCCACACCGAATCGGGCCCGTCGTCGTACGCGGCGGCGTTGCGCACGAATTCCTGGATGCGTTCGGGCGAGACGTTCACGCCGCCCACGCCCGCGAGCAGCCCGCGGATCGCCGGCGCCTCGCGCATGCCGTAGAGCGCCGAGCGCAGTTCCTGGTGCAGCACCCCGCCGCAGCCGGGCGAGTAGCTGCGCTCCAGGACGATCGCCTCTTCGACGCCGGCGAGCGCGGCGCGCAGCGCCGCCACCGGCAACGGCCGGAACAGCCGCACCTTCACCAGACCGACCGCGACGCCGGCCTCGCGCAGCGCATCGACCGCATCGCGCGCGGTGCCGCAGATGCTGCCCATCGCCACCAGCACCGTGCGCGCGCCGTCGCAGCGGTAGCGTTCGACGATGCCCCAGCTGCGCCCGGTGAGCCGCGCCCAGTCGCGATCGACCTCGGCCGCGAGTTGCGGCACCTTCGCCATCGCCTCGGACAGCTCGCGCCGGTGCCGCGCGAACATCTCCTGCGTGACCACGTTGCCCCACGACTCGACCTGCGCGGGGTCGATGCGGTGCGGCGGCGCATACGCGGGCAGGAACGCGTCGACGGTCTCCTGCGCCGGCACGCGCACCGGCTCGAGCGCGTGCGAGACGTAGAACGCATCGTGGCTCACCATCGCGGGCACGAGCACCGCCTCGGCGACGCGGAACGCCTGGATCACGCTGTCGAGCGACTCCTGCGCGCTCTCGCTGTAGAACTGGATCCAGCCGGTGTCGCGCTGCGACAGGCTGTCGGTCTGGTCGGGCCAGAACGCCCACGGCGAAGCGACCGTGCGGTTCACGTTCGCCATCACGATCGGCGCGCGCGCGCCGCTCGCGTAGTGCAGCACCTCGTGCATCAGCAACAGGCCCTGCGAGGCGGTGGCGGTGAACACGCGCACGCCGGCGAGCGAGGCCGGGATGCAGGCGGCCATCACCGAGTGCTCGGACTCGGGCGTGATGATCCCGGCGTCGAACTCGCCGGCCGCCTCGAACTCGGTGAGCTTCTCCAGGATCGGCGTCTGCGGCGTGATCGGATAGCCAGGCGCAAACTTCGGTCGTGCGAGCTTCGCGGCCCACGCCACCGCGTGGTTGCCGGTGAGCAGCATGGTGCGCCCGGCCGCGTGCGGCGTGGGTTCGGCAGCGCGCGCGCCCGCCGTTGGCGACAGCGGCGCCGACAGGGCGTCGTTCATTTCACCTCCTCGATCATCTCCATCGAGCCGGTCGGGCACTCGCGCACGCAGATGCCGCAGCCCTTGCAGTAGTTGCCGTCGACTTCGTAGCCGCCATCGGGCAGACGGCGGATCGCGAGATCGGGGCAGTAGTGAAAGCAGTTGTCGCACGCGATGCAGGTGCCGCACGAGAAGCAGCGCGCCGCCTCGGCCAGTGCGCGCTCGACGTCCAGCCCGAGCTGCACCTCGGCGTTGCCGAGGCGCGCCTGCGGCGCCAGTCGCGCCTCGGGCGCGCGCTCCGCCTGCGGGTGGTAGAAGGTGGCGATCGCGTCGAGTGCAACGGGCCCCGGCACCTCGACGCCGAAGCCGGCCAGGCGTTCGCCGGCCAGGCGCTCGTGCGATGCGCCCGCTTCGACGCCGGCCGCGTCGGCCGCGCCGGGCGCACGGCCAGCCTTCGCCGACAGGGCGCGGTCGATTTCGATCGCCGCGCGCTTGCCCATGCCGATCGCCTCGGTGACGAAGCGCATCGTGCTGGCAACGTCGCCGCCCGCATAGACGCCCTCGGCGCCGGTGGCCTGTTGCGCATCGACCCGCAGCAGCGCGCCGTCGGCCGGCAGCGCCTGTGCGAATGGCGCGAGATCGGGGTCCTGGCCGATCGACGACACGATCGCGTCGGCTTCGAGCGTGAAGCCGCTGCCGGCGATCGGCTCGACGCGGAAGTGCCCGCGCTCGGCACCCGCCACGAAGTTCACGCGCACGCATGCGATCGCCACGCCGGTTGCACCGGCCGCAGCCGTCACGAGCGCAGCGCCGTCCACCAGGCGCACGCCTTCCTCGAGCGCCTCCTCGACTTCGGCGAGTTGTGCCGGCATCTGCGCGCGCGCTTCGAGCGCGAGCATCGTGACCTCATGCCCGGCGCGGCGCGCGCTGCGCGCCACGTCGATCGCTGCGCTGCCGCCGCCCACGACGAGCACGCGAGGCCCGAGCGCCGGCGCCGTGCCGGCGTTCGCCTGCGCGAGCCACGCGGCGCCATCGACCACCCACGGTTGCGCGGGGTCGAGTTGCGGCAGGCGTTTCGGGCGCCGCGCGCCGGCAGCGACGTAGACCGCGTCGAACGCCTCGCGCAGCTGCGCGAAGGCCTGTGCCGACGCGACCGGCGTGCTGCAGCGCACCTCGACGCCGAGCGCGACCATGCGTGCGATCTCGCCGTCGAGCACCTCGCGCGGCAGCCGGTACGCGGGGATGCCGTCGCGCATCAGCCCGCCGAGCTGCGCCTGCGCCTCGAAGATCGTCACCGCGTAACCGCGCCGGCGCAGGTGATACGCTGCCGCGAGCCCCGAAGGACCACCGCCGACGATCGCGATGCGTTCGGTGTGCTCCGTAAGCGGCGCCGGGAACGACCAGCGTTCGGCGAGGCCCAGGTCGCCGACGTGGCGCTCGAGCTTGCAGATCGCGAGCGCCTCGTCGTAGCCCTGCCGGTTGCACGCCGTCTCGCAGGGGTGGTGACAGACGCGTCCCGCGACCGCCGGGAACGGGTTGTTGCGCGTGAGGATCTCCCACGCGCCGCGGAAGTCGCGCTCGCGTGCGCGGCCGATCCAGTGCGCGATGTCGCCGTTCACCGGGCACGCCGCGTGGCACGGCGAGGCTGCGCTCACGTGGCGCGGCAGTCGCGCGCGCCAGGTGCCGGTCCTGAAGACCTCGGTGCTGCCGGTGGTCCAGGTGGTGGGGGGCAGGTTGCGCGCGTTCATGCCGCACTCCGCTCGAGCTGGGCGTCGACCGTGCGCCAGCCTTCTTCGCAGGCGGCGGCGTTGGCCTCCTTCTGCTTCGGCGCTTCGTCGATCAGCGTGCGCTGCAGTGCTTCGAGCGACGGTTCGCCGGTGGCGCGGGCGAGCGCGCCGAGCAGCACCGAGTTGACGATGCGCCCCAGGCCGTGGCGGCGCGCGATGGCCATCGCGTCGACTGCGATCACGCGACGCCCGGGCAGCAGCGCTGCGAAGTGCTGCGCGGGCTGCGCCGAGTTGACGACGATCAGCGTGTGCGGGGCCGCGCTCGCGAGCAGCCTGCCTTCGAGCAGGCTCGCATCGAAGCACAGGATCGCGTCGGCCGTCTCGATGTCGCAGCGCACGCGGATCGGCTTGTCGTCCACCCGGATGTACGAATTGACCGGCGTGCCGCGCCGCGCGCCGCCGTAGCTGGCGAAGCTTTGCACCTGTCGGCCTGCCGCGAAGAACGCGGTGGCGAGCAGGTTGCCGGCGGTCTGCGCGCCCTGCCCGCCACGCCCCTGAACGATGATCTGCAGCACGATGCCTCCCCGGCCGGGATCGCGTACGTCAGGCAACCCCCGGTGCGTCGATGTCCAGCTTTCGACTACATCGCTTGCGCAGCGCCGGGTCATTGATCTGCCGCAAGAAGGTCGGCGTGGGCGCACGGGCAGCGCGGAGCGGTTTGCGTTTACGAATTCTTGCATCCGGGTCACGGTTCTTGACGTCTGCAGCGGGCACAATCCGGGTGCCATGAATTCCCGCCCTGCCGATCAACGGGCCGGCCTCCCCGTTGCCCGCCTCGCCACCCTGGCCAGCCTGCTCGCCGCGCTCGCCGGCTGCGCCGTGCCCCCGGTGCGGGACGGCGCGCCTCCTGCGGTGCCGGTTCCGGCCGCGTGGTCTGCGTCGGCGGTCGCACCGTCGCGGCCCGCGGATGCCCCGTCGTCGCCGGCCGCCGCAGCGCCGCTGGCCACCGCACCGCCGCCGGCCGCCGCACCCGCGTTGGCGGGCGCGCCAGCGGCGCTCGCCCGATGGTGGCTGCGCTTCGACGATCCGCAACTGGGCGCGCTGGTGGCGCAGGCGCTCGAGGCCAACGCCAGCCTGCGCAGCGCGCGCGCCGCCCTGGCGCAGGCGCGCGCGCTGCGCGACGTGCAGGCGGCCGGCCTGCTGCCGAACCTGAGTGCCTCCGGTTCGGCGCAGCGCGCACGGCCTGCGGGCGGCAACACCGCGAGCCGCTTCCAGGCGGGACTGGACGCCGGCTGGGAGCTCGACGTGTTCGGTGGCCGGCAGGCCGCGGTGCGGGCGGCCGAAGCCGATGCGCGCGTGGCGCAGGAAAACCTCGCCGCCCTGCAGGTTTCGCTCTCCGCCGAGGTGGCGCTCGCCTACATCGAGTTGCGCGGGCTGCAGGCGCGCCTGGCGATCGCGCGCGGCAACCTCGCCGCGCAGGCCGAGACGCTGCAACTCGCGCAGTGGCGCGTGCAGGCAGGACTGGCCAGTTCGGTCGAGCTCGAACAGGCGCGCGCCGCCACCGGACAGACGGCGGCGCAGATTCCGGCGCTCGAGGCGGCGATCGCGCAGGCCGGGCACGCACTCGCCGCGCTCACCGGGCGCGCGCCGCTGGCGCTGCGCGCGCAACTCGACGAGGCACGTCCGGTACCGCAGCCGGCGGCTGCGCTGGCGCTGTCGATTCCCGCCGAAACGCTGCGCCAGCGCCCCGACGTGCGCCGCGCCGAACAGCAGATCTCGGCCGCGCTCGCGCGCGTGTCGCAGGCTGACGCGGCGCGCCATCCGGGCTTCCGGCTGGGCGGCACGCTCGGCCTGAGCGCGCTCACGCTCGGCGGCCTGAACAGCGGCGCGGCGGTCTTCGATTCGCTGCTCGCCAGCGTCTCGGTGCCGCTGCTCGACGGCGGGGCGGCACGCGCCCAGGTGCGCGCGCAGGAGGCCGCGCTCGAGCAGGCGCGCGCCGGCTACGAGTCGGTGGTGCTGGGCGCGCTGCAGGAAGTGGAGGACGCGCTGGTCGCTCTCGCCAGGGACCGCGAGCGGCTGGCGCGGCTGCGCGAAGCGGCCGAAGCGGCCGGCCATGCGGCGTTGCTCGCGCAGCAGCGTTACGCGGGCGGCCTGATCGACTTCCAGGTGGTGCTGGAGACCCAGCGCACGCTGCTCGCCACGCAGGACAGCGTCGCGAACACCGGCGCGAACCTCGGCGCCGATCACGTGCGCCTCTTCAAGGCGCTCGGCGGAGGATGGGAATGAACACGAAGGTGGAGAGCCTGCTCGCAGGCACGCGCGCCCGCTGGTGGCGCCGCCCGGGGCTGTGGGTCGCGCTCGTGCTGCTGGCGCTGGCCGCCGGCGGCGCCTGGTACTGGGCCGGCCGGCAGCAGGCCGCGGCGGCGCCGCGCTACCTCACCGAAGAGGCGCGCCTGGGCGAGCTCACGCTGACGGTCACCGCCAACGGCAAGCTGCAGGCCACGCGCACGGTGAACATCGGCAGCGAGCTCTCGGGCACGGTGCGCAACGTGCGGGTCGACGTGAACGACCGGGTGAAGAAGGGGCAGGTGCTGGTGGAGCTCGACACCGCCAAGCTGACCGCACAGGTGGCGCGCTCGCGCGCATCGCTGGCGGCGGCACAGGCGAAGCGGGCGCAAACGCTGGCCACGATGAGCGAAGCGCAGGCCGGCCTTGCGCGGCTGCGCGAGGTGTCGCGGCTGTCGGGCGGCAAGGTGCCATCGGCGGCCGAGCTCGACGCCGCCGACGCAGCGCTCGCGCGCGCCCGCGCCGACGAGAACAGCGCGCGCGCCAACGTCGAGGACGCCCGCGCCGCGCTGTCCAACGACGAGACCAGCCTGTCGAAGGCGTCGATCCGCTCGCCGATCGACGGCGTGGTGCTGTCGCGCTCGGTGGAGCCGGGCAACGCGGTGGCGGCCACGCTGCAGGCGGTCACGCTGATGAGCCTGGCCGAAGACCTCACGCGGCTGCTGGTCGAGGTGAGCGTCGACGAGGCCGACGTCGGCGCGGTGAAGGTCGGCCAGAAGGCGAGCTTCACCGTCAGCGCCTATCCGCAGCGCCGCTACCCGGCCACCGTCACGCGCGTGGCCTTCGGTTCGACGCTGACCGAGAACGTGGTCACCTACGCGACGCGGCTCGAAGTGGACAACGGCGACCTGAGCCTGCGGCCCGGCATGACCGTATCGGCCTCGATCATCGCCGCCGAGCGCAGCAACGTGCTGCTGGTGCCGAACACCGCGCTGCGCTTCACGCCGCAGCAGGCCAGGGGCAACGCGGGCAGTGCCGGTAACGCGGGCGGTGCGGACGGCGGGGCTGCGGGCGGCGGCATCGTCTCGCGGCTCGTGCCGCGCCCGCCGCGCCAGGCCGCCAAGACCGCGCGGCCCGACGCGCCCGCCTCCGGCGCGCGTCGTCTCTGGGTGCTGGAGGACGGCGTCGCGCGCGAGGTGACGGTGCAGGCCGGGATCACCGACGGCCGGATGACCGAGGTGAGCAGTGACGCGTTGCGGCCCGGCATGGCGGTGATCGTCGACCAGCTGGCGGGCGGGGCGGGGCGATGAGCGGAAGCACGAGTCCGCAGTCGGGCGCGAAGGTGGATGCGGACTCGGGCGCGGGCGACGCACCGCTCATTCGCCTGCGCGGCATCACCCGGGTCTACGGCCAGGGGCCGACCGCGCTGCAGGCGCTGCGCGGCGTCGATCTCGACGTGGCGCGCGGCGAGTTCGTGGCAATCATGGGGCCGAGCGGCTCGGGCAAGTCCACCGCGATGAACCTGATCGGCTGCCTCGACCGGCCGACCGCGGGCGAGTACCTGTTCATGGGCGCGCACGTCGAGTCGCTCGGGCGCGACCAGCGCGCGCAGCTGCGGCGGCACTATTTCGGCTTCGTCTTCCAGGGCTTCAACCTGCTCGCGCGCACCTCGGCGCAGGAGAACGTCGAGTTGCCGCTGCTCTACCGCGGCGAGTCGGCCGCGGCGCGCCACGCCGCCGCGGCGCGCGCGCTCGCCTCGGTCGGCCTGAAGGGTTGGGAGCACCACACGCCGGCCGAACTGTCGGGCGGCCAGCAGCAGCGCGTGGCGATCGCGCGCGCGATCGTCACCGAACCGGCGGTGCTGCTGGCCGACGAGCCCACCGGCAACCTCGACACGCAGCGCGGCCGCGAGATCATGGAGTTGCTGTGGCGGCTGAACGCCGATCGCGGCATCACCGTGCTGATGGTCACGCACGAACCCGACATGGCCGCCTGGGCACGACGCGTGGTGCGTTTCGTCGACGGCGTGGTGGCCAGCGACACGCCCAACGAGCATCCCGTCGGCCTCGTGGCCGACGCGCAGCGCGGGGCGGACGCGCTGCGCGCGGCGGACGCGCTGCGCGCGGGTGAAGCCGTCAGCGTGCGCGCTGCCGCGCCGGGCGGAGCCGCCTGATGCTGGGCAACACGCTGCTGCTCGCGCTGCGCTCGATCCGGCGCAACCTGATGCGCTCGTTCCTCACGATCCTCGGCATCGTGATCGGCGTGGCCGCAGTGATCACGATGGTCACCGTGGGCAACGGCGCCACCGTCGCCGTGCAGAACCAGATCTCGAGCCTGGGCACCAACCTGCTGATGATCCGTCCCGGCCAGCGTCTGGGTCCGGGCATGGGCGGCGCGTCGGCGCCGGCGTTTCGCGAGAGCGACGCCGTGGCGATCGCCACGCAGATCGGCGGCGTGCAGGCGGTGGCGCCGGAGGCGCGCGCCGGGGTCACCGTGGTGGCGGCTGGCAGCAACTGGACCACCACCGTCACCGGCAGCACCAACCTGTGGCTGCAGACCGGCAACTGGCGCATCGCCGCCGGACGCGAGTTCAGTGCCGAGGAGCTGCGCGCCGGCGCGTCGGTGTGCGTCATCGGCGAGACGATCCACCGCGAACTCTTCGCGGGGCGCCCGCCGCTGGGCGAGTCGCTGCGCGTGAAGGACTTCTCGTGCCAGGTGATCGGTCTGCTCGCCTCCAAGGGGCAGGGGGTGATGGGCAACGACCAGGACGATCTCGTGCTGGTGCCGCTGGCCACGCTGCAGCGGCGCGTCACCGGCAACACGCGCGTCTCGGTGCTGCTGGTGTCGATGCGCGACGGCAGCGACGCGGCGCGCGTGAAGTCGGGTCTGCGCCAGTTGCTGCGCGAGCGCCGCAACCTCTCCGACAGCGACGAAGACAACTTCAACATCCTCGACACGCAGCAACTCGCCGACACGCTGTCGGGCACCACGAAAGTGATGACGATGCTGCTCGGTGCGGTGGCCGCGGTGAGCCTGCTGGTGGGCGGCATCGGCATCATGAACATCATGCTGGTGAGCGTCACCGAGCGCACCCGCGAGATCGGTCTGCGCCTGGCCATCGGCGCGCTCGAGCGCGAGGTCCTGCTGCAGTTCCTGATCGAGGCGATCGTGCTCGCCGCCTTCGGCGGGCTGGTGGGCGTGGTGCTGGCCGCGGGCGCCTCGATCGGCCTGGCGCGACTGATGCAGGTGCCGTTCCTGTTCGATCCGGCCGTGAACCTGCTGTCGTTCGTGTTCTCGGCCGGCATCGGCGTCATGTTCGGCTACTTCCCCGCGCGCCGTGCGGCGCGGATGGACCCGATCGAGGCGTTGCGGCACGAGTAGCCGCGCGGCTCGGGTGTGAAGCGGTCAGTCGGGCGTCAACAGCGTCACGGTCGGGAAGTACCTTCGGTATCGACGCGCGTCGCGGGTCAACAGGGGCATGCCCGCGACCGCGGCGTGGGCGCCGATCAGGAAATCGGCGAGCACGCGAACCCTCGATCCTCCTGCCCGCCGGTCGTTCACGAACGCCTTGCCTGCCAGAAAGAGCGCGGGTCCGGGGAGCTCCAGCACGTTCAGCCCGAGCGCGTCCACTGCATCATCGAGTTCCTCGACGCGATCGAACGCGGCCGCCAGTTCGGCATGAACGATGCCGTTGATTGCAAGCTCATGGACTTGCGACTGCGCCCGGAGCTGCCCGATCGACCAGTCGGCCCAGTCAGGATCGTTCTCGAAGACGTCGACCAGGATGTTGGTGTCGACGAGCAGCATCAGTCGTCGCGCAGCAGCCGCATCAGGTCTTCGGTGCGCCACGCGACGCTCGCCTTGCCGCGCGCGGCTTCGAAGCGGTCTTTCGTGCGCCGGCCTGTCAGCGTTCGGGCGGGCTGGATCACGATCCGACCCTGCGCATCGACGCTGACCGATCAACGCTGCGCGTGCGGCCGCCCCGGCTGCGGCAACCACGCGAACGCCAGCGCCCCCGCGGCCAGCATCGCCGCGATCGTGCCCATCACCACCACATAGGTCGGCACGTGCCAGCCCGACGCGGCCGAGGCGACCGCACCGGTCGCCCACTGCATCAGTGCCACGCCGAGGAACATCGCCATCGTGAACAGCGCGAGCGCGCGCCCGATCATCGACGCCGGGTAGGCCGCGCGCACGTCGGCGTACTGGTAGACGATGTATCCGGTCAGCAGCGAATAGGCGATCGACAGCCCGACGTCGGCCGCCGGGCCCGCGCCGAGCGCCAGCAGCACGAAGAGCAGCGCGCAGCCGAGCGTGAACTGCACGAGGCGACGCCGCCTCGTGCCCGGGCCCGGATCGAAGCGCCCCCAGAGCGGCAGCGCGACCATCGACGCGAGCGACACCACGATCGCCACGTTGCCCGCCTGCACCAGCGACATGCCGTAGCGATCGATCAGCATCGGGCCGAGCCACAGCCCGCGCAGCGTGACGAACGCCGCGTAGGTGACCGCGCTCAGCGCGACGATGCCCCAGGTGTGCGGCATCGCGAACAGCGCCACGAAGCCGCGCAGCGCATCGGCGAGCGTCTCGCGTCGGCCCTCGGGCGGGGCGCCGTCGAGTTCGTGCGCGCCTGCGCCCGCCTCGCGCACCAGCCACCAGATCGCCAGCCACGCCAGCACCGACAGCGCGCCCAGCGCGACGAACCCGCCGCGCCAGGAACTCGCCTCGATCACCCACGCCAGCGGCGTGCCGGTCATCAGCATGCCGACACCCCCCAGCGCCAGCACGATGCCCGAGACCGACGCGAAGCGCTCGGGCGGGAAGCGCCGCGCGATGAACACGCTGCACACGAGGAACGCCGGCGCACAGCCGATGCCGATCAGCGCCTGCCCGAGCAGCAGCAGCGAGAAGTCGTGCGTGAGCGCCGACAGCGCCGCGCCGGCGACGGTGAGTGGAAACGCCGCGAGCACCGTGCGGCGCAGGCCGTGCACGTCGATGCCCACGCCCATCAGCAGCTGCAGCGCGCCGAACGCGAAGTGGAAGATGCCGGCGAACAGTCCGAGCTGCTGCGCCGACAACGCGAAGTCGCGCTGCAGCGCCGGCGCCATGATCGCCGCGATCGTGCGCCAGGCCGTGCTCAGCGTGAAGCCGCCGGTGAGGGCAAGCAGCATCACCCAGTCGGCGCGGCTGGAGGCGGGTGTGGCTGCTCCGGGGGCAGGGGTCGAGGACATGTGGGGAGGGGCCGCCGCATCCGCGTCGGCTGACGATCGGACTATACCTTCTGGACAATGGCAGCGAGGCGTCCTGGCGGAGAGACCTGGCGCGCCGGAGCCGGGCCCTGGGCCAGGAGGCGCCCCAGTGCGTAGCACTAGTGTGCTACATTTTCGCGGGACGCACGCCGAGCGGGAGCTTGCCATGTCGACCACCACCATTCGCTTGTCCGAGGAGCTGAAGGCGCGTGTTGCGCGAGCCGCCAGGCGCGCCGGCACCACACCCCACGGCTTCATTCTCGAAGCCATCGCAGAGAAGGCCGACCAGGCCGAGCGACGTGCTGGCTTTCAGGACGAGGCCGAGCGACGGTATGCGGCCCTCGCCGCTTCCGGGAAGGCGATTCCCTGGAGCGAGATGCGCCGCTACCTCGAAGACAGGATCGCGGGCAGGGCAGCCGCGCGCCCGGCAGCGAGGAAACTGGCGCGCTGAACATGTCGGCGATCGAGTTGGCGCCCGAGATCGCCGAGGACTTCGAGCGCATCCTGGAGCACCTTGTCTCGAATGCGGCCGACAACGTCGCCTCGCGGATCCAGGACATCGTCCGCGCCATCGACGTGCTGGAGCGCAACCCGCTGATCGGCCGGCCGGCCGGCGACGGCTTGCGCGAGCTCGTCATCGGACGTCGTTCGCGCGGCTACGTGGCCTTGTACCGTTACGTCGACGAGATCGATACGGTTTTCGTGCTTGCGCTGCGCAGCCAGCGAGAGGCGGGGTATGCCAGATGACGGACGAACACACCCTCCAGCAAGCCATCGACGACGCGCGCACCTGCGCGCTGTCGATGTCGGACAACGCCGCGCTGATCGAGACCGAGCTGCCGGAGATCGGTATCCCGGCGGCGCTCGAGGCGCGTACGCGCGAGCTCTGCGAGGAGCTCGTCGGCGCGAAGCACGACGTGTTCGCCGAGCTGGCGCGGCTCGACGCGCTGCTCGCCGAAGGCCGCGCCTCGGACGAGACGGTGCACGGCAGCTTCGAGCGCATCATCGGCTGGCTGCAGGCGCCGCTCGGCGCGATGCACGAGCTCGTTCATGCACTCCAGGCGCAAGCCGAGACCGGCGTCGCGTGGTCGCTGGTCGCGGACTCGGCCACCTACGTGTACCAGGCCTTCGGCCGCGCGCGCGATTCGGCGCAACGGCTGTGGAGCGACCAGCCGTAGACGGTGCCTGGCAATGCATGTACTGTACAGTACATGCCCCAGATCAACCTCCACGTCACCCCCGAGTTCGAGCAGGCGCTCGAGGCCCTGGTGCGCGGCCGCGGGCTGGCCAGCAAGTCCGAGGCGATCCGCTACGCAGTGCAGGAAGCCGCCGCGCCCTACCTGGCCGCTCCGCGTCGTGACCTTTCGCTGCTGCAGGGGCTGCTCGGCCGCCACGCCGGCCCTGCCGCGAAGCACCGCCGCCCGATGGCCGATCTGGAGCGGGAGATCGACGACGAGATGGAGCGCGCGCTGCGCGTGCCGCGCCGGGCGCCGGCTCGCGCGGGCCGGGGCGGGAAGTGATCCTCGACACCTCGGTGGTCGTCGCGCTGGCTGCCGACGAGCCCAGCTGCGGCTGGATTCGCCAGACACTCGACGACCATCCCCGCGAGCACCTGCGGATGTCGTGGGTCAACATCGCCGAAGCAGGCATGGTGCTGGAGCGCGCCGCCGGCGGAGCCTCGGCGCAACTCGAGGCGGCACTGGCCGCGCTGGGCGTCGAGCCGCTCGAGGCCGACTTCCCGTTGCTGCAGGCGGCGATCGCCGCCCGCTCGCGCTTCCCGCTGAACTTCGGCGACTGCTTCGCCTATGCGCACGCGCGGTTGCGGGGCGAAGCGCTGCTCACGCTCGACGCCGATTTCCTCGCGACCGACCTTCCGGCCGTGTTGCATCCGAAGCGCCGGGCGCCCCGCGCCTAGCGCGACATCGACGAGGCCTTCACGATGAAGATGCGCGACATCCCGTTCGGCACCACCGACTGGTCCACCGTCGAAGCCACCGAGCACCGGGGCGAAACCGGCGTTGCGCGCTGGCGCACGCGCCACTTCGGCCCCGCCGACGACCCGATCCGCGTGCGGATGGTCGAGTACTCGCCCGGCTACAGCGCCGACCACTGGTGCAGCAAGGGCCACGTGCTGCTGTGCCTGGCCGGCGAGCTCGAGACGCTGCTGCAGGACGGCCGCCGCTTCGTGCTCGAGCCGGGAATGAGTTACCAGGTGGCCGACGGCGCGGAGGCGCACCGGTCGTCGACGGCGAGCGGGGCGACGCTGTTCATCGTCGATTGAGGCGGGGTCGCGGGCGCAGGCCTTCCACGAGCGCCTGGCATCGGCCATCGCGCCGCATCCGTCCGACCCTTTCGGTGTACCCGGAGACGCCGCAAGCTGCGGCAGACTGGTCCTCGCAGCCTCCGTCCAATTGTCAATTGGCAATTGACGCTTTACAATTCACGGAACGAACAGTGATCGAGAGCTTCAGGGTGCGAGACCAACGATGCAGATGAAGAACCCGGCACACCCTGGCCGCATCGTGCGCCAGGAGTGCCTCGACGCCTTTGGCCTGTCGGTCGCCGAGGCCGCCAGGGCGCTCGGCGTTACTCGCCAGGCGCTGAACAACGTGGTGAGCGGCAGGTCGGCGATCACACCCGAGATGGCCGTGCGCCTGTCGAAGGCCGTCGGCAACGACCCGGACTTCTGGCTGCGCCTGCAGCGTCAGTACGACCTCGCGCAGGTGCTGAAGAACGCTGCCCGGATCAAGGTTGCCCGGCTAAAGAGGCCGGTTGGCGAACCAGAAACCGCGCGCTGACTGCGCCAGTGCCGGCCTCATTCGTAGTGCGACCACATGCGCAGCACGCGCACGGTACGCTGTTCCGGGAAGACCTCGTAGACCAGCCGGTGCTGGATGTTGATCCGGCGCGAGTACGCGCCCGCGAGATCGCCGACCAGCTTCTCGCAGGCCGGCGGGTTCCTGAAGGGGTCTTCGGCGAGCACGGCCAGCAGTTCCTGTGCCTTCGGCTTCAGGCCGGCCGCGGCGAGCTTGCTGGCGTCCTTCATCGCATGCTTCGCGAAGACGACCTTCCAGCTCACCAGTCGAGATCCTCGGCACTCTGGTCGAGGGGTTCGGCCATGCCTTCCTTGATCGACTCGCGCATGCCGGGCACGGACAGCAGGAACAAGGTCTCCTGGATCGCCTGCCAGTCTTCTGCGGCGATGAGCACGGCGCTCGTGCGCTTGCCGGTGATGTGAATCGGCTGGTGCGACTCGGCCGCCTCGTCGATCAGCCGATAGAGGTTCGCGCGCGCTTCGCTCGCAGTCAGGGTGGGCATGCGGGTCTCCGGAAGCTTCGTAGCGTACGTAATTGCGTACGCTGTGTCAACGACCGCCTCGCGACCGTCAGGCCAAAGCCACCGTCAACTGCCCCGTCCGTCGCTTCGACGGCCGTACCGCGATCTCGATGTCGTAACCGAGACGGGTCAGGCACTCCATCAGTTTGCGCTCGGACAGGTTGGCAAAGTCGCCCCGCACGATGCTCGACACCTTCGGCTGCGTCAGCCCCATGCGCTGCGCTGCGGCCTCCTGCGTCAGCCCGAGCCGGCGAATCGCGCGAGTGATCTCGATGACCAGGTCGGATTTGACCTTGAGCTTGTCGACATTCGGCAAGCCCAGGTCAGCGAACACGTTGCCGGAGCCTACCTCTACCTCGATACCGTTGACGACCCTGGTTTTCAGCCTGCGCATCCTGCGCCTCGATCCGTCAGCAAGCGAAAAAAATCGGTTACAAATAGCAAATCCGCTATATAATCTCCATGCCCTGGAGAGTCGAGTTCTTCAGCGACCGTCTGGAGCGCGAGCTTGCAGGCCTGCCGCCCGGGCTCCTGGCTCGCTTCCTCAGGTATGCGGAGCGAATCGAGATCTTCGGGCCAGACCTCGGCATGCCGCACACGAGAGCCATGGGCGATGGCCTGTTCGAATTGCGCCTCGAGGCCACGGAGGGAATCGCAAGGGTGTTCTACTGCACCGTCGCGGGGCATCGTGTGATCCTGCTCCACTGTTTCGTCAAGAAGAGCGACAAGACGCCCGCGAAGGAACTCGAGGTGGCAATCCGCCGGATGAAAGAGGCGAGAAATGACTAGCGCGCTGAAGCGCTTCAAGGCGCGGGCCCTGAAGCGCCCCGAAGTGAGGAAGGAGTACGAGGGGCTCGCGGACGAGTTCGCCTTCATCGACGAGCTCCTGAAGGCGCGCGCGAGCGCCGGCCTCACGCAGGCGCAACTCGCCGAGCGGATCGGCACCACCCAGTCAGCCGTCGCCCGGCTCGAATCGGGCGGCGCCGCGCATTCACCGTCGATCGCCACGCTTCAGCGCTACGCCAGCGCGCTCGGCTTTCGGGTCGAGGTGCGATTCGTGAAGGTCGAGAAACGATCGGGACGGTCGACACGCGGCGCGCGCGTCGGGCGTCATGCGGGAACCGGCGCCGTCTGACGCGCCTCAGGCAACGGCCACCGTCAGCTGCCCGGTTCGCCGCTCTGACGGCCGGACCGCGTTCGGCGTCCCCAGGCTCACCCCCTGAGCCCTACCCCCCCGATCATCCGGCCTACCCCACCCGCCGGAGCCGCCCCATGCCCGTCGCCACCCCGCTCCCCGCCGACCCCACCCCCCTCACCCCCCACGCCCTCGTCCGCGCCCGCCAGCGCGGCATCGACCCCGAAGCGCTCGCCTGCCTGCTCAGCTACGGCCGCCGCCACCACGACCACCGCGGCGCCGAGATCGTCACCTTCGACCGCGCCGCGCTCGACGAGGTGGCCCGGCGCGAGCCGCGCCCGACCTGGCGCAAGGCGGTCGAGGCGTCGTCGCTGTACGCGGTGCTGGGCCCGGACGGCCACGTGATCACCGCCGGCCACCGCTACCGGCGCGTGATCCGCGACCGCAGCCTCGCGTCGCTGCGCCCGGGGCGCAGCCGCGGCCGCCGCGCGCGCACGCACCGCCTGGTCTTCGAGAACAGCCCTAATCCGTTCGCGCAACCGGCGGCGCGAGCGCGACTTCGATGTGCCGTTCGCTGAGGAACTGACGCATGTCTTCAGGGAAGCCCGCATCGGAGACAACGATGTCGAAATCATCGAGATCGGCGAAGTGGCCCGTGCGTACCAGACCACACTTCGAGCTGTCTGCGACGAGGATGCTGCGCGCGGTATTCGCCATCGCCGCGCGCTTGATGCTGATATCGAACTGACCCGGTGTCGTGACTCCGAGTTCGAGATGCAGCCCGTTTGCCGAAATGAACGCCTTGGCGCTGCGGCTCCTGTTCAGCAGAACGAGACCCTCGGGACTGTCGCAGCACTGCGAATCTGGATGGTAGATGCCGCCTGCAAAGACAATTCGCGTGTTCTTCCGGCTGGCGGCCATGTTGAAAACGTTCAGGCTGTAGCAGAACACCGTCAACTCGAGCAATGGATCGACGAAGTCCAGGATGCAGCCAACCGTCGAGCCTGAATCCAGAAAGATCACGTCTCCCGGCTCGATGAACTTTGCCGCGAGCCGGGCGATGGCGCGTTTCTCCGCGAGGTGTTCCGTTTCGGCGACAGCGAGGGAATAAGAAGCGACGCCTGCCGAGCGTGCCTGCCGTCCGGCTACGATCACGCCGCCGCGATAGGTTCGCACGAGCCCCGCTTCCTCGAGCGCTCCGATATCGCGGCGGATCGTCATCTCCGAAACCGCGAACCTTTGCGTCAGGTCCTTGATCGTCGTCGAGTTGTCCGCGATAACGGCCGAAAGGACTGCTTCCAGCCGGGACTGCCGCTTCGTCATCGTGGGATCGATCGTAGTCCTCGCGTCGGGCATTGCGACCTGTGCAGCCTGTTCCCGTTCCGTGGACATGGCGGCGGACGGATCATCGCAGAAGAGCGGCGCGAATCATGCCGATCGATTCCGCAATGGGGACAGAGGTGTCCACACGAAGGAATTTTTCGCCATCGTCAGGTTCCTGGAATGCCGCAGTAATCGGCCCCTCCAGTTCTTCCATGCCGATCGCGATCCGGCGGCTATCCTGTTCGCGCGCAAGCAGTGCCATGCGGGCCGAGATCCGCTGGGCGACTGCGTCACGTGAACGGCATTCCAGCAAGATGGGCGAGACGCTTCGACCGCTGCTCCGTATCCAGTTCACGAGCCTCCTTCGGTGAGCCGACTGCAGGATTCCGATCTCGATGCAGACGACGGATGCCTGCGTCGATTCGACGTGCTCGATGATCCGGTCGACCAGTCGATCGCCATGTGCGAGCCAGTTTTCGAGACAGACGTCCTTTTCCTCGACGAACTCCCGGAAGACCGCGTCGATGTAGATGGCCGTGCCAGGGACTTCGCGCAACAAGCTTTCGATGATCGAGGTCTTTCCGGAATAGGGCAAGCCCGCAACGACAACAACGGTCTGGTCGCCGGGGTTTCGCACGCCGGCGCCTATGTCCCGAGCGGGCGTTCGGAGCCGGACACGGTCCGATCGAGGATCTGCAGGAAGCGCCCGGCCGGTTCCGCATCCACGATCCGGTGATCGGTGCTCAGGCAGAAGAACGCCGTGGGTCGCGCCTCGACCTTTCCGTTGCACACCACCGCTCGCTTGCGCACCTGACCGATTCCCAGGATCGCGGCTTCGGGGGGATTCAGCAGCGCCTGGAAAATCTCGATGCCCAGGGGGCCGGCGTTCGAGATCGTGAACGTTCCGCCTTCGAGCTCCTCGGGCTGGATCGCCCTGTCGCGAGCGCGTTGCACGAAGTCGCCCAGCGTGGCGTCGATTTCCGCCAGGGTCTTGTTCGTGACGTCACGAATGACGGGGACCATGATCCCGCCCGCTGTGGACACGACCACGCCGATGTGAATCGACGGCACAACCACGTGCCCCTGATCCTCGAGCCGGGAATTCAGGACGGGCACTTCGCGCAGGGATGCGGCAACGTGTTGAACGAGGAGAGCGGTCAATGATGGCGGATTGCCTGTTTCCGGCATCGACGTGCCTGCGCGGCGTGCGAGAAGCGCGCTCATGTCGATCTCGCGGCACAGGGCAGCTTGCGGTATCTGGATGCTCAGGCTTGTCGCGCGCGCGATCGCCATGCGCAGCGGCGACAGGCCGTGCGGCAGCGAGGGGGTCGCGACTGCGAGACGGCTGCCGGAATGCGCGTGCCGAAGAACGTCTCGCGCCTGCACGCGAGCGCGCGGCCCGCTGCCGGGAAGCCCATGCCAGTCGATGCCTGCCTCACGGGCAAGTCGACGCGCGGCAGGAGACGACAGTCGTCGGGCGCCCGACGAGGTCGTGGCATTCGCCATCGCCTCCACGTTCGGCCGGGCTTCGGCGGCGACAACGGTCGTCGCGGACTCTGTCGGCGTCGCCTCGGAGTGCTCCTTTTCCCGGTCGACGAGCTCCCGCACTGCAGTGTCGGAATCGCCAGGCTCGAGAATCACCGCGAGCAATGTTCCAGGCGCGGCGGCTGTTCCCTCCGGAGCCACGATGCGCGCCAGTACCCCGGTGGCCGGTGCGACGACTTCGTTCACCACCTTCTCGGATTCGATCTCGACAAGCGTGTCGCCTTCGGAAAGCGCGTCGCCCTCGCGCTTGCTCCACGCGAGCACGACCCCTTCCTCCATGATCATGCCCCAGCGCGGCATCCGCAGTGCGACCGCCATGGCGCTAGTTCCCCCGCACGCAGGCGCGCACGGCCGCGGCGATGCGCCGGGCATCCGGAACGCAGGAAGCCTCGAGAATCGGACTGTAGGGCAACGGGATCGACGGAGCCCCCAGGCGATGAACGGGTGCGTCGAGATCGTCGAACCATTCCTCTGCCGCGATCGCCGCCAGTTCGGCCCCGAATCCGGCCCGTTTCCTGCCCTCCTCGGCGATGACGAGATGAAGGGTCTTTTGCAGTGATTCGGCGATGGTCTGGCGATCCAGAGGAACGAGCGTGCGCGGATCGATGACTTCGATTTCGATGCCTTCGGTCGCCAGGGCGGTAGCGGCAGTCATCGCTTCGTGAACCATGCGTCCGACCGCGACCACGGTGCAGTGGTCGCCTTCGCGGCAGATGCGCGCCTTGCCGAACGGAATCAGGTATTCGTCTTCGGGCACGTCGCCCTTGAGCGTCAGCAGTCGACGATGCTCGAAGAACAGGACCGGGTTGTCGTCGCGCACGGCGGTCTTGAACAGGCCCTTCGCGTCATACGGGTTCGAGGGTACGACGACCTTGAGTCCCGGGGGGTAGGTGAAGGCCGCCTCGATGCTCTGGGAATGACCGTAGCCGGCGCCGCCACGCGTGCCACAAGGTGCTTCGATGACCATCGGCACTTTCAGCGCACCGCCGCTCAGGTGATGCCACTGTCCGGCCTGGTTCGCGATCATCTCCATGGCGAGAAACGTGAAGTCGCTGAACATGATCTGGACGATGGGCCTGAGACCCGTCATCGCCGCGCCGACGCCGACGCCGACGAAGGTCGATTCGCAGATCGGCGTGTTGATGACGCGCTCGACGCCGAATTCGTCGACCAGTCCGCTCGTGGTCGCGAAGATTCCCTGGCGCACGTCTTCGCCGATCACGTGCACCCACTCGTCGCGTCGCATCTCCTCCTGGAATGCTTCGCGCACCGCCTTGATGAAGGTGATCTCCCTGCTCATTGGTGTGTCCCCTGTTCGTGTTTCCGGGTCAGGCCCACGCGTCGTGCGCGAGCGTGGCGGGATCCGGAAAGGGACTGTCCTCCGCGAAACGCACGGCGGCCTCGATCTCTTCCTCCACCTCTTTCGACATGCGCTCTTCGGTCGCGGCATCGAGCGCGCCCCTGTCGATCAACAGCGACCGACAACGATCGATCGGGTCTTTCGCCTCCCAGGCTTTCAGTTCCACGGCGGATTGGTAGCCGCCCGGATCTCCGGTGTAATGGGTGCTGCGTCGATACGTCTTGAACTCGAGGAACGTCGGACCCCCGCCTTTGCGCGCCCTGTCGATGGCGCGTGCCGTCGCGGCCCAAACGGCCGTGACGTCGTTGCCGTCGACGATTTCGGCGGGTACGCCGAACGCGTCGGCACGGCGCGCGACATCGGTGCTCGTGGTCAGGTTGCTGAAGCGGTCCAGTTCGACGAACTGGTTGTTGTTGCAGGCAAAGACGACCGGCAGCTTCCACAGCGCGGCCATCTCGAGCGCAGCAAGACAATCCGGCTGCGACGCGGTGCCTTCGCCGAACAGGTTGAGCGTCACCGCATTGGTGCCGCGCCGATGACTGGACAAGGCGCAGCCGACGGACATGCCGAATTCGCTTCCAAGGCTGCTCGGCAACGGCATGATGCCGATTTCGACCTTCAGCAGATGCTGGCCCAGGCGCCCGGCGCTGGGCGACGTCGCCTTGCCGTAATACTCGGCGAGGATCTCGCGCGGTGTCAGGCCCTTGCCGATGTACTCGGCGAATCCCCGGTGTGTTCCGAAGAGGAAATCGCTTGCAAGCAGCGGTCCGGTTGCGCCGACGCCCACCGCTTCCTGGCCCAGCCCGAAATGTCCCGAACAGGGTATGCGGGCTTCGGTGACGAGTCGCTCGACCCGCTTTTCGAGTGCGCGCACCAGCAGCATCTTGCGATGAAGCTGTAGCAGCACTTCGCGATCCGGCTCCATCGAGCGCCTCCTCCTGTTTTTCGTGACCGGAGCGCGTGCAGCACCGGCTGTCGCGCGGACTCACTCCTGTCGTTCTTCACCATTTCTAACATGAGCACACTGCGATTGCAACAACATATGATGCGATAGAAAAGAAAACTGCGAATATTGATGGACATGTCGCCGATGATATGGCAGGATTTTTGAAAATATTGATAAAACCGGGCGGCGGACAGCACAGTCCCCGATCGGTGCAAAGCACTTTCAGGGAGGATGGAGATGAAGACGATCGACGCACTCAGGAGCAGGCTGGCCGTCCTGTTCTTCCTTGCCGTCTGTGTGGCGGCAACCGCCTTTTCGCCCGGCCTGTCGGCTGCGGATAACGCCGCGGCGAAGCCGGCCCGCAAGGGCACGATCGCGCTCAGTTTTCCCGGACTGGACGTGCCGATGATCGGCGAGACCTTCGAGGTCGCGAAGCGGCTGCTCACGAATGCCGGCTACGAAGTGATCGGGCACGACCCGCACTGGGACGCGAACGTCCAGCGAAACGACTGGGATACCTGGATCTCGTCGAGGCAGGTCGACCTGATCGCCTACCTGATCGTTACCGATCCCCAGCAGTGGCAGTCCATTGCGCGCAAGGCTGCGGCGGCCGGTGTGAAGCTGGTGTCGACCAACGCGACGCTTATGCCCGGCGTGTCGAACTTCATGTTCGAAGACGATCACATGCTCGGCTTCGAGACCGGCAAGGCCATGGCCGAATGGATGCAGAAGCGCTTTGCCGGCGCACCGCGCAAAGTGATGGTGAGCATGTCGGAGAACCCGATGATCCGGAACCGGGGGCAGGGAGTGATCGATGCCCTGGCGAAGTACTACCCCGCAGCGAAGGTGATCAAGTACAACTGGGGCGATCACACCGCGACCTACAACCAGGTCTCGAACATCCTCACGGCAAACCCGGACTGCAAGATCCTCTTCAACGCCTCCGAAGTGGCTTTTGCCGCGTATTCCGCGATGCGTGACGCCGGCATCAGCGCAACGGATCCGGACGCCGGCGTCTTCCACCTGAACATCGACAACAGCATCATCCCGCTCTACGCCAATCCCGATTCCATCCTGCGTTACGCCTCGACGCTGCACGCGGTGGATTGGGCGCTTGCCATCGCGTCGCTCTCGATCAACGCGATGGAAAAAGGGCCGGCGATTCCCTATTACGCCACCAAGCTCCCGGTTCCGCACGAAGGCGCCTGGGACCAGTGGCTGGGCAGCGGCTTTCCGAAGGACAAGACCCGCCGTGCAGCGCCCTCGACGCTGAAGGTCGCGCACATCAAGGATGGCAAGTGGGTCAACCCGAACTCCAGGCAGGACTGGCCGTATCTGCAGGATCCGAACATTCCGAAGGAGTTGTGGAGCGCGGTCCCGGAACCCTGGAGGGCCAACCTCGGCAAGTGACGAGCGGTACGGCCGGCATGGCGTTGATCCGCGTCACCGGTCTCACCGTGAGGTACGGGCCAGTCGTCGCCCTCGATGCCGTTTCGCTGGACATCCGGGCCGGCGAGATCACGGGCCTGGTTGGTCACAACGGCGCCGGCAAGTCGACTCTCGTCAACGCGCTCACCGGATCGACGCGGCCAGCCGCCGGCGAGATCCGCCTCGGCGGGCAGGTTCTGGACCGCACCCAGGTGGGCGATCCGCACGCCATGGCGCGCCTGGGGATGCGGATCATCCACCAGGAGCCGTCACTCGCCGGCGTGCTGTCCATAGCGGACAACGTCACCCTGCACGCCGAAGGCGAGAGGCGGCCCCGGGCCGAGCGAATACGGATTGCACGCGAGGCGCTCGCTGCGGTTGGAAGCTTCCTCGATCCCGAGCGACTGGTTTCGACGCTCGATTTCGGTGAGCGACAGATCGTCGACCTGGCCCGGGCACTTCGGGGCGACGTGAAGGTGTTGCTGCTCGACGAACCCACTGCGGCGCTGGGCCAGGCCGAGGCCGCCCGCCTGCATCGCTTGCTGACCGACCTCGCCGCGCAGGGGCGGGCAGTCGTCTACGTCTCGCATCGACTGCGCGACATCGTCGAAGTCTGCTCCCGGGTCGTGGTGCTGCGCGAAGGGCGCATCGTCATGGATCGGCCCAACGAATCCCTCACGGCCGCGGATCTGTCCGAAGCCGTCTCACCGAATGCTGCACGTCTCGTCACCGAGGAGCGACGCGCACCGCCAACGCGCGAGACACTGCTGCGGATGGGCTGGAAAGGCGCCGAGTACCAGGTGGATCGCGGCGAGATCGTCGGCTTGTTCGGCATGGCTGGCGGAATGCAGTTCGCCGTCGCACGCGCATTGTACGGGTTGGGCGCACCCGATGGCACGCTGATGGAGCTTTCGGGGCAGCGCCTGAAGCCGCAATCGCCGCGCGAGGCGATGCAACGCGGCGTCTGTTACGTCTCGGCCGACCGGGAAAGGGAATCGCTCTTTCACCTGATGAGCGCACTGTCGAACCTGTGCATGCCGGGCCTGGACAAATTCAGCCGGGCCGGATTTCTTTCGAAGGGACGCATGCGCGAAGAGTATCGACACGCGCGCGGAATGCTCGACATCGTCGGCCCGTCGATGAATCACCCCATCGCGATGTTCAGCGGCGGCAATCGCCAGAAGCACGTGCTCGGTCGCTGGCTGACCGGAACCGCAGGCGCGCGGCTTCTCGTTCTGTGCCAGCCGAACCAGGGCGTCGACATCGGTGCCCGTGCCGACATTGCGCGCGCGCTCCGGCGGGCGGCGTCCGACGGCTTGACCGTACTGGTCGTATCGTCCGAGGTCGACGAGATTTCGCTGCTGACCGACCGCGCGTGGATGTGCGAATCCGACCCGTGGGTCGAAATCCCCAGGAGCGACGACTACGAACGGGCGCTGATGGAAGCGCTGCTGCGCCGCACGCATCGGCACGCGGCCTGACCATGAGAGCTGCCGCGTCGAAGTCGATCGTGACCCGATTCGCGCAGTGGGTCGCAGGCTATCCGGTGCTCGTCGGCCTTGGCCTGCTCGTGCTCTTCTTTTCGCTACGCAATCCGTTGTTCTTCACCGAGGGAAACGCGCGCGCGATTCTTCGTCAACTGGCGCCGATCGGCATCTACAGCTTCCCGGTTGCGCTGTTGCTGATTGGCCGCTCGATCGATCTTTCACTCGGCGCCGTCGTCGGGCTTTCGTCCGTGATCGGGATCGAAGTGATGAACGCGGCCGGAGTGACCGGCGGCCTGGCGGCGTTCCTCGGCGTCGGCCTGGGCGCCGGAATCGTGAATGGGCTTCTCGTGAGTTATGCCCGCCTCGATCCGATCATTGTCACGATGGGCACCAGCTTCGTCTTTCGCGGCCTGTCTCTTTCCGTCTCGGGAGGCAAGGCGGGAGTGCCGCCGGCGGCGTTTCTCGACGCGTTTCGCTATGAAATCCTGGGGTTTCGCCCCGAGATCTACATCATGCTGGCGGTGCTGGCGTTGTGCTGGTGGCTCCTGCACGTGAGCCGGGCGGGGCGCTCGCTCTACGCCGCCGGAGAAAACGAACGGGTGGCCTTTCTCATGGGCGTGAAGGTGCGGCGCCTGCAATTCCTGATGCACTGCGCAACCGGGCTGGCGGGCGGCGTCGTTGCGATCGTGAGCGTGGCGAAACTCGGGCTGTCCGGCGGCGGCATCGGTGAGAGCCTCACGCTGCCCGTGATCACGGCCGTATTTCTGGGCGGTGTGGACTTCGGCGGCGGCATGGGAACCATTCCCGGAGTCGTGGCCGGCGTGCTCTTCATGGGGGTACTCCAGGCGGGGCTGCTGATCCTCGGAATCGGCGAATTCGTGCAGCAGATCATCGTGGGTGCCGTACTGATCGCGGCGATCTACATGAGCACGCGCAGCCGCAAGAGGCTGTCGTCGCAATGAACACGTCCAACGGCCGCATGAGCCGAATCGGCGACCTGCTCGTCTCGAACGGCCTGCTGGCGGCGTTGCTGGTCCTCATTTTCTCCGTCGCCGCCGTGCAACCGAAGTTGCCTGGATGGGCCAGCATCGAGGGCGTCATCCGCCAGTCGACCGACATGGCGGTGATCGTCTTTCCGCTTGCGCTACTGGTCATCGCGCGATCGGTCGATCTCTCGGTCGGTTCGGTGGCGGCTTTGTCGGGCATCGTCGTCGCTGCAGCCTCGGGCGTCGTGGGATTTCCCATGGCCGTGATGATCGGCCTGTTCGTGGGTCTTCTGATCGGCTTACTGAACGGCTGGCTGGTGAGCTACCTCGGGTTGCATCCGGTAGTCGTCACGCTCGGCGGGCTGATTCTATGGAAGGGTGTCGCGTTGCAGGCGACAGGTGCGAGCACGATCGGCGCGGGAAGCATTCCCGACGCGGTGCTCGACTTCGGCATAGGCCTGCGCCAGATCCTGCATCTCCCGGTGCACTTCTACATTCTCGTCGCGGTCTATCTCGCGTGCTGGCTCGCTGCGCACAAGCACGTCTGGGGCGAACGTCTCTATGCCGTCGGCGGTGACGAGCGCGCAGCGTTTCTGGCAGGCATCGACGTGAAACGGGTGCGATTCGTCGCGCATGTGGCGACGGGTCTTGGTGCATCGCTGGCGGGGGTGCTGATGCTCGCTCGGTCCGGAGCCGCGCACGGCAGCGACGGCAACGGACTGGAATTCCAGGCGCTCGCGATCGTGCTTCTCGGCGGCGTGAGTTTCCAGGGCGGGCTCGGCAGAATCCGGGGCGTGCTCGTTGCCCTGTTGTTCATGTCGTCCCTGCGCACGGGCCTGGTCCTGCTGAAGACGCCGATGTATTTCCAGCAGATGATTTCGGGCATTCTGATAGTTGCTGCCCTGTACATGAACGCGGTGCTCATTCGCCGCACCCGCATGGAAACGCGGACGACGTAATCAACGGGCCTTGATCCGCCGGCCAGCCGGAAGCGATCCGCCCGGCGGTGTGGGTCGGACTGGTCACGGATGCCTCGAGTGATTCCACCTGATTCCGGTCGTTCCCGGAGTGATAAGGTGCGGGCAGAATCGCCTGCGCAGAGTCCGACGACGAGATGACCCCGGCAAGCGGCACCTTGGCGAGCACGCGCCCGCCCGCCGACCCGCAGCGCGGCACACGGCAAGGCTCGCCGCGCCGCCCGCCCCGCCTGTCCAAGTCGCGCCTGCTCGACTACCTGCAGTGCCCGAAGCGCCTGTGGCTGCAGGCGCACCGCCCCGAGGCCCGCGAGGAATCGGCCGCGATGCACCTCGCCTTCGCCAACGGCCACGAGGTGGGCGAAGCGGCGCGCGCGCTCGTCCCCGGCGGCGTGCTGATCGAGCCCCCGAACAACGATCTCGCAGAAGCATTGCGGCTCACCCGCGAACTGCTCGCCGCGCACCCGCACCGGCCGCTCTTCGAAGCCACCTTCGAGCGCGACGGCCTGCTGGTGCGCGCCGACATCCTGCTGCCCGGCCCGGACGGCTGGACACTGGCCGAGGTCAAGTCGTCGGGCACGGCGAAGGACTACCACCCGACCGACGTCGCGATCCAGCGCTGGGCAATGGAAGGGCAGGGCCCCGGCCCCGGCGCAGCCGCGCCGCTCACCGTGAAGCGCACCGAGCTCTGGCGCATCGACACCGGCTGGACCTACGCGGGCGATGGCCGCTACGAAGGCCTGCTGGTGCGCGAAGACCTGGGCGAAGCGGTCGAGGCGCGCATCGCGCAGGTGCCCGACTGGGTGCGCGGGGCCAAAGCGGTGCTGGCCGGCCCCGAGCCCGCGATCGCGATGGGCGAGCAGTGCACGACGCCGTTCGACTGCCCGTTCCAGCGCTGGTGCGCCGCGCAGGCCGGCCCGCAGCCCGAGTACCCGGTGACGCTGCTGCCGAACAACAAGGGCAGGAAGCTCGCCGCCGAGCTGATCGCCGAGGGCTACGCCGACCTGCGCGAGGTGCCGCCCGAGCGCATCGAGGACGCCGAGCTCGCGATGATCGCGCGCGCGACCCGCGAGGGCCGCCCGCGCCTGGACCCCGAAGCCGCGACCGCGATCCGCGCGCTCGCCTGGCCGCGCATCTACCTGGACTTCGAGACGATCGGATTCGCGGTGCCGCGCTGGGCGGGCACGCGGCCGTACCAGCAGGTGCCGTTCCAGTGGGCCTGCGTGATTGAACATGAACGCGAGCACGAAAGCGGGGATGCAGCGAGCGGCCGCTCGGAGCAATGCGAGTTCCTCGACCTGTCGGGCGCGGACCCGAGCCGGCGCTGCGCCGAGGCGCTGGTGCGCGAGCTGCCGCGTGAGGGCGCGGTGATCGCCTACAACGCGCAGTTCGAGCGCGGCGTGATCGAGCGGCTGGCGAACCAGTATCCCGATCTCGCGAAGCCGCTACGCAGCCTCGCGGCGCGGCTGTTCGACCTGCTGCCGGTGGTGCGCGCGCACTACTACCACCCGAACATGCGCGGCTCGCGCTCGATCAAGGCGGTGCTGCCGACGATCGGCGCGGGTCTGGATCACGCGGAGCTGGGGGAGGTGCAGGACGGGACGGGGGCGCAGGAGGCTTACCTGGAGGCGGTGAGCGAGGGGACGGGGGAGGGGAGGAAGAGGGAGTTGGAGGAGGGGTTGAGGAGGTATTGCGGGATGGATGTGAGGGGGATGGTGGGGTTGGCGGGGTTTCTCGGGCGGCGAACCGCGCAAGTGCGTAAGTGAACATGTCGGTCACCGCGAACTCGATGTCGCGAGACCCCGTACTTCCTCGAGAAATGCCGCAAGCGTCATTAGCCCGGGCTTCACCGCTGCCGGATAGGCGTCATGAAGATGCTTGGGCACCACAAGCTTCACCCCCGCATCGGTCATCTCACGGAACTGGTTCCAGGAGACCCCCTCCTGCAGCGTCAGAAGGTGCTTCGTCGCCACGCGATCGGCCTCGTTGAGGATTTGCCGCCAACGATCTTTGCACGTGGTCTTGGCCGCGAGCATCCGCAGGGAGGATGCCGGAAACGCCGGATCCCTGTACGCTGCGGCCGAAGGAAAGAGGAAGTCGGGCCGCCTGCCGGGGTCGGATTCCGGTCCGTGAGAGAAGGCACGATCTTCCTCGAAACCTTCCTCGAGCAGGATCTCCCGCGTGTGCAGCTCGAGCGACCGCCCTGCGCGGGCCTTACGCCGTTGCAGGACTGTCTGCGCGCGAGCGACGAATTCGTCAATGCTGGCGAAGCCCTTTGTGATGCGGGGCAACTCCACTGCCTCCTCGACGCTGCGGAAAATCTCGTACTCGCACTCGCGCCGACGCAGGATTCTGGCATCGACTGCGAGACGCCTTGCCGGCCGGAGTTCGATCGCTTTGCGGATGAGATCTGCGCCCGACGGGAAGCTTGATATCCACTCGGCGGGGATCTCCGCGGGCGCAAGACTGCAGGTCGCGCTGGCTGGGACTCCGGCAGCGGACAGGGCCAGGCAGAGCTCCGGCGAGGGTGACCACACAACCCACTGTCCGGGTTCAACCGGGCCGACGCGGTCCTCGATCAGTGCCTCCTCGTCGGGGTTGCGCGCAACCCACACCCGTGCCGCAGGAGCCGCCACGCCCGCCAGGAAGACGAACACCGTGAGGGATCCTGTGCTGTCCGGATCGAGGAGGGCCGACGAACGCCCGCCGAAGTTCGTCAGGCGCGTCTCATTGCGCGTGCCGCCGAATAGCTTGTTGTTGTACCAGACCGCCCTGACCTGGGCCTGCTCGCCGTGCGAGTCGACGCCGAGGGGAAGCCGAACGTCGGGGTTCTTCACATCCGGCCGCCTCAGCTCCGGAAGCACGCCGAACAGGAAGTCCTTCGGCATGTACGGGCCCGCCTGGTGCGACTCAGTGGCCAGCGTGTCGTTTGCGGCAAGGCGCTTGACGTACCAGACCGCCTCACCGCGGCTAAAGGCGTCCAGCCAGGCGCTAACGTCAGCATGCGCCATCAGGTTCTCCCGCGGATTTCGCCGCGCGCGCGGCGCGACGTAATCCACCTCGCGGTTCGCCGCACCGTCTCCTCCAGACCGATACTATCCGG